>Ga0209491_10000082_pt1 | contig 157724 bp, 101 predicted proteins | sample BON02_FD_187213 | JGI IMG/M metagenome (GOLD analysis project Ga0209491, IMG submission 187213) | Freshwater microbial communities from Lake Bonney liftoff mats and glacier meltwater in Antarctica - BON-02 (SPAdes) (version 2) | ecosystem: Environmental > Aquatic > Freshwater > Ice > Glacier... | reverse complement strand
ACATGGTGAAGCGCAGCCAAGACGGGGAGTGGTCCAGTTTGCTGCCAAACGCTCGCAGTGGCCCCGACGGTCTGTTGTGCGAAGGCCCATTGCCGAAGCATTCGCAGTGGACACGGTTCGTCAACGGAGCCGAAACGCAAGCGGAACTCAAAGCATTGCGTCACAGTCTTTCGCGGGGGACACCCTTCGGCGATTCGACATGGCAGCCGTCAACGGCCATCCAACTCGGACTGGACTCCTCGCTCCGACCACGCGGACGCCCCAGAAAGCCGAAAAAGTAGAATGTCCCCTTTTTGCGTTCCCGACCACGCGGACGCCCCAGAAAGCCGAAAAAGTAGAATGTCCCCTTTTTGCGTTCCCTGGTGTTTCAATCCGCGCCCCGCGAACGGGGCGAAAGCGGCCGCCATCCAATGGCCTTTCTGGCATTCTTAGTTTCAATCCGCGCCCCGCGAACGGGGCGAAAGCCTGCGTGCCTGCTGTCCCTGAGTAGTCTTGGATGTTTCAATCCGCGCCCCGCGAACGGGGCGAAAGCGTCGCTTGAGACGCCAGCGGATAAGCTCCGGATTGTTTCAATCCGCGCCCCGCGAACGGGGCGAAAGGTTGGCACCCCGAGGACGATCCGGATTCTGATCCGGTTTCAATCCGCGCCCCGCGAACGGGGCGAAAGCTCACTATCGATTGTTTCAACCACGAATTCGTTCTGTTTCAATCCGCGCCCCGCGAACGGGGCGAAAGAAGAGTAAGGATTGCTCACCGCTACGAGATGTTTGTTTCAATCCGCGCCCCGCGAACGGGGCGAAAGATGTTAGCGCGATGGCGACTTGCAAATAGATCGCTGTTTCAATCCGCGCCCCGCGAACGGGGCGAAAGCACAAGTGCCATTGCGTTAGGTTGTGCCGCATTTGGTTTCAATCCGCGCCCCGCGAACGGGGCGAAAGGGCGCGTTACGTGACCACTTCCACCGATCATGTGTTTCAATCCGCGCCCCGCGAACGGGGCGAAAGTTAACCCCGTTTCGTCCTCGCCAAACCAACCACGTTTCAATCCGCGCCCCGCGAACGGGGCGAAAGCTTCCTTGAGTTTGTCCCCCGTTACTTCGCTGAAGTTTCAATCCGCGCCCCGCGAACGGGGCGAAAGTGTTTTTTTCACACATTTCTCAACCCCATGAATAAAGGTTTCAATCCGCGCCCCGCGAACGGGGCGAAAGAATTCAGCATGTTTTGCTCCGCTGGATTTTATTGTGTTTCAATCCGCGCCCCGCGAACGGGGCGAAAGCTCAGGGTGCCAACCATGCTCATGTTCAGTTAACGTTTCAATCCGCGCCCCGCGAACGGGGCGAAAGTCGGCGCAAGTGATGTCACCTGACCCGCCCTGCTGTTTCAATCCGCGCCCCGCGAACGGGGCGAAAGGTTGTGACCATCCAAGCTTTTTGATCCTGCCCGTGTTTCAATCCGCGCCCCGCGAACGGGGCGAAAGGATTCCCGCCGAGATGTTGCAACCGTTCTTCTCTGTTTCAATCCGCGCCCCGCGAACGGGGCGAAAGGATGATTTTCCCTTTTTTGAACTGAACTGGAACTGTTTCAATCCGCGCCCCGCGAACGGGGCGAAAGGTCGATTCGGTTTCTTGGCTCGTCTGGCAAGGCAGTTTCAATCCGCGCCCCGCGAACGGGGCGAAAGATGTCGACCGCGCCAAAAGCGTTCAAGCTTAAGTGGTTTCAATCCGCGCCCCGCGAACGGGGCGAAAGTTGATTCACTAGCGGCGTTGAAAATGGTATGGAAAGTTTCAATCCGCGCCCCGCGAACGGGGCGAAAGCCGACGACGAATATTACCTACGGGATGAGTGCGTTGTTTCAATCCGCGCCCCGCGAACGGGGCGAAAGCACAACCGCATCAGCAGCAGCGCCCACTGCCGATGAGTTTCAATCCGCGCCCCGCGAACGGGGCGAAAGTACTTAGGCAGTAAGTGCTGCTATGACTGCATAGTTTCAATCCGCGCCCCGCGAACGGGGCGAAAGACTGACGACCGCGTTAACGCAGCAGACATCTACGTTTCAATCCGCGCCCCGCGAACGGGGCGAAAGAGTCTCGCTCTGCCGGCACAGTTATGCCGGCGGAGTTTCAATCCGCGCCCCGCGAACGGGGCGAAAGTTGTTTTGCGTTCGATTGATCGTCGGTATTCAGCGTTTCAATCCGCGCCCCGCGAACGGGGCGAAAGAAAGAATATTCAATAGAAATTGTTGTTAGTCGTGTTTCAATCCGCGCCCCGCGAACGGGGCGAAAGTCGACGACCGTGGCGAAGCTCGTGAGATTATCGGCGTTTCAATCCGCGCCCCGCGAACGGGGCGAAAGCAACATCAACACCCTTGAAAAGTGAGATTTGGTAGTTTCAATCCGCGCCCCGCGAACGGGGCGAAAGGTCGCGTTCTGGCCGCCGACCTCAAGTTTTATAAGTTTCAATCCGCGCCCCGCGAACGGGGCGAAAGGTGTTGTTTCGACTGCATTGAAGACATCAAAACAGTTTCAATCCGCGCCCCGCGAACGGGGCGAAAGAAATACAGCGCGGAGAATACAACCGTATCGTCGACGGTTTCAATCCGCGCCCCGCGAACGGGGCGAAAGCCAGCTGGCTGAGCTGGCTGCCATCCTATCTTACAGTTTCAATCCGCGCCCCGCGAACGGGGCGAAAGCAGTTTTCCAGGATGTGTTTGGCAACGCGGTGCTGTTTCAATCCGCGCCCCGCGAACGGGGCGAAAGTTGATCAGCGGCAGCAATTGTGTTCCAGATTTTCCGTTTCAATCCGCGCCCCGCGAACGGGGCGAAAGGTCATACGTGCTGCCCGGTATAGCATCGCCAGAACTGTTTCAATCCGCGCCCCGCGAACGGGGCGAAAGTAACGGCCGCTGGCACAAAAAGGGCAGCGGCGGTGGTTTCAATCCGCGCCCCGCGAACGGGGCGAAAGCTGGCAACCATTGACCACTTGAACCTAGCACTTTGTGTTTCAATCCGCGCCCCGCGAACGGGGCGAAAGCAGCATGTCAAAAACCGTTCATGGCTGCATTTCAGTTTCAATCCGCGCCCCGCGAACGGGGCGAAAGGAACGTTACGTTCGCGAGTGTTGTACGAAAACACGTGTTTCAATCCGCGCCCCGCGAACGGGGCGAAAGGTTCATCCAGCTCAGTTTCAGTTCAGTTCATCAAGGGTTTCAATCCGCGCCCCGCGAACGGGGCGAAAGCACCGGTTGCGTCCAATATTGCGAAGCTACGGAAGTTTCAATCCGCGCCCCGCGAACGGGGCGAAAGGATCGGCGGATTAGCGATCGCTCCACGACTCGCGGTTTCAATCCGCGCCCCGCGAACGGGGCGAAAGAATAGAAATTGTTGTTAGTCGTGTGGTTGAATTATGTTTCAATCCGCGCCCCGCGAACGGGGCGAAAGCGAGATTTCTTGCTACACTTGGTCGACCAAGACGTTTCAATCCGCGCCCCGCGAACGGGGCGAAAGAAGCTGGATCAGTTAATCACATACTAGGAATAGGTTTCAATCCGCGCCCCGCGAACGGGGCGAAAGAATTATTGATCATCCGGACGCTTATATGCTGGTGTTTCAATCCGCGCCCCGCGAACGGGGCGAAAGGCCCTCAACGTAAGTTGAAGGGCTACACCAGTTTATCGCGAGGAAATCGCGAACCCAAGCGTATGGTCTCGAAATTCCCATACTGCGGGGACTCGAAGGGAGGTAAGGCATTGGTAACATTGTAGTTAGAGCGATCGCGAACCTACCGGTGAATGTGCGAGCGCTTGAGGTCTGCGGAAGCCGCAGCAGACCATATCCGCATTGCAGACTAAGTCCAATCGGTCTCCAAAGGATCTGTCCATACTAGACAAGACAGCGCGATTTGCGGACATGGCTCAACTTGTCGTTGCGTCAAATCAGCAGCGGTCCGTCCACGTTGTAGCCGGGTTTTGTGCCGTGATGCTCGACGCGGCGTTCCCAGTTGTTCCCCAGATTGTAGAACCGCAGACTGTCTTCTTCCAAGTTAATCTGTTGCAGCAACTCAGACTTAATCCGCGGCCAATCGCCCCAATCGACCTTCATTTCGAATACGGAATTTTGCACTCGCTGCCCATAGTCTTCGCAAACTGAGGCAACCTTGCGGAGCCGCTTTTGGCCTGCCGGTGTCTTTGTCGAAACGTCGTATGTGACGATAAGATAGATCATAGTAAATCATTTCCGGGTGCGTTTAACTCAAACCATCGAGGATCGCATTTGACTGTCGCAATACTGACTTGGAAACACCTTCTGCGAGTCAGGCTAATCATTTGCTCGCAGTATGCGGAAGAACTATTTCCAGATGAAAGGTGGATATGCGTCGAGGTCACTGCGGAGGTAGCGAGCCATCAGACGAGCCTGCAGATGCACCAGTAAACCAACAGTCGTCTTTTCGTTTAGAAAAGGATGTGTGATGGTTTCCTGTTTGCGCTGCTGCCATGCGGTCAGAAATGTTTTTCGCCCGGAATCGCTGAGGTAGACGGCACCACTTTCACGTTGTGTGAAATCTTTGGCCTGGATTTGTTGGCGATTGATCAGCGACAGTACCATGCGGTCGGCCAGAAACGGACGGAATTCTTCCATAAGATCGAGAGCCATGCCGGGGCGACCAGGGCGGTCTCGATGCAGAAAACCGACCTGGGAATCCAAGCCTGTGGCTTCGCAGGCACTGCGAACATCGTGTGTGAGAATCGTGTAAGCAAATGACAGCAAAGCATTCAGTGGATCAAGAGGCGGGCGGCGGGTGCGTTTAGTGTATTGGAATTCTTTTGCAGGCACATTGATCATCGAATTGAAGGCTGAAAAGTACAGGCTGGCCGCATCTCCCTCAACACCGCGGACGGCGTCCAGTTGTTTGACATGGTTCGCTTCGTTGATGGATGCCGTTAGCTTGGTGGCAACACGGTCCAGTTCGTCGATTCGTTTCTGATTTGTGGTGTCGCGAGCCGCTCGACGCAGAACGGTCCGACAATTTGCCATCTTGCCGACAACAACGGAACGAGCGACGATCAGGCTCCGCGATTCGTCGTCAGCCACTCGGTATTGTTCGCGACGTAACAGCACGTTGCCGCTGGTGAATCCATTCACTGCTGCCAGAAAGCGGCCATTTTCTTTCAGAAAGCTGACGGACACACCGGCATCTGCACAGGCTCCCATCAGGGCAGGACTCATTGAGACTCGCCCGAAACCCACAATGCCGTCCAGGTTGTGCAAGGGAACTCGCAGTCGAGTTTGTTTTTCGATACGCACGGCGACCGTCTGGCCATCCTTGCGCAGATACGCTCCCTGAGTTGTCACAAACAGGGTGTTGAGGTGTTGCTTCATTCGGTCGATTTCTGAGTGCCGGATCGTTTCACTTCTGGTTACTGCTGAATCATGGTTTTGATGTATTCGGAGGCGATTTGTTGTTTTTCTGTTGGCGGCATGCACAGGGACAGCAGTGAACACGTGTCACACTTCTTTTCTCTGAAAGCGGTGGGTGTTGTTTGCGATCGAATCAGTTCATGCAAACGGCAGCCGGTCTGTCGTGTGGTTTGCCTGAGTCGCTCGTCAAACGGTACGTCGGTGCGGCGTTGTTCCTTTCCGTAAAACAGATCACCCCGTGGGATTTGGACTTGCAGCATTTCTTCGAGACACAGGGCCTGAGCACACAGTTGCACACGATCACAGTCGTTGGCTTTGGGCTTGCCACGTTTGTATTCCACCGGCGTGATAACCCAGTTAGTAAACGGCAGTGGGGAAGCGTGTTCCGGATTTGAGTTGATTCGCCCGGCTACATCTGCGCGTGCTCCGCTCTCGTCGGTGCACGGATGCCGGGCCCGTTCCAGTTCTCGTTCGATTCGTTTCGCCAACGAACTTTTCGAATTGCTTCCTAATTCCGGAGGCTGGAACTGTACGACATCGCAGACGCCGTACAGTCCAATTTCAAAACTATGCACTTGCAGCCCGCGAGTGATGCGGATGCCGTCTCGAGTTTCCGATTTGGCGGCATCCGCCTTTTGGTGCAATACATTGCCCTCTGCCGTGAAGCGATTGTCTGCCCATTGGCGTTCAATATGAATCAACGCCGTCTGGCGCTCACAGAACAGTAGATGCTGCAACGCAGAAATGGGAAGAAGATCGTCTTCGGAATACATGGTCCCACTTTCCTGACAACGTATTTCAACGTTTGTCCAGACTAAACGAGGAAGTGTCGCAGGTGCGCCTTGCCGACATTACGGCAAGGCGACAAACTAAAGCCCTCTTCTGCGAGTCGGGTTAAACACCGCCCCTTAGATCTTCCGTTCGATACTGATGCCTTCTGGCAGGTTGCTGTCGTCAATCGTGACAGTGTAGTCGCCAAAACGTCTAGCAGGCGTGCCATCTGGGGTGTGGTTCCGCACGGTAACTCGCTCGAACAACTTGTTGGCCGGAGCATTGCCGAGCTTGCTTTCGTGCTTGAACACAACCAAGCTTTGAGGCGACATTTCGCCTCGTGCTGCAGATCGGTCGTTTTCGAATAACTGCTTGAGAGATGTCCAGAATAGATTTAGGTCTTCGCCGTTGTCGTCGAAGCCGGTTTGGGCCGCCAGATGCGGATTGATGTAGCCGTGGACTCGGTAAAGGCCGTATGGCACAGTGAATTTGCGGCCCATGGTACGGTTGTCGCCCTCTTGCTTTTCGGCTTCTTTTTCTGTGGCGACCGCACATCGAGTCAACGCGTGTTCTGCTGCGACAATAGGATCGATGCTGCGAGCCATTCCTAACTGAATCGGGCCTCGAACCTGACCACAGTTTACCTTAGTAGTCATGACGGCTCCAAATGTGCGAATATCAAAGAAGTTCTGACACATCCACTTCGTCAGGTTCCGATCTTCGGCTTCTTTGTCCTTGCCTTTAGTTCGCTTGTTCGAATCCAGTTCCAACGCTGTGTAAGCTCGCTCGTGCTGGAGATTTAGAACGGCCTTTTCCTTGACGTAGATTTCATATGGTGGCTGTTCGCCGTGAACTAGTCCGACGTAGTTGCGGACCTTACGTTTAATACAGACATCCGTGACAAGTCCGTGGCCCGTTTCTGCGTCAATGCGAGGCAGATTGCCGGCGTCCGGATCACCGTTAGGATTGCCGTCTTTTACGTCGAACAGAAAAATAAAGTCGTATCGGTTTTGCATGATTGAAGTTCCTGATGAGAAGTTGAATGTTTAACCCGTTGTCGAAGACTAGGAAATAACGTAACCCGCGGCGGCCTTGTCTTCGACCACGGGTTAAACGAGGTTAGGTTTTGACGGCGGTGTCTTCGGGTGCCGCTTTCTTGGTGAAGATTGCCTGACGCTGGTGGTAGTAACCCAGTGCGAACAGGCCCTGATCGTTCAGGTTCAGGTGCGATGGGAAGCCATCGAGCTTGCCGCAGATTTCCTGAATCTGCTTTTCACGATGGATCTTGGAACGATATTCCAGTTTGCCAAGATGATGCTGGCTGCCTCGAATGATTCTTGGAAACACACTGGCTGGTGTGGCCGAGGCGGCTCCGAAGTAGCGGTCTTTGATCGTGGCATTAAGTCCCGGAAGAGCGTCTTCCTGAGTCTTTTCGAGTTCGGCAAACAAGCGGCCAAGCTGGTAAGCCGCTTCCGGGCGGTTGGGATCAAGTGACATTGAAATATCCTTTATTAAAGGGAAAATACCGGTTCGAGAGTTTCGGTTCAGACACGCCTTCAGCATTCCGGCACGTACCGAATTGACCACTCGGTCAGCTCGAATACGGCGAATGACTGCTGAAAATAACATTTGTGGATACGGACTGCCCGTCAGGATGGCTCGCATCACGGCACCGCTTAGTAACGGCGGAATGTCTTTGCTGTCGCGAACAGTTTCGCGAAGCAATTGCCACATGGCCGGAAACTCAGGGTCGCGATCAAAACTTCGCGCGATCGCCAGATCGTTGAAGTGCTGACGAAGAGCGGCCACCATTTCGTTCAGTGTGCTGACGTACCAAAATCGAATCGACAGGCGAGCCGCGTTGGGTGACAGGCCGAGCACGTAGAACGGTGTGTCACCATCGCCAAGTTCCAGATCGTCAACGGTTTCCCCCTGGACAATGCGATGCAGAGTTGCCAGAACTTTTTGCTTCTGAGCATCATCTTCTGCAGATATTTTGGCTGGGTCAGCGACGAAGCTGAAGAACTCTTCCATCGGCGATGGCGATTCGGTCCAGTAAACGGTGGTGGCGTCACCTATCTGAATCTTGCCTCCACCTTGTCGCAGCAGATGATTCAGTGCCGTGCAGTATTGGAAAGCTGCCGATTCACTGACCGGGGCGTTGTAGCTTTGTTCGCGTCCAAAGCTTTCGTAGGCCTTGTCGTTGAACGAAACCAGCGACGCGCCAGATGACTGAGCGCCATTCACGCCCTTGATCTTGGGTTCATGCAGTCGAGCGAGTGCGGCCTGCTGCCCTGTCAGCAGGCACTGTCCTTCTGTGGCCGCACCTGCGTCGGCACCAGCCAACTGACTGTTCCACCAATCCTTTACGGCAGACCGTTGATGGACATAGTGCGTGCTGCCTCGAATCCGAAACACGCCGAAGCCACTGGAAATAGCGGTGAGTGTTGGATGATCGGCGGCGTTTTCCGGCTTCCATGACTGCAGAAATATGCAGACAGCGGCGAACTCGGGATCATCAATGACAGACTTTAGTTCCAGGTGCTTTGCCCGGAATGCTTCGAAGGCTTCCAGCGTGCGTTCCGGCTTGTCGTCATCGGGTTTGAAGCCCAACATGTAACCGGTGTTGTCCCACAGGAAACACGGGTTGATCCCGGCACCGGAAGGCTTCGCACCACCGATTACAATCAGCGACTTTGGACGCGGTTTGTCGGCGTTTCCTTCGGTCTCTTCGGCGATTTCGTGCAGCGTTCCGTCGTCGTTCAGGACGACGCAGAAGGAAATCTTCTGACGGCTGTAGCCGAACGGTGCGATGTCGACGTCCGGATCGGATTCCAGTCGTTCATAGTAATGATTCAAGGCCTGAAGAATCATGATTTCACCTGGCTTCCGTGCAAAGGCGGCACATCGATAATGCCGTTGTTCATGACAGCTCGAAAGAATCGCGGCGACAGGTTGTCGTCGTAATCCAGATCGTGCAGCATGAAGCCAAGGTCCTTCTGACCATCGAGCGGCGATTCCGGGATGTCGACGTCTACCCATTCAAAGTCGGCCGGGAATTCGCGGCACCCAAAATACGGATGGTGGAAGTATTGCCCTTTGGTCGCTCGCCGTTTCAACATTTCGTAATGCTTCTGCTGGGTTTCGGCAGGATCAAGCAGATCGAAGTGAGCGACAATTACATAAGCAACGTCGCGAAGAATCATGGCGGCTCGCTGCTGCCGATCTTCTTCGACGTACACGCCCAGCGGTGAGGTGTCGCCTTTCATGGCTTTACGAACATTGCCGACGGGAATCTTCGATGCCACTTCATTGCGACGCAGATTGGTGAATCGAATCGGATTCAGCACATGAATCTGATCGATGACCCAGAGAATCTGCGGCTTCCAATAGATCGCTTCGAGGACGCCTCGCGCGGCGGATGGAGTCATCACGTCGTAACTAACGCGTTCGACTTTCATTTCCGGACGAGTGAAGCAGGCATAATCACCCCAGACTTTGATAGCGATTTGTGGAGGGGATTTCATTAGCAATATTCTTTCCTAAAGAGATTCGTTTAACCTAACCTAACGAGGAGATTTTTTTTGCGACTGCAATGAGCGAAGGGAAAACGTTTTCTGCGAGTCTAATTAAACGGGTGATTTTCAAATAATGAGTGAATTGGGTTCGTGGTAGCCGCTTTTGTCGGGGCGGAAGCCGAGGTGTCTGTCGTAGCAGGATTCGTTGGTTAAGATGGCATATCCGGAATCCAGAACTTCGATATCTGTGCCGACCATGGCGTTGAATATCTGTGGAAACAGGTTGACCGAGTAACGCTGTAGCTGTCGCAGCACCTTGCGCAACATTGAAATCTGCTGCACGTCATCGTGTAGGCGTCGCAGTTCTTTGATCAGGCGGCGAGCTTCTACGTTGTATGGCACAAAGACCGTTTTCGAGACATCGTCGATCCACTGAAATCGCTTCGCTGCTGCCTGGAAGTTGAACTGCATTGTGTGATACGGATCGGGAAAGCAATTCATCACCTGTTTTGCATCCCAGCGATCGCTGTGCCGCCAGAAATGAAGATCGAAGTAGCGGCGGACAATGTCCTGATTCAGTAGATCCATGTCTTCGGGCTGCAGATCAGCCATCAGTTCAGCCGCAGAGTCTGCGGTGGCCTTTAGATAACCGCGCAGCTGGATTTCTGTCGACTCGAATACAAAAACTTGGCCAGTGGCTTGTCGCCCTTCGCGATTGCAGCGGCCGGCTGCCTGAGCGATCGAATCAACACCTGCCAACGAGCGAAAGACGACTGGAAAGTCGACATCGACTCCGGCTTCAATTAGCTGCGTACTAACAACTTGACATGAAAGATCATCCTGTAGTCGCTGGCGGATTGTATCAAGGACCTGCTTGCGATGTTGACCGCACATGCAGGTGCTAAGATGAAACAAGCTGTTTGTTTTTTTGTCCGCATCGTTGAGTCGGGTTAAACGGGCAAATAGATTGGCGGCGTGGGGACGCGTGTTGACGATGCACAGAAACTGGTCATATTGGATCAGCTGGCCAGTCAGTTGTTCGTCGGATTGTGGACCGATGTGGCTAATTTGCACTCGCTTCAGCCGCTCAAATAGTTGTGGAGGATTCGGGATGATTTCTGTGACGCTCGACAGGCCGATGCGAAAATCTTCGGACTTGCCTAAGGCAGGCTGAGTGGCCGTACACAACACGACCGTGCATCGATAGTTGCGGACAAGTTCTTGAATAACGGCCAGAGTCGGGCGTAACAAATCTACTGGAATTGCCTGCACTTCATCCAGAATGATGACGCTGTTACAGATGTTATGCAGCTTGCGACAACTGGATGTTCGAGACGCAAACAGCGATTCAAACAACTGCACGTTGGTCGTAACGACAATCGGAACATCCCAGTTCTGCGTCACTAGGCGAGTCGTCGGAGTTTCACGATCCGGATCTGTATTGCTGTGGTGTTCCAGGATGGTTACGTCGGGAACATCCGCGAATACATCTCGAAACACGTTGGCCGTTTGTTCAATGATACTCGTGAAAGGAATTGCGTAGATCACACGCGCCATTTCATGCGTTTCCGCATGGGCCAAAGCGAACGCCAGCGAAGATAATGTCTTGCCGCCTCCTGTCGGAACAGTCAGTGAAAACAGTCCACAGTCACTTGAGGCTGCTCGGAGACAGGCATTCAGCACATCTGTTCGAGCATCTGCAACCGCCCCCTGTTTGCCAGCAGATAATTCCTGCAGGTGCTCACCAAGTATTTCACGCAGGGTGGATAAGTGAGGCACGTCGATTCGTCGTTCGCTGACTTTCTCCGGTGACATGAAAGCTTCGGTGGCAAGATAGTCGCCATCCACAAGGCAAGAGAACAGCATCCGTGTGAAAAATGCCAACTGAAATGCAACAGATACGTCATCACCGCCAAGACAAATTGGCGGTTCGTCTGCCAGAACTGGTTTCTGCTGCAACTGTACAGGTGCATCACTAACGTCCGGAACAACTTTCGCCAGGCGTCGATCAAGGCCGGACACACCAGATGCACTCATCGCATCCGCCAGGCCCGCATGATGTCCGGCGATGCAATATGCCAGAATGCGTCCATAAGGATGTTTCCCAAACAGTCGATCGGCCAGCTGAGCACCGGCCGTCGAATGATCAACTCGCATCGACGGACTGACGTTTTCCAGATTAGCTTCGAAACCGTTTGCCTGATGTAGATACGCTTGAAACTCTTTCGAGTACTTTCCAAGGTCGTGCCACATACCAAGTACAAAACCAAAGTCCTTTGCATCGAACGACGCCGCAAATCGTGAACAGAATTCGGCGACAAGCTGAAGGTGGTCTTCCAGCGGTTCCCACGATTCGGGGGGCTGGTCTTGAATCGTATGAGCGTATTTCAACATTAATTGATCAATCTTTGCTGATAGGCTGACTGTATCGCCGACAAATTCCGCCGAATCTGGTTCACCATCTCCTTTGCGTGGGCCATTGGCTTCATTTTCAGTGGTGCACTCTGTTGAGGCCGGTTGACTTGGAGATCTCAAATACCGAACACAACACTCTGAAATCTCGACGGATGGTCTTGTCGGAAACTTCGGTGTCTTCGACGAGATCCTGAATCGTGCAGCCCGATCGCGATGCTTCTAACATCTGCAGGATCTTCCATTGCCTAATAAGCTGCGGTGATTCGCTCATAAGTCGAAGTCTACAAGGGGACCTGGACAGATCATGTCCAGCGCAATTTTTAATCGCCGAACCTTCTCCGAAACAAACAATAATGTCACAACATGAAGGTCATGCGTAAACTGAACGACACCCAGCCATAGGAAGGCTATTGCAAATCACATGTGCGCGGTGAGCATAATGACGTAAGTGTTTCCGGTCAATCGTCACTGAAATCAATAGTTGTTCAATTAAGTGCCACAGGCTTTGCACATTACCTACTATATAGATGGTAATAACCGCATGCCGAATCTAGCCCAGTTATTTTCTCATGGGATCGGCAGGGTTACTGCAAAGAAAATGATCGTCGGAACGAAGAGGAACGCGACAGCCCCACCACAGTCTGCTGCGCATTCGAGATAGCCGCAGGGTGAGCCGTCGACGGCCTTGCTTGTCGAATTCATATCCGCAGTCTGAAGAGCAAAACAATATTTTCGTTTTACTGCCTACATTTCTGGGAGCAACATCGCTTCCATCTCGGCCCGTTAGGCATGAAGCGAACTGCTTCTGATCATGAATCACCTGTTCATCTTAACACCGGTTGTGCCAATAATCTCAGGACCAGTCTGCGTTACTGAACTCGCCACGCATCTGACACACTCCGACGCAGCATTCACGCAAACATACCGTTGGAATCAAGCGGTCCGGGGCTTGTGGTATTCGTGATTGTTACTGACGGTAACGAGAACGCCAGTAAAGAGTTTTCTCGCGAGAACGTCCGTGTGATGATTGAACGCCAGCAAGCACAGTTCAATTGGCAGTTCACATTTCTGGCAGCCAATCAGGACGCCTTTGCAGCGGGCGGCAGTCTGAGAATTAACGCCGATGGCATCACCAACTTTGCAGTGGACAACATGCGCGGCACGTACGCCGCCGCAAACGCCAAAGTCGCTCGAATGCGAAAGTCTGCTTCAAACAATGAAGCCCTCGACAACGCCTTCAGCCCGAACGAGGTTCAAGCCATGATGCAGCTGCCAAAGGATTCCTGATCTGATTAGTCAGCACGGACTCAACGTCGCTGGCGCAACTGCCTCAGTGGTTTCATGGATCATGATTCGTAGCTTTTGCAAACAAACCAATTCGATGCGGGTTACAATCCCCCGTACGGGGATTCCCTACGTGAGGGCCTCCGTCAAGGGTTTAGGAGCACTTCTGTGCGGATTGGCTGCGAATGAGCGGCAGTTAATCCACTTGTCCCATGGGACAGTCTTACCACACCCGGCAAAACAATTAACGTGAGTGCATGTGCTTGAACTTGTCTTAAGTGATTCTTAGTATCGCTGAGGTAGTGAGGAAGTTTGGGGCCTGCATCACTAAGTTCACCGCCATGCTGGAAGGATCAAATACGGATTGGCTACACCAGTCTGTTTGATAATCGGGCGGTTTGCGTGAGCAATTGATCTCTCCGTGAGACACCTGAAGTATCGGAGACACATGGCCGCAGTTGTGCAATTATGAATTCCTGTGTGTCTTCTTTGTAATGTCGCATGGCCTCAGACCTAAGCCACGTTCTTTCAGTCCCACGGAAAGACAGTTCAAAGCAATTCTCTTCGTCGTGTCCAGCCCGTCTCAAGCATCGCTTCCTACTTCAAATACCGCAATCTTATGAGCCAACAAGTTCCATCTGCATCGGCAGATACCGAAAGCGTACTTCGTGGCCGCGTTGAGCAGTGGCGCAGCAATCTGCTGGAGATTGGCAATCGCAATCCGTTGGTGAACTGCTCATTCAGTCGCAGCAGAGCTGTCGAGATTCTGACTCCCAGTTCAGAGACCGTCTGGAGAAAACTGGCCGCCGATGGAGAGGCTGGTTCCACTTCGATGCGATTTCCATGGCGACGCGACCTGGTACCGCCACTAGTCAACGCTGACGAACCTGCCCAGAAACCCCGCCGCCCGGCGAAGGGAGAGTTGTTTCCAGTCGGCGATGAGACTTCAGAGTTGCCTGCTGAATCGCAGGGCGAGTCTAAGGTATCCGCTGCAGCTGAGGGCAAGGTTAGGCGCGCTGAATGGAATCCGTCACTTGAGGAATGTCGCCAGTCCGAGAAACTGAAGGATTCTGATCTGCTGGCGGACGCAACTGACACAGCAATTGACCGGCAACTGCGCACCATGGATGGGCATGCACGCTTGGCCATGTCGGAACAGGGCGTGCATTCTCTGTTCATCGTGTTTGGTTTCCTGAAATGGTACGAATCACCGAGCAGTGACAAAGCGTTGTTCAGCCCTTTGATGCTAGTGCCCGTTACGTTGTCGCGGACATCGACCAGTGCCCCCTGGGAACTTACCGAAGCCGAAGACGACGCAATCGACAATTTGTGCCTGCGACAGCGCCTGTGGCAGGATTTCGCGATGGAGCTGCCACCGCTTCCCGACATCAACGATCTGGAGGAACCCGGCGTGCGAGCAGCGTTTCTGGACGCTGTACGAGAACGTATTGCCGAGTCTGACCGGTGGGAAGTTCAGGATCGGGTTACCTTGGGATTGTTTGAATTCCCGAAGGTTGCGATGTGGAAGGATCTTGGAGATCACGCCTCTTTTGTTGCAAGCCATCCACTCTGCCGGGCCATTGCCGGCGATACCGATGTTTCGCACATGAACTCGTTTGGCCCGGTCAACGAGATTATTGTTTCCACTCAACTGGATGATCAAGTCGCTCCGGGAGAGGTCAAAGCGATACTCGATTGCGACTCCAGTCAGCTGGAAGCCATTATAGCTGCCCGAAAGGGCGTGAGTCTGGTTCTTGATGGTCCGCCTGGAACAGGCAAAAGCCAAACTATCGCAAACATTATCGCCGATGCGCTGTCTGAGGGTCGGACCGTGCTGTTCGTTAGCGAAAAAATGTCAGCGCTGGATGTCGTTAAACGTCGTCTTGATGAACATGGTCTGGGCGACTTCTGCCTGGCATGTCATTCCACCAAAGCGAATCGAAAGACAGTCTTATACGAACTGGAATCATGCCTAAATCTCCCAGCCGAGGTTTACAACGATGCTCAACCGAAGTTTGATGAGGCGCGCCAGACACGGAACGCACTAAACGACTACGTTCGCAGTATCCACCAACCACGAGAACCCCTTGGCCTGTCGCCTTATGAACTATACGGCAACGTCGGACGCCTCACCCGCCTTGGGATGGCAACAAAGTCGCGCTGCGAACTACCTGACCCCGCCAAGGTCGATCGCTCGACCTTTGATGGATGGCTGGGGTTGCTGACTCAGGCCAACGACAACAGCAATGTTCTGCAGAATTTTGAATCACACCCGTGGCGCGGCTGTCGGTTAACTTCGCGTTCTTTGGCCCTGAACGACGATTTACAGTTTCACCTGTCCGGCCTTTCACAGTCGTTTCAGGTGGTCGCTGATGCTGTGAAACCGCTTTATGAAGCCGGCCTGATCACGATCGTTCCAATCGTTGCGAATACGAATGAATTGATGAAGCTGCTTGTCGAACATCTTTCAGCACCGGAGCTGCCCGCAGAATGGCTCCATCACCCTGGGGAATCGGCGGCGGGGGGAATGCAGTTGCTGACAGCCTTAGACGCTCAGAAGTCAATGCGGACGCGGCTAGCACATTATGTTGATGACGTTGCGGGCAAAGTTTCCGTAATGGAGGTACGAGCATTAATCGAGGACGAACAAGGGTGGACAGATCAATTAAGGATCGGTTTACCGAACAATGTTCGCGAACAGGTCTTCACGCTGCACTCGTTGGCGGAGAAATTGACGCTGCTGCAAACTGCGATTGACGATACACAGTCAAAACTGAGTTCTTTGATTTCTGAATTGCAACTGCCGATCAAAATCGACCCGCCGGTACTGGTGATATCCCGGTTAATTGGGCTGGCAAAGTGCATCGCTAGATCCGGAACGATGCGGACCGGTTGGTTGCAGGCGGCGAACTGGACGAAGCTGCGGCAAATTTCCGATTCGGCCGGGTTGAAACTAAAAGAGGCAGACGGCCTTCAAAGTGATTTGGCGTCGAGAATTGCAGGTCCTCAGCTATCAGATGTGGCGAGACTTGTCGGGGAGTCCGATCAGCAGCTAAGTCAATGGGAGCAATTGCAGGCTTATGTTCCATCGGGTACAGCCGAGTCGTTGAAGGGGTTCATTGACAAGTGCACAGAACTCCTGAAATCCAGGGCATCGGTCACGTCGTCGCAGCAGCTGTTGTGGCAGACGCTTGGTGTTTCCGAATCCGAATCTGCGAATGTCGATCTTGCAGCTCAGCTGGTGCAGTTGGCGACCGGCGTTGCGGAGTCGGGATACCTTCATCCTGAATGGACGGACGCTACGAAATGTGCACGTATCCGTCAGGTTTGCGCTGCTGCAATTGAAGATCTGAACGACGCTGCTCAGATTGAAGAAAGTCTTGGTAACCGACTGTCCCACCGGGCGTTTAAGTCATCGGCCGGTGATGTCGCAGCGCAATCGTCTCAGTTCTCGGGGCGTTTGAAACGGATGTTCGGTGGATTGGGTACGTACAAACGAGATGCAGCTGATCTCTACAAAGGATCATTGCCTGGAACGAACGACTTTCTGGCCGATATGGAACAACTTGGCAAGTACCATCGCCGCATACAGGATGCTCAGGATTACGGCGAGCAGCTTGCGGGATTACTGCCGCCCGAACACGATACGCAAAGCCTTCCTGCCTGGCAGCAAATACAGCAGGCTGTGGATGCCGCTGAAACTTTCTATTCGGTCGCCCGCAATCAAATTATTCCCCCTGAATCTTTTACCAAAATTGACCGGGCGGCCTCGGTGGCTGCGGCGGGGCAGGTGAGCGACGCACTAAAACAGTTTCGAGCGGAACTCACACAAGCCTCTTTTGCCGATGAAGACTCGCTGACACTGGATGAAATTGCCATTGCCATTTCCAGATTGCGGGACGCCGCAACAGGGTGCCACGCGGTAATCCTGTCGGCAGCACCGCTGTTTGTCGGCTTGCCTCCAACGACAACTGAATTAATGGCAGTTGCTGTCAATACCGGGCGGCGCAAGCAACTGCTGGACGAAGTGAGTGATTGTTTTACCGCTCACGCCGATTGGATGCCTCACCACACTACATTTGACGATCAGGTGACATGGAATCGAATCAGTGCAGGAGTCGATGGTGCTGAACGTCTGTCCCACATTTCTCGCGACCTTTCGGTGTTTACGGAAATTTTCACTGAACCGGGTCGACTTGATCCTGCCGTTATCGCAGCGACAAGCAGTTCACTGGAATCCGCGTTACAAGGACTGCAAAAACATATTCTGGACTGCACCGAGCACATAAAACTCGACCTGCCCGGTGAACCGGAAGAAGAAGCCAACCGCAAAGGACTCTCGAAGCTAAAAGCAACTGCTACATCCGCCTGTACCTTCTTCCAAAATCGCGCAACGGGACTTCTTGCGATGCTGGAGGCAGTGCAGGATGAAAGCCGGGCTATTGATCCGGAATCCGACCTCGACGCCATCGACAAATTACAACAAGCCATCGCGTCTGCCGAGTCATCAAGTGCGGTGCTTGCAAAAGATGGAATTGAACGTGTCGGCGATATCAGCATGAAGTCTCTACGATGGCTGGCGGACGCATCGTCGCAAAATGCAATAACTCCCCTGTTGCGTGCCATTGTCTCGGATCCGGAACAACGAAAGTGCGTGTGGAATTCGGCTCAAAAAATGAAGACTGCCATTTCAGGAGAATTCAAGTCTTCATGGATCTTTCTCAAGACGTTGTTCGAACTGAATAGTAATGTTTCGACCGGCTTCACAATCCTTGGCAGCGGCTTCAGTGATCTGGCCGAGCATCTGGACTTTCTACTTAAGAATCTATCATCGCTTGATGACTGGATGCGATACGGCCGCTGGACGAGGGATATGCGCGATCGCGGTTTTGGGTCCGTTATTGATGAGTTGCTGGCCCACCGCTATGAGCCAGCAGAGACAACCGATGTTGTCGCCGTAAGATTTTACAGCAGGCTGTTTGATCATCTTGCCGGGGACGAACACGTTCTTGGGGAATTCGACATTGATCAGCACGAACGAATTCGCGAACGATTCTGTCAACTGGATGCATGGGAAGTAAAAGCAGCGGCGACTCGGATACGGCAGTACCAATTGGGACGAACCGATCGGCCTCGCACGGGCTTTGCGACGGCTGGCAGCAGCGAACTGGGGATACTACAACGTGAAATTGGCAAGAAGCGCAAACACATGCCGCTTAGAAAGCTGTTTGCCGAAATTCCCGGAGTTCTGCAGCGATTGAAGCCGTGCATCATGATGAGCCCGTTGTCAGTCAGCACGTTTCTGGAATCAGACAAGATCAGATTCGATCTGGTTATTTTTGACGAAGCATCCCAGGTATTTCCATGGGATGCTATTGGAGCGATTTATCGTGGTAAGCAGTTGATTGTTGCCGGGGATGAAAAGCAATTGCCCCCATCAAACTTCTTCGGTCGCGCTGAAACTGAAAACGACGAAGAAAACGATATCGGTGACTTTGAGAGCATTCTGTCGTTATGTAAATCGATCAACATGCCAGCGAAGCGTTTGCGATGGCACTATCGATCGCGACGCGAACCATTGATTGCATTTTCCAATCGTCATTTCTACGACGGAGACCTCGTGACTTTCCCCAGTACACGTGATGCGGCGGGAGACGCCGTTCGCTGGGAATATGTGCCTGAAGGCAGGTGGATTGATCGCAAGAACATCAAAGAAGCGGAGCGTGTGGCCGATCTGGTAATCGATCATTTCCGCAGTCGACCAAATAAATCTCTGGGAGTGATTGCCTTTAGTCAGACACAGATGCGAGCGATCGAAGACACACTTTATGACCGCCGTCGGAATGATCCTGTGGTCGATGCAATCCTTAATACGCCTCTTCCCGAATCACTGTTTATCAAAAACCTTGAGAACGTTCAGGGTGATGAACGTGACGTAATTATTCTGTCGATGGCGTACGGATTTAATGATGCCGGGAAATTCACGAAGTCCTTCGGCCCACTAACGACATCCGGTGGCGAACGACGTTTGAACGTGGCAGTCACCAGGGCTCGCGAGGAAATAATATTTGTCTCGTCCGTTCGAGCGGCCGACATGGACCTGTCGGGTACAACCAGTGTTGGTTCGCACCTGTTAAAGATGTACCTCGACTATGCAGAACGGGGCGTGATTGCCTTGGCAGAATCGCGAAGCACCTTTGCAGCAGAGGCTGAATCTCCGTTCGAGGAGGAAGTGCTTCAAGCACTTATGCAGCATGGCCTTGAACCGGTTCCACAAGTCGGCTGCGGCGGCTTTCGAATTGATATCGCTCTTAAGTACCCTGGGCGACCGGGGCAATTCTGCCTTGGTATCGAATGTGATGGAGCGAGCTACCATTCTTCACATACGGCTCGCGACAGAGATCGAATTCGCCAAAGCATGCTTGAATCACTCGGCTGGCGAATTGTCCGAGTTTGGTCGACGGATTGGGTGCGAGATCCAAAGCGACAGATCGACTCGATCATTGACGCTTATCAGGCATCAATCGCAGGAGCTCCAGTAGAATCTGTGGAACACACCGCATCCGATCTGGAAGATGACGGGCTGGAACCGTCCATAGTACAGGCTGAGTCACCGCAGGTGATGACGTTTGACTCCATCGCCGAAGTTCCTGAAGAACTGATTTCCACAACGGCGGCCAGAATCCTTCGGCAGGCGGGTTCAACAGAGTTTGGCGATCTGGTCAAACTGACAGCACGTGAACTGGGCTTTCAACGACTCGGCCCACGTATTCGCGAACGCATCCAATATCAACTGAAACGCGATCTTGACTGCGGCAAACTTTCACAACACGGTGACAGGGTCCATGTTGAAGTTTCAGCCATTGAAAACACGCAGGAGCACACGCAGGGACGCCATATTACGAGTGCGGGCGGTATGCGTGATACTGTCGTATCACGTCAAAATGCGGATGACGATGACTTTGTTGCAGAACTCCGTCAAAGGGGACGGGAGTCGTCAACCCCGGAGCTTAAACGGGCGTTGGGCTGGGACGAACAACGGTTTGACATCTGCGTGCAAAACCTGATTGCCAGTGGGCGAATTAAACTGGCCCCGATAGGATTCGGGGTTTCATTGAAGGACGAATGACTAGCAGCAGTCGTGTTGCAGCGCAAGGACGAGGCGACGTAAAGCAGTTGCTTGTGGAAGTCAATGAAACACAATTGTGAGGGGGCCATTGTTCTGACAGGCGATGTCTTGGCTGCACCTGTTTTCAACGTCGTGAGACTGCAAATTGCGAGTTCCTGCACCAACCTTGTAAGCACGCATGCTGTACCGTTTAGACGGCCGCGACAAAGTTCGGCGTTTGGTGATCGAAAAGCACCTTGAGACTATCTCCGCATGAAGCAAAACTGTTTACCTCAGAAACCGATGTGGTCGGATTGTCGTCATTCAACGGCAACGCTGGCCGGAATGATCGTCTTCACGATTATTTACAACAACAATCGATTCGAATTGCTGGAACCTTGGCACTACATCGGCCTGCGTTTGGCCAAGCAGAACTGGCTGAGACTTCCTCACGAACGTATCGGATTCGAGAATCAGAGAAATACGAAACAGGCTGATGATCGATCTTAGCCAGATCAATTACATAACCGAACCCGAAGCGCATGTCGTATCCAACTCATAAGTACGATCCAAGATAAAACAGGTTCTAATAATGGCAATACCGGACTTCCAGACGATTATGCTACCGTTCATGCAAGCGTTGGCGGATCAACAAACTTGGACAACAAAAGAGTTGACGGAACGACTCGCCTCCCACTTCGAGCTTTCCGAATCTGAGCGACATCAACTGCTACCAAGTGGCCAGCAAGCGATTTTCACCAATAGAGTTGCCTGGGCTAAGTCTCATCTTAAAAACGCTGGCTTAATCCTGAATCCAAGTCGAGGAAAAGTTACGATTTCCGAGTTAGGGCTTCAAATTCTTCAGCGACATCCTCCTGCTATCAATTGCAGGTTTCTCAAGCAGTTTCCTTCTTACCTGAAGTTCATTGGCGCTATTCATTCGGACGAAGAGGCTCTGGACATCACAGTCACAGATGACGAAGTTGGCGTAGAGAACACGAAGACGCCGCTTGAACTCATTGAGTCCTCGTTTGAGTCACTTAGAAAAGCGACCGCTGAAGAACTGTTATCCAGACTGAAGACCTGTAGTCCTGCATTCTTTGAACGTGTTGTCGTGCTACTTCTAAGAGCAATGGGCTACGGTGGCGTGACCGGTGACGGTTCTGTCACTGGGAAAAGTGGCGATGGTGGAATCGATGGGATCATAAAAGAAGACAAACTAGGCCTTGACGTAGTTTGCATTCAGGCCAAGAGATACTCTGATTCAACTGTTGGTAGACCAATCGTCCAACAGTTTGTAGGCAGCATGGATTTCGTTCAGGCAAACAAAGGAGTGATACTGACAACTTCCCAGTTCAGCAAAGATGCCAACGAGTTTGTGAATCGAATCGTTGGAAAGAAGATTGTGCTAATTGACGGCCAACAGATTGCAGACTTTATGATCGAACACAATGTCGGCACAAACAAAACGAAGGTCTATGAACTCAAAGAAGTTTCAAATGACTTCTTCGATGAGGATGAGGGATAAGTCGTCCAGTCGCCGTTTGTAATGCAAAAGTCATTTTTCGTGCTTAACGGGGCCCGCCAAGCCACAACCATGGGCTGTCCCTACCGGTTACTAGCGCTGTCCTATAAAATGATGTTTTTACGGGGCAAGAGTGTTTTTCAGGGTGTGTTTCCATTGGACTTGATCGAACTGCAACGTGAATTCATTGGCCGAGTTGAGGCAGCAAGCGGTAAACCTGTGATCCTACAAGGCGATCCCAAGTTTGCTGGACATGCGACCATCAACATCGCCACCAAGGACCAGCCAGCCCCCCTCATACGGGGTTTTTCGAGAAGTGCGAGACAGATGAGTTTCTTGATGCCGTCGAGATCGTAATGCACTTCATCGATAGGGCGGATCATGATCGTTTGCTAGATGACGAATGCAATTCACGAACGGTAGCAAAGGAGATCAATCAGCGATTCTTGGAACATGGGATCGGCTACCAGTTCCAGTCCGGTCAGATCATCGTTCAATCCAACTCATTCTTGCACGCCGAAACCATTGCACCGGCACTCACTCTGTTGAGCGATTCACAATTCGACGGTGCGAACGAAGAGTTTTTGAAAGCCCATGAGCATTACAGGCACGGTCGCCACGCCGAATGCCTAGTCGAATGCCTCAAGGCATTCGAGAGTACGATGAAAATCATCTGTGATATCAAGCCCGTCCAGCATGTGAAGAAGCAGATCGAGATATTCAACCGTGAGGAGATTGCCTCCATTCGGGTCGCGATTAAAGACAGCCACTTCAAGGCGATGATTGAATTCATGCTGGAAGTTGGCACTCGCCCCGGAGAGACGACCGCTCTTAAATGGGGTGACCTGAAAGACGGCATGCTAAAGGTTGAGCGAACGGCTACCCAAGACGAAGATGGGTTATACTACGTCTCAGACACCACGAAAACAAAAGCTGGGCGGCGCACAATTCCCCTGTCTGACAGGATGATGGGGCTACTTGGTGATTACCGCAGTCAACTTAAAAAGGCTACGGATAGCGACTGGATGTTTCAGACTCTGTGTGGCCGAATGATTGGGCAACAGTTCAGGTCTAACATCCTCGGTCCAATCCTGAAGGCAGCGAATGTCTCCTATCGCAAGCCGCATACGTTTCGCCATACAGCTGCCAGCACAATGCTGAACGGTGGTGTTCCCGTGAGTATTGTTTCGGCAATTCTTGGTCACGAAAACCCATCGATTACGCTCAGCGTTTACAGCCACTTGATCGAAAGCGATAAGCTCGCGGCAAAGAAATTCTGGGACAGACCAGAGTCATAAGCGTCGCCTTATTCCGCACAAATGAAACATTAGCGGGGTCAGCTAGCGGGGACAATTGAGTTTTCTCAAGCATTTAATAGCCTTAAATGCTGATCGAAACGATCACCGTTGCCTCAGTGACATCCATTCGGGTGTCGTTGCTGGTCCCCGGCATACAGGAATTCAGAAATGTATCCCGAGAAGACCGATGGCAGGAACAATCTTAAACAGCTCGGCCTGGCACTTCATAACTACCACGACGTTTACGGAGCTTTTCCTTCGGGTTGGATTTTCAGACGAACAGCAGGCGAGGGACACCCTTCAACCGGATGGCAGTCTTCGATTTTACCATTTATTGATCAAGCTCCTCTTCTATAATCGCCTTGGCGTACACGATCCGGATTACGAGCGAGCCGATGGCAACATGTCGCTGTTTAAGACAGCGATCCCGACTTACCGATGCCCTGTCGATTCCGTTGGCGATGAAAACAACCTGCGTGGCGGATGGCCACTTCGAATGACACCGGAAATGGGGGGGGCCAACCCGATTGTCCGCTGGAGCGAATCAGACTTCTGGCCGAGTCAAATACAAACTCCCAGATGTGTGATGTACGCCGCTATAATGTTTTTTTCCTACGCGAACAGCAACATGAGAATCAGAGACATCACCGATGGTACATCCAACACAATCATGGTTGGAGCAAAGTGTGTCATCGGCCGAAGCGGAATCTGGCCCGGCCCGCGGTCTAACTTTCACGAAAGCGACGTTGTTTCCGACGGAAGTTACGCCTCGAAAATTAATCGCAGCGACACGGGATATTTCAGCCGCCATCTGGGGGCATGTTGATATTTCTGCTCACAGATGGCTCTGCTCGCGCCGTTCGTGAATCACAGGAAAGCAAACCGGAACTGGGACTACTGCAAAAACTCAGTAGCCGTGATAACGGGCAGGTTATCGGGGAACTCTGACCGGCCGAGTTGTCTCTAAAACCAATACAACACGTGGCGTTCTGCACCGATCAATTCTGCAGAGCGCGGCGACACCGCAATAGTATTATTGGTTAGCTACTTCCTGCCAACCGGTAGTGCTCACTTCTCCTGCAACTGACGTCGCCAGCGTAACAGTTCCAATCTTATGAATGCGGCAGATCGCTGCTGTGTCATGTTGGAACTGTTCGGCAATTTCTCGAGCTACCCCCAGCAGCAAGCCGCCGCAGGTTTGTGGGTCGAACAGAGATTTATATTCGGGATAGCTTCGATACTGTTGCTCGATTTTAATGAGCGACTCAACGTAACGGTTTTGAGGAGCCAGTGTACTTTCGATACCGCCAGCAATCGCAGCCGCAACACCAGGCAACAGAGGGATTTGTCTGAGACAAAGTTCAGCCGACGTGTTGCTGGCTTTGAGCATCTCAACCAGGTGACCAATTAGTCCAAAACCCGTAACGTCTGTAGCCGCTGTGATGCCCAACCTGACGGCCACTGCAACAACTTCATGCTGGCGTTCCAGCATCGCTGCGACCAGTGCCTGATAATCCATCGCTGAGCAGGCATTTTGCATATGAGCGGCCAACAGAACTCCAATGCCCAGCGGCTTGGTCAGATACAGCACGTCACCAACTCGCAAGTTGCCCTTTCTCAATATGCCGCCTTGGGCGATTGCTTCGCCGATGACGGTGAACCCAATTTCAAGCCGTGGGCCGACAATTGTGTGCCCGCCAGCAATTGCTGCTCCGAGGGCCGTGAATTCGCGACGAGCGCCCTGCATCAGGTCGCTGAATGCAAACCGCTGAGACGTCGCGTCTCCTTCGGGCAAAACAACGTTGGCCAAAGCGGCCTTGACGGTTGCTCCCATGGCAATCAGGTCGCTGGCGGAATGTAGCGCCGCAATTCGACCGGCAAGATAATGGTCATCAAATGGACTTGAGAAAAAATCAGTGGACGCCATCACAGAATTGCCCAACGACATTGGAATCTCTGCTGCGTCGTCTAAAGCATCACCCTTTAGAATCGAGTCGGACGAACTTTCGGCATTCTGGAGCACCGATTCCAGAATATCTCCGCTCACCTTGCAGCCACAGCCTTTACATTGCATCTGTTCACCATCAGCGTTTTTGGCATACAGATTTTGATACATCCTCATGAACTTTCGATCAATGCGATCCTTCCACTTCATCACCCACCGCCCGGAGAAGCTGAAGCCTTTGTATTCGCCGATCGCACTTCCATCGCCGGTGTTGAGTAACTTCAGAAAAGATTTCTGAGGCCGAAATTCTTCAAGCGTTTTCCCGGTCAGAAGTTTCTGAATGTTCTCCCATAGAATGGGCCCCTGTCGTACGGCGTACACTCCAGCTTTAGCCAGTTTTCCAGAAATAATCGTACCAGAGTCGCCCACAGCAAACACAGCCGCCCCCGACGTTGAACGCAACGTTGCGTCCGTGGCAATAAACCCTCGCTGATCAACCGGAAGCTGCAATTGTGACAACACAGGAGGAGCAGTTGCTCCGGTGGCCCAGATAACCAGATCCGCTTCGATCAATTCGCCATTATTCAGCCACACGCCTTCCGGGGTGACTCGAACGACGATCCTTCCCGTCGACACACCAACATCTCGTTGCTGTAGTTCTGCACGAACCCGGTCGCGAAACGAAGGAATCACGCCGGCCAGAATTTCTTGGCTGCGGGTGACCATGTGCAACGAAAAGGCCGCTGTCTTACCCTTCAAAAACGCTGGCAGGCAAAACGTAATTTCCGTGCCAGCCACGCCACTTCCGGCAATCACGATTCTCAATGATCGGTCGCCGATTCGGTCAACAACGTTCTTGACCGCCATAGCCAGGCGGTCAAGAAACGTCTGCATCGGCTTAATTTTCAGCAGCGATTCGCCCTCCACTTCGGTGCCATCCAAGGTGGGTACAGATCCGATCCCCACAGAAAGCACATCGAACGGAATCGGTGGCCGATCGCTAAAACCCACAACACGCCGGGCGACATCCAATCCACTCACGCCTTCAACGATCAGCCTCGCGCCTACAGAAGCACAAAGTCGAACGAGGTCGATTTCCATATCCTGGCGAGAATTCTGTCCCGCAAGGGCAGCAGGCAACATTCCCGAATATGTGGCGATGGCGTTATCAGAGATGCAAGTCAGATCGGCGTCTACAATCGGGTTCATGCCCCACATCCGCACTATGTGAGCGTTCGTGTGTCCGACTCCCAGCAACACAACGTGCTTCCGCGCTAGCCGTTCCTGCACACGTTTCATGCTGATTCTCCGGCAACACTGGTAATTGCGCTGGCAACGCAATTCGTAAACATCTCGACTTGTGCATCCAGTACTGTTCGCAGGTCAAGCAGCACCGCGTCGTCTCGAATGATTGCAAGCACTGCGGGTAATCCGGAACGAAGCCGTTCAGAAAGAGCCTGAATATCTAATCCGGTAACTCGCAGGGCTGAACTTTGAATCTCAGATCCTGGCACAGATCCACCGCCCATTTCAGACAAGCAGTCAACTGTCTCTACGGAAACTGCTGGTGGAAGTACCAGCCTATGCTTAACCAGTTCACAGCGTTCTCGAACCTGTGAACTGGTTGCGTACAGCATCTGCAGCAGCGGCAATTCGTTTTTCGCACGGCCGGACAAGTGAATTTCGGCCGTCGCTTCAATCGCTGCCAAAGTGACCTTGTCGACCCGAAGAGCCCGCATCATCGGGTTCCTGCGGAGCGTTTCAATCCAATGAGACCTGCCAACGATAATTCCGGCCTGAGGCCCGCCGAACAGTTTATCACCGCTGAACAAAGTCACATCTGCACCGGCCGCAATGCTGGCTGGCACGGTTGGTTCCTGCAGGCCGATGCCTCCAAGACCACCGATACAACCGCTCCCAATATCGTCGATCACCGGAATGTTGCGTTTCTTCCCCAGAGCAACCAGATCTGACAGATTGGGTTCTGTGACGAAACCGCCCAGATAAAAATTGCTGCGGTGTACCTGAATGATGGCTGCGGTGTTTTCGTTGATCGCGTTTTCGTAGTCTCGCAGATATGTCCGGTTGGTTGTTCCGACTTCTTTCATAAGTGCGCCTGATGCAGCAAACACTTCAGGAAGCCGATATCCTCCACCGATTTCAACAAGCTGCCCGCGAGAAATAATTACTTCACGGCCTTTCGCAAACGCCTGCAGCACCAACATTGTGGCGGCAGCGCAGTTGTTAACGATGGCCCCGTCTTCAGCCCCGGTCAGCTGGCTCAGCAATGAACACGCTCGTTCGCCACGTTTATTGCGTTTCCCGGTGTACAGGTTCATTTCCACATTCGCGTAACCCGCTGATTCCTGCATCCGCTGGATGGCCCGGTCAGCCAGCGGAGCTCGACCAAGATTCGTGTGCAGCAGAATTCCCGTTGCGTTGATAACAGGTTGCTGCCGTCGACCGTTTTCCGCGATGGCCTGTGACTGAATTTTCCTCACCACCCATTGAACGGAGGTCGCTTCATCAAACGCGGCACCAGTCAGAATCGTGTTTCGGCATTCATCGATTGCAGTACGCACCCATTCAACAATTTGTGGCCGAGGATACGTTTCCACCAGAGAACGCAAATGATCGTGCCGAAGAATTTCGTCAACGGCCGGAAGTTTTCGCAGTTGTTCAGCGTATGTCATCTTGGTCGCAACCCGAACGTTCAGGAATCAGCAATCGTGCTTCTGGAAACTTCAGACACTGTAGCCATGAGCCACCTGCCTGACACGTTCCTTGTGGATGAATTGGTCCTGTTTATCCAGACAAGTACGTAAAACTGTAATTGCAGCGACCAGCATTCCCAACAGCCATCCGATGCCTGTCGGGGATATATAAACAGTCTGCGCTGTCGCACGTGAATGAAAACTATCGAGCGTCTTCTCCAAGAAACGCATGCAGCGCCGGCCCGGCAGTACGCACATTTTCGTGGCGGCTGGTGACATTCATCCTGTCACAGAATTCAAGAAACGGGATCGCATGCTTCCGAGTTACCTGCCAGCGATCGCGAATGTCGGCGACCGGTTGCTCTGGGTTGGTATCAAACAGTTCCTGAAGCTCGTTACACAATTCTGTAAACACCTGAGCCGACAATAGGAGGCCGTTTCCGGTATCAAGCAACATCCCTGTCTGCACTCCAAAACGCGTTAACGACTTGACCGTATCGATAGGTAACTGTAGCCGTTCGGAAATATCCTTCAATGTAGGAGGCGACCGGTTGCCGTCGAACGCCGCCACTACTTTTTCCATTCGAGCCTGCTGTTTTTTGGACAAGGAATTCTCATCGGAAGCGACTGCAATGACTCGCCCCAATCGCACAATTTTGCTTTCATCCAGCAGCAACTGCACGCACCAGCGAATCAGTTCAATAGAACCAAAACCTTTCGCCTGCTGAATCACCGAGTCTTCCACAATCCAGGCATCCTGTGCTTCATCGGCTCGTCGACTAAGCAATTCGACAACATGGCGTTTGATCCGATCGACCGTTTGCTGAGCGACCAATCGATTGGCCTGACGCAAGTTCACAACTCTGTCGGATTCAATCGCGGCCAATATAACAGAAGCCTGTTCTGCAGCTGAAATCCCCCACTGCAGCTCGCACCAATCCGCGGCGGGCTCGACTTCTCCCAGAAACTCGATCCACGCAATAAGCCGTTCAACCGCATCGGCCATTGCGATTTTTTCGCCAAGTTCAATCAACTTCCGTGTTCGCTTTGTTTCGGCCCCCAGCGTTGCCAACACGTTTCCACCGCCGACTGTGCCAACAGGGTAGGGCAGTCGGAACAAACACTTTTGGCCGAACGTCGCAACCACCGGCACATCTGTTTCGACAACAACCACAGCGGACTGCGATGGCTGAAGTCGTCTTACACCTGTAATCCTTGCGCTGCACGACGCTGCTGCAAGATGTAGTTGCACGGTGGCCGGGCACTTCAGTTCCGGAGCACCTGCAAACGTCTGCAGTTCCACCAGCAAATGACACGACTTACGAAACACGTCCGGCTGAATCAATTCATCGCCGCGCTGCACCTCGCTGGCGGAAACTCCGGTGACGTTCAACGCCGTTCGATATCCAACCCTGGATGTCGCCACTGCCTCTCCATGAACTTCAACTTCGCGAATGCGAACAACGGTGCCGCAGCCCGCCAGTTGCAGATTGTCGCCTACGCTGACACTGCCGCTCCACACCGTGCCAGCGATAACGCAGCCTCTGCCTGGCATGCTGAAGACTCTATCCACCGGCATTCGAAAATAGCTGCCAACCTGCCGAACTTCGATGGCTTCAGCAAATGCGCACAACTGGCTCTTTAATTCGTCCAGCCCGGTTCCAAGAACAGACGACACCGGAATCATCGGCACGTCGTTAAAACCAAAGTCGTCCAGAAACAGTTCCAGCTCTTCTCGTAGTTCTTCCTGAGCTTCTTCAGTGGCAAGATCGATGCGTGACAGCACCACAACCAGACGCTTCACACCCAGAATTTGCAGAATGGATGCATGTTCCAAAGTCTGCGCCTGAATGCCCTGATCACAGGCAACAACCAGCAGCCCGACATCGATTCCTGAGACCCCAGCCAGCAGGTTGCCGATATATTTCTGGTGGCCGGGAGCATCAATCAATGCGAACTGATGATCGCCATCCGTGAATGAAGCGAACCCCAGATCGATGGTTATACCGCGACGTTTTTCTTCCGGATGAGTATCGGTATCGAAGCCCGTCAGCGCTGCTACCAGCGAAGTCTTGCCGTGGTCGATGTGACCGATGACTCCAACAATGGTGTAGCTCATGCCATTCCCTCAGAATCCCAGACGATCACCAGCAGCCCGACCCCTGACTTAATGCGAGCTAACGCCCGAAAACGCTCCAGTTTCGGCCCGGAAACCTGACTTTATATTAAGAAACACTGATGCCGCCAACGAACACCGAACCTTCGACCTTAACTCGATACAAGCCAACGCCTTGAAACACTTCGTTGCAGCTCTGGTAACTTCACTCAACAACAAACACACTGCTCAACTAAGCCAATTGTAACCGACAAAGACTGTATTGGGAGTGCTGCAGACGTTGCAGCCTGCATTTACACAACGTAACGTTCTCGCCAGCGTGACGCCGCAACACAGCATTCTTTAATTGAAAGTCATCAACAGCCTCAATGACCATTTTCGGAATCGGAACAGTAGTGGTGGACGACGTTGTCGAACTTCCACGTTTCCCGGAAGCTGACACCAAGGTCGAACTGACGCGACACTGGCAACAGGTTGGCGGCCCGGTCCCCGTGGCATTGTCGACCGCAGCCTTCTATGGTTCGAAAACATCATTTATGGGACGCTGGGGAAACGACGAAACAGGACGGCTTATTCAAAAAACACTGCAGCAGCGCAGCATTGATCTATCATGTAGCCGGTCAGCAGATGCCTGGACCAGTGGGCGTGCTCAGGTGTGGGTCGACAGCAGCACCGGATCACGAACAATTGCGTTTTCTCGGGGCGACCTGATTATGCCCGATGAATGCGACATCGACGAACCGACATTAAAGCAGTGTCAGATTCTGCATCTGGACGGATGGGCATTCGCCGCTGCGATCAAAGCGGCTTCCATTGTCAACTCAAATGGAGGAACCGTTGTGCTGGATGCCGGATCCGTCAAACCAGGAATGCACGAACTGCTGCCACTGGTCAATATTCTGATCGCCTCAGCACTGTTTCGCAAAAGCTTATTCGGCCACAAAGATGTTGGCTCAAAGGAACTGCTGACGCTCGGGCCTGAAAACATCATCACCACTGATGGCGAAAACGGAGCCGCCTGGCATTGCCATCATGACGACATCACCGAGACCGCCGTAAGGGTGAACCCTGTCGACACAAACGGCGCCGGAGACATATTTTCCGGAGCAATCCTGCACGCAATCACAAACAAATGGAGTCGTTCAGACAGCCTGAAGTTTGCCAATCGCGTCGCCGGATTTTCCTGTGCTCAACACGGCAACTACAGCCTGCCTACGATTAATTGAACTGCCGAATCGCAATCGGTTTCCTTTTGAAACTGGCGACACGATACTGCAAACCTTTGTGGACCGCGCAAAATACTGAAGGCAGAAGATTGTGTTTCTGAGCTAAGTTTTCTGAGATTCCACTGATCTAATGCGTTGAATTGAGCGTTTTGTTAAACCAGCCACTACCATGGTGGCTTGCACTGATTCAATCATTCCGACGCTTCAAGAGCGGAGCTATTCGATGGCCGTTATTGTTACCTGTCCGAACTGCGAAAAAAAATTGAAGATGAACGATCCGACGCCTGGCAAGAAAGTCAGGTGTCCTGGATGCAAAGAACCGTTCGTCCCCAGCCTTGGACAAAAGTCGCCTTCTGCAGCCGCGCCTGCCGCGAAACCAAAACCGAAGCGTAAGCCACAAAAGCCAGTCAAAGACGAATACGACGACTACGGTTCCGGTGGCGACGATCTATACGGCGACGACGGTTTTAATGATGACGATTATCAGGACGAACCAGTCAAGCCTCGCCGAAGCGCCGGCAGTGCAGGGGCTAAGAAACCAGCCGGAAAGCAAAAATCGAAAGCGGCAGCGTCAAAAAAGAAGGGTGCTGCCGGAGGCAAATCCAAGACACCGCTATTTGTCGGAGTTGGCGTCTTGGCGCTCGCGCTAGCTGGTGGTCTGACATGGATGCTGCTCCCATCTGATGAAGACAACGACGCGGCTTCTGCAGGTGGTGGCGAAGTCGTCAACAACGACATGGCAAGCCACCCAGCGGATCCGACTCCCGCTGAAGTAAGCGGATCTGGCAACGCAGAAACCAGCAGCAATGCAATGTCCGGTATGGGGTCTAATGATGCGCCGCAGAATGTCGCCGCTCAGGCTTCAGCGACCGGCACTTCCACCGCAACGACAACGAGCACTTCAGGATCGGTTGATGTTTCGTTACTTCCCGAAAATTCCGAATTGGTCGTTCGAATTGACACTGAACGACTATTGGGTGGCCCACTTGGCCAGTTGCTAACAATGCCGCCAATATCCGGCAAGATAGCGGAATTTCAGCAGATGAGTGGGTTTGGACCCACGGATATCCAGTCCATCACGGTCGGCGTGGGCGGAATCTGCGAAGCGATTGCTCGCGACGCCGAACCAAAACCTGACGAACTCCCCGGCGTGGCCGTTATCCGCACAAAGGTTTCGATCGATTCAGCAAAGCTTCAATCACTTATGCCCTTTGCTCAGCCTGTCACAGAAGGTTCTGTAACGTATCTTCGCATTCAAAACAAAAAACCTGTAGGGATCTGGGTCGCTGATTCAAACACCGTTGTGGTTGGCATTGAATCATGGGTCAAACAGGTGGCCGCAAGTTCATCGTCGGCAACAAACATTGACGGAGCATTATTCGACGGGAAATCCGCCATTCAGGCTGTGTTTACACCGTCGCAACCAGACTTAATTTTCCGGGCAGTCAACCAGAACAAACTACAGGGACCACCCGCTTCGGTGGAATTGATGAAGACTTTCCTGGCGAATGCGAAGTCGGCGGCGTTCGGTTTTGACTTCACCAACGATCTTGGTGTTTCCATGGCAGCCCGCTGTACAGATTCAGCCGGTGCCCAAAAACTGGTTGCCGCATTGAAAGCATCATCGGCCGAAAACAAAGCCATGCAGGATAGCCAGCAGGCTCCTGCCATGTTTGCGCCATTGATGAACATTCAGAAAGCGATGGAGGAATCTATGGAGATTGAAGCGAACGGCGACGTTTGCCGACTGTCTTCTTCAGCAGTCGGTGGAGGGCAGCAGATCGGAGCCTTCCTGCCGATGTTGCCCGCGTTGCTGGGACCAGCCATTGAGCAGGCTCAGGCCGCCGCTGGAAGAACTCAGGCAAAGAACAACCTGAAGCAGATTGCGATGGCGATGCACAATTTCAACAGCGTGTACTCACGTTTTCCTAATGCAGCGTCTGTAGATTCTTCCGGTCAAAAACTGCTCAGCTGGCGTGTGCATGTGCTGAGTTTTTTAGGCCACGAAGAACTCTATAAAAAGTTCGCATTGGATGAACCGTGGGATAGCCCAACAAACAAGGTCTTGATTGCACAAATGCCAGACGTTTACCGTTCTCCAGAAATTTCACTTGAACCCGGCAAGACCGTTCTGCAGGTTCCCGTTGGTCCAGGAACGGCCTTTGAAAATGGCAAAGGTAATCCCCTTCGGGAATTCGCCGACGGAACGTCCAATACATTTTTGATTCTTGAAGTTTCTCCAGACCGAGCTGTGACCTGGACACAGCCAGAAGATTTCACATTTAACCCGTCCAATCCTAAAGACGGACTTGGCGGTGTGCAGCCAAACGGTTTTCAGGCGGCCTTCGCTGATGGTTCCATCATTTTCGTGCCGACAACGGCTGACAATGACACCATCAAAGCGATATTCACTCGAAACGGGGGCGAAATCGTCTCGCGGAACTTTTAGGTAACCGGAACCCAACACCGGTTCAACGCAGAAGTAAGACTGCAGGTGCCCGAACTCAATCCGTACGCGCCACCCATCGCTACCGACCCACCGGAACAAATGAAAGGCTTAAATGGTCGGGTGGCGTGGCTGCGATGGATCATTAGCAGCGTCGTCCTGGAATTCCTGTTAACAGTCGGCGGCACGCTACTCGACTCGTTCGCGGAGACTCTGGCACCAACCGGGGTAATCATAGCAGTGATTTCCGGCTGCGCACTTTTCGCTGCAAGCGTAGTTGCCGCAACGAAATACTCAACATGGAACTCGCAGTCGTTGTGGCAACTGGTCAACATCGCAATCTGGCTGACAATGCTGATCACAGTTTGGCAACTTCTGCCATTCCTTATTCGAAACCAGTCACTCACGCGCCATGACGTTCAGATATTTGCCGGAATCTGGCTGGCGCGCAGCGTCGGCGTGGCGGTGACAGCATTCGTAACAAATCGCGTGCGGCACTCACGACAAATTCCGATAACCTGATCAATGGACTGAAAACAGCAACAACGGAGCTAAATGTATGTCATTGCTGTACATGGATGAAAAGTTTCTGCTGCATGACACTGGCCAGCATCCGGAATGTGCGGCGCGACTGCAACACGTGCATGCAAAACTGAAAACGTCCGGACTGTTGTCGCAGTTTACTCAGGTTCCCATCCAGCGTGCGAACGATGCTGACGTAGAACGCGTGCACACAGTGGAACACATCCGCGCCGTCCGCGACTTTGCAGACAAAGGAGGCGGCCGCATTGAAACAGACACTGTGGTAAGCCCGGATTCGGCGGACGTCGCCTGGCTGGCAGCAGGAACTGGCATTGATGCAGTAACACGGGTTATAAAAGGCGAAGACAAATCCGCGATCTGCCTTGTACGGCCTCCGGGACATCACGCCGTTCCCGAAAATGCAATGGGGTTTTGCCTACTCGGCAATGTGGCGATTGCAGCACGTACGGCTATCGAACGCCTGGAACTAAATCGAGTACTGATCATCGACTGGGACGTTCATCACGGCAACGGAACACAGGACACGTTTTACGAAGATGAACGGGTCACGTTCTTTTCCACTCATAGATACCCGTTTTATCCTGGCACCGGCCGTAAATCAGAAACGGGACGAGGCAAAGGTCTTGGTTCGACGGTCAACCTGCCTTTGGAATTCGGAGTTTCACGTCGAGATTATCTGGTTGCATTCGAAAACGCCCTGATGAAGGCAGCGGACCGCTGTAAACCTGACCTGGTGCTGATAAGCGCCGGATTTGATGCTCATTCAGAGGACCCGATTGGTTCCCTGGGACTGGAAACAGAAGATTTTGAAGAACTCACGAAACTCGCTCAACAGGTTGCCGCCACACATGCCAGTGGACGTTTAGTGAGCATGCTGGAAGGCGGATACAATGTAGAACGACTCGCCGACTGCGTGGAATTACACATGAAGACGCTAATTTCACCACAGAGTCATAACTGAACAAATGTACAACACATGAACGTTTTGCTTCTCAGGCTCGGGATTACGCGCGGTCACCCCGCCGATTTCGAGCGGCGGATTGATTGTTGGCAATTCAGAACCCTACAATCCCGCTTTGTTTTGAATCAGACAAACAGCTTGCACCAGCCAAACAGGTCAACCCAAGACACCCAAAACCACCATAGTTCGCATTCCAGTAGATAGTGGTAAGTGATCACGGTCAAATTGACCAATCTTGGCTTCAGTAACTGTGCTCAGATATCGACATAGGCAATATTTCGCGGGTCGCAGATAACTCCTTTGGTTTTTGCGACGATGTAGCCGGACTCGCCAGAGTTCGGGGCACGATCCCAAGTTTTGGCGACTCCGGCTACCATTCCATAATGCAAACATAAGAACGACGCTGTGCGGTTGCAGTCACAACCCACGCTGACACATATTTCGGGGAACAAAATGCTAGATCCAGCAATTCTTGAGACAATTTCGGGCATCGATGCTGGCGAAATGCAGGAATGGTACGATTCACTGGAAGATGTGCTGCATCGCTATGGCCCAGAACGACTTAGCGAACTTCTGATCCATTTGCAGGAACGCGCCTATCAGCACGGCGTGAAGCTACCGTTCACTGCAAACACGCCGTACATCAACACGATTCACCATGATGACCAGGTGCGCTTTCCGGGCGACCTGGAAATGGAACGCCGCATTAAAAGCATCGTGCGGTGGAATGCGATGGCAATGGTTGTTCGAGCCAACAAGAACTACGATGGCGTCGGCGGACACATTTCCACATTCGCTTCTTCAGCAACTTTGTATGAAGTGGCTCAGAACCATTTCTTCAAAGGTCGTACCGAAGAACACGCAGGCGACATGGTATATTTCCAGGGGCACGCCTCGCCGGGCATGTATGCCCGAGCGTTTCTTGAAGGCCGCCTGGACGAATCGCATCTGGAAAACTTTCGACGTGAGTTGCCCGCTGGAGTAGGACTATCCAGCTATCCGCACCCGTGGCTGATGCCCAACTTCTGGCAGTTTCCAACGGTTTCGATGGGTCTGGGACCGATTTGCTCGATTTATCAAGCTCGATTTCTGCGCTACATGGAACATCGCGGACTGATGGATACTTCCAAGACCCGCGTATGGGCGTATCTTGGCGACGGTGAATGCGATGAACCCGAATCACTCGGCGCGTTAACACTTGCATCACGGGAAAACCTGGACAATTTAACGTGGGTCGTCAACTGTAACCTGCAGCGTCTGGATGGCCCGGTTCGTGGCAACGGCAAGATTATTCAGGAACTGGAAGCTGTCTTCCGCGGCGCTGGCTGGAATGTCATTAAGGTCGTCTGGGGCGGAGACTGGGATCCGTTGTTAGATGACGATGTCGATGGCAAGCTGGTCAAACGCATGGGCGAAGTCGTCGATGGTCAGTATCAGAAGTACACAGTCGAATCAGGTGAATACATTCGCAACCATTTCTTTGGTGCGGATCCTGACGTCCTGAAAATGGTCGAACATCTTTCTGATGAAATGATGCAGAAGATTCGACGTGGTGGGCATGATCCGGAAAAGGTGTACGCCGCGTATCACGCCGCAACAAACCACAAGGGCGCTCCGACGGTGATTCTAGCGAAGACTGTAAAGGGATATGGACTGGGTGAATCCGGCGAAGGCCGCAACGTGGCTCACAACCAGAAGAAAATCAACGAACAGGAACTAAGAAACTTCCGAAGTCGTTTTGGAATTCCAATAAACGACGACGAAATCGACAAAGTACCGTTCTACAAGCCAGCTGACGATAGCCCGGAAATGGTCTACCTGCGTAAGCAGCGACAGGCTTTGGGAGGGTTCGTTCCAGAGCGCAAACCAACCGATGAACGCTTGGATGTTCCGGGGCTTGACTCGAAAATTTTTAAAGCCAAGGGGCTACTTACCGGCAGCGATGGCATTGATGGTTCAACCACGGGAGCACTCGGACAGATTCTTCGTGGACTTGTGAAGCACAAGAGTTGCGGAGAACGCATTGTGCCAATTATCCCGGACGAAGCTCGAACATTCGGGATGGAGGACCTGTTTAAGCTAGTGGGAATTTATTCCAGCAAAGGTCAGCTGTACGAACCAGTCGACCGCAGCACGATGCAATATTACAAGGAAGCTAAGGACGGACAGCTTCTGGAAGAAGGCATCAACGAAGCGGGAGCCATGAGTTCCTTTATCGCTGCGGGAGCGTCTTACGCAAACCTCGGCAAAAACATGATTCCGTTCTATGTTTACTATTCGATGTTCGGATTCCAGCGAGTCGGTGACCTGATCTGGTGTGCCGCTGACACTCGCTGCAAGGGCTTCCTGTGTGGAGGAACGTCGGGCCGAACAACGCTAAACGGAGAAGGCCTGCAGCACGAAGACGGACACAGCCAGCTTATGGCGACAACCGTTCCTAGTTTACGATCCTACGACCCGGCATGGGGCTACGAACTGGCCGTAATTGTTCAGGAAGGCCTTCGTCGCATGTACGCCGAAGGTGAACAAATTTTCTATTACCTGAGCGTCTACAACGAAGCCTATCCACAGCCAGCCATGGCTGACACAGATGGCATTGCCAACGGTATCATCAATGGACTGTACAAATACAGCAGCACAGACAGCGGGCCGGGACAGACGGAACGACCGCAACTGTTCGGCAGCGGTCCAATTCTGCGAAGTGCATTGGACGCTCAGCAGATTCTGGTGGACAAATATGGAATCGGTTCAGACGTGTGGAGTGTCACCAGCTATAGCGAACTGCGTCGTGACGCGATGGCCTGCCAACACTTCAATGATCTGCACCCGGACGAGCCAGCCAGGAAGAGTTACCTCGAAACAGTGCTTGACGGCGTGAAGGGGCCATTCATTTCCACCAGCGACAACGTGCGACTGGTGGCCGATCAGATTCGCGAATGGATTCCGGGCGAGTACATTGTTCTGGGGACAGACGGTTTCGGACGCAGTGAAACTCGAGACGAACTGCGTCGACACTTCCGCATTGATGCTGAATCAACAGCCTTCGCGGCACTGCAGGGAATGGCCAGAGTTGGCGCATTCGATGGATCAAAGCTAACCGAAGCACTGAATCAGCTGGGCCTGGATCCGGAAGCCGTGTTCCCAATCGATGCGTAACAGCACGTGGGAATTGCGGCTCGCCGAGTCGATTTGGTTTGATACGAAAAAGACAAGATAGACATAGTTCAGGCGGCGCCTGACGACTCAAGGACTTGCAATGTCAGGTACTCCCTGACCTACGAGTGACGATAACTATGGCCATTGAATTCAAACTGCCTGCGGTTGCTGAAGGCATTACATCGGTCGACATCGCTGAGATCAGGGTCGCCGAAGGCGATACCATCGAAGCGGGCACGATCATCTGCGAAGTCGAAACGGACAAGTCCGTTGCAGAAGTTGAATGCCCTCATGCCGGGAAAATCACAAAAATCCTGGTATCACCCGGCCAGTCTGTTGCTGTCGGGGCAACGTTGCTGCTGATCGAAGCGGCAGCGGATGCATCAACAACTGCACCGGCAACTCCAAAACCACCAGCAGCAAAGCCCGAACCAACTGCACCGGCGAAAACAGCTCCCGCAGGCCAGCCTCCTGCCGCTGCTGCAACCGCCGCTGCTGCAACCGCCGCAAATACAACATCGGAAATCGATTTTTGCCTGCCGGTCGTTGCTGAGGGTGTGGCTTCAGTTGATATCGCCGAAGTACTGGTCGCTGTTGGCGATGTCATCAAGGCCGGAACAATTGTTTGCGAAGCGGAAACAGACAAGTCGGTCGCCGAAATTGACTGTCCTCACGCAGGCACCATCAAGGCCGTCCACGTCGCGTCTGGACAGACTGTGAAAGTCGGCGAAAAACTGCTTACGATCGAGACCACTTCAGTCGCGGGAACCTCGGCTGCTGCACCGACTGCACCGGCTGCACCGGCACCGGCACCTGCTAATGCAACCCCGGCAAAAGTCGTTACGGCTCCCGCGATCTCGTCGCCTGTAGCCGGACGTCCACCTGCACCGGCCGGTCCTGCCACGCGACGCATGGCCCGTAAACTGGGTGTGGATCTTTACCAGGTAGTAGGTTCAGCAAACGGCGGACGCATCGTCATTGAAGATATTGAAGCCTTCGTCCGAAACCGCATGTCGCAGCCTGCTGCCACGTCGGCGGGCATGGGAATCGTTACTGCGGCACCGCTGCCGGACTTTTCAAAGTTTGGATCAATCGAAAAACAGCCACTGAACAAGCTGTCTCGAACAGCTGCCAAAAACCTGCACGCAGCATGGGTCACAATCCCCCACGTTACGCAGCACAACCTCGCAGACATTACCGAACTGGAAGCGGCTCGGCAGCGTTACGTGAAGGACAACCCCAAGTCCCCGAAAATCACAATGACAGCCATCATGATTAAGGCGGTTGTCGGTGCTCTACGAGCATTCCCGAAGGTTAACTCCAGCATTGACATGGAGTCTGGTGAGTTAATCCTAAAAAACTACTACAACATTGGCGTCGCTGTCGACACACCGAACGGATTGGTCGTGCCGGTGATTCGAAATTGCGATCAGAAGAACGTTCTTCAAGTGGCGTCTGAAATGACCGAACTTGCAATGAAAGCCCGCGATCGCAAGTTGACCGGCGAAGACATGCAGGGCGGCTCGTTCACAATCACGAATCTGGGCGGTATCGGTGGCACCTATTTTACACCGATTGTGAACCATCCAGAAGTTGCCATTCTCGGCATGTCTCGAGGCCAAAATGTGCTGCAACTCGAGGATGGCCAGGTAGTCGAACGCCTGCTGCTGCCATTGTCGATGTCTTACGACCACCGAGCGATCAACGGGGCCGATGCCGCCCGCTTTATCGTGAAACTGTCCAGCAGTCTGACGAATTTCTTTGAGTTATTTTAAGCTAAAGCGGGTTGCGAACATCGAACGCGGAAGGTGGAAAGCGGAAAGCCGCCGTCGCAGATCGTTGCTCGGATTCACGTAAGCCCCGCATCCTGACTATCCACTTTCCGATTTCGGCTTTGAAATGAAACACGCTCAACTTGTTGTTCTTGGCGGCGGTCCCGGCGGATACCCCGCAGCATTTGCAGCGGCCGACCACGGTATGCAGGTGGTTTTGGTGGACGAAGGCACTCAGCCAGGCGGCGTCTGCCTGAATCGCGGCTGCATTCCATCCAAAGCCCTACTGCACGTTGCGAAGCTGATCAACGAATCGCGAGAATCGTCTGCATGGGGCGTTACGTTTCAGCCACCGGAAATCAATCTCGACAAGCTGCGAGAATTCAAAGATGAAATTGTGGGTTCGCTATGCAGCGGAATCGAAGGACTTTGCAAGGCTCGTGGCGTTGAACTCATAAAAGCGCGAGGAACCTTTACCGATTCGTCTACGTTAGAATTGAAGGCTGCCGACGGCACAACCTCGACGATGACATTTGACAAGTGCATTGTTGCGATTGGCTCTGTTCCAATAATGCCGCCGTTCTTTAACATCGGCGACGATCGAGTGATGGATTCCACAGGTGCATTGGAACTGAAGGACATCCCCAAACGCCTGCTGGTTGTGGGTGGCGGCTACATTGGGCTGGAAATGGGGTCGGTTTATGCCGCGCTCGGTTCTGCCGTCACAGTCGTAGAAATGTCGCCTAATTTGCTGCCCGGAGCTGATCGCGATCTGGTCGCCCCGTTGCAAAAACGTCTGCACGAGCAGTTCGCCGCGATTCACGTAAACACCAAAGTAGCAAAGCTGACAGCAACTGACGGCGGAATTGTGGCCAATCTGGAAGGCGAAGGCGTCGCCCCCGAAATGACCTTCGATCGGGTGCTGATTTCGACTGGACGTCGCCCGAACAGCAAAAACTGTGGACTCGAAAACACTAAGGTCGAAATCGACGATAAGGGATTCATCAAGATTGATCGCAACCAGCGAACGGCCGACCCTAAACTGATGGCGGTGGGCGATATCGCGGGCGAACCAATGCTGGCTCACAAAGCCACCAGAGAAGCGAAAATTGCTGTCGAAACACTGCTCGGGGAACCAGCTGAATTCGACAACATTGCCATTCCTGCTGTTGTTTTCACGGATCCTGAGATCGCCTGGTGCGGGATTACAGAATCCGAAGCAAAAGCGAAAGGAATCGAACACACGACTCATCGATTTCCGTGGGCCGCATCTGGGCGAGCCCAGACATTAGGACGAACGGAAGGCATTACGAAAATCATCGTCGAACCAAAGCACCTGCGAGTCCTTGGTATTGGAATTGTTGGCCCAGGAGCGGGCGAAATGATTGCAGAAGCCGTAGTGGCGATCGAAATGGGAGCCACCGCCCGTGATCTGGCGGATTCCATCCATGCTCACCCAACGCTGTCGGAAACCGTTATGGAAGCAGCGGAAAGCGCATTCGGCCAACCAACTCACTTCTATCGTCCAACACGCAGAAAGTAGAGTTCGCCTGCCGATTGAAGGCGTTTCGCTATCCTGAGGGAAGCCCTCTCATCACAGATAGGAAAGCTGAACTGAACTCGATGGATTCACAAAACTCGCGTTCCATCGTCACAAAGAGGCCCAATTCGGGCAAAACTCAACTAACGACGGGAAAGTGCATTCCTGCTGTCGAGAAGGTTGGCCAGGCTTTTGCCACCGCGTTCCATCGTGAGGCATAAAGGCTTCCAAAAGATCGAGTGCTGACTAAGATACCGCCGGAAGGAACACTCAATGCTGTCGTGCAGAAATCAAGCTGCTAAAACCCAGCGGCAGATGCCGACTATTAAGCATGTGGGCGTTTCTTTTAGCAGTGGCCGCACCCGCTTCTGCAACAGCTGCTCTTGGGAAACGGGATCTTCTCCTTCCTGACGTTTGTTGAGAGACTCACTTCTCTCAAATTAGTGGCTTCCGATCGGATCGGGTTTTGTACGTCTAGATTGAACCGGACGAATGCACCGTATAACCAAAGGGCTCGACATCCCCATCACGGGAGAGCCAGATCAAACTATTATTGATGGACCGGCGATTACCAAAGTTGCATTGCTTGCACCTGACTACATCGGAATGAAGCCGACTATGTTGGTTTCAGCAGGTGACACGGTAAGGCTCGGCCAGCCTATCTTCACTGATAAAAAGACCGAAGGCGTTACTTTTACGGCTCCTGCTGCCGGTAAAGTTATCGATGTGTCGCGCGGCGCGCGGCGAGCATTCCAATCTCTGTCAATCGCTGTCGAAGGCGATGACGCTGTTGAGTTTAATGCTCCCGGCGAAAAAGACATCGATGGGGCGTCTCGACAGGCGATTACCGACCTGCTCGCAGTCAGCGGAATGTGGACGGCTTTTCGAACCCGCCCCTACAGTAAGGTTCCGGCCGTTGGTTCGGTACCCAATTCAATTTTCGTTCAGGCAATGGATACCAATCCACTGGCACCGGATGTTGCACCTTTGGTTCGCGAGCGAGAACGAGACTTCAGATTTGGAGTGCTGGCGCTAACAAAGCTGACAGATGGTAATGTCTTCGTCTGTCGTCGCCCGGCACAACCTTTCCCGGCGGAAGACCATTCAAGAGTCAAAGCGGAAGAATTTGAGGGACCGCATCCAGCAGGATTGCCAGGTACTCATATTCACATGCTTGACCCTGTCAGCATGAAAAAGACAGTCTGGACGATCAACTATCAGGACGTGATGGCAATCGGACACCTTGTTGCCACCGGTCGCCTGTGTACTTCAAGAGTTGTGTCAGTTGCCGGACCAGCCGTGAAGACTCCGCGACTTCTGCGGACACGAATTGGCGCCAATATCTCTGAATTGACCGCTGGCCTGCTGGAAAACGAAAACGTAAGAATCATTTCAGGCAGCGTGCTGAGCGGCCGCAAGGTAGACACGACTTGCGCGTATTTGGGTCGTTATCATCTTCAGGTCACGGCAGTCTTTGAAGGCAATGAACGAGAGTTTTTAGGCTGGGTATCGCCTGGCACAGAAAAGTTTTCCGTTCGACGAGTATTTACATCGGCACTTAATTCAACAAAACGATTTTCGTTCAACACCTCAACGGGTGGAAGTAAGCGAGCGATGGTCCCGATCGGGATGTACGAGCAGGTTATGCCTCTGGACATAATCCCAACTTTTCTGCTGCGGTCACTGATCGTAGGAGATACGGAACAGGCTCAGTCACTCGGATGTTTAGAGCTTGATGAAGAAGATCTGGCGTTGTGCACATTTGTGTGCCCTGGCAAGTATGAATATGGGCCCATTCTCAGAAAAAATCTAGCTGAGATTGAGCACGAAGGTTAATCAGAAATCGTTCCGGTACGAAACGCTAACCCGAAACAAAATTTCGGGAATGAGTTTCAATGAAAATCGCACTCACGTACAACTCTCGTCAGTTGTGCAGCAGACACTAGCACATTCGTTTCGGATGAATCCGAATGAAATTCCTGAGAGATAAACTAGACGCGATAGAACCGCTCTTCCACAAAGGTGGAAAACTAGAGCGACTCTTCCCGATCTACGAAGCAGCCGACACATTTCTGTACACGCCGGGGGAAGTCACGAAAGGTGCTTCCCATATCCGTGACGGTATGGACCTGAAGCGGATGATGATTTTCGTCGTCATCGCTTTGACGCCCTGCATCTTAATGGCTTGTTACAACACAGGTGCTCAAACACACCTGGTCGCAGCAAAGGCAGTGGCAGCAGGTACCTCGGCGACAGAAGTTGTTGCACAACTCGGGTGGCGTGCGGCGATTGTCAGCGGATGTGGCTGGACTCCCGAAGGCGGAGGAAATCTGTTCTACAACTTCCTTCACGGAGCCTTGTATTTTGGCCCGGTCTTCCTGGTTACACAGATTGCCGGAGGTACATGGGAAGTAATGTTCAGCTGTGTACGAAAGCACGAAATCAACGAAGGCTTTCTTGTTACTGGCATGCTGTTTCCACTGACATTGCCGGCCACCATCCCTCTTTGGCAGGTGGCATTGGGCATTAGCTTCGGAGTGGTAATAGGCAAAGAAATATTCGGGGGAACGGGTAAGAACTTTCTGAATCCCGCACTGACGGCCCGTGCTTTTCTATACTTTGCCTATCCAATTCAGATCACCGGTTCAACCGCATGGGCTGGTATGGTAGACGGCGTCAGCTGCCCAACTCTTCTTACAACAATGGGTAACGTCAAGAACGTGCTGCCAGCTGGTGGTTCATTCAAAGCAGTAATCGAAAATGAACTAGGGGGCCTGAGTTTGACGCAGGCATTTCTCGGAAACATACCCGGGTCTATGGGCGAAACCTCAACGCTGGCCTGCTTGTTTGGCGCGATCTTCCTGATCGCAACTGGAGTTGGTTCATGGAGAATCATGACCGGCGTACTAATTGGTTCCATGGGACTGGCCACGGTAATGAATGGAATCGAAACGACCACCAACGCCATGTACCAGGTTCCACCGCTATGGCATCTCTGCACGGGAGGTTTGGCCTTCGGACTTGTGTTTATGGCAACCGACCCTGTTTCATCTGCGATGACAGATCAGGGACGCTGGATCTATGGGGTGCTGATTGGGATGATGGCCATCACGGTTCGCGTGCTCAACCCGGCGTTTCCCGAGGGAATCATGTTGGCAATTCTGCTTGGAAATGTTTTCGCTCCCGTGATCGATTTCATGGTTATTCAGAAAAATATTAGTCGGAGGCTCGCTCGCAATGAAGCCTGAAACCAAACGAACATTTAAGGTCGCTGTGACCTTGAGTCTGATCTGTTCAGTCGTCGTTTCGGCATTGGCCGTGGGCCTGAAGAGCATCCAGGAAGAACAAAAAGAAGCGTTCCGCCAACAAAGTATCCTGTCTGCAGCTGGCCTTTGGACAGAAGGCGGTGATCCCGGCCAACTATTCAAAGACAACAACGTTGCAGCAGTAGGAATCAATCTGGAAGAGGACAAGCAGGAAATTGGTGACTTATCCGAAGCGAAATTCGACATGGCGAAGTCACTTCAGAACCCCGATCTGAACAGAAGCATTGCTGCTGCCGATGACATTGCCGGGTTGAAAAAGATAGAAAAGTATTCGATCGTCTATGAAGTAAAGGACGGCGAAACGATCAAAACTCTTGTCTTGCCAATTCGTGGAAAAGGTCTTTGGTCAACACTCTACGGATTCATTGCTCTAGACCTCAGTAACATCGCCAACGGACCAGCGGCAATCAAAGTTGCTGGGCTCACCTACTACAAGCACGGAGAAACACCAGGGCTTGGTGGAGAAGTAGACAACAAATTGTGGAAAGACAAATGGCGTCCACACCCTGAAGTGGAAGGTCAGAAAAAACGGGCCGTCTACCCGTTTGACGAAAACTGGAACGTCGTGGTTGAGGTTAGTAAAAACGCCACCACGGTCCATCAGGTAGATGCCATTTCAGGCGCCACACTAACATCGAATGGCGTGACAAACATGCTTCAGTTTTGGCTAGGGAAAAACGGTTTCGGACCGTTCATGAAGAACATGGCTGAGACCGCAGCGAAGGTAGATGTACCAGAAACGGCATCACTTACTTCTACGACCAACAAATAACCAACGTGAAACTGATTGACAAACGTCTCTCAGGAGAACCGAGATGGCTGAACCGACGGCAAAACAGATCCTGCTGGATCCGCTTCTGAATAAGAACCCAATCGCTTTGCAGATTCTGGGTCTGTGCAGTGCTTTGGCAGTCACTGTAAAACTGGAAACGTCTGTGGTTATGGCAATTGCCGTGACACTGGTTACAGGCTGTTCCAGTGCGGCAATTTCTGTAATTCGTGCAGAGATTCCCAACAGTATTCGAATTATCGTTCAAATGACAATCATCGCTTCCATGGTGATCATGGTAGACCAGATTCTTCAGGCCTTCACTCCGGAACTTAGTCGACAGCTTTCAGTCTTCGTGGGCTTGATTATCACAAACTGCATTGTCATGGGACGTGCAGAAGCCTTCGCAATGAAGAATGGACCTTTGCTTAGCTTTCTTGACGGTATCGGCAACGGACTTGGCTACGGATTGATGCTGATACTCGTTGGATGCTGCCGAGAGCTTCTCGGTTCGGGTAAGCTGTTCGGCCACAATGTGCTGACGCCGGTCACTGAAGGCGGGTGGTATCCCACGAATGGTCTCATGCTGATCGCTCCGAGCGCCTTCATCCTGATCGGCTTGATCATTTGGGCATTGAGAACGATTAAGCCTGAACAGGTCGAAGCTGAGTAATCACTTAAAATTCAGCCAATAAGGTCGGGTGACATGGAAACTTATGTAAACATTTTTATCAGCGCGATCTTCACCAAGAATCTCGCACTATCGCTTTTCCTGGGGATGTGCACTTTCCTGGCCGTTTCAAAAAACGTGAAGACGGCAATGGGGCTGGGTATCGCAGTAATAGTGATTCAGACAATTACAGTCCCTGCCAATAACCTGATTTATCAATTTCTGCTTCAGCCCGGAGCTCTAAGCTGGACCGGCATTGAGTCGCTTGCAGAACAGGACCTGATGTTTGTCGGACTGATCTGCTACATCGGCGTGATTGCGGCCATGGTTCAGATTCTGGAAATGGCCCTCGACAAATACTTTCCAGCACTGTTTAACGCCTTGGGAATCTTTCTTCCATTGATCACAGTGAACTGTGCCATCCTCGGCGGTACGTTGCTTATGGTCGAAGAGCAGATGGATTTTCCTGGTAGTGTGGTTTATGGCTTCAGTTCTGGACTTGGCTGGGCTTTGGCAATCGTATGCCTGGCTGGAATTCGGGAAAAAATGAAATACAGCGATGTTCCTGCGGGACTTCGCGGTTTAGGAATCACTTTCATAACGGTTGGACTGATGGCATTGGCCTTCCAGACGTTTTCCGTCATCAAGTTTTAATTCACCTGCAATCTCGGTTAATTGGCTAAACCACTTTGGGCCGACCGCCCTTGGTGCGACATGCGAACAGTATTTCGCAGATAGCTGACAACTGACATTAGCTTTGACTGGTTTGTTGCAATGGCAGTTATCCTCGGCGTAGCAATGTTCACGGGAGTGGTTGCAGCCCTCGTTGGGCTCATCGTGACTGCTCGCGGTAAGCTGGTTTCCACCGGCGACGTTTCCATCGTCATTAACGATCAGAAAACGATTCACATTCCAGCTGGTGGAAAGTTATTGAATGCATTGGCTGATGAAGGAATTTTTGTCTCGTCAGCCTGTGGTGGTGGTGGCACGTGCGCTCAATGCAAAGTGAACGTTCTGGAAGGCGGAGGAGATATCCTGCCGACAGAAAAAGCCCACATCAATAAGAAGTCCGAACGTGAAGGCTGCCGTCTGTCATGCCAGGTTGCTGTCAAGCAGGACATGAAGATTGAGGTTCCTGAAGAGGTCTTCGAGACAAAAAAATGGCGCTGCAAGGTTAAATCAAATCGCAACGTTGCCACGTTCATCAAAGAACTTGTTATCGAGCTTCCAGAAGGCGAGGACGTTGGATTTAGAGCGGGTGGTTACATTCAGATCGAAGCACCGCCGCACACAGCCAACTACAAAGACTTCGTTATCGAAGCCGAATACCGCGAAGACTGGGATAAATTTAACGTTTGGGACAATGTCTCAGTCGTGAACGAGACAGTCATCCGAGCATACTCAATGGCCAATTATCCGGGCGAAAAAGGCATTATCATGCTGAACGTCCGAGTTGCCAGTCCTCCACCAAGGGCCCCGAAAGGTACGCCACCGGGCAAAATGTCGTCGTACATTTTCAATTTAAAGCCTGGTGACGAGGTCATCATTTCAGGCCCATACGGTGAATTCTTCATCAAGGAAACACCTGCCGAAAAAATCTACATCGGTGGTGGTGCTGGTATGGCACCGCTTCGTTCGCACATCTTCGAGCTGTTCAACAACATGCAAATAGACTGCAAAGTCTCCTACTGGTATGGCGGTCGAAGTGTTCGAGAGCTGTTCTATATGGATGAGTTTGAAGCGATGGAGAAAGAACATCCCAACTTCAAGATGCACATCGCCTTGTCGGATCCGATGCCTGAAGATAACTGGACGGGGCTCACTGGATTCATCCACCAGGTTCTGCACGATGAATACCTGGTGAAACACCCAGCGCCGGAAGATTGTGAATACTACATTTGCGGTCCGCCAATCATGCTTAAGTGCGTCCAGGATATGCTGTCCGATCTGGGAGTCGAACCAGAAAACATCGCGTATGACGACTTCGGCGGATAGGCTTTAATGCTGGTCGAATGCGGTTTCGTATTCCCGGAACGCGTCATCGATTGCGATCTAAAACGAACTCATGATTTAAAATCGCTGGGAACACACCGCAATATGTGTATCCAGCCGTGACTCATTATTTGACCCCGGTACAATCGTACCGGGGTTTCTTTTTTTCTGGCGCGGATTCTGTCATGCGATCAATCTGTCTTTCAGTGGCTGCGATGACGCTGCTTTGCGCAAACACTTTCGCGTCCGCCGTGGAACCGTTGAAACTGAGCGGTTCCACAATGGGAACTTACTATTCCATCGTCATCGATTCACCGCAGGAAAGTGTTGGAAATGGTGACGCGCTAAAGTCTAAGGTTGAGGATCGACTGAAGGACATCAACCGTCAGATGTCGAACTGGGACGAGTCATCCGAAATATCCCGCTTCAATAAGTCAACCTCTACGGACTGGTTGGCGGTCTCGCCCGAATTCACGACGGTAGTCATTGAGGCCAGAAAGATTCACGAACTGACCAGCGGCGCTTTTGACCCAACGGTGGCTCCGTTGATTGACTTGTGGGGCTTCGGCGATGGAAGACAGAAGAGCATTCCGGAACAGAGCAGTATTAACGATGTCTTGGCGACAATTGGCATGCAACACCTGGATGTACGAACAGAACCGCCGGGCCTGAAGAAGTCTATTCCAGGTCTTCAATTAAATTTGTCTGCAATCGCTAAGGGATACGGCGTGGATGCTGTGGCCAGACTTCTGGAATCCGAAGGTCACAATTCATTCGTCGTGGACATCGGCGGCGAAAACCGAACCGGACTGGCTAAGGCGTCCGGTGATCCATGGAAACTGGGAATCGAATCACCTCAGGGTGGTCTGCGTCGCATCATGCGGCTTACTGAATCATCAATTGCTACATCCGGAGACTACCGAAATTTTTTCCAGATGAACGGTACGACATATTCTCATGCAATCAATCCAGTGACTGGATGGCCTGTAAAGAACCCGCCTGCATCTGTTTCGGTTGTTCATAAATCCTGCATGACGGCTGATGCCTGGGCGACAGCAATGATGGTTGTCGGAACTGACCGAGGACTTCAACTTGCTGCGAAGCATCAACTGGCTGTCATGTTTCAACAGTTGCAGTCAGATAACTCCGTCTCTGAAATTTCGAACAACGAATTCAGGGCGCTCCCCCAGACAGAAATTGTCAGGGACGAAACCTCAAACGCCACAACTTCGAATGACGAACAGACCGAGGTTACTGAACACTCCGAAGTCGCGGACGAAAACAAGAAGTCCAATTCTGCAGCATGGTTCCCATTTGCAGCCGCGGCAGTCATTTTCCTGGTTGCCATCGGGGGCATGGCAATTGGAACAATGCTTCAAAACAAGTCTCTGAAGGGAAGTTGCGGAGGCCTGGCATCAATGCCGGGCAGCGAAGGCAAATCGATTTGTGATCTCTGCACCATCCCCAAAGACCAATGCACAAACACAGAACTTAAGGAAAAAATGCAGGCTGCAGCAGCCTTTCGCGATGAGGAATAGACCGCCCCGGGAATATGCAGCCGGCTTATTCAATCGTTAGTGAATCGATATCAAAGTCGTTTGCCTCACCAACGCCTGCAGCAGTCACCAAGCCAGCAAGCCATTGGGAAGATGGCCATGCGAAGGGCCGGAATTTCTCTGTTGTTCCGGTCTGGTCCCGATACACCAGAGCTCGTCCCTGACCAAGTGATGCAGCAACGGGATTGTCGACAAGGCTCGCAGAATCTGTTTGGTTCATTCGGAACGCAATACGATTTTCGAATTCACGGAGCAATGAATTCGAAAACCATCGAACAGCGTTGTTGAACGTATCCGACCAGACAACAACATGAATTCCAACAAGCGGTCCGCGTTTCAGAATGTCACTGAACATACTGGCCAATGTTAATTTTTTTGGCTCGCCAAAGCTGCCAAGTCCGTAATCATCTTCGTCCTTTCGGATCGCTCGGAACTGTCCGATATTGCGGACGATCAAAATGTGTTCTGGCCCCGCTGACAATTCCGCATTTTCTTCTCGAGCAACCACTTGCTGATACAGGGTTTCTACTGTCGCTTCACATTGTGTTGCCTCAAGTATTTCCAAAGACGGCTGGTGTAACTGATCTCGTAACGCGACAAATCGTTGCAGCGAATCGCGATCACGACCATCGTGCAGCATCGTCAAACGCGCAACGTCTTCGCCGCCTTTTGAACCGCAGCAGGTACTCAGCATTGTGAATGCCAAAAGGCTATCCACCTGTCCTTCGTCCTGCCCCACAATCAGTATGTTCTGGCCGCTCGCTCGTCGCAGTTCAATGAACGTCGGTGCCGCTATCGCGATCGGTTCTCCGAGCCAGATCGTGACAGCATCCGCCGCACGCCGAGTAGCATCATCTCTGCGTGCCAGATATGAATTCAATGGTGCACAAAGCTCGGCTGTTGGAGCGACATTTCCTTCGAACACAATCATCCTGTAATCAACCATTGAATCGCTGCGAGTTCGTTTCAACATGGTGCGAATTCCTTCCTCGCGGCGAGCTTCGTCCAGCCATGCCACCTGAAACTGGTGATTGCCCTGAACAAGTCCATTGGCGTCGTTGTAGATCGCCTCGCCAGGACGAGTCAGTAACCTGGCGGCCATATTGTCTTCGCTAAGAATCAGGTGAGCGTCACTTTCACTGCACTGCAAAGCGATACGAACAGCAATCTGCCCCATCGTGCTGCGAGCCAGCGAATATGCCCCGCCGAGCGTCTGCGATCCCAGTAAAATGTGGATTCCGAATGCTCGCCCCTGTCGAACAAGCCGGTCCAGAAGCAAAGATGCTCGAGCAGAAACGCGGTCTTCTGCCGTGAAGAATTCCTGAAATTCATCAATCAGCAACAGCAAACGAGGCATCGATTCAGCTGGGAAGCGTTCGCGAAACGACGGCACATCCTGCACGCCACGGTCACGGAATAACTCACCGCGTTCTTGCAGTACTTCATCAAGTCTTTCAAGAACACTCAGGCCGAATTCCCGATCGCTTTCAATCGCAACAACTCGAGCATGCGGCAATCGATGGGCAGCATATGTACGAAACTCGACGCCCTTCTTGAAGTCAATCAGGTAGAACTGAATCTCCTCAGGGCTGTAGTGCAGAGCGAGATTCGTAATCAGAATATGCAAAAATGTCGACTTCCCCGAACCAGTCTTTCCCGCGATCAGCACGTGTTGTGACGTGCCGCGGCCTAAACGCATGAACTGCAATCTGGCAGCGCCCGCCCGACCAATCGGCAGGTCAATTCCATCCGCCGATGAATGTGACCAGATTTCGTCTGGCCGCGGTGCAATACGATTGAAGGACACTTCCACTCGACGAGCATCCCTGGACTGCTCGCCAACCGCACGCACCAGCTTCACGTATTGGCTGGCGACTGGTTCCGCGAACGGTTCGAACAGCACACTGGATGGAAACTCTCTCCGGGGCTGAACCACATCTCCGGTAACAAAGAAACGCATGCAATTGTTTTTCAGGTCATCCACATCAAACGATGGAGGTGCGGCAATAGCTGGATTCCACGCAACCAAAGCATGCACACCGCACCGAGACCCACTGGTTAGTATTGACGAAAGATGACGAGCCGATTCTTCCGTAAAGGCGGTCGGAAAGCCGGCAACAACAACAAAGTGGTAAGGTTCCGCCACTTCACCGGCGGAGATATTATACTCCTCAATCGAATCGAACTGACTGCGCAGATACGTTTGAAAAATGTTCTCCATATGCTCCGTGACTTTTTGCAGCTGATCACGAATTTGAGAACCGTCCGTCCAGATTCGATTCTGAATAAGCAGTTCATCAAAGTCAGCCAGATGCATCATGGCCGAGAAACTCTGCCCAAGACCGATAGGATCAATCAGCGTGAGCCGGATTCGCCCCGCCGGAATTACTGTGAGCAGCTTTAGCAGCTGAGTTCGAATGAAACTCAACGCGACATCACGCCCCGCCGAATCGTGCTCGACGAGAATTGATATATCCGCAGGAAAACGCAAGATCGCTGGCATTTCGACACACTGACTTGTCGAAGTCGCGGATTCGAGGGACTCCGGAGCCTTCGGCGCTGTCACCAGTATATCGCCTAAGGAAATACTCTGAGGCATCTCAGCAGGCAGTGCCCACTTCTCGGCCACCGGCCATCTTAGAGTTGGCGCAGCAACTGAGATCGAAGTTTGGCTCAGATTCCGCAACCGTTCAACGCTGCCATTCCATGACTGCAGCAACTCATGCGCTTTATCTCGCTGTTGCGTCGTGGCTGTTTGAAAATACTGTTCACATTTCTGTAGAGCAACGGAGAGTTCCTGAGCGAATCGAAGTCGCACAGTCTGAAGATCATGTTCCTGTTGAGTGGAAATTCGAGTCAGCGCGTTTACTGAATCTGTTTCATACAATTGTGTGCGTGCAGAAAAGTCTTGCGCAAACTGATTAACTTGGTTTGCGTTCTGCGTCTGCAAAAATTGAATTCGACCATCAATCTCTGTTTGAATCTTTTGCGTTTGAAGACTTCGGCGTTCGGCCAACGAATGTCGCCACTCGTCCGCAGACTGTTCCAGGCGATCAATCTGCTTCTCACTTTTTTGTTCCCATGCCTTCCGAGCATGTTCGGCGTTGCTCACGTTTTGCAGGATTCGCTGAAATCGAGTCCGCAGTCGGCCCTGCACGGTCAATAGTAAAACCAAGGCTCCCAATAGAACAACGGCTGCTGCAATAACGGCCGCGACCGCCGCCCATTGCCAGTTCGGACGGTTGAATTCCGGATTAACAAATTGTTGCAGATCTGCTTTCACCGATACTATCGGCACCCACAGCAAAATGAAGCACAGAAGACTAAACCCCCATACGCGAAAGCCCTTGACCCAATGCGGCAGGTGCATTTTTTCAATTTCTGCACCCTCAGCAAACGCGATATCCCCCGCTTCAACAGCCGCATCGCGCAGAGCTGAGCGATTACGAGTTTCCAGATTCGACACTGGAAGTTCCACATCAGTTCCTGCATGGCATGCTTCAAGAAACGTCTGGGTATGCTTCAATTGCTGCTGAAGCTGCTCAAACCGTTCGTCAAGAAATGCCTTTTGAGTGACATAGGTCTCGGCTTCACGCTCGAACTGCATTACTGGACTGTCTTCGACGTCTTCGTCCAGTACTGACTGCAGAATCCAAGTTTCACTTTTCCGCTGCTCTTCCAGCTTCTCAACCGCTGCTGCAAGAAATGCAGCAAGCTGCCGGCTGTTACGCGAATAGCTTTCTCGCAAAGACTCGTGCTGATACCGACTATCCAATCGAACCGTTTCCTGCATCCCCTCAGCGTTCTGCCGAATTCTACTTAACTCCTGTGTCAACTTTCGTTCGCTCATTTCGCGAATGTTGATCAACTCTCGATCCCGGCCTTCCACCAAATGGAGCATCTCAGACTGAATCTGATTCAGCTCAACCCGACTGCGTTCGCATTCGGCAGCCCATTCGGACGCTGACGAAAGCTGGGTATCGATGTTCAGTCCGCTGTTATTCATATCGATTTCTTTGCGTCGAAAACAATCTCGCCGAGACAAAAGCTGATATGGCGAAACGTGTGAACCGTTGTAAAAAGTAATCCACCAAAAACGTCAGGCGACCCGCATTGCCTTTTATGCTGCACAGTCATTACTCCCGAAATGCCTGCCAACGACATGGCTCCTGCCGCAAGGTTGAACGGCCGCTCGGAACCCATCTGCTGTCGCTCAGGCAATCTGATTTAATGACAACAAGTCGCATGTAGTAAGACTGTAACGAAAGCAAAGCAGACGCTTCCGGCTATTACTGCAAACTGTTAACTCTACAAGATTGGCCCCTGCTCACGATGATGAGAACAAACGCGTTCCGCCCTGGACATGACACTGGACAACTTTTCGATCGTATCCAGCATCGCTCGCACCTGTGCCGACAGAGGCACCAGATATTCGTCTTCCACTTTCTGCGCCACAGAATCTGACCATTCCTCGCGAGTCTCCATCCACCTTAATTCCAGTTGTTTCATCGCGTCGTTCAGGCGAGCCGCTGGGGATTGAAAATCTGCGTGTTTCATTGAACCTCACCTTTTTCTGAATCCATCGACTGCGGCGTGGTCGTTGTCGCCGTTTCATCCGACACAGTTGCACGGGTTGACACGTTCTTCAGCTGTGGGTCCGCCACCTGCCTCTTAAACTCCGGCACCTGAACATTGTTATAGGCCTCTAGTCGGTCGATTGCCTGATGTAATAAACCCAGTAAATGGGGGACATCGCGTTCGATGGCTCTGGTCAGCTGCGAAGCTCGGCCATGGTATTCATTGGCTTCGTGATGAGCACAAACGTTCCAGTACTTCACGACCGGAATTTGCTTCTGGGCAAACTCAAGATCCTTCTTCAGCCGTTCCAGATCCTTCTGTTCTTCAAAGCATGTCGGGCGAAAATCCCCAATGCGTCTCATTTTACATTGATGCAGCCGAATTCTGGCCTCACCCATTTCGCGATAACAGTTCTCGATTTCGCGTTTCCAAAACACAGGCCGATCGTGTTCCAGCCAGGTAATCATTCTCAGCAGCTGCATTTCCAGAGCGGAAACGCAAAGTCGAGCGTCTTCCTGAAAAATCAGCACTGCTGCCTGAAAGCGTTTCAACGCATCGATCGACTTGACGTTTGCGGTACCTGACATTTGGTATCTGCCCTTCACAACCGTGTTGGCGAGTGTTAACGATTCACCTACTGTTGCTGCAGGTATTCTTCGATCAGCTGAGCTTTCCGCATGAGATACGGAATATAATTTTCGTTGGACTCAACAAAGCGGCTCAACGCCTTCATGTTACCGCCAAAGTCTTCAGCAAATTTTAAGTGCTCTTTATCACGCCAGGTCTGTGCCAGCGAATTCAGTTGAGCGGCGATGCTGCCGGATTTCTCATTGAGCTCCTCATTGAATCGCCTCAGTGTCTGAGCAAATCTTCGCAATTCCGTCGGGTCGACAATGGCCTGATTCATTTCCTGTTTCCTTGGTTTCTTCACAAAAGAGACCGACTATACGACGTTTTCCTACGCCACATCCGCTCACTAAAGTAACGAATTTTCATCGTGTGAGTACGCCACAAGTCGAAGAAGTGGTTGCGAGTCCGGCAAAACGCTGAGTCCTGTTCCATAAAGCCCGACGGCTTTAAGACGTGCAGCGCAACATTCGCTTAAACAGATGCGACCGAAACAAGCCTGCAAAAACTTAGAAGCAGACATTCAACATGGGGAATAAACAGGGCCGCGGGAACCAAATCCCCATCGATCAACGATTAGCGCAAGATATTGGGCCCGTGGTGTTTATGCTGGCTTGTCAACCACCAAAAACGGCCTCGGCGATAAACCGGGTGACGCGGTGTTTTGAAAATCAGCCGCGTTCGGCGTACAACACACTACAATATGTTGTTTTCTGTTGCTGTCCGGTCACCGTCAAATCACGCGTTTCGGATCTTCGGGTCGGCAGGTTATATCTAAAGGGAAGCTGGTATGAGTTCCGCAGAAGAAACAAAAACAAGCACAGCGACGTTCGCAGCTGGCTGCTTCTGGTGCACCGAAGCCGTTTTTGATCGGCTGAACGGGGTGTCGAAGGTGACTTCCGGATATACGGGAGGACACGTTCTGTTTCCAACTTACCGCCAGGTTTGCGAAGGTAACACAGGACACGCCGAAGGAATTCAGATCACCTACGATCCGTCAGTCATTACCTACGAGCAACTGCTGGACGTGTTCTTTCACACTCACGATCCCACTACGCTAAACCGACAGGGCGCCGACGTGGGAACTCAATATCGATCGGCCGTGTTCTTTCATAATGACGAACAAAAAGCTGCCGCCAAAAAGATTATCGATCAGCTTAACGGTACGGGCGAATTTGATTCGCCCATCGTGACAACTCTGGAACAGCTAAAGAAGTGGTATCCTGCTGAAGACTACCATCAGGAATACTTCGCAACAAATCCGCGGCAACCATATTGCCAGATGGTGGTTGGACCCAAGGTCACAAAGTTCAAAAAACGCTACGAAGCGTTGCTGAAACAGGCCCCCCAATAGTCTGCACGCTCTGCAGTCTACGTGAAGGCGAATCAGCGCAAAGTTCGATGTGGCCTGCTTCCGTTAAACACGCAAGCGGCAGCTGCAAACGCAACCCGTTGCTGCAGGTTGGACACTGCCCTCAGCACACGGCGGCCAGCAGCACACGGCAGTCAGCAGCACACGGCAGTCAGCAGCACACGGCGGCCAGCAGCACACGGCGGCCAGCAGCACACGGCAGTCAGCAGCACACGGCGGCCGCGCGTCGTTACTTCGGCGGTCGTTGAGCAGGACCGTTTGCCTGCTGTCGGAACCGCGGAACTGCAGGACTTGCTGTACGTTGAAAAAATCTGGGAGCGGTCAGCATCGGCACCTGACCGTTTGGGTTGGGATTGAAGGCCTGTAGAAACTGCTTCATACCTTCGTCAATCTGGCCAAGAGCCGCAGCCCTGGTTTGCGGACTGCTGGTTGTTCCGCGAATTTCCACCTTGGACCAGTTCGTAAACAGCCCGCTCAGCAGCGGAATCGCAACGGTGCGAGTTCTCGCTGGCCGAGAATAGAAATCCAGGTTGACTGCTCCAGTAAAACCGATGCTTCCCTGACCGCGAAAGCTGATCGCTTCTCCCACCAGGTCTACCGGATTTAGCCAGAACGCGTCGTCGTGAACAGCAAAGTCCATCATCGCATAATCGAACGCGGTTAGGTTTTGCACGTTGAAATTCAATTGAGACAAAGATCCCAGCAACTTAACCATGACAGGTAATTCGTAAAGCGCAGCCGGGCTGATACGCAACTGGCCTTTTCCGTTTAGACTGGAGGAATCGTCGCCTGCTCCCGAAAGCCTCATCCAGGCCGTAACGACGCCCTTTAAGTTGCGCTGATCAGGAATGTTTGACGCCGCATAAGCTTCCAGTCTGGCGTTCACGAGTTCGGTGTAAAATTGATAACGACCTCCTTCACGCAGGTCGACATGCGCGTCCAGAAACAGTTCTCCGCCATAAGCCTGAGCTTTAACGCGACTGTTCGAATCAACTTTGTTCAGTTCCACGCCTTCAAAAACCTGGCGAGATCCCATCACCAGTTCAACGTTATTCAGCGAGTATGGACCGCGAACACCGGTAAACGGCATTTCCAAAACTTCAGCCGTTTCCAGTTGAATGTTTCCGTTGTTCTGTAACTGAAAACCATCCCATGTTCCGGCGGCCGTTATCAGCCCATAAATATGATTCACATCCAATCCGGCATTCATGGCGCAATCGAGAAATCGCATGTTCAGATCCCAGCGCGCCGTTGTGTTCCTGTCGCCGGCAATTGATCCTCGAAAGTCCATCTGCGAATTCTCAATCGACACGACACCCGCATGATGCATGCGTTCCATTGTGCTGCGCCATGTCGCAGGCATGGCGGCTCTGAGTTCTTCATCCGGTCGAAGATTTCCTGCCGTCAGATCGTCCAGATGAACCTGCCATTCGCCGTTGGACTTTGCTTCGGCCCAGCCTGTGGCGTTAATTGGTGATTCATTATGAGTTGCTTCAAACGAATGAATCTCGCAGTGCTGCACACCTGCAAAACGTGCATCATTGGGATCGAAGCTAATCAAGGCCTCCTGGACAATCATGTCGTACGGAAACGGCTTCGGGCGAATCTTCGCATTGAAGATTCGCACCGGGGTTTCTGCAGGAAAGTGAACAATGGCTGGAAGACCCGGAACGGCCGTCCAATCGATTTTGGCTGTTAAATCGCAAAAGCCGTCGGGCTGAATCATGTTCCACAGGTTACGTTGAGGACGAGACAATGCATTATAAAGATCCGGTTCCAGAGCCGCGTTTTTCGCTGTAATTGTCAAGCCCAGCACTCCCGGTGACGGGTCGCCTCGAAAACTTCCCGTCGCTGCCAACATACCAGTGCCATGTCGGCCATTTAGTTCCAGAAACTCCCAATGTCTGCTGCTGCTATCGAACGTCAGGTGTCCTGACAACGAATCAATGCCATACGGAAACTTCACAAAGTTCATCCGACCATTGTACACGCGCGCATCGACAACCATATGAGTTGGCTGATCAAGCCCCGGTGGACGATAGAACATCAGGTTTGCATTCGCCATTCCGGATAAGTGAAGTGAGTCGATGACGGACTGCTGCTTTTCCTCCAGGGCATTTCTAAAGCGGCTATCGATCGGAAACTCTGTCAGCCCCATCTGAATTCGCATTTCCGTGGATGGCCCCGGATTCTTCATCCAACCGGTAATATGACACGGACGCTCGCCTACGTTACCGCGAACGTCAACGTCCAACAGGACGTCTTCATCAGTGAAGCTCGGATCAGTTGCTGCGCTGGGACTACTACCGGTCGCCCGCTGAGTTATCGTGCCTGCAAGCCCGCTGGTCGGATACTTAAACTTATGGTATAGCACAGAACCTTCGTGAATTGTTGCATTCAGATTGCCAGCCCTCCAGACGCCGTTTGCCTGTTGATCCCATTCACCACTGGCAGAAACGAATCCGTTTGGCCTAAACGCATCAAACAGTCGCGCTAGCCGCTCAGGCAGTAATGGACCGAGCCTTGGCGAAATCGGAAAACGTTCAACCTTTAGCCATGCCTTGCCCGGTTCAGCATCGGGACCGGTTTCAGACTGAAATCCTCCGGTCAGTTTGGCATCGCCCCCGCGAGCTTCATCCAATCGAAAGATCAGGTTGGCATTATCCTTGTAGAACACTCCGTTAACATCAGTTAACGCCATTGGAAGTGCGGGTGATACCAGTCGACCGTCTTTGATTTGAACTCTCAGCTTGAATTCCGGGATCGGCGAATCTTTAACGCTGAACGCATCGAAATTAACATCCAGAACTCCAAGAAACTGAGGAGCAATGTTGCTATCTTTGCCAATAATCAGGGCGGCCCCTGTCGATCCTGATTGTAACTTATTCGTGTTTGGCACCAGGCGTCCCATCGCCTCATCAAGCTGTGAAAGTTGTCCTTCAAGCTGCGGTGATGTCGCCTGAGCAATCTGCATCAAATTATGATCAGCCTTCACATCGCGCAAGCGGCCTCCGATTTGCCATTGCTTTGATGCCAGATCCCCGACGCCCGACAGGTTTAACAAACCAACTCCAGGTAATGAAATGCCTCCGTCAAATTCGTAAGCATGTTGCGATGTTGGCACGGCCAGAAACTGCGGACTCGACAACAGCAGCGTAGCTGGTGGAATGCCCGAACCATGCTTCAGAGTCAGATGAACTCGCAGATCTTCCACAACAATCTGCGGTAATCCCGCGACCGAAGTTTCCGGCCGGTTGAATGCATAGTTCTGCCAGTTCCACCGTCCGTCAGCTTCTCGCGAAACCAGAACAGCGGCCGACTTTAACAGCACTTTGTTCACAACGATCTGTTGCCGTTCAACAAGGCGGGCCGAATCAATCAAAACATGAAGCTCTTCCGCTCGAAGCAGTGGCTTGCCGCTATGGGCTTCGCGAATCTCCACGTCCTTCAGCGTGACGCCGTGCGTGCCCTGTAGACTTGTGGCGCCAACAATCAGCTGCAGGTCAGGCGCGGCTTCCGAAAAGCGTTTCAGAATTTCCTTCTGAATGAGTTCATCGCTGCGATTCCAGAAATACATACCTGCACAGCTTGCGACGACGGCCACAAACAGTGTGATGTTGATCATCCATTTCAGAACGGGAAGAAACTTCATGCATCCATGCCGAAGATGTCAACCGCAACCGCGCGGCTATCACTGAATTAGTGGCGGCCAAATTTATTGCTCGCTCACCCGCAAACCAGATGTTCGGCTGCCCAGCGTCATATATTGCCATCCCATGGCAGCCAACACAGACAGCGGAAACTCCAAGGGCAAACGATACCTCACAGATCCAACAAACACCATATGAACCAGCAAAAACAGCAGTAAAGGCCCCATTATCACCAGCATTCCACGGTAATCCGCCAAACGCCTGGCGACTCCGACCACAACACCAGAAAACAAAACCAACCACAACACAACGCAAACCACGCCAACTACCCATCCGCCGGTCTTAGAGAAATTAGGCAGCGGGCTCAGGCAACGCCCAGCCTTGTTCAATGCCAGCGAAATCGCTCGGCCCGGATTCGCCTTTGCGTATTCGACCGCTTTCTGCTTGTAGTGTTCGTTCATTTCGAATTCTGACATAGTCGCCAGAACATTGTCGTCTTCGAAGAACTGCATATTGCTCGAACCATCGGCCTGCGGATTCAAACCGTCGTACATGCTGGGGCCGGACCAAAGCGATGTGAATATCCAGTGGCCGGTAACGTCGGCATTGCGGGCCGCCCATGGAAGCATCAGCAGCAGGCAGCCGACCGCCATCACCGCGCAGACGCAAATGCGCGAATTCCAGGTGGGAATCGGAGAATTCTTTTGACGGGTTAGAAACAGCACGCCGAATATCGCCGCCGCCAGCCACGGCAAATATCCGGGCCTGACCATCACTGTGGCACCGATCAGAACACCTGCTAAAAACGAGTTCAGCAACACCCTGCGATTTTCGATCGCCGCAAACGTGCCATCAGCGCTGCGACGGTCACCAACACTGCACAACAAACGATGTAGCACCAACAGACTCAGCAACATCCAGAACGCAAACCACGTTTCAGAAAGAATTAAAACGCTGTTGCCGACATGAATGGGATTGAGCGCAACAAACGCTGCCGCCCAGAACCCAGTTCTTGCGGAACAAATCTGTTTCCCAAGCCGATAGGTCAGCAGGCAGCAACCGGTTCCAACAATGGCCAGCACCAGCCTTGCGGCCAGAATGCTGTTGCCGAACAGACAGATAGAAATTGTCAACAACAGTGGAAATCCCGGTACACGCAGCACGTGTCGAGGCGGCGTGTATATCGCATAGTCTTCGCCCCCACTAATCTGCTGTGCGAGTTCCCAATAGCCGTTGGCATCGCCTTCAATCAGAAAGTTGCGTCCCGCGTTGGTGACATAACGATCAACCCAACAGGCAGCCACTATTCTCAGCAGCAAAGCCACCGCCAACAGCATTCTCACACGCGGTCGCCACGTCCGATTGTCGGCTGAACGGTCAAGCTGACTGAATGACTCGGCACCGCGATCATCGCTGGTTAACATCTTTTTCCCACTTGTCATGAAGCTGTTCCAATTCCTTCACAACCTCTGGAAACTGCGGTCCAAGATTTTCCAATTCGTGTATTGAATCACTTAGATTTACCAAAAACCGCTTATCATCGTCGGTAACTTCAGCCATCGCACTGGTGTCATTGGGGTTGCCGATTAACTTCCAATCACCTCGACGAACGGCCCATTGCGGACCATGCTTTCCTCTGCCAGACTGCCAATGGAAAGCTTCGTGTGGTGACGGCGAACTAGCGTTAGCAATCACATTTTCAATGTTCTTTCCATCAAACGTACGCTGGCCAGCATCTAAACCGCAAACAGAAACCAGAGTTGGCAACCAGTCGCATCCGGTTGCCATTTGATGTCGAATCTGTCCCGCCGGAAAGTGTTTCGGCCAGGAAACAATCGCCGGCACACGAATTCCACCTTCGAACAGACTGAACTTGGCTCCTCGATATGGTCCTGCATTGCCACCGCCGCCAAACGTCCGTTCTTCCGTACTGTGGCCGTGGTCGGACTGGAAGATCACAATCGTATTTTCTCGTAATCCCAGTTTCTCGAGATGCCTGACAACACGGCCCACAATTTCATCGGTTGTCGAAACAAATGCCGCGTACATCTGGCGTGGAGCTTCCAGGTGCTCGTAATGTTTCCGCCACTTCTCTGATGCCTGCAGCGGATAGTGAGGCGTGTTCAACGCCCAATACAGCATAAACGGTTTGGCAGTGTGTTGGTCGATGAAGCGAATCGCCTCTTTCGCCATCAGTTCAGGAAAGTATTCGCCGTCGTAAAACACTTCCGTACCATTGCGCCACAGGTCATGCCGATTCGGACCGTTCCAATAAAAGAAATGCGAATAGTTATCGATGCAACCTCCCATGTGACCAAACGATTCTGCAAAGCCCTGAGCGTTAGGCATGGTTTCAGGTGTGTAGCCAAGATGCCACTTGCCAACATGCCCCGTGGCATAGCCGTTGCCCGCGAAGATTTCGGCCGCCGTCTGAGTCGCCTCGGGCATGCCAGCAACTCCGGAATTCGACGAAACATTGCCCGGCACACCGGCTCGTTGAGGATACAGCCCGGTGATAAATGCCGCTCGCGATGGCGAACAAACAGGAGCCGCCGCATAGAACTGCGTAAACCGCACACCACTGGTCGCCAGTGCGTCCAGTTCCGGAGTCATCAGATCCGAAGCGCCATAGCAGTTCAGGTCAATACTACCCTGGTCGTCAGCCAGAATCATGATAACGTTGGGCCTTCGTTCCTGAGCGGCAACAATTGAACCGCAACCGACAACAACCACGAACAGTCGCACACAAAAATTCATCCGACGCCTCCTCAGGCAATATTTCCAGCGAGCAGTTCCGATTGAATGGCTCACGTCTAAAGCCGTAAATCAAAAGACGGCAGACTTCAGATCTTCGTCTTCCATCACACCAATAAATGGTAAATGACGGTACTCGTCGTTGTAGTCCAGCCCATACCCGACCACAAATTCATCCGGAATCTTGAATCCATAAAAGTCAGGTTCCAGTTCCACTTGCGTACGAGCCGTCTTCCAAAGCAAGACGGCTGACTTAACGCTGTTCGGCTGGAAAGCTTTGACGGCCTCGTACAGACCGACCATCGTATTTCCGGTGTCAAAAATGTCGTCCAGGACAACAACGTCGCGGCCCTTCAGATCGGGCACCAGTGCACTGTTGATAATCAAAGTGCCGGGTGAAGTTCGTGTGCCGCCATAGCTTGCCGCCTGAATCAATGCGACTCGCAACGGCACCGATGTTGCTCGAATCAAATCCGCCAGAAGTACAATACTTCCTGTCAACACACCGAGAATTGTCAGCGGTTTGCCAGCATATTCTTCACTCAGTGTGGCACCCAGTTGCTGCACGCGTTCCCTGATTTCGGATTCAGAAATGAGTGTCTTCATGAGTGTTACCAGATCGCTACGGCCAGAAAATGGACCAATTGAATGCGAAGGTTACGTGGATTGATCCGGAATTCCAATTCAGCAGATACAATTCCGGAAACAGATCCCCCGACCTTCGCCAAAATCACAGACCACCACATTAATGTCATCGGAACGAGAATTCATCCGCCATCTGAAGCAACGTTTTCCTGTTCGTTTTCCTGTCGAAGTCGGCATTGGCGACGACGGTGCTGTAATAAACAGCGAGGGCCAGAATCAACAGGTTATCGTAACAGACCTGCTTCTGGATGGAGTTCATTTTGACCTTGCAAAGATATCGCCTGAACTGGCCGGACGAAAGGCAATCGCGGTAAATCTCAGCGACCTTGCTGCCATGGCATGTCGTCCAACCGCAGCCTTTGTTTCGATCGCCATTCCTCGAAATCTGCATTCCGCTGATGCGTTTTTGGCATCGCTCTACGACGGAATCGAAGAACTGGCGAACCGCTACGAATTCACAATTGCTGGAGGCGACACCAACGCGTGGAATGGCCCCTTCGCAATTAACGTCTGCTTAACGGGCGTGCCGTTTTCCAAAACAATCGTATTGCGTTGCGGCGCTAAACCCGGAGACAGCCTCTACGTAACCGGACCACTCGGAGGAAGCCTGCACAGCGGACGACACCTAACATTTGAACCGCGGCTGGAAATGTCGCGTTGGCTGGTGAACAATATGGATCTGCACGCCATGATGGATATCAGCGATGGCGTCAGCATTGATTTAAATCGAATGATGGAAGCCAGCGGCACCGGAGCCACCATTGACGCGACGTCCATTCCCATTCACCACGACGTTGCAGAATCCAGTTCAGCCGACCTGCGACTGGCTAATGCTCTCAGCAACGGCGAAGACTTCGAACTGCTATTCGCCACTGCTGGTCTGCCCGATAACGCCAAACTGCCACACGGCGCAACCCTGACAAAAATCGGTGAAGTCACGGATCACGCTAATCACTGCCTGATTAAACACGCAAATGGTGCCACCTCGCCACTGTCCGAATCCGGCTGGCAACACATCTAAACCCGTGCGCCATTCACCTGCAGAGCAGGGCGGCATACAATTCGAACGCATCGTCTCGCATTATTGGAATATGACATTGTCCTCAAAATAAAACACCACACGACATAACACCCCCCCTGACTTGACGCTTTCCCATCGACCCGAACTCCATTGGACCTACGCGTCATATCTATCACATTATATTTTCTTCTGCGGTAAGGGTTTATCCTGCGACTAACCGCGAAATTTGGATCCGACCAGCAGTTCGCTTACCAGCATCCCTCGACAATACTGCCGAAGATGTTTGCCCAGAACATCCACGGCTTTGCTTGTTCGAGTCCGCTTCTCAGGGTTAACGCCAAATTCGCTGGCTACGGCGGTCAGAGCCAGAAAAATATCGGCGATGGTGTGTAGACGATGAGTCGTACGCTCCACTTCTCGCAAATGCACAGCCGGAATTTCGCCTTGACTGTCAGTGTGAAACCTCAGGGTATTCCGACCGTTCTCCTGCTGTAATTCACAACCTCAGGCAACATCGCTGGCATGATCCAGAAACTTTTGTAGTTCTGCTTCTGTCTCTTGGTTGTCATTCGCTGCGTGAGCCTTGATTAAGGTCTCCGCAGCGCTAGATTTAACCGGCCGACTAGTTCCAGCACTGCAAACATCCGAGTTGCACTGACTGCGGTATCATGCAATTGGCCCGGTGCGTCAACCGCGTTGTCGTATCGTTTATCAGCTTCTCAAGCACTGGCTTTGATTGGCCCCGTCCCGTGCGCCGCCATTCTTCTGACGGAGCCCGTCAAAAATAAACACTCTCGCAATGCTTAAGCTTTGTAAGAGGCGCTTTGTGCAGCACCATCACCAGATGTCCGTCGGCGACAATTTCACGCTGACGTCCTGGACGTTCACCAATATCAACACGAATCTCGACGCGAATGTCCCAACCAACCGGTAACTTCTATATCGATCTTTCTACTTCAGGAAACATGCTAACGTTCCGCCGGTTTCGGCACAGCGACCACGGAACGCTCCCGAATTTCAGCTCACACCATCGCAGCAAGCGCCTCATTTGAAGATTTAATACAATGACGCAGGAACATCAAATCATCCGTTTCAGCCACTTTCATTATCTTCTAAACAATAGGCGCGAAGCTTTTCGTCAGAAGACGTAGTTGAGGCCAGAGAAGCTACTCAGCAACCAATTTGCAGCGAAGAAACAAGTCATCAAGGCTGTTGTCATCAGCGGTATTTCTCAGGAACTCGGACGAGCTATGGTCATCGAATTTGCGAAACACAATTTCTCCGTTTGTGCCTGTGTTCGTTCTTCAGAAAAACTTGCGAGTCTGCCAAACGAACCTGGAAACGCTCATACACTTTCAGTGTCTGGATATTTCTGAAGATGCGGCGGTCGCCTCCTGAGCACATTCTGTGATCTCACAGCACGACGCTCCGGAATATCTGATTAACCACCCGGCCATCACCAATTCCAACACGTCGCTATGGAAAATATCTGCTGCCGAATTTGAACAATTGACTGCAATTAACATCAACGGAGTCGCCAACACGATTCGACATTTCGTGCCGTCAATGATTGAACAGTCATGGGGCTCTGTCGTTAACTTAAGCAGCGGATGGCAACGATCTGCTGCTGCCAAAGTAGCCCCATAGTTGCGAAAACCAAGGGCGATGGAAGGGTTAACTCAGTCACGCGCCGCGGCACGTCCGGCAGCCCTCACAGCAGTGCCTCTTAACCCCCGTATCATCAACACCAACATGCTGCAAAGCTGCTTCGGTGCTGGTTGAGAAATTATCGCGACGCTGGACAATGGCTCAACGTCGCCGTGCCTTACATCATGAACATCAGTCGACGCCCCAACGGCCAACCATTGTCTGTTCCAGACTTTTTGGTCGCCGCAACTTTTCACACAGAACAACTCAATTCACCCGGCAGGTTGAATCTGGCGGAAGCATACTGACTGTATTCAATAGCAATCCAGATCGCGCAGCACTGCCCGGAATCTGAGAAAGGTATCGAGCAATTTCTGAGGAACTGCGGCCTGGCCCAAAGACAACAGAATGCGATCTGCTTCAACCATCAGTTCGCCGTGTTCTGCGGGAACCGTCAGTCGACACCAGGATACCGAACGATCGTAGTGAATGTTCACCAGACCATCGTCTCGGTCTTCGATCGTATCAATCAGTAATTCGATATGAATGGCATTCGGCGGACATACTTCGATGGAATTGAACAGTGTTCCAAACACGGCTGCAAACGCGGGAGACAGCAATGTGTCGGGGCCACAGAAGTTAGTCACCTGATTGCGAATAACAGCCGACGAAGGATCTTCCGGCGACATAGCGACCGTCACACGATAATCAAACAAAGGCGTAATGATGGCGCCAAAACCATCCGCAGGATCCTGAACCTTCAAGTCAATTCGCTTGAACTTAAAGTGACGGCGGAATTCGGCAAACCGAATATCCAGATCCGCGCCGATGTCGCCTTCGGCAATACGACGAATGAACGCCTGAGTCTGATCGGATTCTTCGCTGGGCACCTGATGCGATTTCCGGAAACCCGCCAATCCACGCACCGGCAATTGCCGATCGCACAACAACACGATGTTGGTAACTGGTTCGTTGGGCAATTCCATGCCGGACATGATCGCAAGATTTGAAATTCGTATTACCCGGTCAAAACGTTTCAGAAAACAGGTTTAGCAACGGCCAACCCGCGTCAATATCTTAAACTCAACATCGGCACCAGACGGACTTCTGATTGACAACATCCAACAGGTGCCTTTCAGTTGCCCCAAACAAGACCAACCCACAAAATGCAACAACATCGCCCGGGTTCGGTGCGTGTGTCACCTCTAACATGTACAGATCCCGCCGCTCGAGCGGGCGTATAGTAAATTGTGTAACACGTGCGTTCCACCAGCGATGGAAGCCTGAAGCCATAGTTTCCAAATTTGGGCGATGCGAAACAGCAAATACCAATGCGAATCGCGGGACAGCGATTTAGGGCAAATTAACAGCAGATTTCGACTCGTTTGTATTGGCCTTGAACCAGTCGCCAAAAACATCAACGGCCGGTATGTGGCTGGCGAATGTTTGCCGCCAGACATACGATAGACGGTCGTCTATCGATCACTCGCAGACGTGATTTCAACTTGTCGATTCGTGTGCTGTTTCCCAATTATCCGTGCAAACATTTCAATTTACTGTTGAACCATACCTGACAGGAGTCCGCGTCGACACCTTTCTGGCAAGACATCTGCGCAACTACACAACGTGGCGACTGCATCGGATGGTGACAGAAGGGCTGGTCGTTGTTGACGATATGCCGGCAGAAGGCACTCAAAGATTATTCCGCGACCAGGTGGTCAGGATTCGACTTGTCGAACCTCCGGACAAGTTGCTGGAAGCCGACGTTATACCGCTGGATGTTGTTTACGAAGATCCCTGGCTGTTAGTGATAAACAAACAGGTTGGAATTGTGGCTCACCCGGTCGGCGAATTCCAGAACGGCACTCTTGCAAATGCGGTGCAACACTACATCGACCAGCAGACAAGAGCGACCGGCCTGCTGCGGCCAGGAATCGTGCATCGATTGGACCGCATGACCAGCGGACTAATTGTCGTCACCAAAGAACACATGGCCCACCGACTGCTATCGATCGATTTCCAGCAAGGGAGAACTCAAAAAGCGTATCTAGCATTGATTGAAGGGCAGCCAGACTTTGAATTCACCATCGTGCAACTTCCGATTGGCGTGCGTCCCGGAGCAAACAGTGTGTTGATGTCTGCGAAACCGGATGCTCGAAAAGCGCGGACGGCACGAACCGACATCACAGTTGTCCAGCGTTTCGACGACTGCTGCCTGGTGGAATGCATTCTGCACACGGGACGCAATCATCAAATCCGTGTTCACATGGCGGAAATCGGACACCCGGTGCTGGGCGATGAACACTACGATGTAAACGGTGCCATCCGCGGAGCAACTCGGGATAAATGCGACAAACCAACCGCCGACCGGCACGCTCTGCATGCCAGTCGACTTGGTTTTCAACATCCGATTTTGCAGACTCCGTTGGAGTTTCACAGCCAGCCCGCGACGGACTTTTGGGCCTTACAGGCAACGTTTACGCAGAAACCGAAGATCGGATAAACGCATCCATCAGGTGCGGCCGTCGAGCTGTGCTCATGATGCGGTTCATGACTCGTTCTGCCTGCACAGAAGCGTGCAGTGCAGAGTCCGGCGAGAAGCCTACGACATCTCCAATCCCAAACACGCCGCTGCACCACGTTTCGAAATTGCTGGCGCACCACAACTGGCCGTTTTCATCCGGTTCCACATTAATAGCAGTCAGGTTCAGTGACTCTGTGAATCCAACCGTTCTTCGACAGTCGACTACCTCGGCATGTAATTCCGAAAGCTGAGTACCAATATTCGGAAGTCCGACGTCGGCTGGATGATGGCCGATTTGCACACCCGCCGCCGTCGCAAGTTCCAGCATCACGGAATCTTTGTCTTCGCGAGCAACATGCCGAGTAACTACGCCAAACAGGCTTGTCAGCGCGGCCAGCCCGGCTCCGAAATGGCCACCGCCCACAATGCACACAGATGGCGGTAAAACCTGCCCCAGAAACAAAGACTCGGGACGATGAAACGGCACCATTCCCAAAGGACGGTGCATGGCCGTTCGCCGAACACCGGTGCCAATCACGATGTTCGCCGCAGTCAAAATCTTCTGGTCGCCCTTTGGTTCCAGCGAGACCTGAAGCTCGCGGTCGGCAGCAAAACTCGCTTCGCCCATCACCACATCGACGCCAACAGCCTGCAGTACTTCAACACGCTCTGACACTTCGTCCACAATCGATTTCGCGATCAATGCCTGTAACAGACGCGGCGTTCCAGACTTTTGAAACATCCGTGTGCGCTCCGGCGTGCGATCGACCAAGAGATTAGACACCAAACGACGCAAAGACTGTCCTACCAGCCACGAAGAATGTCGCGACACTGGCAGAACTGCAACGGTTCGCCTGCCTGAGCCCGCAGCAAGGCACAGCATTTCGAAAGCCGCTTCGTCGTTTCCTATAACTGCAAGTTCGTAGTTCATCGCCGTAAATCGGATTGTCTGTCCGCCCCGAAACCTCATCTTCCAACAGCACTCACTCATAAACATCAGTATGTCAATGCTGGTACTCTGGGATGTTTAATCGACACATTAACGCACACAGACTATCGGCAACATACACAATACAGGTAACAGGCAACAGACTCTGTTGGCTGCGCAGAAGCTAACGTTTGCGCCGAGCATGCCGGGTTGAACGGCGACCATAAAGACGGCTTGATGTTGAGAAAACCGAGGAATACGTCAATCTTCCACTGAAATTCACTTCTGAGCACAGAATGGAAGTACGCTAGTAAACGGCGTTTCACAGTCGGCGTTCGCCGCGAAACACCGACAATCACAAAACTGCGTAGTTTTCGTAATCTACACGTGCCGCGAAAGCGTTGTAAGCCGTTACGGCTAATATCAACGCCTACAGCTCGTTTTCACAGTTCATGTTTCCCCCGATACAGGAGGTTCAATTCTTATGTCTTCGAACGAAATTCGATTCGATTTTCGCAGAGATGACGTCGTCAAAGCAACAAAGGTCATAATCTTCGGATTCATTGCCTTCGCTTTATTTCTGCTGGCGACCAATTCGATGTACACAGTTGAGCCGAACGAGGAAGCGATCGTGCTACGCTTCGGACGTTACAACTCAACCGCCACGCCAGGCCTGCATTTTTGTATTCCGCTGGTTGACCAGGTGATGACAGTTGATGTGCAGGAACGAAACATCCGCATGCCGTTTGGAATTACCGGAGAACGCCCTTCCGGCCGCGTCAACGAAGAAGACGTGCTGATGCTGACCGGCGACCTTAACGCCGCCGTTGTTGAATGGACCGTACAGTGGCAGGTTTCAGATCCTCAGAAGTATCTATTTACGTTTCATTCGGACGTTGCCGAACAGGACGAGTATCTGCAGGCCATCATTGCAGTTGTCGGACGGACCGTGATGAATCGCCTGGTCGGTGACTATTCCATTGGTGAAGTGCTGACCAGCAAGCGAGAAGAAATCAGCATCAAGGCCGCCGAAGCGACGCAGCAAAAACTTAACGAATACAATTGCGGCATCCGCATCACAAACCTGCAACTGCAACGAGTCACTCCGCCAGAACAGGTGAAGGCTTCCTACGCTGCGATCAACGAAGCAGACCAGACTCGTGACAAGCTGGAAAACGAAGCGAATAAAGAAAAGAACACTCTGCTGCCCAAAGCGAAAGCAGAACGCGACAAGGCTATTCGTGAAGCAGAAGGCTATGCAGCTCGCCGCCGATCGGAAGTCAACGGTGAAATCGATGCTCTCATGGCACAGTATGAACAATTCGCGAAGGCTCCTGATGAAACTCGTCAGCGGCTCTATCTTGAATCGCTCGAAAAAGTGTTGAGTAATGTTAAAGACAAAACAATCATTGATTCCGACATGCGTCAGCTATTGCCACTGTTGAATCTTAGTGAAGGGAGCCGCTAATGCCTGCCAATAATTCAGTCCGCGGTCCAGCCGCCATTGTCATCGGAATTCTTGTTCTGGTGCTGACGTATAGTTCCATCTTCACGATCAACGAACGCGAACTCGCGGTCGTGCTGGAATTTGGAAAGCACGTTCGCAGCATCGAAGAACCCGGCTTGTATTTTAAGATTCCGTTAATTCAGGAAGTCCGTCGTCTTCCCAAAACACGACAGTTCTGGGCTAGTGGTTCGGGTGACATTCTTGAAGCTCTGCCGACGAAAGACGGTAAAAAGATTGAGATTTCTGTGTGGGCTATCTGGCAGATCACAAACCCCAAACAGTTTGTTAAAGAAATGCGAACCGTGCAAAACGCAGAACAGCAGGTGCTGCAACGCGTGCGCGCAGGAGTACGCGATGTGGTAACCGCCTATGACCTTTCGGAGGTTGTTCGCAGCACCGATCGCAAACTCACAAACACGTTCGGACTGGCCGACATCCCATTGCTTTCGACTGAGGATGAATCAATCGACGACCTGACTCAGATTAAGCATGCTACGGTGGTGATGGGCCGTGAAAAAATTATGGCGGAAATTCGAGATCGCATCGAAGCTCAGCTGGCTGTTGGATCGGCAGAAGATGGCGGACCGACAATTGATCGAGGCATCAAACTTGTTGATGTTGGTGTCAGCAATATTGGCTTTACAGAATCCGTAAGACGAGCGGCGTTTGAACGGCTGCAAGCCTTCATGGACGCCATTGCAGCTCGATACGAGAACGAAGGCGAACAGCGGAAACAGGAAATCATTAATGAAGTCAACGCCGAAGTTGAAAAAATTCTCGGTGAAGGTGAAGAGCAAAGCAAACGACTTCGCGGTGAAGCGGAAGCCGAGATTATCGAATTGTTTGCCAAAGCCATTCGTGAAACAGGCGACTTCTACAATTTCCAACGCACGCTGCAGGTCTATGAAAACGCGTTTGGCGACGAAACGCGTTTGATCCTGACGACCGACAGCGAATTGCTGCAGATGCTGAAGGGAATTGGTAACTCTGGAAGCGGCCCGATAACAGATGCCGCACCAAAGTCGGCGGAATAACGCCGGAATACTGGATCGGATGATTCGCGATGCCCGCGATTAGTTCGGTTCACACGGGTAACCTGATTACATCCTGCTGAAGCCGGGCTTTTTCTAAAAGCCCGGCTTCTTTTTCAGATATCCGCTCATCGGTTGTTCGATCTTCAGCAGGTTGATGCCGTGATACAGCCGGGATATAAATCCGAACACAGTTTTGGCTCCCGGCATATACACATAGCAGGTCGATAGGCACAATTCCCGCACGTGAATTGGCAAAATTCGCGGTAGACGCCAGGGAACGTTTCAATGCCCGATAAACAGCTCATTACAGAATCGACCGCGGCGGGGGAGCTAAAGATCGCGCTTAGAAAAAGAATGTTGCTGGCCGTGGCATTGTTAGCCTGCGTTGGCGGAGCACTGGTTTTTCCATTTCCCTTGCAAGGGCGACTGTGGGGCGACATCTTCGATCTTGCACATGCTCCCGTCTTCTGCCTTTCTCTGATTTGCCTAGTGGGTTTCTTCGACCCAGCAGCCGTCGGAGCCCCCTTGCGATTCGCCACGATTCTGCCGATGACGCGACACCGCGTATTACTGGTCACTCTGGTGTTGATGGCAGTGGGATTGGTTGGCGAGTTTCTGCAACAGTTTGCTAACCGGAATCCCAGCTGGACCGATGTACTCGCGAATTCAGCCGGGCTGCTGGCTGGGTGCGTCTGGATCTATTCCATCAACATGCATGGATATCGCCGAATACTGCTCGCCAGCGCTGCAGTCGGCATTCTGATTCTGGTCAACACCAACCCGGCACTGGAAGCATGGGACGGCATCCAGCAGGTACAAAACTTTCCCGTGCTGGCTTCTTTTGAACGACCGCGAGAAATCGGCAACTGGCACCCTCAGGCGGCATCTATTTCCAGAACAACAGAATGGTCCAGCGATGGCGATACTTCGCTAAGCATCACCATGCAGCCATCAGAATACCCCGGTGTTGCGATGCTGTGGCTGGAACCCGACTGGACTAACTTTGGAACGCTGCATTTCGACATTCGCAATCCAAACGAAAAGCCTCTTCGCCTGATCGTCAAAATCCAGGACACGCAGCACACCGAAACCGGATTCCGGCACAACGATCGTTTTCACCAATCTGTCACGGTCGCTCCGCATAGAGTAACCGCAGTAACGGTAGACCTGGCAGAAGTGCTGAACGCTCCGGCCGAACGTCAAATGAACATGCAACAAATCAACATGATCGAACTGTTCAGTCCGAACCTCTTGGAATCAACCGTTTTTCTGCTGGATCATGTATGGCTTGAAAAATAGCGACCGACCGAAAATTCAAAAAAAGAGGATCAGCGTGGCTCCGCAAATTTAGGCAGCCAGTGGGACGTGCAGCCGCAACGTCTGTAGTGAATGGCTTCTTAGGCCTGCTGGTGAAATACATTAGCGATAGTTGCCAGTATACTTAGTCCACACTGGGTAGTAGATTTCTGCTTTCTCGGCGTGCTATCCACGATGTCTGCCATCAGCCGTTGAAATCCCCCACAATGCAAACATAGTGCCGGGGGCTGATTGCAGAAGATCGGTCGTTAACCGAGCAAACCGGACTCCATCACCCAAACGGCATGTCTCTGAACTTCCTGAACCACTAGTTGCAGGCCTTTGAAACGGCGGTGAATTACTAAAAAAGTGGCCATCAAAGAGTGCGACTGGCTCAGCCAGTACGACAAGCCTTGTTGGCGCGTCCGTCTCAAGCAGCAGGTTCGGCGAATAGCCTAAACGGTGCCGACTGCAGGTCGGCTTCGGCACATTCCGCAGAGCGATATCGACCGGCAAGTGTTTGCCCGATTAGCGGACCAGCTTCTTCATGTTCGGAGATATCTTCAGAGTCTTCTTCTTTTCCATCCCTGCCATCGACTTCTGCATTTTGATCTGTCAGGTCAATTCGTCATTCAATTTTGGGGCATCAAGGCACAAAAAACTCAAGCCTTTTGAGACCCGCCTATTTGTTACAACCACTACAACCGGAACGGTGCAAAACTAGAATTCGGCAGAATCGCCACATTGATGACCGGCTGAGCGTCATCGCTTCCGATGGATAAAGCAGACCGTGCCGCGTTCCCCCCCCCTGCATAGCAAATCACCCGCCGACGAGGTTCCTGCGAGGAGGGTGTTCATGCGTGCGAGAAGAGGTTTCATGATGCGAGCACAACTTTCGACGACCTATCAGCTTTGTATTCTGTTAATTGTGGTCTGTGGTTGTGCTTCTAATCGGGCCACCAAAGTTGCAACTACTGCCACACCAGGTTTGGTGGTGTCCAGCAACCGTCACATCGCAGGTGAGTCAATACCCAGTTCACCACCGATCCAGCAGGTCGGATTTGAAGAGGCAAAGACTGCGCTGTCGGAAAACGATCCCGAGACACTTCCGTCCCCAGTCAGTGATGCAGACTTAGCATCACTCGAACAGACGGCTCTTGACCAGAATCCTCGTCTTGTTCGGCTGTACCAAGAGTATCAGGCCGCAGCCGCGCATTCTCAATATGTCGATAAGCTGCCCGATCCAAAGTTGGGAGCGAACGTGTTTGGAAATCCGATTGAGACGGCTTCCGGCTCGCAACGTGCCAATATGAATGTGAGCCAGACGATCCCGTGGCTCGGAAAATTGAATGCGGCACAACAGAGAGCTTGCTTCGAAGCATTCGCTGTGAGAGCCGAGTTTGCTGCGGAGCGGCTGAGGGTGATCTCGGGTGTGCGGACAGGCTGGTATCGATTGTATGTCATTGACAAACAGATCGAGACGGCTGAAGCGAACCAGAAACTTCTTGAGTCTTTGATCGATGTTGCCAACGCTCGGATCTCCACGGGAAAGGCATCGCAAGGCGACGTGTTGCTGGGAACCCTTGAACTATCCCAACTGGAGGAGCGTCTGCTGACGTACAGAAGGCAGCGGCGAGCTGTGGAAGCCGAAATCAATCGACTTATCGGGCGACCTGCAGACACCGAAATCTTGTCTCCCGAAGAAATCAGTGTCGGCGTGCCGATGCTTGACGCTGCGACGATTCATCAGATTGCACTGGCTTCGCAACCAGAAATTGAAGCGGCAAAATTACGCACACAAGCCGCACGCTGGGGGCTGGAAGTGGCACGACTCAGCCGCCGCCCGGAATTCTCTTTTTCAGCGAGTTACTTCTTCACAGACAATAACCGCCCGACAACTCCGGTGGTGGACATTGGCGAAGACCCTTGGGCACTTGGAGTACAGGTTAGTATTCCCATCTGGCATGAAAAGTACGACGCCATGAGGAATGAAGCGGGCTGGAAGCATCAAGCGGCACACAGTTCGGTACAGGATCTGTCTGACCGATATGACGCCCTCATCCTTGATCTCGTGACCGAAGCCGAGCGTGCCGCCGAGACGGCTGAACTCTACCACTCAACGATCTTACCACAAGCCCGACAAACGCTGTCGGCGGATCAGGATTCTTATTCCAATGGAGCCGTCGAATTCGACCGAGTAATACGCGACTATCGCAACCTGCTGACTCTGGAACTTGGCTATCAGACATCGATTGGCGATCTCGCTATCGCAAATGCTCGCATTCAGCAGGCGGCGGGACAAGACCTTCAGTTCTCTGAATCGCCGAAAGTCAAAATCTGACGACGTGTGGACAGGTGCTCTCGCGATGCGACAGCCGTTACGAAAGTTGTTGAAAAGCTAAGTTGACCGGCAGGGGAACTAAAGTACAATAGAGAGAGCGAGTGTACCTCCAAACTCTGTAGCCAAGGCTCCTCTGCGGTGTTCCAAACAGTCCAAACCATATCCATCTGGCTCACAACAGCTATACTGTTTGTGACCACGGGCTGTCCGAGTCTGATGCGGGATTGTGCTTGTCCGCAGGGAGATTTCGTCTGCTGTTCGACTGGCTGCTGTTGCGGGACAAGTGGCGCATCAAATGCGTGTCGGCACTGCCAAGAGGAAACGGTAGAGTTAAGAGACGACGAGTTTGTGATTTCGGAGTCTCTGTGTCATTGTGGCCATCAGGCTCCGATGCCACCAACGCAGCCCGGTGTTCCAGCGTCACCGAATACGTTCAGTCTTTCGGACTGGATTGGTGCGAACGTTGCCTGTTTTATAGCGACACCGTTGCCGTCGCCCGTTCCTGCACATGCCCAAGTGCCGACCGGTGAAATCTTGATGTCAAGCTTCACCCAAGTTGCTTACGGCGTCTGGCTGATCTAGCCACTGTTTGCGCCCCTCTTCCGGCGAAGCTTAGCAGTTGTCTCGCCATTTATTCCAGCCTGTTGTTCAGGCTCGGAATCCGTTTGCGCATTTAGTGTCTTCAGTTCAAAGGTCAGTCATGCAACGCACATATTCCTTGTTCATTTTCGGTGTCCCCTTTCTACTGGGGACAGTTCTTGTCGGCTGCAATCAGTCGGTTCCAACGACTCCGATTGGTGATTCTACCTCAGCGACCAACGCCAACGTGTCACCAAAAACGGTGAATGCAGTCTGCCCGATCATGGGCGGAAAAGTTGCCGTCGATGGCGGCACTGCGGAGTGGGATGGCAAGCTCGTTGGGTTCTGCTGTCCCGGTTGTGAGCCGGAATGGGCGAAGCTTTCGGACGACGCGAAGGGCAGGAAGCTTGTCGCCGCCAACGGGAACCGCGGAGACGAAGACATCGACGCTGATCACGATCATTCCTGACTCAGGCGTGAGCCAAGTTCTTAGTTGATGCTCTGGGCGGCTGGCCGTGATGTTTCCCGGCACGGTCCCACACTGGCGTTGTGTCTTCGGCCAGTCGCTCCCTTCATTGTGACAAACCATTCGTGAGGATTCGCCCTGTGTCAGAACCCCCTCCACAATACGTATCGACCCACACAACAGGCGAGAGTCCACATCCCAAGGCTAGATCAATTTTCTGGTGGGCGGCACGTTTCGGAAATATTGCCCTGTTCTTCGGGACGGGCGTACTGCTGATCGTCCTGCTGGGAGTCGGTCAGCGAATTGGTTGGATACGCAGTACCAGACTCAACATGGCTACGACTTCAGCAAGCAGCGCTAACGAGATATTTACCTGCTCGATGCACCCGCAGATTCGTCAGCCTGGCGAGGGGCGTTGTCCAATTTGCGGGATGGCACTGGTGCCTGCGACTTCATCTGGAGAAGACCTGGATGAACTCGCTGTCAGAATTGAGCCTGCGCAACGTCGGTTAGCCAACATCAAGACAGCAGAGGTCGCCCAGCGTCCGGTTTCCACGACAATCCGCACGATTGGGGCGATTCAGATCGATGAAAGTCGTCAAGCGACGATCGCTTCATACATTGATGGTCGAGTGGAACGGCTGTTTGCGGATTACACGGGCGTTGAGGTCGATCAGGACGATCATCTGGCGGTCGTCTACAGCCCTCAGTTGTATTCTGCCCAGGTGGAATATGTCGAATCGAAGCGAATGCTTGACCGGAGTAATACCGCAGCCCTGGCGGTCGTGCGAGAAGCTCAGACAAAGTTGGTGGCCAACTCGCGTCAAAGGTTGGTCGAGCTGGGCATGACGGCAGAGCAACTCACCGAACTCGAACGATCCGACACACCTCAATCGCGCATGACCATTTACGCGCCCATCGGCGGCACCGTGATTGAGAAGCTGGCCGAGGAAGGCAAGTATATCTCGGCGGGTGAGCCTATCTATCGCATCGCAAATCTTTCCACAGTCTGGTTGATGCTGGAACTGTATCCCGAAGATGCTTCGCGGATTCGATTCGGCCAGGTGGTTGATGCTGAACTGACGTCGATGCCAGGCAAGACGCTCATCGGACGAGTGGCTTTCATTGATCCTCGGGTCAACGAATCCAATCGCACGGTTGGCGTCCGAGTTGAGTTCAAGAATGATGACGGAGAGCTGCGACCTGGAGATTATGCTCGAGCCGGCATCGCGATCCCCATCGGGCCGCAGGGCAAAGTGTACGATCAGGGACTGGCGGGCAAATGGATCAGCCCGATGCATCCTCAAGTGATTCGTGACGAACCGGGCGATTGTCCGATTTGCGGAATGAAACTGGTGCCCACATCGCGGTATGGCTACGTGGACCAGCCGGTTGCTCAGCCAGCCTCCATTGTTGTTCCTCGATCCGCCGTGCTGATGGCCGGCAATCACAGCGTGGTGTATGTCGAAACAGAACCGGGCCGATTTGAACTTCGCAGCCTGACTCTGGGCGCAATTCTTCGCGACGAAGTCATCGTGATAGACGGCGTGAAGCCTGGCGAACTGGTTGCAACGGCCGGTAACTTTCTGATCGATTCGCAGATGCAGCTCGCGGGCAAGCCCAGTCTGATCGATCCAACACGAGCCATCATCGCCCAGCGAGAACGTAAGACTCCGCTGGAGTTCACCGACATCAACGTGCGGTCGGTGAGTGCCGAAGCCGGTCAACAGTTGGAAGAACTTTATGCGGCCTACTTTCGCATTCAACAAACTTTGGCGCAGGACCAACCGCCCGCTGAGGCAGATTCACAGTCGCTGCACCGTCTCGCCACAGCACTTTCCGAATCGCAGGACCTGAGCGAACCGGCAAGAAAACTTCTGAAAGACATCGCCACGCACAGCGAGCACCTGCATCACTTGCTAATCGAGAAAGCACGTCACGATGCCTTTCGTCCCATCAGTCATGCTGTAGTGACGCTGGCGACGCTGGCTCGTGGCGAGAATGCCGGCGGATCCGTATTTCAAATGTTTTGCCCCATGGTCAAAGGCGGTGCCGGTGACTGGCTGCAGTCAGACGACAAACTTCTAAATCCCTATTGGGGCTCGAAGATGCTGACGTGCGGCGATGTTGTTCGCGAGATTTCTGCTCGTGGAGAAATAAAATTACCTGCGGCCGACGAGAAAACTCCAGAAGCCGAGGAGCGATAAGCCATGTTGAAGAGTCTGATTCGCTTTTGTGTTCGCGAGCCGTTCGTTGTGCTGATTGCGGTGGTTGTCATCGTCGCATTTGGAACCTGGTGTGCGCAGACGGTTCCGATTGATGCCATTCCCAACGTTGGAGAGAACCAGGTCATTGTACTCACCGCCTGGCCCGGGCGATCTCCACGCGATATCGAAGACCAGGTCACATACCCACTGTCGGTCCGACTGCTGGCGGTCCCGAAAGCAGACAGCGTGCGCGGACGCAGCATGTTCGGCTACAGCTTTGTGCAGGTCACATTCTCCGACGATACCGACCTCTACTGGGCGCGCTCGCGTGTTCTGGAACAACTGGGCACCGCCGCTGCCACGCTGCCGGAAGGAGTCGTCCCGACACTTGGCCCCGACGCGACAGGTCTGGGCCAGGTCTTTTATTACGTGTTGGAACCAGCGGAAGGCATGACTCTGGCCGACGTTCGGAGCCTGCAGGATTTTGTCGTTAAGTTCGACCTGCAGGCCGTGGAGGGCGTCAGTGAAGTGGCCAGCGTCGGAGGCTACGTGCGCCAATATCAGATCGAAGTCGATCCGGACAAACTGCGTTTTCACAAAGTGACGCTGGATCAGGTTGTCGATGCCGTTCGCAATTCCAACATTGACGTTGGTGCCAAGACTGTTGAATCGAATGGAATGGAATACATCATTCGTGGCCGAGGCTTCATCGGTGCGGACGAGGACGTAAACGATGCGGTCCGCGACATTGAAGAAACGGTCGTGCGGTCGCGCGATGGCGTGCCGCTTCGGATTCGCGATCTCAGTCAGGTGCAGTTGGGTCCCGACTTTCGCCGCGGCGCAATTGATTTGAATGGTTCGGAGGCCGTCGGCGGCGTGGTCGTGATGCGTTTCGGAGAAAATCCGCGGGAAGTCATCGCTCGCGTCAAGGAAAAGATCAAGCAGATCGAACCCAGCCTGCGGGGTGTCCGCTTTCACGCTGTCTACGACCGCACCGGTCTGATTGACGAGACCGTCGGAACGCTGACTGAGGCATTGCAGCAGGAACTCATCATCACGCTGGTGGTGATTGTTCTGTTCCTGCTGCACGTGCGAGCCAGCTTTATCGTGGCCATCACGATGCCGATGTCAGTGTTGATGACATTCATTGGAATGCGGCTATTTGGAATCGACGCCAACATTATGTCGCTGGCCGGCATTGCGATCGCGATTGGCGAAGTTGCTGACCTTGGAATCATTATCTCCGAGAACGTCTATCAGCACCTGGCCGAATGGGAAAAGGAGGACTCGCCGCAGCAGACTCGGGAAGAGGTCGTCATCAACGCCACCAACGAAGTGTCTTCGGCGGTCCTCACGGGCGTCTCCACGACGATCGTCAGCTTTCTGCCAATCTTCTTCCTGACCGGTCGCGACTACAAATTGTTTGCGCCTCTGGCATGGACGAAAACGTTTGCCATGATCGCCGCCATCCTGGTAGCTCTGTTCCTGGTTCCACTGCTGTGTCGACTGCTGTTACGGACGGCGAAATGGAAGTTTTGGTTGCAGTGGTCATCAGTGGCGGTGGCTGTGATCGGCAGTTTCGTGGCTGTGCTGATCCTGTGGAATCGTGGACTCAGCCAACATCTGCCGCTGAATCAATGGACATCGGCCTGCATCGCGGCTGTCCTGGCCGGGGGCCTGGTGTGGTTACTGTCGCGCGAAAAACTGCGGCCGATCGAAGAGAACCCGACCAGTCGGCTGATTCTGTTTGTCTACACGCCCATCCTGCGGTTCTTCCTGAAACACAAACTTGCTTTTGTGTCTCTGCCCGCCATCATCATGATCTTCGGCCTGGGAGCGTGGATCGGTTTGCCTCGGGTTCTGCAGCCCGTGGAAACCGCCTGTCGCTGGCTGGGCGCCGATCTGAATGAAGTTCCAGGCTATGTCGATCTAAAACACACGCTTCCGGGGCTACGCACCGACGACTGGCTGGCCCTCGACGAAGGCAGTTGGTTCTACATGCCGTCGCTCTACCCGGCGGCCAGCTTTACGGAAGCCATGCAGGTGCTACAGACTCAGGATGCGATGATCAAGCAGATCCCGGAAGTCGAAAACGTGCTGGGAAAAATCGGCCGAGCGGAATCGGCACTGGACCCGGCTCCAGCGGCAATGATCGAAACCTACGTCATGCTAAAGCCCACAGCTCAGTGGCGTCCCGGCGTAACCATGCAGGACGTTTGGTCACAGATTAACGCTGTCGCTACGCTGCCCGGAGTCACTCCGGCGTCGCCGTTGCAACCGATTGAAGGCCGAGTTGTCATGTTGCAAAGCGGTATCAAAGCGGCGATGGCCATCCGCATCTACGGAGACAGCCTCGAGGGTTTGGCCGAAGCGTCGCTGAAAGTCGCCGAACAACTGCGGAAGAATCCCTACGTCAATGCCGCGACGGTCAATCCCGATATCGTGATGGGCAAACCGTATGTGGAATTTCATGTCGACCGGGAAGCATCCGCTCGGTTTGGCATGTCGACAATGATGGTCAATCAAATCGTGGAATCAGCCCTGGGAGGCATGAATCTGACGACCACCGTCGAAGGCCGGGAACGGTATCCGATACGCTTGAGATACCAGCGAGATATTCGTGAACGCATCGATCAACTTGATGAAATACCGGTTGTCACGCCGACAGGCGACGTCGTGCCGATGTCGCAACTCGCCCGCATGGAAACAACGTGGGGGCCCGGAATGATCAACAGTGAAGACGCTCGTCTGGTCGCCCATGTTTCGTTCGCTCCGTCCGGATTGGCCGGTGATCTTGAAACGGTCAGCAATGTCGAGCAGGCACTCCGCGACGCGCAGTCACTTGATCCCGATGACGCCGCCGCACTCGATCTTCCAGCTGGCTATTCGCTGCTCCCGGTCGGTTCCTTTCAAAGTCAGATTGAAGCCAACCAGCGACTGCTGTTCATTGTCCCCATGGTGGTGCTGACGAACCTGCTGCTGATTTATCTTGAGTTCCGCAATATCACGGTTGCTCTGATTATCTTCCTGCAGATTCCCGTCGCCTTTGCAGGCGGCATGATCGGCCTTGGAGTGCTAGGCGTCGAAATGAACACCGCGATCTGGGTTGGATTCATCGCGCTGTTTGGCATCTCAGTGGATGACGGCATCGTGATGGCCACCTATTTGCAACAGATTTTTCGACGCCGAAAACTCGAGCGGATCGAAGACATTCGAGACGCAACTGTAGAAGCCGGTCAGCGCCGCATTCGCCCCTGCCTGATGACGGCATTCACCACGTTCGCGGCGCTGCTTCCTGTCATGTATGCCACCGGCCGAGGCGCGGATGTCGCCAAAGCAATGGCCCTCCCGGTGTTTTCCGGCATGTTCTTTGAGCTGATTTCCCTGTTTGTCGTTCCAGTCCTGTTCTGCTGGTACATGGAATCTCGCATGAACCTCGGGCTGGCCGACGAGCGCTGGGAAGCTCAGACGAGTCCCGAAGGTGACAGCATCGTGAAAGGAATTCCTGATGGCGATTGACCCGATTTGCGGGATGACAGTGAGTGAGACAACAGATCTGCAATGCGTCGTTGCAGGCACGACACATTACTTTTGCAGTGACCACTGCCGCCGCAAATTCCTGTCGACTGCCGAAAAGAAAACATCTTCGTCTCGTGAGAACTCATGTTGTCATCACCAGCAGGAACCAACGGAAATCGCGGCGAAGCATTCCGAAGAATACTTCTGTCCAATGTGCCGCGGTATGGAGAGCGACAAGCCTGGACAATGCCCCAAGTGCGGTATGGCGTTGGAACGTGCCCGACCTGCTGCAGTGAAAGGCACAGTCATCTACACCTGCCCGATGCACCCGGAAGTCGAAGACTCTCAGCCCGGCGCGTGCCCCATTTGCGGCATGGCACTGGAACCCAAGACGCTGCAGTCGCAGGCAGAAGAGGATGATCCCGAACTGCGGAACATCACGCTGCGGTTTTGGTTGGCGTTGGTACTGAGCGTCCCGGTGTTTCTGCTCGCCATGCTGCCGATGCTCGGCGTCCCTGTGGACCGCTGGTTAAGTACGACATGGCATTCATGGATTCAACTTCTGCTGAGTACGCCGGTGGTTCTGTGGGCTGGCTGGCCGTTCTTTGTGAGGGGCTGGAAGTCCGTCGTGACGTGGAATCTCAACATGTTTACGCTCATTGCCATCGGCACCGGAGCGGCCTATCTCTACAGCCTGATGGCGCTTCTCTTTCCGGGGCACATTCCTGAAAATTTCAAGCACGATGGACAAGTGGCCGTCTACTTTGAGGCGGCAGCCGTCATCATCACGCTAGTCCTGCTGGGGCAAGTACTGGAACTTCAAGCCAGACGACGCACCAGCAGTGCCATTCGGGAACTGCTGTCTCTGGCACCACCCACCGCACGCATCGTGGTAGATGGAAATGAACGAGAAGTTTCCGTGGATGAGGTCCAGCAGGGATACATTCTGCGTGTCCGACCCGGTGAGAAAATCCCTGTCGACGGCAAGCTCACAGACGGGAAAAGTTCCGTCGATGAATCGATGATCACGGGCGAACCGCTGGCCATTGAAAAGCGGTTGGGAGATTCCGTTATTGGCGGCACGGTTAATCAGACGGGCTCTTTCCTGATGGAAGCGGAAAAGGTCGGTGAGGAAACTGTTCTCGCTCAGATCGTCAATCTTGTGGCGGATGCACAGCGCAGTCGTGCGCCAATTCAAAAAGTTGCGGACAGCGTTGCGGGCTATTTCGTGCCTGCCGTCGTGCTGATCGCTGTCATCACCTTTCTGGTGTGGGCCGTCTTGCAGCCAAAACAACCGGCGTTGGCATGGGCATTGGTCAACTCCGTGGCGGTACTGATTATTGCCTGTCCCTGTGCGCTCGGCTTGGCCACTCCCATGTCCATCATGGTTGGTGTCGGACGTGGAGCAAAAGAAGGCGTACTCATCAAGGACGCCGAAGTGCTGGAGACACTGGAGAAGGTGGACACGATTGTTGTGGACAAGACGGGTACATTGACTGAAGGACGGCCAGAACTCACCGAGTGTCTTCCGACCAAATCATTCGAGGAAGCCGAATTGCTTCGTCTGGCGGCGTCTGTCGAACGAAATAGCGAACATCCACTGGCCCGAGCGATTGTGCAAGGTGCAGAGGAACGTGGAATCAAGATCGGCGACGTGGCGGACTTTGATTCGATTACTGGAGGCGGTGTTCGGGGGACTGTCGATGGAAAGCGAATCCTCATCGGCAAAGCATCACTGCTGACAGAACGAAAAGTCGAAGACGCTGAGTCCCTCAGGCAACAGGCGGATGATCTTCAATCGCAGGGCAGAACCGTGATGTACATCGCCGTCGATGAAAAGTTCGCCGGTCTTTTGGCGGTTTCCGATCCGATCAAGGCTACGACACCGGAAGCCGTCCGCACGCTGCATGGACTTGGCCTGCGCATCATCATGCTGACGGGCGACAACGAGAAGACAGCCAAAACAGTTGCCGAAAAACTTGGGATCGATGAGTTTTCCGCAAGCGTGCGACCTGAAGACAAGCACGAGCGAATCAAAGCTCTCAAAGCCGAAGGTCACATCGTGGCGATGGCAGGAGACGGGATTAATGATGCGCCTGCTCTCGCCGAAGCGAATGTTGGGATCGCAATGGGAACCGGGACAGACGTGGCCATCGAATCAGCGGGAGTCACCTTGGTCAAAGGCGATCTGCGAGGCATCGTCAAAGCCGTGAAGTTGAGCCGACACGTTATGGGAAACATTCGGCAAAATCTCTTCTTCGCCTTGATCTACAATGCCATCGGGATACCCATCGCAGCGGGTGTGCTGTACCCGATTTCGGAACACCTGCTGCTGAATCCCATGATTGCTGCCGCCGCCATGAGCTTCAGTTCCGTCTCTGTCATTGGGAATGCGCTGCGACTGCGAACAACGAAGCTGACATGAGCGTTACTCAGCAGGAAATTTCACGATTGTCATTTTGCCGTATCCCGCAGGCCATTGGCTTTCTACTTCGACCTCTCCAACAAACTCTCCCTCGCCCAGTTCAGCCGTGAAATCATTCTGGAGCATGTTCGTCTGATCAATGTAAAGTTTTGCCAGGTATTTTCCAGGCGGTAGCTTCTCTGAGGCAATCTGCTTTGCCAAATCTGTGTCTCGTCGTGCGGTCAGGTTCAGCGAGTGCTGCCATAGATTGCCGCCACCAAACACGGGTCGGTCTGATGTCGCCACTCGATGTTCGGACCAGTCGGAAGCAGTCTGCTGATACAGGTCAACCTGCAACAACATCTTGTCGTACTTCGCCGGGACACCCTCAATCTTGAACCAGATGCCCGTGACAATTGACACTTCGTCGCTCGACGCAGGCAGTTGTTCGGACTTGGCATACCTGGCATGGACGATGGCGGTGTAGTCATCAATGAAGCGGCGGAACTGCTTATAGGATCGGTCGCCAATCACCATCTTCTGTCCACCACCATGTTTGATCTGCATAGTTGGCTTCATGAGCAGCAGACTTTTTTCAGGTTCGTCAGTGTCGATCAGGTCAGCTTCCAGCATGTAATTCAGAGTCGCCTGCGGATCACGGAGCGTAATCCATGACACTTGCTCACCATGCTCTTTTACCTGCTTCTGATTCTGGTCAGGGGAGTGGCAGGCGGCGCAACGTCCCACCTCGCTCCAAACGTTTTCAACGAATGAGGCCAGCACTCGATCCTTTCGAGCGTGACGAATGACTTCTTCGGAGATTTGAGGGCCAATTGCCTGAACATCTTTGTCAGCGATCAAAGTTGAATCACTCACCGCCGCCCGAACCCATGCCCGAAAAGCCTCGAACTCCTGCTGCCGGATTTCATCGGTCACAAGACTCGGTTGCTCAGGGCGACGACTAATGAATGTGAGAATCTTAGAATCATCTGGTTGGTCCAAGTCGATCAATCCAGCGGAAACCAATGAGGCGAACGTCTGCTGCTGAGTGGGCCGGATGTATTCTTTAAGATCAACACCGCTCAAATGGCATTCGGCACAACTGGAAGGCTTGGCCGACTGAAAAATTGGCAGGATGCGTTTCTCGAAGATGGCGAGCGAAGAGTCGCTATCAGTGATCCGAGGCGATCTATTATCGCTCTCGGCGAACCCTGACGGATCGCCTGAAGACTGTCGATCATCGCTGGGTGGTTGTGCAATCGGAGGCGTACTTGTTTGCGGTACATCGTCTCGACTGCACGAAACAACACAGCACAGAATGGTTGAAAGCACAATAAAACGAAGACATGACAGCATGGACATCTCGCATCAATCTAACAACACCCAGTAAACCGAGAGAACACTCAGGGAGCACGGATTCTACCGACAGAAACGTGGGTTGGTTAGAATTGGGTTGACTGCGGCCTATTTCTGGCACTGTTACAGAATCGAGCGTTAAATGCCGTTCCCGTGGAGATTATCACCACAAAGGCATCGATGCAGTGTCTCGCAGTTGTAGCGGAAAAACAATGGAATCATCGCATCTTTCCGTCATCTGCATCTTCGAAGATGATCAGATGGCCGTATTTTTCGTTGTCCTGCAGATTGCCCGATGCTTTGATCTCGCTCATCGCTTGCTGCATTACAAAAGTTGTATTGCTGTTGATAAAAAACAAGCGGATGTTAGAGCGGGATCACGTCGTACTCGACTCATTCACCACCTCACAGTGACCAACATATACAGATCTAGACTTAATGTTTGTCGCATCAATCTGCCAAGCCTGAGGAAACAAAAGCACGTATTTTTCTTATCTCATAAAGTAGAGTGCCCCCATATTTATCTGAGAGGTAGAGTCAGTTGCAAAACTGGCATTTCGTCTGGCTATGTAAACACTGCTAGCTGGCAAGGACGTTTGACTGAGTGGTGCATTTTTTTTTGCAAACTGCGAGCATTTCAGACTAAGTCCGGCTGTGACCGTCGCAATCATTTGTTCCGCCGCACGTTCAGATTGAGCTTCTGATTCAGTAGACTCGAACACATCGTGCAAAGCTTAAAAACAGAGGCTTACGCCGGGCGGTTGTTTCGAAAACTCCAAGTCAATAGATAGCAGGAGATCGAGTATACCGTACCGCGACTGGAGAATTCCAAGAATGCTGTTCCATGAATCGGGCGGGTAGGCTGGCACTCGCTTCTCTCACTGCCTTTCCCACATCTAATGGACGTCCTCCGTGAAGTCGTCGTCCCCGACAGCCAAACTGATCCCCGTTTTCGTTTGTTGACTCGACTTGTCACCGTCTATATTTTCTCAACGGATCATGTTCAATTAAGCCCCTTCAGCATGTGTTGCATTCCGTCCACGTATTCCTGAAGAGCGGTGGCAACCTGTGCATCCGTCTTGCCCGCTATCCTTCCCAACATACGATCCAATTTAATTCCGATGGCTGCTCTGTATTTCGGGTGAAACGGAGTGGCTTGATGAATAAGCCTTGAGCAACAGAAACCGCGATTTTTGCCAGTGATGTTAAACCCGCATCTCGCAGCGCGTACGACGATGTCATGAGACCTGTCTTCCCACGTAAGTAAGATGATGAGCATCTAGATCATCACCGAGAATTCCGCCAAGCGCTGCGTTCAACCACCTGCGTGCCGTTGATCCGGAAACGGCTAACTCTCCAAGCGGACACAGGTCACCATTATGCACCAGCAGCCCGGATCGACCAGGATGATCAACACGCAGGCCGTGAACTGCGAGGTTGCAGGCGAAGGTTTGGCCGGGAAGTGGTGAGGTGGAGACGACCAGCGTCGGGCCGGTGGTGGTGCGGAGTTATTCTGCGGATTACAGGCTGTCGGCTCGGACGAAGTCCTGTCAAATTTCGCTCCGGATGGGATGATTGCCCGTGCAGCGGATGGGCTGAGCTTCGCCTTCAACGGATATCTCAATGCCACCAGAGACACGGTGCCGAAACGTGCCGGTGATGACTCGACCGGGACCGACAAGTACGTTCAGACTCGGTTCGATACTATGAACTGTGGCATTGCCATCAATGCCGCAGTCCGGGACGGCGATGTATACCGTGCCATTTTCCTCCGTTTTCTGCTGCTCAATCCGTCACAAAGGCCGCAGCAGCATGACATCCGAAACCGTCCTATATCACGCTTGCGAGGCGAAATCGTCACGTAATGATTGACCTGTAGCGAGCCCGGGGGCGGCAATATCAGTGTTTCATATGCACCGAAGCCACAGACTTAGATCGACAGGCCGAATGCAATAACGCACGGAAGCGATATCCAATTTAGCCAGAACTCGCGGCAAGGTCCAAACACAAACCTGATCAGAACCATTCACTGACGGCCTCGGTTGCACGCTTGAGCAGACGAAAGTACTGTGTGCAAATCTGTTCTGCCCTGATTCGGAAACTAATCATGAACCGTTTAAATTTGCTGGTGACCGGTTTTGCTTTTCTGATCACATCTGCCGCCATCGCTGCAGAACCTCCGCTGACACTAAAGGCTGAAGGCGACCGGAAATGGTATCGAGGCAACATGCACACGCACTCGTTGTGGAGCGATGGTGACGACTATCCGGAAATGATTGCCACATGGTACAAGGATCGGAATTACGACTTTCTGGTCTTCACCGATCACAACGTGTTACTGCGTGACGAAACGTGGGTCGATGCCGAATCCAACAAAGGGGGGCGGCCAGCCTTTGACAAGCTGAATTCGAAGTTCGCGGGCGACTGGGTACAGACTCGCACAAAAAATGACCGTCAGCAGGTCAGGCTGAAAACGTTTGACGAGGTGTTCATGCGGTTGGCTGAGCCTCAAAAATTCCTGCTGATTCAGGGCGAGGAAATTACAGACAGATTCAAGAACCTGCCGATTCATATGTGTGCCACCAATACAACGGAACTGCTAATTCCGCGGCACGGAGCAAGCGTGGTGGAAGTCATTCAGCAAAACATCAACGCTGCCGTTTCACACCGTGAACGCACGGGTGAGAAGACATTAGTCCATCTGAATCATCCCAATTTCGGTTACGCAGTGACCGCCGAACAACTGATGCAAATCATCGGCGAGAACTTCTTTGAAGTCTACAACGGCCATCCGTCAGTAGCGAATTCCGGCAATGACACACACGCGTCGACAGATCGCATGTGGGATATCATTAACACGTGGAGACTTGCAAAACTTGATCTGCCAATGATGTACGGTCTGGCAACAGACGACGGCCACGACTATCACCGTACAGAAAAAGGGAAGGGCAGTCAGCCGGGTCGCGGCTGGGTGATGGTCTTAACAAACACACTGACGCCGGATGCATTAGTGACATCACTCGAAGCAGGCAACTTCTACTCGTCCAGCGGCGTTACTCTGCAAAGCATAATTCACGACAACAAAACGCTGAACGTGGTTGTCGAGGCAGAAGCTGACGTCACCTATCGAATTGACTTCATCGGAACTCGCACCAATTTTGACGACACATCAAAGCCCGCCATCGACGACGAAGAAAAGGCATTGGGCCGAACCAGAGTTTATAGCAACGAAGTTGGTGCAGTTCTTAAGTCGGTGGATGGCACATCCGCTTCATACACGTTTGAAGGCAACGAACTGTACGTGCGAGCGATAGTCACAGCGTCTCGCCTACATCCAAATCCCGCAGAACGCGGTGAATTCGAACGAGCATGGGTGCAGCCGATTGTGCTGAGATCAAAGTAAGACTTGCTATTCACCAGCCGTGTAAGTTTCTCAAGGCCACGTGGCTTTCGCGGACATCAGCGAAATAGCCGGGCGTCCTGAGACTCGAATAAACGAGTTCCCACGGCAACAGGACGTAGTTTATGGCTGCGTATTGCGAAGTGGCGGCGGATGGGAAACAATACACGTCCGACTTGACTTCCTGCCGAGACCAGCCATGCGACGGCTCCTTCCACTATTTACACTTTTGTTTGTCTGCGCGTCTTCCAGCACTGCTGACGAAGACGTGCTGTTCGAACACCACATCAGGCCGATTCTGAAAGCACACTGTTTTCAGTGTCACGGTGAAGGTGGCGAAACGGAAGGTGGCCTGGATCTGCGGTTGCGGCGATTAATCATTGCTGGCGGAGAATCAGGAACAGCCATTGTTCCTGAACATTCGGCCGACAGCCTGCTTCTGGAACGTGTCCGCAGTGGCGAGATGCCTCCTGGTAAGGACAAACGTTTAAGCAACAAAGACATTCAACTGCTGGATAAATGGATCAACAGCGGAGCACGCACCGCTCGTGGGGAACCGAAAGATATCGGCGATGGCCCATTATTTACGGAAGAAGAACGTAGCTATTGGGCGTTTCAGCCAGTCGTTCGCCCAAATATTCCACAGCAGACGGACACCAAACGAATACGGTCACCGATCGATGCATTTGTACTGGCAAAGCAGTCTGAATTTGCTGAGGACACTGATCGCGAACGCCTGATTCGGCGAGCTTACTTTGACCTGGTCGGCTTACCACCGTCCCCCGATGCCATCGACACCTTTGTTAAATCCGGAAGCGACAGTGCATGGGAATTGCTGATCGATGAGTTACTTGCGTCGTCTCACTATGGCGAACGCTGGGGACGGCACTGGCTGGATGTCGCGGGCTATGCAGATTCCGAAGGCTACACAGATGAAGATCGCGTCCGGCCTAACGCATGGCGATATCGCGATTACGTCATCCAGTCAATCAACGCAGACAAGCCATTTGACGTGTTTGTTCAGGAGCAACTGGCCGGCGACGAAATGGTGCCACCGCCGCACAAGAATCTTTCGCGGGAAGACATTGAAAAGCTTACGGCAACAGGCTTCCTGCGAATGGCTCCGGATGGCACGGCGTCAGGTGGCATCGACAAAGCGGCCGCTCAGAACCAGGTGATCGCAGATACGATGCAGATTGTGGGAACATCGCTACTTGGACTAACCGTCAATTGTGCGCAGTGTCACGACCACCGCTACGACCCGATACCAACAGCCGATTATTATCGCCTGCGAGCAATATTTGAACCCGCCTTCAACTGGAAGAACTGGAAGACACCCGCCGGTCGACAGATTTCTTTATACACCGATGCCGACAAAAAACAGGCGGCGGGGATTGAAGCAGCAGCTGTGGCCGTTGATAAACAGCGGCAGGAAAAGGTCGACGAATACATTACGCGCACGCTGGAAGAAGAACTTCAGCTTGTTCCGGAATCACGCCGCGAGGCATTGCGAATGGCCTACCGCACAGCAGCAAAAGAACGCGACGACGACCAGAAAGCGTTGCTGAAGGAATATCCAAGCGTTGAAAGTATCAGCTCCGGGTCGCTGTACCTGTATGATCGTCGTCGCGACGAACGTGCAGCTAAAATTGATGCCGAACGAAAAAAGAAAGCCAAGCAGTTCATTGAAGAAGCAGGTAAAACAGCGGGCATAAAAATCAACGAAGCCAATCTCAAAGAGTATGCACCGGAACATGCAGCAGAACTTGAACGTCTGGCTGATGAAGCCACTGAACTTCGCAACGCAAAATCCGCTGACGATCTAAAACGATTTGCAGACAAAGCTGCAGAGATCCGCGCGACAAAGCCCGTCGAAGGATTTGTTCGAGCACTCGCAGAAACTCCCGAGACTTTACCAGCGACCTATGTTTTTTATCGAGGCGATCATGAACAGCCCAAAACAGAAGTTGCGCCGGGCGACCTTTCTATTCTGCCCAGGACAGTAGAATTTCCGCTTAACGATGCAGATGTACCAACATCAGGTCGGCGACTGGCATTCGCGAAATACGTGACCAGCAGCACTCATCCTCTGTTTGCTCGCGTGATTGTAAATCGCATCTGGTTGCATCACTTCGGTCGTGGTCTGGTGAACTCGCCAGGTGATTTCGGAGTGCTCGGAAGCCGCCCGACTCATCCTGAACTGCTGGACTGGCTGGCCTCAGAATTCATAGACAGCGGTTTCAGCATGAAACACATGCACCGTCTGATTATGCGGTCAACCGCTTACCGGCAGGTTTCAGCAGCGGGCGATGTTTCATCAGACGCCGTCGACTACGTTGGTTTTCCAATGCGGCGGCTTGAATCCGAAATCATTCGCGACGCTGCCCTATCCGTTAGCGGTTTATTAAATACAAAGCAGTTCGGAGAACCGGTGCCCGTAATGCAGGACCCCGTGGGTCAGATTGTCATTGGCAAAGAAAATCTGGATGGGGAACGGAAGCCAACAGACACTGTTCCGATGGGCGGAGAAGAATTTCGTCGCAGTATCTATATTCAGGTGCGGCGCACGCGAACGTTGGCGATGTTTGAAACATTTGACACAGCAACGTTAAGCCCCAACTGCGACAAACGAACCTACTCAACAGCGACGCCGCAATCGCTGCTGATGATGAACAGCGACATTGCGTTAACGTTTGCCGATGCATTTGCAAAACGTGTTCTCAGTGAAGCCGGCTCTGAACCATCAGAACGCATCACACTGGCATGGCGACTCGCGTTCGGAACGCGACCATCACAGGTCGAAGTAAATGACGCGATGAACTTCTTAACCGGCCTTAGGACTCAGCTGAATCAGAAAGAACCGAACGTTACAGCCGATGAGACGGCAGCAAATGGATTTGCGGTATTCTGTCAGGCATTACTCAGTTCCAACCGTTTTCTGTACATCGAATAGGGCGGACTTCATGAGCAATTCAATGAACTCTCAAACGCTTAACCGGCGCGACCTGATGCGCGGCGGTCTGTTTGGACTTGGCCCGGTCGCACTTTCATGGCTGATGCAGCAGGACAATCTACTCGCCGAACAGATCAAGCCGAATCTTCGTCCACAGGATTTCTCGCTGACCGACCGACCAGCCCCGGAAAAGCCCACCGCCACTGCCATGATTTCGTTATTCATGCAGGGCGGGCCAAGCCATATCGACCTGCTGGATCCGAAGCCCGAACTGAACAAACTGGATGGTCAGAAATTCCCGGGCAACATTAAGTACGACAACGCTGCTCAGGCAAGTTCTCGAGTACTGGGCTGTCCATGGAAATTTAAACAGCATGGACAATGCGGAACGCCCGTTTCTGAATTGCTGCCGGGACTAACAGAAATTGTCGACGACATCGTTGTTGTCCGTTCAACACATACCGGAGTAAACAACCACGGACAGTCTATTCACGCGATGAATTCCGGGCGAACTCAGCGAGGTCGTCCGTCGCTCGGCAGCTGGCTAACATATGGTCTGGGAGCCGAAACGAACAATCTACCAGCCTTTGTGGCGATGACGGATCCTCTGGGGATTCCTGTTGAAGGTGTTCTAAACTGGTCGAACGGCTGGCTGCCTTCACTGTTTCAGGGAACTGTTATCAGACCCCAGGAACCACGCATTCTAAACCTTGAACCGCCCGCCAGCCGCAAAGGCGACGTGCAAAAATCTTATCTGAATTATCTGCAACAACTGAACGAAGAACATCTGGAACAGCATTCCGGTAACTCAGAGCTTTCAGCCAGAATCGCCAACTACGAACGAGCTGCTCGCATGCAGACGGCCGCGCAGGAAGCACTGGATATCAGCAAAGAAACCAAAGTAACTCAGGCACTGTACGGCATCGACAAACCTGAATCAGAAGAATATGGCAAACGTTGCCTCATCTCTCGACGGTTGATTGAACGAGGAGTTCGGTTTGCTCAGGTGTTCACAAGAAATCAGTACTGGGATCACCATGGTTCCATCCGAACATCCTTACCCGCAGCCTGCCGAAAAACCGACATCCCCTGCGCCGGGCTGGTCAAAGACTTGAAGCAGCGCGGCCTGCTGGATTCAACAATCGTGCACTGGGGCGGCGAAATGGGGCGATTGCCGGTGATCCAAAACGATGCCGGTGTCGCCAAAGTCGGACGCGACCACAACACATACGGCTTCACCATGTGGCTGGCCGGAGGCGGCTTCCGCCAGGGTGGCACCTATGGAGAAACCGACGAATTCGGCCACCACGCGGTAACTGACGTCGTCAACCATTTCGATTATCACGCAACGTTGCTGCACCTGTTTGGTGTCGACGCAGAGAAACTAACGTTTAAGCAAAACGGTCGAGAAGAATCGCTGCTGGATGGACAAAGCGGCAAGGTGATTGCCGGACTGCTGAGCTAATTTGAAACAACCAGCTGCAAGCTTTCGTGTGCTGCTTTGGATAATTTCGGACAGGCCACAAAAACACGAGGACGGTTGCTGCTCCAAGGAACATGCACCGCCGACCGAAACGCTTTGTGCGCGACCATAAGTCCGCAATATTAGCCGCACTCCAGCAGAAACCGATCTTGGTTAAAACCGCCAGGCTGCAGACCCAATTGGCCGACGTCTATTCCATTGAATGCCCAACAGCGGTATTCCCCATTTACGACACATAGAACGGCACTTCGTTTGGCTTCCTATCCTGAGCGTGTCTCGATACGAAGCAAAGAATAGGTCGCGACCGCGTGAGCCATCCAAGCTGCCATTAACACCGTCATTTGTCAGCGTGATGTTGTAAAGGATATAGCTTCCGTTCAGACCACATGACGCTGTGCCGGTTAGGTATTCAAACCGATCGTCGTAGTTACGTGGGAGAACTGCAGGCGACCGGTCAAGAGGAAACACCATTTCCTATTTTGGTTCGACTGAAAATAGCAGCATTCCGCCCACACCAACGATGGGTCTCGCGATTTTCCGGCAAAATCTTTCACTCCCAGCCGGACATTGGCTGCAGCCGGTTTCCTGCTGACTGACAATTACGTGTGAATTTGTAGTCTTGCCTGTCGTCAGTGGATGAATGCCCCAACACTCGTCACAATGTCGCACCAGTGACTTTGGGGGACGAAAACATTGTCTCGGTTGTTCGCGTAGCGCGAGTAGCGAGGCAAACAACGTGCTTCCAGAACTCAAAATTTCTTCCACTTGATATGTAGAGCCGTTGCATAAATTTGGCCGGTGTTGTCGACAAAAAGACGACCAACCGCTGAATGAATCTGCAAAAGGAAATTCGCAACGTGAGCGCAGGATCACATTACACAGTTTTAGCTCGCCGTTTTCGCCCTCAGGCGTTTGACGATGTGGTTGGGCAGGAACACGTTTCGCAGGCATTGCGGAACGCGATTCGGTCCGGCCGTGTTGCGCATGCGTATCTGTTTACAGGCGCTCGCGGCGTAGGCAAAACTTCCAGCGCACGCATTCTGGCTAAGGCACTCAACTGCCCAAACGTCAAAGATGGTGTCCCCTGCAACAACTGCGAAATCTGCGACGGTATTTCCGCGGGCAATGATGTTGATGTGCTGGAGATTGACGGAGCATCCAATCGTGGAATCGACGACATTCGATCGCTGCGAGCAAATGCTAATAGCCGTCCAATGCAGGGCAAATACAAGCTATATATCATTGACGAAGTTCACATGCTCACGCGCGAAGCCTTCAACGCGCTGCTGAAAACACTAGAAGAGCCGCCACCAAATGTGAAGTTCGTTTTCTGTACAACAGAACCCAATAAAGTCCCGGATACAATTCTGTCTCGCTGCCAGCGTTTCGATTTCAGCACCATCGGTGAAGAATCGATCGGCAAACGACTGAAGGAAATTGCGGCGTTGGAAGGCTTTGTAGTCGAAGACGATGCCGTGGAACTTGTGGCACGTCGAGCACGCGGATCCATGCGAGACAGTCAGTCGCTGCTTGATCAATTGCTGGCATTTAGTGACGGAACGGTCAAGACGGACGACGTTCATCGCATGCTGGGCACAGCCAGCGACGACATGCTGATCGCATTGTTCGACGCGATTGCCGAACATCGACCAGGAGAAGTGTTGAACACTTTGGACGCCGCATTAAACGGCGGAGTTCAATCCGGCGAGTTACTCGACCAATGCGTCGGCTATGTTCGCGATCAAATGGTGACTCTTAGTGCCGGGGCAACGGTTCCATTGTGCAGTGTGGGACCGGGTCGACGCGACGTCATTCAAAAGCAAGCCGCAAGATTGGGGATGCCAAATGTTATGGCAGCATTTCAGATTCTGTCTGAAGCCAAAGGGCGCATGATGCGCAGCACCTTTGCGCAAGTGCTGCTTGAAATGGCACTCGTTCAGATCTCGCTGCTCGAAAACCTGTCTGCCATCAGTAGGCTTCTGTCGGGGGAACTACCAAGTCTTCCGGCACCTGCAGAACAAATTCCAGCGGGAGCACCAGCCGCACTGCCAATGACCTCAACCACCACAGAAAGTCAGCCGCGGGCGACAGAGCCGGAAAAAAAAAATCCTGAAATGACCCCGGTATCTGCAGCAGAACCGCTGACCGTTGCCGCAGAATCCGCTCCTAAGTTTGAATTTATTCAGCAAAATGCTGAACGAATCCTGACGGAAGTGATTTCAGAAACAGGATTTACGCTGTCGTCCGCGTTAAAGTCGCTAGCGTCAATAGCAATTTCCGGGCCAAACGGCCTAGAATTACAACTCGGCTCGTCCTATGATTTTCAAAAGCGAGTTATCGAACAGCCGGAAAATCGATCTGCGGTGCAATCAATTGTCGTTCGCCTAACCGGTGTCGATCCGATTGTGACGCTGAAGCTTATTTCTGAACCGGCAAAACCAGAGCCTCAACCTGCGGCGCCGGAACGTTCCAATGCTCCACCAAAAGTTCAGGACAATAGAAGAGATTCGCCACCACAAGTCAAAGGCCCCATGCCACTAAAGTTGCGTGCCGATATTGACCCGCAACAAGATGCGTTTGTGCAGCAAATCGTAGAAACTTTCGGTGCAAAAGTTGTGCGAATCACTGACGCTCCAACAAGACGCGATACAACAGAGACAGAAGAAGAAGAAACCTGATGCGGGCTGAACGACAGACAGCCTGTAACAACGAACAACTAAGGTTGCAGAATGTTTGATCAGCTCAAAAATCTCGGTTCCATGATGCAGCAGGCCCAGAAGATTCAGGGGCGAATGGCGGAGGTCAAAGAAAAGATCTCCGCGTTGCGTGTCGAAGGTATTGCAGGCGGCGAAATGGTTAAGGTCGAAGTCACCGGCGACATGAAAATCGTGAATGTCCACATTGAACCATCGCTGATTGAAAGTCAGGATGGCGAGATGATTGAGGAACTGGTGATGGCAGCGACAAATCAGGCGCTGCAAAAAGCCAAAGATGCTGCCGCAGCAGCGATGTCAGAAGTGGCTGGCGGAATCAATATCCCCGGCCTCGGCGATGCTTTGTCGAAGTTCGGACTCGGCGGCCCACAGCCATAAGCCACCATTTTTGGCGACCACCGGTAGTAATTCGCAGTCGCCGAAACACGAACCTCAACAACCGGATTCAGTAAGAAAACAACCGACGGGTGAGTCGGGGATTGATATCAGAAACAATCAAAGGAAACAGGGATGGCGGGAATTAAGACAGATGTGACAGACCATCCGTATGGTGTCAGTGTCGGCAGGCTGATTGATGAATTCAATCGTCTGCCGGGAATCGGACGAAAGTCTGCCGAACGCCTCGCAAACTATGTACTGTCGTGCAGTGTGCTGGAAGCAAACTCATTAGCCGATGCAATTCGCAAAGTGAAAACGTCGGTAAAACGTTGTAGTAACTGTTTCAATCTGACTGAAACTGAGGTCTGCAATTTGTGCCAGAATCCTCGAAGAGATGCTTCCGTGATCTGCGTGGTCGAACAACCCAAAGACGTGGTCGCTCTGGAATCCAGTGGAGCATTTATGGGACGTTACCACGTACTTGGCGGGCGAATTGCTCCTTTGGAAGGGATCGGCCCGGAGAATCTAACCATCAACCAGTTGATCAAACGGATTCGCCGCGACGATGTCAAAGAACTCGTCATGGCCACCAACCCGACCCTGGAAGGAGACGGGACGGCTTTGTTTATCACGAATCTTTTGGAAAATGATGATATAAAGATTACACGACTTGCGCGAGGCATTGCATCGGGCAGTGTTCTGGAATTCGCCAATCGTGAAATGCTGGCAGACGCGTTACGCGGCCGACAGTCGTTTTAATTATTGAATATTGCTGCCACTAATCTTTACCTCCAACCAGTGACTTATAAGAAACTCGGAATTGTTGGCATCGCGTTTGCGAACCAGTTTACTTTGTGATTTAAACTGGACTCATTGACGCAGACCTGTAGTTCTCAGGATGATTGTTTCTGACATGCACCTGAACATATCTCAGCAAATGAAGATGAGCCAGCAAATGAAGCTGGCCCCGCGGATGATCCAGTCCATGGAGATTCTGCAGCTGAACATGATGGCGCTGAACGAACGCATCGAACAGGAACTGGTGGAAAACGTCACCCTGGAAGTTGTCGATAAGGATCGTGACCAGCCTTATGACGAAGCCGACGAAGTCATCCGACCGGACGATCCGCGTGAAGCTCGGGAACTAAACAAAGACGTTGAGCAGCGTGAACTGGTTAACGACAACGATAAGAACAACGAGTCTGATTTCGAGCGGCTGCTCGAAATTTCGTCCGAATGGCCCGAAGACAACGTCAGCTTTGGTGGCAGTCCTTCGTCCAATCAAGTGTCGGACAGCATGGATCGCCAGCACGATGCCATGGCCAACATGACAGCTCGACCGCAATCGCTGCATGAATATCTTCTGGAACAGTTCACATTCAATTCCATCGACCAGACACTTCGCCAGTTCGGCGAATACCTCATTCAACACCTGGATCACAACGGTCGGCTTCAAAGCCTCCTGGCTGAAATCTGTCAGCAATTCAATCGCGTCTACGACCAAAGCCTAACGAATGAACAGGCAGAAGATGTGCTGGTGATGATACAGCAACTGGATCCGCCGGGCGTTGGAGCTCGCGATTACAACGAAATGCTGTTGTTGCAGATTACCGACAACATGCCGTTTCACGAAGTTATGCGAGTACTTGCCAGAGACCACCTGGAAGACATCGCATTCAACCGACTTCCGGTGATTCAGAAGGCCACCGGCTACAGCATCGACATGATCAAGGTGGGTATCGAACAGATTCAAACATTGAATCCATACCCGGGAAGAGGCTTTGAACAACGCCCCGTGCAGCGTGTCACGCCGGATCTTGCCGTCGAGAAAGATGACAAAGGCAATTACGTTGTGCGATTGCTGGATGAGTACGTTCCAGAACTACGCATCAGCCCTCGGTATGCAAAAATGCTGAAGGAAAACCCAACAGCAGAAACGCGTGAGTGGATCAAAAAGAAGGTCGAATCTGCTCGGTGGCTGATTGAATCTATCGAACAACGATACAGCACCGTCAAGAAAGTAGCGCAGGAGATCATCAATCATCAAACTGAGTTCATCGAAAACGGGCCCGAATTCATCGCCCCTTTGAAGATGCAACAGATTGCAGATCGCGTCGGTGTTCACGTCACAACCGTGTCGCGCGCTGTTGATGAAAAATGGATCCAGACGCCTCGCGGGCTATTTCCGCTGAAACGATTCTTCGGTGGTGGAACGCAGACCGCTGAAGGTGAAGAAGTTGCATGGGACACCATTCGCATCAAGCTTCAGGAACTGATTGACAGGGAAGACAAGGTTAAGCCGCTTAGTGATGACGCACTGGTGGATTCACTGGCGGAACAGGGGCTGAAGCTGGCTCGAAGAACAATCACAAAATACCGCAAACAGATGGGTATTCCTAGTTCTCGACAGCGTCGTGAATATTAACGCCTCAGCAGCGTTCAAAGTCGCCGTGGAACCAGCTTAACTCTGTTCAGCCAATCGCACTAAAAACGCGTTGCACACCCACACCGACGCGCCGCAAACATTGTCTGGCCGAAGTCTCCACTACGTTTGCTTCGTGTTCTTAGATTGCACATTAATGACCAATGCCGCAATCTGCGACGGAATCATTCAGAACCACATCATGAGTTCGCTGTTCTCCAATGCGGCAAGTTGCCAGAATCGTGTTACGAATCAGGCGACCCTTACCATTCTGGAATACAAACAATGGAACGACGTAACTTTCTGCAGTTGTCATCGTAGGTCTTCTGGCTGGTATTTCTCCAAAGCTTTATGCTGCCGTCCCTCAACAGAAACTCAGGGTCGGCCTGATTGGCTGTGGCTGGTATGGCAAAATTGATCTACTGCGACTGATTCAGGTGCGTGACGTTGAGGTTATTGCTTTATGCGATGTCGATCGAAATATGCTTAGCGAAGCTGCCGACATAGTATCCGGAAGGCAGACTTCAGGCGAAAGACCTCGCACGTTCAGCGACTATCGCACGATGCTGGCAGAAACAGCGTTAGACATTGTTCTCGTTGACACGCCCGATCACTGGCACGCATTACCAGCCATCGCTGCAATGGAGCAAGGCGCGGATGTCTGGGTACAGAAACCCACCGGAGTCGATGTTATCGAAAGCCCGGCGATGCTTGTCGCAGCAAGAAAGCACGGTCGTGTCGTACAGGTTGGCACACAAAGACGGAACACGCCGCACCTGATTGAAGCTCGCGACAAGGTTATTAACGAAGGCTTGCTGGGCGATGTCGGGATGGTTGAAATCTACTGCTATTACCATATGCGGAATCAGAAAAATCCTCCAAACGCTACTCCGCCGGAATACATCGATTACGAAATGTGGACCGGCCCGGCACGAATGCTTCCCTACAACGAAATTGTACATCCGCGGGGCTGGCGAGCCTTCATGGAATACTGCAACGGAATTGTCGGCGATATGTGCGTGCACATGTACGACATGACACGATGGTTGCTGGATCTGGGTTGGCCAAGTCACATAAGCTCAAATGGCGGAATCCTCGTATAGACTGATGCTAAGGCTAACATCACGGACACTCAAACCGCCACGTTTCAACACACAGACTTTCCAGTCATCTGGCAACACCGTTCGTGGGAAGATGCGCCGGACGCAAACTACCCATGGGGAGCCACAATTTACGGCAGCAAAGGTACTCTGAAACGGGACGTCAACAAGTACGATTTCATACCTCGCGGCGGCGGAAAACCATTGCATGGCGACGCTGTTCTTGAATTCGAAAAGTACCCGCAAGACAAAACCGAAAAAGACCTGGAACGACATGTGGCGTCAGCCGTTCGCGGCCATATAACCAACTTCCTTGACTGTATCGAGTCCCGCCCAAAACCCGTAGCTGACATCGAACAGGGACACATTTCGTCCGCCAGTTGTATTCTGGCAAACATCGCGCTGGATGTTGGCCGGACACTCGAATGGGATCCGGAAACGCATATCGTCAAGAGCGACGCAGAAGCCAATAAGCTGCTTCGCCGACCATACCGGGCTCCATGGAAACACCCGGAACCCATCTAGAGCAAATTCCAAAAGGGTTCAGCCTGGTCGAACTCGCGTGGAAGAGCGTACTGTTTCTTTGACAGTCGGTGCAATTTTTTGTAGCGGCCCACAAAATAGGCTGCCATCAGAAACATCGGGACTCTACACGAAAACCACTGTCGCCACTTGCGGGATGTCACCTTGCAAACGGGAATGAATTACCTGTTGGGGTTTGCGAACGTAGTTCACACAAACCTGAACCTGCCCCGTGTTTCCGCAGGCTAATTTGTGAAACTCCGGAAGTGGAAGGAACTCTTTCGAGTTCCGCCCCCCGGGTTATTCAATGGCTATCCGAGACAGCGCTTCTGGATACGGCCTAAAATCGCAAATTTACAAGCACACGCCGCGAGCGTGTGAATCCTCGCATTGCAAAATCCACTCGCGCGTCGTGCCTGTATCGGGAAGTACGAAACTTCGATTTCAGGACGCCCTCTAGTTCTTTGCCAATTCTCGCAGCACTGTGTGAAGGATGCCGCCATTGCGGTAGTAGACAACCTCAACAGGAGTATCAATTCGACACGTGGTAACAAAGTGAACTTCTTCGCCGTTGGCCTTCCGAGCCGTTACTTCGACTGCCTGTCTGGGTTCCAGTGAATCATCCAGGCGAATGTCGAAGACTTCTGTTCCGTCCAGTTCCAGGCTTTCGCGACTTTCACCTTCGCGATACTGCAACGGCAGCACACCCATTCCAACCAGGTTGCTGCGGTGAATACGTTCGAAGCTGGTGGCAATCACAGCTTTGATTCCCAGCAGGAATGTTCCTTTCGCGGCCCAGTCGCGCGACGAGCCAGTTCCGTATTCGGCACCTGCCAACACAACCAATGGCGTACTATCTTCTTTGTACTTCATTGCTGCGTCATAAATGGAAGTCTGTTCGCCTGTTGGGAAATAGATGCTTACGCTTCCTTCTGTTCCAGGTGCCAGCAGGTTCTTCAATCGAATATTGGCGAAGGTTCCACGGGTCATCACGCGGTCATTACCACGACGACTGCCGTAGCTATTGAAGTCTTTAACGTCGACACCTTCGGCCTGCAGATATCTCCCCGCCGGGCTGTCGGGCTTGATGGCACCGGCAGGACTAATGTGGTCCGTTGTCGTGGAATCACCCACAGAAATCAGACAGCGAGCTCCCTCAATCGCAGCAATCGGTTCCGGGGTTTCCGGCATGTCTACAAAGAACGGTGGTTCCTGAACGTAGGTGCTTTTAGCGTTCCATTCATAAAGCGCGCTGTCAGAACTTTTGATGGCCTGCCACTCTTCCGGGCCATTCGCTGCATTGGCATACTGCTCCACAAACATTTCCGGCGTCATCGCGGATGAAATCGTGCTCGCAATTTCACTCTGAGTCGGCCAGATGTCCTTCAGGTAGACATCATTACCGTCCTGATCCTGCCCTAGAGGATCGTTATCCAGGTCGACATCGACGGTTCCAACCAATGAATACGCAACCACCAATGGAGGACTGGCAAGATAGTTGGCCTTTACCAACGGATTAACTCGGCCTTCAAAGTTTCGATTACCTGACAGTACAGCTGCGGCTACCAAATCGCCACCCGTTACTGCGGCTGCAACGGCATCCGGCAGGGGACCACTGTTGCCAATACATGTTGTGCAGCCGTAGCCAACGGTCTGAAAACCCAGTTCATCCAAAGGCTTATCAAGTCCGGCCTTCGTAAGGTATTCGGTCACGACTCGAGATCCAGGAGCCAGGCTTGTCTTCACCCATGGCTTGCGAGTCAAACCTTTCGCCACAGCATTCCGAGCCAACAACCCTGCACCAACCATCACGCTGGGATTGCTGGTATTAGTGCAACTGGTAATGGCCGCAATCACCACGGCACCATCAGAGATTTCTGAACTGTCTCCGTTTTCCTGGACCTTAACTGGCACTGAGGCCGTCGCCTTGCCGAACGTGCTGGTCAAATCTTTTTTCCAGGACGACTGCATGTCTTTCAACAAAATCCTATCCTGCGGGCGCTTGGGGCCAGCTAGTGATGGCACCACGGTGCTCATATCCAAACCAAGGCTACTACTGAATCGCGGTTCAGGAGCATCATCCGTTCTGAACAGGCCCTGTTCTTTGGTGTAACGTTCCACCAAATCCACCAGGTCTGCCGGACGGCCAGTTCTTCTTAGATAGTTCAGTGTCTCACTGTCCACAGGGAAGAAGCCCATGGTGGCACCGTATTCCGGAGCCATATTGGCCAACGTCGCCCGGTCAGCGAGTCCCAGCTTTACCATGCCTTCGCCATAAAACTCAACGAACTTGCCAACGCAGCCGTGAGCACGCAGCATCTGAGTTACAGTCAGCACAAGGTCTGTCGCTGTAGCACCTTCCGGCAGAGCCCCCGTTAGTTTAAAACCAACAACTTCAGGAGTGAGCATGTAAACCGGTTGCCCCAGCATCACCGCCTCTGCTTCAATTCCCCCAACCCCCCAGCCGACGACTCCTAAACCATTGATCATTGTCGTATGGCTGTCGGTACCGACCAGACTGTCAGGATACGCAACACCATTGGTGACCATGACGACTTTGGCCAGGTACTCAAGGTTAACCTGATGAACAATGCCGGTTGCGGGTGGAACTACGCTGAAGTTTTTGAAAGCTTTCTGCCCCCATCGAAGAAACTCGTAGCGTTCGTTGTTTCGTTCGAACTCAATCTCAACGTTGTGTTTCAATGCGAAACGACTGGCAAATTCGTCTACCTGCACACTGTGATCGACTACAAGATCGCACTGAACCAGCGGGTTAATTTTTGTAGGATCGCCCCCCATTCGTACCATCGCGCTTCTAAGAGCGGCAAGGTCAACAACAGCTGGCACGCCGGTGAAGTCCTGCAAAACAACTCGTCCCGGCTTGAACGGAACTTCTACCTGAGCCGGAGCAGTCGCATTCCAATTGGCGAGATTATTCACGTCATCCGGATTTACAATAAAGCCGTCCACGTTTCTTAGACAGGCTTCCAAAAGCACGCGAATCGAATACGGCAGTGTGTTGATATCCCCAATGCCGTCGTCGCTCAGTTTCCGAAGACTAAAATACTTAACGTCGCCAGCTGATGTAGACAAAACTGCTTCGGCGCCGAAGGGATTCATTGAGGCCATGTTGATGACTTAGTGATTTATGTGTGACTGAAAATGTATGCTGGAACACGCGTCTGAGTACTTATCAAGCCCGCCTTCCGTTCGCTCCGTATCGACATTGTAGAGAAGTGGCCCAAAGTCTCAATTCGCCAAAGCGTGTAAAGCAAAAGTCCGACTTAGAACTCCCGACAAAACCTGCGTGAGTCGCCGGTTACTCTGTTCTATTTTTGCTTTTTCGGGCTGAACCGTCGCATCCACCAGTACTTTTCGTAACCAGGACTCGATTTCAGCATTCATCGCCTCTGCCCGTTCGGCCTGCCGGGCCGCCAGATTCGACATTTCACCTAGGTCGTTCCCGAGATCAAACAAGGCCAGCTCTTCCCTGCCATCTGCAGGATGGTGCCAGTTAATGTGGGGCAGGGCATCCCGCGGCTTCGGCGGACGACCGCCGTTAACGACTAACTTCCAATCGCCGTCCCGCATGCTGATAGCGTCGCCGTACTTCCAGAACAGTTTACGTTCTGCCCCGATATGGCTTTCCGTTAGTATTTCCGTAAGGCTGATTCCATCAAGATTATGTTCCGCCAGCAGACTCACGCCTGCGAAGTCCAGAATGGTCGGCATCACATCGATGGTACACGCCAGCTGACTTTGGACAGTTCCTGCTTTGATCGCGCCCGGCCAGCAAGCGATTCCGGAAACTCGATGACCACCTTCCCAAAGCGTGCCCTTCATGCCGTAGAGTTGGCCACACGACCCCGGTCCCGTGGCACCGTTGTCTGAAAAGAACAACAGCAACGTGTTGCGATCGGCACCAGACTGTTGCAGGGCGTCCAGCACATCTCCGATCCGTTTATCCATTTCAATCATCATTTCGGCATAGGCACGTTTTGCATGCCCAGGTTCGCGATGATCGTAGATCATCGCACTTTTCCCAACCGACAAACCGGCAGATCATGCGGCCCCTGATAGGGATCGTGGGGAGCCTCATGAGCCACATATAAACAAAACGGCCTATCAGCCAACTCAGCCGATGCTTGTATAAATTCGCACGCATGCTTTGTAATCAAGTGAGTCGTATAGCCTTGCTCGTGACTAACCTGATTCTGGTGCCACCAGTCGAATTGGCCAGCCCCATCGATGTGAGTATGGAAGTCAACGTTGCCGCTGACGTAGCCGACATAGCGATCAAACCCCTGATGAATTGGGTTGTATGGTTCTTCATAACCCAGATGCCACTTACCAAACATCGCGGTCGCATATCCTGCATTTCGCAGAACTTCTGCAACCGTATGTGCGCGGGTTTGCAACCCCTGATGTCGGTTACGGTTAAACGCCGCGTAAACGACGCCATCGATCCCCGATCGTTGTTGGTAACGGCCAGTCATTAAACCGGCTCTTGTTGGCGAACAAACGCATCCGCTGGAATGAAAATCCGTAAACTTCATCCCCTCGGCTGCCAGTCGATGAATATTCGGCGTTAGAAAATCCGTCCCGCCCTAACAGCCGGCATCTCCGTACCCCATGTCGTCAACCATGACGATCGCAAAATTCGGACGACGCGACTGTTCGGCGGACGACTGTTCGCCAATCAACATCACACAGCAAAAGAATGTTGCACGGATCCACATAACGACCACACCTACGGTGTTTCGTCAACGTCCGAACGAAATGGCCCGGCCGGCAGACCTTCCATATTGAACAGATTGCCGATCGGATTATTCGCCCAGTTGTAACGAACGGCGGTCGGTTGCATCACTTCCGGCGACGACACAACAATCGTCACTCCGTCGATTTCCGCTTCTGCCCAAAAGAATTTGCGATCCTCACCCGCAATCGCAAATCCCTTCAGAGCGCCACCCTTCGCAACCAGCCCGCTGCCGACGCTTGTGAAGGACAGCACGCCCGTGCTGCCCTTGATTTTCAGACCACCGAATGTCGGTCCGGCCGCCACAACAACCTTGTCGCCATACGTAATCTGCAAAGCCTGCAAAGCCAACCGCTTTCCGACATCCTGCTTATTGCGAGGATGAATGTCAGCCGCATCGCCGATGTCAGTGATTACGGCTAAACCCACGTGCGGCACTGTCTGAGTCGCCATCAACTGTGCTTCTCGCAACGCCGCCCAGCCTGGCTGAACAGGAGTATCCTGAACGCCCATAAAATTCGCCAGCTGTACAATGTGAAACGAGAAATCTTTCTGTTGAAACCGAACTTTCCAATCGTTAATCATTGTCGGCAACAACGTGCGATATTGAATGGCTCGCCCCGCGTTCGATTCTCCCTGATACCAGACCGCTCCTGTTACGCCATACGGCAACAGCGGAGCCAACATGCCGTTGTACAACACTGTGACAACATTCGGATTATTCGCGGTTCGCTGTGGTGCTGGCGGTATTTTCCCCAACTCGGCACTGGCGTTGTAGCTCCAGACGCCGGCCAATGACGTTTCACTTTTCGCGACCTTCAAGTTCATCTGTTGTGGCTCACCGAAAATACCGCCACCACCAGACGTATCCAGAACGCGAATGGCAATGACATTGCGACCGGCCACCAAAACCCCGGCAGGAATGTTGTAACTGCGAGCAACGTTCCAATCAGAATGCCCGCCAACATATCGGCCATTCACCCATGTAGAATCGACATCGTCGATAGGTCCCAAAGACAGTTCGCCCGCTTTTCCGGCTTCACGCTGAGTCAATTCAACGTCGCGACGAAACCACACAACTCCATCGTAGTTTTCCATGCCTTCAACACGTTCCCAATTCGCAGGCAGAGTCATCGACTTCCAATCGGCTGTGCTGAGTTCTGCATTTTGCCACCCGCCTTTCGACCCCGGATCGGCAGCCTGCCACCAGGCATCCATCTGCTTATCAAAGGACTCGGCGTTTAGCTTTTGAGCAGCTACTGACTTCTGAAACGTTTCAACAGCAGGTCGAAAATCATCCATTGTCTTCAACGCGTCAGCGCTGGTCCATGCCTCGGCGATGGTGCCGCCCCATGATGTATTGATCAAACCCACCGGCACATCCAGACGCTGTTGAAGTTCGCGACCAAAGAAGTACCCAACAGCACTAAATCCGGGAACTGTCTGTGGGCTACAAACCTGCCATGCAGAATTGACCGTCTCCTGGGGTTCTCCGGAAACGCGTTTGGGCACAGTAAACAGACGAATTTCCGGATGGCTGGCCGAAGCGATTTCCGCCGCCGAATTGTTCGACGCCGCAACCGGCCACTCCATATTCGACTGCCCTGAACACACCCAAACGTCGCCGATTAAAACGTCCTTCACCGTCACAGACTGTGAACCGGTAACCATTAGTTCAAACGGGCCACCCGCTGAAAACACTCCCAACTTAGCCATCCACTTTCCGTCTGCCGCTGAAGTTGCCTTAGCCGTTTTCCCATTCAATGAAACTTTCACTTCCTGTCCGGGATCCGCCCAACCCCAAATAGGAATTTCAACGCCACGTTGCAGAACCATGTGATCAGTAAACAGCTGATGAAGAAATGGTTTTTCATCGGCAACGCACTGAGGCATAGCAATCAGCAGCAATGTAAACAGAAGACTTAAACGACGAATCATAAAATTGCTTTCACACAGATAACCACGCGACACAAAACCAAAAGCTGGAACAACACACAAACCAGAAAACGTCGACGATCCTTACTTTGCATTCCAAATCTTAAGATCATCAATCATCAACGACTCGCCGCGCATCACAAATCGATAGTTCGGCTTTTCGGCATCAAGCCGAGCATTCTGGCCACTGACTTTGAGCCCGTTGTCAGTCGTTACAACAAGCCTGTCGCCCAGCATTTCGACTTGCATCGTGTACCACCTATCCTGTTCAAATTTTCCCTTTGCAGCGCCGATCAGTTGGCTCTTTATAGACTTGTCGTTTTTGTCCGCATCAGTGCGAACAGTAAACCCCGTTGGCGTCAGGATAATTCGATATAGATGCCCCTTAGCGTGGTTCAAACTAACGTGAAAACCATCCGTTGAACCTTTCAGTTTGAACGAGAAGCGTGCAATTGAGTTGCGGTTTTTCTTTTGGCAGTTCAGAACGGCAGCGTGCTTATCAGCCTTCAGTTCTTTAGCAACAATCGCACCATCAACAATCTTCCACTCGCCCTTTGCAACCGCCCAGTCTTTACTAAGCTCGTCCGCATCAAAGGTTTCGTCAAGCACGACGTCACCGGGCTGAACCAGTACAGGTGAGATGTCCGAATTCTTTTCAGCAAAACAAATAGATGCAGACATCGCCAGCAGGCAAAACGGCAGAACGAATTTCATGTGGAAACTCCATAAACCAGGACGAATAAGCAAATCGCGGCTCTACAGAATTGCCGTGCCATTTGCCAAGCTATCAGTGTGACCAAAGCTTTCCAAGCAACAAGCGAATCCCTGCTACCGCCAAAACAACTCCAGGCACCTGCAGCTGGACAGACGTGTTTGCTGACGGCCGCTTGATACCCAGCAGTGTAAGCGACCACCGGCTTCAGGTGCAGCAGCAGGGATCTACGCAAAACTACTTGTGCATCTTCAGCGTCATCGCATGACCGCCGCATTCTGTCGCAATCTGGTCCAGCACCATCGGCAGAAACAGCACGCCTGAATAATGATTGGCCGGCATACGAATATGATGCGACGGATCAAGTCCACTGGCCTTTGCAAAAGATTCGCTGCTGGACGGCGTCACAACCGTATCGAAGGTGGCCGAATACAGCCACAGCCGTTCCGGATCAATGCGGTGTGACAGCAAATTGGGTTCGAACCGCTGCAGCAGTCGTCTTGCTTTTTCACCGTCAAACCCCTGCGACTTCAACAGCTGCCTCAGGTCAGCAGTCTCGCGGTTTCCTGTGGCAACCAGATCCGGCAGATTTCCGCCAGCCAACAGAACGAACGTACGATAAAAGGCATCGTCCAGGCCAGCAGTCGTCGCGGCTATGAAACCGCCGAGACTGGTGCCCTGCAAGCTGATGCGAGAAGCGTCAACGCCCGGCAAACTTTTTACTGCGTCAAGAGTCCGTCGCACATCCGCGATTCCCTGACGCATCAGTGTCGCGAACTGCTGATCCTCAGATCGAACATCCGCGGGACGGCGCTGACCATAAAATGGCAACTGAACCATAAACGCATGCACGCCTCGATCACGAAGACCACGCGCAACCATACGCCCAACCGTCATACCTCGCCCGGATTCGTGAACAACAACCATGGCTGGCCCCTGCAAAATACGGCCGGCCTCATCCGTGACGGCGTACCATTCGACAACCACATTATCGTTCTGCGGATGTCCTGAATCGACGGCAGACGGGAATCGTAGAAGTGCCTGACATCCAAATTCCTGCGGTTCATCGCACACCACAGAAAACTTCGCGGACTCCCACCAAAGACCGTTCAGGCATTCCAATGCTTCCGCAGACGCGTCTGCAAGCTGTGGCAGCGAATCTAGTGCCGCTACACGAAGTCCGATCATGCCACTAACGGAATCCGCATCGCCATCAGCAGCCATGCAAGGCAAATCACTGCCCGAAAACACCAGACCGACAACCGCAGCCACGGCCACGGCCACGGCCACGGCAACACACTGAACCCTCGCCAAACAATCCTGCTGTTTCATGAACGCGGCTCCGCTGCAATTTCCTGATCGTTCGTCGCTTCTACGGCTGCAACGAAACTGTCCAACTCTACGTCGACTGCATTTCTACCTGACGACCAGCTGCTAAGCTATCATGCGGATTATTATTCTGAGTCAGCGAATGGAAACCGCGACGAACGTCTGTTATTGACGCAACCTTCGAAAACACGTGGCAACAAAAACATTTCGACGGCCCCCCCGGAGGAAAATCAGTCAACGCAAATCAATATCCCCTGATTTCGGCGATCAGTCCGCGTAAAACGCAAGGGTACGACTGGCTTGGTTATAATCTTTCTTCGTCCAGACAGATTACACTGTTTCCTCGCTAACGGCGACGTCCTCCATTTTTTTGCTTCATAGGAAAAGGTTATTCAATGCCGGACTACACTGTTGGAATTATTGGGGCCACTGGTCGCGGCAACTATGGCCACAGCCTCGACACAGCCTGGCTGGACGTGACCAACACTAAAATTATCGCGGTCGCGGATGCCGACCCAGCAGGCCTGGCGGAGGCTGCAAAACGAACCGGTTGCAACGCAACATTCTCTGATTACAGAACCATGATGGATACCGCCAGGCCAGACATCGTGGCCGTTTGTCCTCGCTGGCTGGACCAGCATGCGGACATAATTCTGGCCGCAGCTCAACGAGGCATTCACTGTTTTGTGGAAAAACCATTTTGCCGGACATTGCAGGAAGCAGACGCGATCGTCGCAGCGTGCGAACAGTCGCATACTCGAATCGCGATTGCTCATCCCACGCGTTACGCTCCCGCTATGACAACACTTCGCCGACTGATTAAAGACGGAGCAATCGGGAAGATCGTCGAACTGCGCGGCCGGGGTAAAGAAGATCGACGTGGCGGCGGCGAAGACCTGTGGGTACTGGGTTCGCACATTATGGACATGACTCTGACACTCGGCTACGAACCCGAATGGTGCTTTGCAAGCATTATGGAAAACGGCAAACGCGTTTCTGCCAAACACGTCAAAGATGGTAACGAAGGCATCGGCCCACTCGCTGGCGATGCGGTCCGAGCAACATTCGGCCTGAAGCAGGGCATCACGTATTCTTTCCAGTCGTATCAGAATTGCGGAGCAGCCCCGTGGCGATTCGGACTGCGAATATATGGTTCTGAAGGCATTATTGAAATCATGGAAAACGTGTTGCCGGAAGTCTGGATTCTACAGGATCCCAGTTGGAACACAGGCCGCAGCGGCAAAGTCTGGCAGCGAGTATCCTCGGCCGGCATCGACAAATCGGAATCTCTAATCGATCCAAAGTTCAAGCGACGACACCACGTTCCAATTGAACATCTGCTGACGTCGATCGAAAAACAGCAGGAACCGAAATGCGGTATGTACGAAGGACGAAAGATCATCGAAATGATCGCCGCTGTCTTTGAATCACACGTCAACAACCAGCCCGTCACACTTCCACTGCACAATCGCAACAACCCGCTGCTGAGCTTATAACCTGACTCAAAGACACTTGGTACGTTGTTCGCTGTAGCAGCACTTAGAGCACAGGCTGCATGACGATTTAAGCTGCGCGACTTCCGGACATCCGCTACAGGCTTTTGCGATCACAACCGCAGCTCACCGCGCCCCATGCAGACTCCGCATGCGAAGACGAAAACGGGGCAGCGATCAGACACCCCATCATCAGGCGCAACGCTCACTCGTTTCCTCTTGTACACATGCGCTTTAGCTAAGCCGGGCGGCAGATAATTGCTCAGCCTGCACTTCCGGCAATGGCGGTCAAAGCTTCTCAGTCAACCTGGCAGCGGGAAAATGAATCTCAATGCAATGATTGCTATCCGGTTCGACATCAACAGAGAACTTATGATTAAAAACATCGGGATCTTTCACCAGATGGTGAACACATAGTTTCCCGCTCGAAGGCCTGGGATCTCGAAGCTTCCGTCTTTTTTAGCGATTGAAGCAAACGGATAATCCACCGGCAACACCCAGACTCGCAGCCAGGTCTGAAAGTCCGAACCGACAGTAAACGACTGCTGCTCGGATCTTAAGTACGTTCTGGTCACCGATTCACGATGGTTCGCTTTAACAACTGTTACTCCTGAAAGATTCCCAACCAACCGACGCTGGGATCGCACAGCATTCCGAGTCCATCGCAGTGGGTTTCAGACACCCACATGAGTGCAGTTCAGAAACTGCAAAATGCCTGCAGTTAATTGACTGCAGTTATGGTTTACGTGTTGCATTCACCGACTCAACGGCGCACCGTAACCTACTTCCATGAAATGGTTTACAACAGAAACCCCCGCCCCGACGCAATCCATGGCATGAAATTTGATTTAGTCACCCGAGCACAACATTCCTCAAGAAAAACGGAGGGCTCAGGTCATGTCAGAAGCGAACATCGAAACAACGGGTTCACCGCACCTGCCAACAGTGGGCAGCGCAAATCAAACGAAACATGGAAGTCCCGTTCAGCGATCGTTCCTTGAAACTTTTCTGGACAGTTTTTTCCAGGAAAAGAACATCAAGTGGATGTTGGTGGTCGGAGCCGCGATCGTATTTGGTTCGTCCTTAATGCTGGTCACGAAAGCCTGGCCAAACTGGAATAACTCACTGAAGTTTTTGACAATCCTGAGCTACACGGGCATTGTTTTTGTCGCCGCCGAAGTTTGCCGATTGCGACTGGGATTGACGTCCACCTACAAAGTTCTGCATTCACTGACGCTGCTGCTGTTGCCTCTCAGCTTTTTGGCACTGCAATGGCTCAGTGCCGGTTCCGCCGCGCAATCGTGGAACATTGTGCAGCTTTGTGTACTGCTGATTCCAGCCACATCATTTCTATGGTTCGCCAGCAGCCGTATTCTTGATCACATACTGCGGGGGCGACAGTCAACATTCGTGATGAGTTATTGCGTGTTAAGTGTTGCCGGAGCATTGCCGGTTCTGCACTCAGCGCCCGCCGCGTTTGTATTCATGGCAATCTGCTGGTTGGTGTTCAGTGCTGGAGTGCTGAAGGTAAACCGTCATACTTTCTGGCTGACTGAAGAGCATCGTTTGCCGCGAGTGTTCGGATTTTTGCCGATCGCCATGCTGGGGCTGCAGTTCATGGTATTGGTTGGCACCAAAGCGATTCGAGAAATCCCGATGCAATGGACGGGATTCAGCTGCGTGATGATGGCCGCGACAATTCTGATGACGGCTCGCACCGTTGCAGATGTCTTCCGCCAAAGAACGGGCAATCTGGTGCGACCTTTGCCATGGCACATTGTTCTCCCCATATTTTGCGGACTTGTGCTGACCGCCCTGGGGATGACACTTTCGTTCAAAGGCTTTACCTACGCGGACGAAACAACTTATGCAGTGATCCCAACATCGATCGTTGCAGCGTTGCTGATGTGGATGGCGGCTCGTGACACTCGACATTCCGGTTTCGTCTGGGCTGGCATGATTTGCACGGCAGTCGCATACCAATGCTGCCCAACGCTATTTTCTGATGTGGTTCAGACCATGAAAGACACGACGGCTTACGCCATCAATCGGGAAAGAGTTCCGTTTTCTCTGTACGGAATCACCTATCTTCCGCTACTGGCAATCTTCGCTGGTGCCAGCCGCTGGTTTTCTAATCGCGACGAACGTGACTTCAGTGCACCACTGAAACAGTTTGTGACGTTCGCCAGTGCAATTTTGTTCTTCGTCGCTGCAACCGACCAGGTATCGCTGTTCTTTGTTTCCAGTGCTTATGTTGTGGCATTGCTGACATTCGGCGGCTGTTTTCGAGATCGGCGTTATGCCGTGCCGTCTCTGCTGAGTCTTGTGACGGCAACCGCTGTCGCGATTCCCGCGTTAAACGCCATGCACAACACGAATATCGAAATAATCTGGGTGCCAACGCTTCTGGCCGGATTAGCGGCTGTTCTGACGGCTACTCGGCTGCCGGACAGAATCCTCAACACCATTCCAATGAGCAAAAACAGGCTGCTCCGGCATCGAGATCCGGAAACGAAAGAGCTCACTGAACAATCACTGCTGCTGAACTCTGACGGAAGCAATCGTTGCCTGGCTCAGCTGCTGGGATGCGTACTGGCCGGACTGATCGCCATTCACTGGATGGGTCATGCCGTCTTCCACTTCACACAACCGCTTACTCAGGCCGCGTTACTGCAATACGTATTTCTGATGACCGCGTTTGTGCTGTATACGCTCAAAAACCCTCGATACCTGTCAGGCATGTGTTTCTGGGCAATGAGCGGCTTTGCTGTCATGCGATGGGCGGCCGGACTGAACGTACCGGTCACAGAAATCATCAGCGGGGCTTCAATCCTTGCAGCAGCTACGGCGGCTGTGTGCTATTTCTGGCTGAAAGGAACCTCACAGATTTCAACCGCAGTGTCGTTAGGAGACCTGCGTCGACAACTGGGTTTTGACACGCAAAACGTACTCAATTTGAACACAGGAAATGAAACGAAAACCGGCGGCTGGAGACGATGGACACAAGCCTTTGTTGTGCCACTTTTTGATCTGAGTCTTGCGATTCTGTCGTGTCTTGCCGCCGCGTTTCACTTCCCATTGCTGCTGATCGCTCACTTACCCGACATATCTACGGCCACGGTTTGGTCCAGCCCGGTTGGATTGTCCACGCATATTACAATTTTGTGGCTCACAGTGGCTGCAATTGTGTTTCGCAGACGCACAGTGGGTGTCGCCGCATCTGCCGTGTTGCCTTTATGGGCCACAGCCACAGCGATTTCAAATGGTATGCCGCTGACCTTTGAATGGTGTCTTGTTATGTGGGCAAGTTTGGAAGCCACGATCTTTCAGTGCTGTTCAAAAAAGGCAGCAGCGACTGGTGGCTCAACAACACTGGCTGCCATCGCAAAAGTCAGCGAAGTCTGGTTACAACTGCTGCTGTTCGCAAGCTGCCTGTCCTTCAGCATTGTCCCTCGACTTGTTGCCGGAATCTGCCTGGGTTGTTTCTTTCTGGTAGATCGAAAACACCTGAACAAGTCGCTGGCTGGATTTCTGGCAATCATGGCTAATATTCAATTCCTGTGGTTAGCAGTCGCACTCGGCGGCAGCAGAGGCCTGATCGTCACAGTTTTGACAAATGGCAGCCAGGCGGCGATTCCGTTTGTGTTTCTGACCGCGGCCATCAGCGTAGCCATGTTTGATCGCAACACCGAAAGATTCGATCAGGTGCTGAGTCAGACGTGGACGGCTTTGCTGCGAACCGCCATGGTTATTCTGGCTATGCTATCTTTGTCTGCTGCTGAGTGGTCGGGCAGTTCCGTGGCGATGATGTCCGTCGGTTTCGCCATCGCCATCGTGACCGAGATCATGCAGGCTGTACGACGTCAGCAGGAAACGCACGTCTGGATGGCATGTGCGGTAGTCTTTACCGGTGCTGTCTTCCTGTTCGATCAGAAATTGATCGGCCTCGGATCTGGCATCAGTCAATTCATTCTGCTGCTGATTTCCATACTGAGCCTGACACTGGCCCACGCATCAATCCATTGTAAAGACCTGATGATTATCCGACGCCCCATACAGGCAATCGGACAGGGAATTCCGATTCTGGTCGCGACGATGGCAGTGATCCATCAACTGTCTGGATCACTTGAATCAGAAACGGCTCGAAATGCCATGGCGATGATGATAGCGGCCGGGATCTATTTCCAACAGGCCATCGTAACCAGACGACGAAGCTTTGCCTTAACTGCGGCTGCCATTATGAACGTGGGGCTGATGCTGCTATGGCGTTCAATGAACTTCAGGCAGCTTGAGTTCTATCTGGTTCCCGTCGGGCTATCAGTGCTGGCATTCGTCGAAATGATGAAAAAGGAGCTGCCGAAGTCAGCACATGATCCGCTGAGATACATCGGAGCACTGACCATTCTGGTATCGCCGCTGTATGAAGTGATGGATGGCAGCTGGGCACACATGTTAACCCTGATGGTACTAAGCGTTGTTGGGATTCTTGCCGCCATCGGGCTGAGAATTCGAGTTCTCGTTTACGCTGGCTCTGCATTTCTTCTGGCTGACCTTGTGGCAATGGTCGTGTATTCAACCATCGCCAACCCAGTTCTGTTGTGGATCGGTGGAATTGCTCTGGGAGTCGGAGTGATTGCTCTGGCGGCCTTCTGCGAAAACCACCGCGAGAAACTACTTATGCGAATTCGCCTGATGACTTCAGAACTCGCTACCTGGAATTGAACCATCGCCGTCCGGAACGGGGCTTCGGCAAAAAAGTTCCTTCCGTCAACGAACAGCTTTCCCACTGTGCCGGAACTACTCTGAGTTTTTCCGGCCTACCGCAAAACGCAGATTCAAACAGTTCGCTGTGTCAGAATTTGCCGCCTCACACGTTTTTGGCCGCAAGGTTTCAACTTTACTTTTCAAAGGACAACGATCATGAAATGGCTCTCAAACTTCAGTCTGGTTATGCGATCAAGTATCACCTCATTGAAAGAAAAGATCGAAGATCCGGAACGCATGCTGCACCAGTTGATTATCGACATGGAAGAAGAACTGGATCGAGTTCGTGCCAGCGTGGCCGAAGCTGTGGCCGACGAAATCCAGATGCGTAAACGCACCGAACGAGAACAGGCCGATGCAGAAAAGTGGCTGGAACGGGCCACCATCGCAATGAAGCGAGGCGACGAATCGACAGCCAAGTCAGCTCTCGATCAGAAAATGGCGGCTCAGGAACGAGCAGATCGTTACTCAACCGAACATGCCAAACAGAAGGCCGAGGTTGAGAAACTGCAGCACTCAGTACGCGACCTGGAAGACAAAACCCGACAGGCCAGGCAGAAGAAAACGCTGCTTACTGCTCGCATGGCCCGAGCATCATCGACACAGAAGATCAATGCGGCAATGGAACGTTCGCACAGCCAGTCTGCGTTCGCTCAGTTCAATCGTCTTGAAGAAAAAGTCGATCGAGAAGAAGCCCTCACCGAAGCATGGGACCGCATGGACGGCAAAGACCCGGATGCCGACGAGTTAGCGCGGCAGTTCGAGCTTCAGGAACGCCAGGACCGAGTCGCCGCACAACTGGAAGCCCTGAGGACACGGGTTAGTGAGTAATCCTGTTCTTTCTCCTTTGGTGCCAAACGCTGAAACATGAGCAAAACATTCTTAAGAAAGAAGCCTACACCGTGCGTGCCATATCTCAGCTACTCAGCACAGTCCGACAACTTACTCAATCGTGGTATTCCGTAGATCGTATTCGTATTGCCCCGACAACAGGACGACTTCTGCAGTTGCAGACAGGCGATGCGATCGTGTTGCTGAATGAACTCTACACGGTGCAACAACGCCGTGTAGAGTCCAGCAGCATCGGTGATCGCCTGTCCTATCTCCTGATCTACTCCGGCGGGCAGCGTGAACTGACCGTTATCCGACAGGAAACCAGCGGCAGTATTCAGGGACAACTTCCTGTCGACGGAAAAGCGATTGATGTCTTCGACAGTGATATGACCGTTGTGAACTCTGAACCAATGCTGGGCAGCTGAATTCAGGAATACACGACGGCAAACAATGTCGGCCTTTGTGCGCCGGCCGACAAATCACGCCGCGTAATGAACTTTCTCTGGCTTGCAGCTATCATGTTTCCCTTGGCCAATATTGGCACGGTTTTGATTGTTCGTGCAAGGACTCTGTTACATGGAAATGCTCGGCTGACCAATGCTGCCTCAGATTGAACTTTTCTGCGTTGGCTTTGCCGCTGTGGTTGACACCGTTCTGCTGCTGGTTGTTTTGGAACGAGTCAATCGACCGCTGACTGCCATCTGGCTGAAGTGGACATTGATCGGTGCAACATTGTGGCACGTCGGCAGCTTTCTGCATGCTCTGTTGCGAGATACCGACGGAGCAATGGCTTTACGGCTCGATTCGCTGTGCATGATCACCATGACAGGCGGCCTGCTGCTTCTGAACTGTGGAATTCTACATGCAGGTCTGCGAGTTAACCGAACCGGATCAGTTTCGCACCCTCCGCGCAGCTGGCGGTACATCGGCGTTTATGCGCCATCAATGTCCATCATTGTTGTCGCGGCAACGATTGTGCGTTCGGGCAGCCGTGACTTTATCGAAGCCACAAACACATACCACCTGCCTTACCTGATGTGGCTGACTTTTGCGAATCTGACGGCCGCGGTACTGTTCTTCAAAAACCGGCATCGCTTTGCAGAAACATCTGCTTCCGCGCGACGCTTTCTGGTGAAGTTTTCGGTGGGAATCATTGGCATCACGGTGGTTGCCAACGCGTACGTCCTGACGCTCAACAACTCAACATATGAACCCATCCTGCGACTGTTGACGAACCTTTCGCCACTGGTTCCAACGCTGGTGTTCGCATACTACGTTTTCCGCCGTCGACTGCTGCCCATGGTATTTGAACGAACGCTGGTTTACGGTGCCATCCTTCTGTCAGTATTCTATTTCCACCGACTTACCCTGTCAGCTTTAATGAGTCGATACAGTGAAGAGTTTGAATTCGACTTTGTTGTGGCTGAAGGACTACTGCTGATCGCGTTGGTGCTGGCGTACCAGCCATTAAGAAATCGGTTTCGCGAAGCATTATTGTATCTGGTGGGCGGCGACGTTACTCAGGTCCGAGACGCCACTCGACAGTTATCCGTAGAACTTTCAAGACGATCCGATGATGATGTCGACCGAATCTCAGCATGGTTTGCGGAAGGCCTGCAAAAAGCACTGAAGCTGCGATACGTCTGCCTTTCGCTTTCTGATTCGGGCGCTGCTTCGCGAGTATTGCGATGTGAAAACACAGAGTCTGCTGATGAGATAAACGAACTTCTAAACAGAAACAATATCGCCAATGGATTCTACAAAGTCGCCAGCCGGCATCTCGACGGATGGGTAGATCGATCGCGATGCCGCGACGCAGAACTGTTAGTGGTAATGGGAGAACTGGATCTCATCGCTTCCTTCCGAATACACTACCGAAGTGTCGATGGACTTCTGCTGCTTGGATCGCCAACCAGTGGCGATCGGCTGTCCGACGAACAGCTAAACACATTAACACTGCTGGTCGACCAGTTTGCTGCAACAGTGCACAATCGACAACTCGAAGATGCTCGAAAAACCGCCGAACGTCGAGCCGTTCAGCAGGAAAAACTATCAACACTGGGGCTGCTGTCGGGTTCGCTGGCGCACGAATTGCGGAACCCTTTGTCGTCCATCCGCACCATCGCGACTCTGCTGGCAGAAGACCTTGGTACCAACAGCGAACATGCGAAAGACGTTGATTTAATCGTTTCAGAAATTGACCGACTGGCTCAAACGACTCAGAGGCTTCTCGATTTCTCACGCGCTCCAGACGCCACCAACTTCGGTGTTAATCCCGATGCTGTCATCCAGCGGATGATGCGCATTCTAAGTCACCTTGCCAAACAACACGGAGTTACAATTACGCTCGACCTGCAATTGGGCGACAAGCTGGTTAACGCAACAGACGCTTCACTAAGCGAGATTTTATTCAATCTTATCAAGAACGCCATTGAAGCCGTGCGCGAAACACAACAACCAGGCGTCTTAATTTCGACGCAAGTCAACATCGCAAAATCTGACGCTGATAGCGTCGCCACGATCACTGTTTTAGACAACGGACCTGGTATCAGCACAGAACTACAGGACAACATTTTTGAACCGTTTGTGACTGGCAAGGCAGACGGCACGGGACTCGGATTGTATCTTGTTGCAGAACGTGTTCGAGAGGTAAATGGAACGATCAGCTGCACAAGTGAATCGACGGGAACCAGGTTTGAAGTGAAGCTGCCATTAAGCTGTAAAGGCACCGAATAGCAAACTCGCTGTATTGTTGAACCGACCGATCTGCATCATAGTGATCACCCTGTTTAACAGGCGTGGCTCAAGACATTTCATCAGATCCCGGGTCCGCAGGATTGATCTCTGGCACGACGAAAACACGGCCATCAGGAACCACATGAAAATCCTTATCGTTGATGACGAACAGCCAGCACGCTACGGCATGGCAAAGGCCCTTCGAGCCGACGGCAGAACGATTCTGGAATCGGACGAAGGTGGAGCAGCGCTCTACCAGATTCGTGAACACGCGCCCGACCTTGTGTTCCTTGATCTGAATATGCCGGAACGCGACGGAATGTTTGTGCTGAAAGAGCTACAGAAAGACACGTCAACGGTAACTCCGGAAATCATCGTGGTCACAGCAAATGACGGAGTCAACTTTGCTGTAGACTGCATTCGCTGCGGTGCAACCGACTTCATCACGAAGCCTTATGATGTGGAACATATTCGCGCGATTGCGCGGCGATCTGAAGAACGAGTCAATCTGCAGCAAAAAGTCGCAAAACTGGAAAGCGGTGACAACAGTTCGCTGCGTTTCGGGAGTTTGTTGGGCACAAGCCGTCCCATGCAGCTGCTGTTTTCGCAAATTGAGAAAGCTGCCAGAACACGATTGCCAGTGCTGATCCGAGGCGAGAGCGGAACAGGCAAAGAACTTGTTGCTCAGGAACTGCATGCTCGCGGCGACCGAGCAAACAAGCCTTTCATCGCTGTTAACACCGCGGCAATGGCAGAGTCTCTGGTCGAAAGCGAACTGTTCGGACACGTGAAAGGCGCGTTCACGGGTGCGGATCGCAACAGAGAAGGCGTGTTCCGACAGGCCCACGGAGGCACACTGTTTCTGGACGAAATCGGTGACATGCCGGCCGCCGTGCAGACACGACTGCTGCGAGTACTTCAGGAAGGCGTTGTTCAGCCGGTCGGAACGGAGGAGGGCGTAAAGGTTGACGTGCGAGTAATCAGTGCGACTCATCAGGACCTTGAACAGGCTATCACGGACAAAGCGTTTCGACAGGACCTGTACTTTCGCCTAAAGGGCATCGAACTGTTCATTCCGGCGCTGAGGTCTCGACATGAAGACATTCTTCTGCTGGCGAACGAGTTTCTGCCGAAAGCGATGTCGTTCTCAAACGATGCAGTCGCCGCGTTATTGCAGCACAAGTGGCCTGGCAATGTACGAGAACTTCTACAGATGATTAATGCGGCCGCCGCGTTATGTGAATACGATTCCATAACGCCAGCAGACATTGGGCTTACAACAACAAGAGATTCAAGCGAAGCCGACGCGTTCGAAACCTATTTTGATCTACCGCTGACGGAAGCCAGAAATCAGCTTGTCGAAGATTTCGAACGACAGGCCATTTGCCGCGCAATGAATGCCGAGTCCAACAACGTCAGCGCGGCAGCCCGCAAGCTGGGAATTCATCGCCAAAGTCTACAGCAGAAAATGAAACAACTCGGCATCAAGTAAACATCCTGCCCAGCGAAACAGTTACGGGTGGGCGGAATCGGTGGCGAACATTGCATCAGGCAGCCATCATCGTAGAATCAGCGACTTGTAACCTGACGCCGCGTAGCCTCAACCAGCGTTCGGCACTCGCTCTAAAAAACATGCACGGCTTGTAATAGTTGCCGTGAAAGCTCTCACTATTCAGGAACATCTTTAACCGCTGAGTTATTCATGAAATATGCCACTTTGATTTGTCTGTTCGCCTGCCTAAGTTCAGCCGCGAATGCCGTACACGCTGCGAAGCCGAATATCGTTTACATATTGCTGGACGATGCAGGATACGGTGACGTTTCGTGTTACGGGCAAAAACTATTTTCAACCCCTAACATCGACAGGCTTGCCGCTGAAGGAATGAAGTTTACTCAGCATTATTCAGGTTCAACCGTTTGTGCGCCAACTCGTTGCAGCCTTATGACAGGCCTGCATACCGGACACACGTATGTTCGAGGCAACCGAGAGGTTCAGCCGGAAGGGCAGTCTCCGATGCCTTCCGAAATTGTCACCATTCCACGGTTGCTAAAGACAGCGGGCTACACAAGTGGAGCGTTTGGGAAATGGGGATTGGGAGCACCATCTTCGCCCAGCGATCCGGCCGAACACTTTGACACATTCTTTGGTTACAACTGCCAACGACAGGCTCATCTTTACTACCCTGATCACCTGTGGCGAAACAAAGAAAGTGTTCCGCTTGATGGAAAGACCTATTCCGAAACGCTGATCCTTGACGAAGCTCTGCAGTTTGTTCGGGACAGTAAAGACAAGCCATTCTTTTTGTTTCTGCCGGTCACAATTCCGCATGCGGCCATGCAGGCTCCTGAAGAAGACATGACTGCGTGGCGGAAGAAATTCCCGCAGTTCGAAGACACGGTCGGTAAGTACGCTGGTTCCGAAACAAAAAACCCCATCGCTGCATTCGCTGCGATGATGACAAAGGCAGATCGAGGTGTCGGCCAACTGATGTCGTTGTTGAAGGAACTGAATCTAGATAAAAACACCATCGTGCTGTTTAGCAGCGACAACGGACCTCACAAAGAAGGCGGACATGACCCCGTATTTTTCGACAGCAATGGTCCGCTGAAAGGATTCAAACGCGACCTGCACGAAGGCGGCATTCGCACTCCGTTGATCGTTCGTTGGCCCGGAAAAGTACGCGCCGGATCATTATCCGATCTTATATCCGCTCACTGGGATATGCTGCCAACGTTCTGCGAACTTGCTGGAATCAAAACTCCCGCCGGTTTGGATGGAATCAGCATGGTGGCTGAACTAACGGGCAAGGGCACTCAGAAAAAACACGAATTCTTGTACTGGGAGTTCTACGAACAGGGTGGAAAACGGGCCGTTCGATTCGACCAATGGAAAGCCGTTCAACTTAATCTGACCGGCGTTGACCAGATCGACGGTGTCGAGCTCTACGAGCTCAGCAAAGATATCGGCGAAGAAACAAACGTGGCCGATAAACATCCACAACTGATCAAGCGGGCACTCGAATACTTTTCCGCCGCACATACGCCGTCTGAGTTCTGGCAGTTTGGCGCCCAGAAAAAGAAGACTACCAGCAAGAAAAAACAAGGCCGTTAATAAGTCGATCGCCACAATGAACTTCATTATAGCCTGATCCGGAATGAACTCTACTTCAAGCGAATCAGTCGACCGCGGGTGGCCTGTTCAAATACCAGCTTGTCTTCTCGAGCAAGCCAGCCGACGGCCTGCATCGCGAGTTCTCGAGGCACGTCCAGATTCTTCACAACCTTGTGCATAGAACTCGGACCGTTGTCATTCAGGAATTCCCAGACCCTGCCGGCGGCGAATCCAATTTCATCAACATCAGTGTGAGGTGTCTCAGGCATTTAAAAACTCCTGTGGCCAATGCCCCGATTCTCAAGATCTCGTTCTACAAAACGCAAAAAATATTTGTCAGCCTTAACGCTGGGTGTACCCGGGAATTTCATAAGACAACGCAGATCAGCACTTCCTTACGACAACTGACCCCAAGTGCCACATCCGTTGATTTACTGATAGATCGCTTCCATCACTTTGCCCTCGCAGACGCGAAATGGGCGGTTCACCGAATCGCGATACGTATGGTGCGGATCGACGCCCAAAGCCGAAAACACTGTCGCCATCAGATCCCACGGGCCATACGGTTCAACGGCGGGATAAGCTCCGCGACTGTCTGACGCTCCAACAACGGAACCAGCCGACACGCCCGCCCCCGCCATCGCAATGGAATACACCCAACTCCAGTGCTTACGCCCCGGCGAAGAACCTGCGAAGTTTTTTTCCAACGCAACTATTGGTGCACGTCCAAATTCTCCCATGCAAATCACCAAAGTTTCATCCAGCAAACCGCGTTCATCAAGATCTTCGATTAATGCTGAAAAGCTCTGATCGAACCGAGGCAAAAGATGGTTTTGCAAACCATCAAAAATGTCGTTGTGATTATCCCAGCCATAGATATTTGAATCTGTAGGATCAACATCCTGACCGCGATTATTGTGATTCCAGATTACGTTAATCAGCGGTACGCCCGCCTGAACAAGTCGACGAGCCAGCAAACAGGCCTGACCTGAACGGTTCCGACCATAGCGGTCTCTGATTGCAGTCGGTTCGTCAGACAACTCAAATGCCGCTCGTGTTTCTTTCCGGGCGAGCATTTGAAATGCCTGAGCATACAAGACATCTTTGTCCAGCGCGACTCGATTGGCTGCAAGCTGATGAGCAGACGTCTCAACAGATTGCAGAAGTGACTGGCGAGCCTGAAGTCGAGCGACAGATACATCCGCATGCGGCAGCAGCGCTGGTATCGCAACCTGCCCTGATGTAACGTCGCCCAGCGTAAGTGGATCGAACGCCTTTCCCAGAAAACCGCCGAACTGTCCGGGGGCCACAATGTTTGGTACTTCCGCTGGTCCGTTCAGGTGAACAGCCGTCTGCGCGAAGTCAAACGATGGCCGCACACGTTGCAGTACCGATCCGAAACACGGATAATCATCGGGCGAAGGCAACGGATTTCCGGAACGGCGACGGTGATAGCGGCCTGTATTAGCAAGATAAAACGCAGAACCGTGATCGAGGTCTTCGTGAGACATATTGCGAACGATACACAGCTTATCTGAAATTTTCGCAATCCGCGGCATGTGCTCACAAAAGCGAACACCAGGGATGGATGTTTCGATCGAATCAAACGCTCCACGAATCTCAGCAGGTGCGTTGGGTTTAGGATCCCATGTATCAATTTGACTTTGCCCACCGCTGGCAAAAACGATGATCACTGACTTGGCTTTTCCAAAACCCGGCGTCAGGGCGACCGCTACGTTGTCGGCCAACGCTTGTTTTGGAATCAGGCCGGGCGTTGCCCACCCAAGACCAGCCAAGCCACCAAGTCGCAACCATGCTCGGCGATCGAAACTTCGATTTATGCTGATAGTCTGGTCAATGAATTCCAACAATCCAGCGTCCCCTTCGGTGACATTCTATCCGCTCTCAGGATGAAAACCCCACTTAATTTCAGGACATGAATTAATTTCCAATGGCATCTTCATCCCAATCGACTTTGATTAACCCGAAGCATCATGCCCCCTCGAAAGTCTGACCTGTTCGAATGTAATGTGACACTCAATTCGTTTCTTATGAACAGCCTGAAGACAATTGTCGCTGATCTGCCGGACGAAAGAATCTTCGATCCAGTTCCCGGAAACTGGCCGCTTCGGTTGACGATTCACATGGGCTCGTTAACGGATGACTCATCTGTTGTTTTTACATTCCCCCCACAACAAATCGCAAAAGCGTCTTTGTGCGGCGTCGTCGCTGATCTCTATTTCCCGCAGATTCGAGTCTGATATCAGAAATCGCCCGCCGCCGGGTTGGGATGAATTATCCTCGTTGCCGACAAACAGGATGCTGTGATACGAACCGGCGCTGACTGGAAACCCGGATGCCAGCACAGTCTTAATCTTTTTGATATCCGAGTCATCAAGCCCAGGGTTTCGTTTCCAGTCTTTGATCCAGTGAAATTCCAGTAAAGTATGTTTTAAATACTCCGTCGCCTCCTGTGTGGCAGCGGCTGAGGGCTTCATGTTTCCTGAAACTTGCTGTTGATAGGGCATTGCCGCTTCGGGGCAAATTCCAAATTTCTCCAGCCCCCTGATGATGTTATAGAAAAAGTCACCATCGTCCGTTCGGCCGGTTGATTCGTTTGCAGCCCCGTTGGCGAACTCGACGCTGAGCGTAACGCCCTGATCAGTCTGTTTGGCACACGCAAACTCAACTGCTTCGCCCGTCGCGAACACCGAACACGTTCCGCGTGTTCCCTGTCGACGCTGAACAAGTTCAAGACGTGCAAACTCCGGACGCAGATCAATTATGCCCGACAACGGATCGGAAGCCGTCGAAGTTTCCTGCGCTGAACACGGCAGCCATATGATCAGCAGCGTGGCTGCGACAAACAGTGAAGTGAGTCTGTTCCAACATCGAAAATCCTGAGGGAAGAGATCGAGACGACCAAGAGATTCTACTTTTGCTTCAGCCGCAACCTGCGAGCTTCAATAATTGCGTTGGGGTTCGCAGGCTCAACGGAAGGGTTGATGTATTCCCGCAGATCCCGAAGGGCTATAACGCGATAGCCTTCGAGTTTCAGGTACTTCAGATATGCCTCGAAGTTCTGCTGCTTACTGCTGACCCAGTCGTGAGCGGTATCCGGGACGCCGTGAAACTGCAGAATAGCAATGTGTCCGTCACGTGCCTGCTCGGCAGCACGGATGAAGTCGTGCAAAGTCCACGTGGGTCGCGCGTCACCGGCCGAGGGCAGCAACAATGGATGATCGCTGCCCGGTTCAAACGCGAATCCTCGACCTTCTTCATAAGGATACTCGGGTGCGCCTCCTCTTCGAGCAAACTGAATCCCGTGCTGCTTCAGAAGATCAAATGCAGTCGGAGTCATCGCATTGCCCGGCCAGGCAAAAGTGACTGGCGCCGGAATCCCGTGAGCTTTGCACTGCATCTTGATGCCATCCAACTGTTCGGCAAGTCGATCGACCGTCTTGTCGGTGATACCCAGATGGTCGCGCGTATGATTGCCGATTTCAAACCCATCCTGATGCAGTTCTCGAATCTGCTCCCATGTCATGTAGTCCTTCTTGTTTTCTTTAAAGTCAAATCCTTCCGTTATGAAGAATGTGGCTCCGAACCCGTATTCCTTGAGCAGCGGACGAGCGATCGTGTAGTGCGATTTTGCAGAATCATCAAATGTCAGCACCAGCACGCGATCAGGGATCGCCTTCCGAATAGCGGGATTGGGCGATGGTTCGTCCGCAGCACAATTCATCGAAAGTGCCAAGAGAGCAAGAATTACGAATCTCATGTCAATGACTTTCCGGGCTCAGCTGTTTTCGCAACACGTAGCCTCAGACTTCCGCTGCCCGAGTCCATCATTCTACCGTTCCAGCCTGCCATGTCACCAGCGAGCCACGCGTCCGTCGGAGTCGGGTACCCGGATAGCGAAGAGATTCGTGGGCATCAAGACTGACGCGCGACCAGACTGGTCAACAGTGACAAAACAGCAGAGTGACAAAACAGCGATATCAACCAGAGTCGCCTATTTCTGGTTCTTTCGTTTCTTCTGCACCTTTGAATCTACTGATTTGCCGAACTGTGGATTCGGCGTAGATGGAACTGCAGCGCCAACTCTGCTGCGCCAGTTCTTCATCGTGGTGTGCAATTCGGCCAGCTTTGCTGGCTGCTGTTCCGTCAGGCTGGTGGTCTCACCAATATCATCCTTCAGGTTGTAAAGTTCGAGCCGCCCCGTTTCGAACCATTCAATCAGTTTCCAATCGCCCATCCGAATCGCACCCGCCGGAGTCGTCCTGAATGGGCCACCATGCGGATCGCCCCTTCCTTCCAGATAGCAGGGGAAATGCCAAAAAATGGCATCGCGATTGAGGGTGTCTGCTGGATTTTTCAACAATGACACAAGACTCAAGCCATCAAGCTCGTAGCCATCCAACACTTTTGACCCCGTCATTTCCGCAAAAGTTGGATAAAGGTCGACACCAATGATCGGTTCATGACAAACAGAACCAGCCTTTGTCACTCCCGGCCATCGGCAGATGAATGGTTCTCGAATTCCACCTTCGTAAAGCATTCCTTTTGCACCGCGCAGCGGATGATTTGAAGTTGCTCCCGAATGACCTCCATTGTCTGAATAGAATACAATAATCGTATCATCGGCAAGCCCGAGTTCTTCAACCTTCGCCAGAACTCGCCCCACACTTTCGTCAACGCTTTGCACCATCGCAGCGTACTTTGCATTGTTCTGATGCTGCCCCGGCGGCTTTGCCTTAAACTTTGCGGCAACATCATCCTTTGCCTGGATCGGCGTGTGCACGGCGTAGTGTGTCAAATACAAAAAGAACGAGTTATCTTTATTGGACTCGATAAACTTAACGGCTTCATCGGTCAATCGATCGGTCAGATATTCGCCCGGCTTATCCTGTTTTAGATTTGGATAACTATAGGGGCTGTGATAACCGCCGCCACTGGGGCTTCCCCACTGCTTGCCGGCGATGTTGATGTCGAAACCCTGAGTCGTAGGATCATCGCCCAGATGCCATTTCCCCATGCTTGCCAGAACATAATCGTTCTGATCAAGCACCTCGGCCCATGTCACGAAATCACTGTCCAGCACTTCTTTGTTCTCGATAGGTTCCAGTCGTCGCAGTGCATGATTGCCACGACGCGGATCACCGACAGTAAAAATCCCATGACGAGGTGTATACTGTCCGCTTAGCAGACACGCTCGGCTGGGAGCACAGTTCGGAGCAGCAGCATATGCGTCGGTAAACACCATGCCGCTCGCTGCAAGTTTATCGATGTTCGGCGTCTCGTAGAATTCAGACCCCTGATACCCGAGGTCCGCCCAACCCAGATCGTCAATAAAGAAAAACACAACGTTCGGTTTGTCCATTGCAAGAACTGTTTGCACCGAGTTTGCGAACAATACAAAAAGAAAGATTAACGTGATCTGAAGTTTCATCTTCTGCATGACCTGTTGTAGCTTAGGTAAAAGAAGCTGGTCGATCGATTTTCGCACGCCTGATCGAGAGACCTTTGTCAGAATGGGTTAATTCAGTGAACAGCGAAGATGCTATCTTTGCAACCAAGTGACAGGTTTCACAGTCTTCACAATAATTCGCCGAGGAACGATGCGACGGGCTTCCAACGTGAATACACTTTACACCTGACCAGATGGAAACCGAAAGATAATCGACAACGAATGGAGTATAGAAAATGTGGCACACGTCAGAAGGAGACCGCGTTCTTGATGGTGCAGAAGCTGCACTTTTCAAAGCGGGCGTGACGTCATTGGTTGAACAGATTAAGGACGAAGCAAGCTATGAAAGCGTTGGTTACGTCATTACGCTGTTTGATAATCTTACATGGTCACAACGACTGGCGCTTATTGAAACTGTGGTAACGAACCTGCTGACAGAAACCGCCGGAACGCCACGGCTAACAGCGGTTAACGAAGCGGCAATCGGTTCTATCTTTGAACACATTAATTTTCAAATCGGCACGGAAATCAAAGACGTTCCGCCGCAAACCAAATGGCGACAACTTGTGCTGGAAGCCTGTCACGAAGCCTTCGGCGAACTGGCCTTTGACGGACAGGATTCCGACGAAGACGACGCCGGAACCAGCATGCCAACTTCGGCAGACAGTGAACGCATCGACTTATGGTTCCCCCTTGTGCAATCGTTGTCTGACCGGATCCTGTGGGACCGCGATTTCGAAATGATGGACGACTTTCTGGATGAACCACCCGAGAAAGCCGCGATTCTGCGACAGATCATGGGAATCGATGATGAATATTTCGCAACTGCTGCGGAAGATCTGAATTCGCTCGAAAACGTCGGCGAAACACTGCATCGACTTGCTGGAATCCTGCAATAAGCAATTCGGCAAACCGAATCAGGACGCCGCGCCACTTCATTTTCTTCGTCGCAAGACCAAACAGCGGCAGCCGGAAATCAACTGGCGTTACAGCACAATCGATGACAGGCAACGGAGTCATTCCGTTGCCCGAAAATCGAAGAAATCATGCTGCGTTTAGTAAAGTCATGGCCAATGGAAAAAGATTATTCCGCCGTGACGTCGAATCAGAGTGCTCGCTGAAGCACTTTACTAATTTCGCCTGACGGCCAATCAGCGACGCTATGCCTTTAGTGCAACCACCAACTTGTAGCGGATAGGCTGAACTGCAGCTTTCGCCTTTGAGTGAGCTGCATCATCAAACGCCGTCATTTTGCGGCGAAGCGTCTCAAGAGCTGACTGTACTTCAGCATCTTCAGCAAGCGGTCCACTGAGCTGTCGAAAGTTTGTGATGAATCCCTTGATCATCGATGTTTCGTACGCCTGTTTCTGAGCGACCTCGTTCATTACCTGATTGAACGGACCGACAAACGGGTTGTCCAGAAATTCAGCAGCCAGATTGATACCGGCGGTAAGTTCATCTTTCGTAAAGGACTTCTTCACGCTGCCAAACGTAACATCGGCATGATTGGTTGCCAGACCTTTTACTTGCAGCGTGAAGCGATTCAAATCCTGATTGAACGGCGAGTACGGTAGGATACTGGCTGTGCCATTTGAATCCGTTTCGTTTCCTGAAAAGCAAAACGGGTAGCGACGGCTTTCGATCTCGACTGCTCCGTCATTGCTGCTCAGAATCTGATGGCCATTTGTTGCTTCGGCCTTACCTGTTGCGAGATCGATCGTTACAGATCCAATATTACCGTCAAGCCTCAGAGCTTTCAAAAACGCATAGGCCATTACCAGGTGACCATTAGCTCCTGGGTGAACACCGTCTCCGCCTGCGACAGGATACTGCTCGCCCAACGCTGCCTTGGCGGCAACCATCGAATTCATCATTGCTCCAAATACATCAGCGTGAGGAAATTTATTTTCCACAGCTAACGTTTCAGCGATTTCGCCAAGGTGATGCAGATTGTCGTTGTAGACCTGGTCGAAATCAGGGTTGCCACGATTCCATGTAAAGCTATCTACAACACCTGGTGAACCAACCACAACTGTCGCGCCCGCTTTTTTCATGCGATCGATAATCTGTCGCATACCCTGTTCGTAAGTCTTTCCAATCTGATCATCATAGGCGCGGTAAGAACCATCGTTCATTCCGTAACAGGTTGTCACAACATCTGGCTTCCAAGGCACCAGATCGTTTTCCATACGGTTGGCAAATCCCGGAGCTCGTTCTCCACCCCAACCAAACTGAAAACTCTGAACTTCAAGGTCCGGATAACATGCCAGCAGGTAGGTTTCGATGAACTTGCTGTAAAGCTTCTGTTCCGTTATTGAATCGCCGATAATGGCCAGTCGATCGCCTTTTTCCAAAATCGGGTCTTCCGCAAAGCTGGCAACAGATAGCAAGGCAATAAGAACAGGCACGTACACAGAAATACGAATCATGGTGGGCTCGTTAAAGAGGCGTAGAACAGGCGGCTTGCCTTGAAGAAACAGAAGCCGGCAACCAGCAGCGATCTTCTCAAATAGTCATCGTCGACCAGTTGGAAGTATTCACCTGATAGCAGCCGTCCGTGAATTTTACAGTAGACAAGCCTGCAATGACCGCTGGCAGAGAAAAAATTTCGCAAACAGATTTTCACGCCACGTATTCTGACATGACTGCCAAAATTGATAGGAACTAAAATTATAGTGGAACGTCAATCGCCATCAGACGTATTTAACACTGCAAAGACTGCGTACAGACTGAAAATTGCAATACCCGACAGTTGAAGGGGGTGTTACAGATAGAACACTGTTGTGTGTTCACTCCCGCATTCACCACAACTGAAACCGGAAAGTAGGCCACTATGCTGTGCCAATTAGCTGGAACCGCTGCCGTTATCTTCGCCGTGTTGCTGGTGGCTGAAGCGGTCGTCGCCTTCGACGTGCAGGCGGTTATCCGAAAAACTGACGCTAACAAACGCAGTGCGATTGTTTTCGCGAATGGAAAAGAACGGACTACGAGCATTTCCAGCGAGGTCAGAGTTCTGGACAAGACCGGCAAAAACATAAGTGGCGGTCCGACTGCGAAGGAACTGAAGGAAGGTGCCGCGGTTATTCTTTCCGTGGAACGCGCCGGAAACACAATGCAGATCGGATCAATTCGCCTGGGTGGAAATGTGAATTCTCCAAACACGACAGGAAGGACTTCCATTGGAAGAAGCTCAGTTGGGTTCACACCACCTCACCGAGTGTGATGCCGAGTTCGTGGCGCACACGACAAACGTGATTAAAACATACAATCCATCACAACCGATGATCTGTAGGGATGAACAACCTGTCCAGCTGATCAAGGAAACACGCCTGCCGATTCCACCCACCAAAGCTCTCCGTAGCGCGTTGACTATGAATACGAACGCAGCGGCAGGGCTTCAATATTCATGTTCTGCGAACCGCCTGGCGGCTGGCAACAGGCGACCGCTCGCGAACACCGCACGAAACTCGTTTGGGCTCAGGAAGTCGCTTCCTTGCTGCACGGAAGATACGCCGACTGTGAACGGATGACGCTTGTCTGCGACAAGCTGAACACACAGACAATCGGTGCATTCTGCGAAGCGTTTGAGCCCGACCGAGCAGGCCCTTACGTTCGGCAAATTGATTTCTGCTGCACCCCCAAACACTGGGAACAACAAAAAATGCGGTCGCTCGTGGCGAAAGTCGTCAGGACTTTGGACTGTGGTTTCACCGGCCGAAACTCTACACGAGTTTCGCTACGTGATTTCTTAAAACGTTCTAGTTGCGAAACGAGAAATGAATTCCGGGACTCGAGTGATGATAATGTCGGCCACCATAGTATGGTCTGGGCGACGGATAGATGTACCGAGGCGTAACATACTGTTCAACGATAATCGGTGGAGCACTCTGATACACGGGAGCTGAAACTATGGTCGGCGGTGCCACAGAAATAGTTCGTGGCCGCTGCATGACAGAAATCACCTGCTGTCCCACGCCGTTCTCATGTAGAGTGATGACATCGGCAACTTGAAGTTCATTACGAACTCCATTGGCCTGAATGTGATTAATAATGACCGCTTCGCTTAACCCACTGCGAGACATCGCAATCACGTCTTCAATTGAAACTGCCCGAGCAACCTGTTGCTGTTGTTGATATTGTAACTGCTGCTGAAGTTGCTGTTGCTGCTGATACTGGTAGGCTCGATTTTCCGCTAACTGACGATCCCGAGCATTCCCCAATACGGCACCCGTCACTAATCCAACAGCGCCGCCAATCAACGCTCCGGCTACTGGTTTGTGATTGTGTTCGCCAATTGCAACTCCCGCCGCTGCACCGGCAAGTCCGCCGAGTACAGAACCCTGTTGAGTACGATACTGCGCTGAGGCATCGCTAAGCGGCAGTGCGACAATAATCAATATGGGCAATAAAGAACTCTTCATCGGTTTTTCTCCAGTCTGTCGACCTCGCCACCCCTTTTGGATGCACGGCGGCGAGGGAAGCTACGGGTTGTATTAATTATCGTCAACCCCGGTACGCCAACGTGAGAACCCCGGCATCGAATCCGGAACGACATAGTCGTCCAGTAAATACTGTAAAGGCATGACTGGAGGCCTGGATGTTGGCATCTGGTAGACATAGATTGTGGAGAATTGAGACGGAACGGTTTGTAAATCTGCAATTTCATTCAGGAATGAAGTCCAGACCTCGCTCTGAAACCAACCTACTGGATCCTTTTCAGGCCAGCTCCGATCAGTTGCTGAAACTTCGTCATCCGCTGACCATTTTAGCGAAGAAGATTCACTGGAATCGATTCGACGTGGCGCTCACCGAATGCTACTGCCCGGCAACTGGAGCTCCTCCCAAAGACATCCAACTGCTCGTCGGTTTGAATTAACTCAGGTACACATTCAATGAATCCGACGAATCACTGCTCGACCGCCGGCCGGAAAACCAATAATGGCTGCACTTCTGTGGTCACTTCCGCTGGCGTGCTGAGAACACCGTGACACCAGGCAGTATGACGTACCGCTGCAGGCCAAATCGCTGACGAAATGGCGACAGCGAGTCGGTTCTGATCACAGCTGACAGTGCTGTTTGAATAAACCGTCGCGATCGCCGTTCTGGCCGCTGCGGGATCAAACATTCAGAAGCTGGTGGGTGCGATTGTGCACGCGCTGATTTTCTGGCTGTGGAGTTGGCTGGAGGCACGAATTTCACCGAACATCGAGTATCGTCCTGTCTGTCTGGCAAGCGTCCGAGATCGTTCGTCACCGCGTACCTCCAGACCTGGAACCGGATGTCAATACAGTCCCGATTTTTTCAGTGTCGACGAAGTAAATACTGATGGCGAATGCTGCGCAAAGCGGACTGAATCCACGTTTAAAACTGCTGAAACGCCAACACCAAGGGTTTCCAGCAGAGTCCCGCGAGACGCATGCAGCGGCACGAGTGCGTGATTGTAATCGACCAGTGAACGCTGCCATGCGGTCGTCGCTTACGTCGCTCGAATTCGCGATTCCAGTACAGGTTCAACATCCGTTGCCCCTGCAGCGTGACGCTGTGAGGCCGCCTGCAGTCGCACGTTGGCTGCGTCGCGACTCAAAGTGAGCGACTGAGTCACGCTGTACGTGCGGTCAAGTTCAGTTAAGGCGGTTCGCAATTGCCCTTCAATCTAGCGCGTCTGTTCGGTCAGCACCGCCTGATCTCGTCGCAAGCGCAGTTCAGCATTGTGGACGGCCGAATCCCGCCGTTCCAAAAAAAACCAGTCATCGTCGCGGCGATCCATACCACGGTGTCCTATTTCAACGAGCCCCTTGTCGACCCGGAGAGCATGAAGAACCTGAAAGCTGCGTTTCACGAGCACTGCCGACAAACAATGCACGACCTAAGCAACGCATTGATCGTTTAGGCTTCGGAAAATTCACCTCGTTAGATAACGGGATGAAGCCGCACAGCATCGTCCAGACGGAACGTCAATCAAACGCGGCAGCACAGCGTTCCGACACATACACAAACCAGCACGTCGGATCCGTACTGACTGAATGCCTAGACTGAACTTCACAAAGAAGATAACAATTGCAGCCACGCCGAAAACGGCGTGGCTGCAATTTCAATGTCACCAAATACATGTCCGGTGCGAAAGTCTATCGCAGTCGATCTGCACCAATGCAGCCGTTCAGTTTATTCAGGTACTCAGAAGATGACACCCGTGCAAGTTCTGATTCCGCATATTTCAATCTCGAATCCAGATCAAGACGCTCTAAGTCCGACGCGAATTCCGGCTGATTCACAATGCCCTGAACATAGCTCAGGTGACGCTGCCACAACTGCTGATCTCGCTGTCGGCGAGTCTTTAATCGCTCAGCGTACCAATCAGATTGCAACATCGACTTCAGCGTAAACATTGCTCGAATATCGGGATGAGTGACGTCGTTACCGTTGTACTGACCTTCCACCATGATATGCAGCAGAGCTCGGAGCGGCGGACATGCAAGGTCAAGACATCCGTCCTGCATGTAATTCTGAGCAACGCGTTCCTGAGCTTCCGTGATGTACAGAATACCGTCTGCAAATGCAGCTTCATCCTGCGACTCAGGTCTCATAATATCGTCGTCAAAGACTTTGCCCGGATTGTCGAAGACTCGACCACCAAACCGCCGAATGAATCTTGACGTAATGCGATACCCCAGCCGACTAGCCAGAATCTTCTTTCCGTCATACTCATAGTCTTCCATCTTCTCCATTAAATCTTCACGCAGCAGGAATTCCGGAGTGCGTTCTTCAGGGCTGAGCCGGCACCAGATTTCCGGAATCAACAGACTGATGTCATGGTCAATTCGAACATTGGTTCCGATGTGACCAGCGGGAGTCGAAAAGCCGCTCAGCCCGGTCAATAGATAGCTGACTAAAGCCGCGTTCAGGTCGGTGATGGGCAGTAATGCATTGAATGGCCCCTTTGTCAAAGCACCTTCGCTGCCAGCACCTGTTGTCGAAGGACTCTTGCCCGTCAGTGCGCTGACGAAGTCCATAAACAGTTCGGGAAGTTCCTGATAATGAATCGGGTTGTACACGGCCAAAGGCCGAATACCTTTTGCGTAGTCAGCCGGATTATTGCGACGACCAACCAGCACAGAACTCACAGGCTGATGCACGGCTTTGACACTGGGAATAGCCCGAAACAACCGAACACCGGCTTCTGCCACGTATCGGTTGAAAGGCGCCATCACGTCTGGTCGCGTTTGCAGGTAACGCGGGTTCTTGCTGGGTTCTCCAGCAATCATCCGCGGAGTGGCGGAACAAACAACATAGCCCTGATCAGCATCCCGGGCTGCCAGAAGCAGCTTCTGCATAGGATCCGTAAACTGACTCAGGTCAACGGGACGGTCGCAGATATCCAGAATCCGTTGTCGAGAAAGAGGTTCGAAGTTCACGATGAAGTTGTCATCACGAGCCAGATCGGCTTCGGTCTGCTTGTCCAACCCACGGTGAATCGCATCGTCCGGTCGCTGAAACAGTCGGTACTCGCAGTTCGTCGTGAACTTAAAGCTAGTTACATCTGCCGCAAAAGGCCCGAGGTATTCCAGCTGTGAAGCCGGTACGACAACCGAAGCGGTAATGTCATCTTCTGTCTGCACCTTCTGAGCCGGCGCGAAGTCCTGTCGCAGCTTGTATGTACGCCATGTATTTTCACCAAGCAAGCCGACTCGCAGATAGGTTCCAACCAACTTACGTTCGCCGTACTTCAGTTCGTGGCCCGGATGGCCATTTACGATGTCGACGGCGAACTGCTTTCGCCAGTCACTCTCGACTTCACCGCGATGCATACGCTTGATAATAAAGACAATCGCATAGATGTACCCGGGAATCGATTCCAGCCACTCATTGTAATCGTCGGTGTAGTCCTGCGATGGCGTCAGTAGCTTGATTACGCTGCCCAAAGAACGCGAGGAATCAAGCACGCGTCGCGTTGGCTTGGCCGCATAGTCTGGCTGAAAGCTGGCATTTTCGCTCCAGCGGTCGGAATAGTCGCGATCAAAAATTTCCTGCACAAGTTTCAGGTCATTTTCTGCATCCGCCACAAAGATTGGACCATGCAGCAGATAGTCGGCAATCGACTTGCTGATTTCACTTTTTCCGCCACCGCTGACGGTGCACGGTTTGTGACAGAAAACACCTTCCGCCAGAGTTCCCACCAAACGCCACGACGGTGCCGCGGCGTGTTTGTCGAGCCGCACTTTGTACCCCGAAGGGGTCATGTAGACATTTTCGGGACGCAGCGGAATAGAATGCTGAACACCGTTTCTAAGCCAGGTAATCTTCTGGTCGTGAACATTCGCGGAGCAGTTTTCCGGAACGTAAACCAGCTGAGGAAACAGTCGGTCGACGCCGTAACCTTCCGGACGAACGTCAATGAAGTCGGCATAGTCGCCGGCAACATCGTCAAAAGTACGATCGTTGTAACGACGACTGTCGGCTGTAAATTCGTCACCAAGACTAAAGCTGGCAAATGCTAGAGCACCGCCGGCATGTTCTTCTTCGTAATTGCCAGCAAGATTCGCCGCATAGCTAAGCTGAGTCTTAACTTCTTTTTTGCAGTAGCCAAAATAGTTGTCAGCGATCAGTGTGACGATCACTCCGTCTTCGTTACGACAGGTCAGCTTAAACGGCGTGCCTCCGTTGTACTTTTCGTCTTCTGACTGCCAGCACATCCCATCTCGCTTTTGCCGTTCCGTCGCCGAATCAATCTGCGGCAGACCAACGTCCTTTTTCGTCAGCGAAGTAAGATGCGGGGCCAAAATCACGCAACCCGTATGGCCGCTCCAGTGAACAACATCCAGCCCGGCATCGTTTTCCAGCAGGAATGGATCGCCCGCATTTCCGAAGATGGATTCCACAAAATCAAGATTACTGACCAAAGATCCAGGAGCGATAAACCGAACCTCCATGGTCTTCTCTTCGCAATATCCTCCAACTTTGGGACACACCACCGGACGCATCAACAGTGAAACAAACCCGCCGGCCTTCTGAGACTCGTCAGCGGTAAATGGAAACTCGATATCTGCGGCTGGCGGATTCATCGCAGCCTTGAATAACTTCACAAACGTCTTGCGAGGCACAGCCTGCTTGTCGTGAGGAATCGGCAGTCCGCCTTCGGTGACGTGGAACGTGCCTTTCGTTGTGCGACGGTCGTTACGTGGATTGTGCAAAACGCCATTGTGTACGCGATACGAGGAAACAAGCTTGTTGGTGTATTGGTCGCCGTTGATCGGCAATGAAAGTTCCCGCGCAATCCCATGACGATCCAGCACAAAGGTGGTGTCCGGCAGTTTTAGGTCATCAACGCCCTTTACGCCATCAAAATATCGAGCCAGGAATGACTCGACACGGCGATCTGCGGGGCTTCGGATCTCATCCAGTTGCTTCAACCGTTGGTGGTACGTATTTAAGATGCGTTCCGCGCCAAGCGAATCGGAGGCTCCGCAACCTGCCGGCACAGGCTGACCATTTGCAATTAGCTTAAGCCCAATATACCGAACGATGTCAGCGCGAGACTGCTGCGTCTTTGCATCGGATCGATCAGCCACAAAACCCAACGACTCTTCAAGATCAGTAATTGTCATGCTAACCTGATTTTCCTGTCACTTCACTCGCGTTCTAAAACGCAGACCTCGCACCTGTTGACGCGAAGGTTATTCGGTTCGCTGTCCGTAATCAAACGGGCATCCGATCGGCCTGCCGGATTCGCGAAAATGCCGCAGGGAAACAGCGATTCAGGAAAATTGCGAAACTGAATTGTGATCGAAACCACGTTACAGCGTAGTTCATCAGATTTATCGCTGCAGTTGCGCCAGCACACTTCGATACGGAAGATGTTCCAATCGGCCGAAGCGAGAATCGCTTTGCAGACGTGCCTTCGAGATCACTGGCGAGGACAGTCCGCACAAAAAACGAGCCACCCCAACGTGATCCATCAACGTCGCCTCCAACTGCGAGGCAACCTGCTGAATCAACACTGCGTCCACGTCAGAAATCGCAACACCAGCGCGATCATGAACTTTCTGTGAATTTCCGCCAAGACACCACGAGCAATGTCCGCAGGCCTGAGGCAGCGGCATTCCAAAGTGATTGCACAGATAGGCAACCTGGCATGCTTCCATTTCGATCAGCTTTACCACCTGATCCAGACGCTCTAATTCCCGCTGTTCACGCATCAATACCTGACCATGCAGTTTTTCAGCGAGCCGGTTCAAATCCGCCGGCAAACGCAGCAGTCGATAGCGATTGCGAACTCCCTCCACCTTCAATTCCAGCATGTCGCGTTCGCCAAGGTAATCCAAAGCAACAACCAGACGATCTCGCGGCTGATTCAGCTTGCTGGCTACCTGATCCAGATCAATCGAAAACCACGTCTGTTTTTTTCGCGACTGAGCCAGCACGCTTCGCAAAAACTCGCGACGTTCTCCGTCAAACTGCTCCAGAATTTCAGCTGATGTCATCTTCGGCTTGAATTGATACCCGGAATAGAAAGGAGTGCCACCTTCAAGATAGCCATCCAGTTCGAGATACGTGATTAACGTACGAATAACAAGCAGGCGAATATCCGAAACACCGGACAATTCGTAGTAGCTCACGTCAAACTGCTCTCCCTTAGAAAACAGCTCGCGAACCAGTCGCGTAATCGAATCAAGACTCGGCGTGTCACCGTGAGCAAAGTTCTCCAGCACGGTCAGATCTTCAGAACACGCCAGCACTTCGCAGGTCGCCGCTTCTCCGTCGCGGCCAGCTCGACCAATTTCCTGCGAATAGTTTTCCAGCCCCTTCGGCATGTTGTAATGATACACATAGCGGATGTTGGATTTGTCGACTCCCATGCCAAATGCAATTGTCGCAACCACAATGCCGGAATCGGATGCAAGAAACCAATCCTGCGTGGCAGCCCGCTGCTCCGGTTTCAAGCCAGCATGATAAGGCTTTGCGGAAAAACCATGCGATTCAAGTTTCGCAGCCACCTCCATCGCCGTTTTCTGCAATGTGACGTAGACAATTGTGGGCCCCGCCGCACGCTCGCGAAGTCGAGACAACAGAAGTTCGTCGCGTCCGGAAGCGTCAACGGGCGTCATCAGTAGTGTTAAATTACTGCGATAAAACCCGGTGCAGGTTGCACATGATTCAGCGATCTCGAAAACTCGACACATATCCAGCAGTACCTGCGGAGTCGCTGTGGCGGTCAGCGCAAGAATCCGTTCTGCCTTGAACTGCTTCGCAAATCCGGCCAGCTTTAGATAATCCGGTCGAAAGTTGTGACCCCATTCTGAAATACAATGAGCTTCATCGACAGCAAATAGCGACACACGAACTCGCTGCATGCTTTCACGAAATCGCTCGTTGTTGAATCGCTCCGGAGCGACATACAACAGCTTCAAACGCCCGCTTCGAACGTCGTCCATCACCGCACGGTACTCGTCGGCCGATAACGACGAATCCAGACGCTTTGCGGAAATCCCACGAACGGCTAGTGCGTCAATCTGGTCCTTCATCAATGCAATCAACGGCGAAACAACCAGAGTCAGGCCTTCAAACGCCAGAGCCGGCAACTGGTAGCACAGCGACTTACCGCCACCTGTCGGAAATACGGCTGCGGCAGAATGTCCTGCCAGCAGATTTTCGATGACGGTTTCCTGACCTTCACGAAACTCATTAAAGCCGAAGTGCTGTTTCAGAAGCTCAACTGATGACATCGTGAACTACCTCGCCGTGAACATCTGTCAGGCGGTAGTCGCGGCCCTGAAAACGGTACGTCAGCTTTTCATGGTTGAAGCCCATTAAGTGCATAATCGTTGCCTGAAGATCGTGGACGTGCACTTTATTTTCAACAACGCCAAACCCCAGTTCATCCGTTTGACCATAGTTGTAGCCGCCCTTGACGCCTCCACCAGCCATCCACATCGTAAAACAGTCCGGAAAATGATCGCGGCCCAGAACCTTGCTGCCCGCAGTACGACCTTCCCGAAACGGCGTTCGTCCAAATTCTCCGCCGCAGATGATTAACGTATCTTTCAATAGACCACGTTGTTTTAAATCTTTGATCAACGCAGAAATCGGCTTATCCGTTGCCGCCATCTTATTTGTAAGACCCGAACCAAGTCCGGTACCTTCGCCAGTGCCGTGAAAGTCCCAGCCCCAGTCGAACAGTTGCACAAAACGAACTCCCTGTTCAACCAGACGCCTGGCCAGCAGACAGTTATTTGCGAAACTGGCTTCCCCCGGTTTCGCTCCGTAGGCTTCGTGAGTTTCTTTCGTTTCTTTGGCAATATCCATAACGTCCGGAACGGACGCCTGCATGCGGTACGCCAGTTCGTACTGAGCAATCCGGGTTAGAGTTTCGGGATGGCCGAGTTCTTTGGCCTGAAGTTCATTCAACTGTTTCAACGCGTCCAGTGAACGACGACGCAGGTTGCGATCCATACCTTGGGGATCAGAGGCGTACAAAACAGGGTCGCCTTTCGAGCGACATTGCACTCCCTGAAATACTGACGGAAGAAAACCGCTGCCGAATGAATTGGCTCCACCGTTGGGCTGCACGCCACTGCTGATCAATACAACAAAGCCAGGCAGATCCTGGTTTTCTGTACCCAACCCATACGTCGCCCACGCTCCCATTGATGGACGTCCGGATCTTGGCGAACCGGTGTAGATCAACAGTTCTGCCGGAGCGTGATTGAACTGGTCGGTGTTCATCGAGTGAATAAAGCACATCTCGTCCACAACTTCGGGATCATGGAAATTGGGAACCGCGTCCGACAACCACGAACCGCCCTGTCCATACTGAGCAAACTTCCGAGGTGTGCCCATCAGCTTCGGCACGCCGGACGTGAAGGCGAACGTGCGCCCCTTCAGAAACTCCTCCGGACAGTCCTCTCCGTCGCGTTTCACCAACTCCGGCTTGTGATCATAGATATCAAGATTCGGAGGCGAACCCGTCAGGTGCAGGTAAATAACCCGCTTCGCTTTCGGTTCAAAATGCGGAGCCCTGCCAGCCAGAGGCTGCATGGCATCGATACTAATGTCAGCAGCATTCGCGCTGCCGGACAGGGATGACAAAGCCATCGCCCCAAGGCCAACGCCGGACGTTGACAGAAAATGGCGGCGAGTACGGTCTTGAAGGCTGTTTAGGAATGGATTCATGGTAACGCGACCCCGTTTTTCATTCGTCTTGTTTGGTGTAATCCGCTTTATTTCAGACATCATCGGCGGTAAAGAACGCAACCATCTATCTCTTCAAAAACATCTCATCCAGATTCAATAGCACATTACAGACCACCGTCATTGCGGCGGCATCCAGTGCATCAATGCCATCTGGCAACATGCCCAACGGTTCTGTTGCCAGTTTCATCGCTTCATCTGTTTTGCCCGCGAAATCCGCTTTTGAATCGTCGAACAATGCAACCAGTGCGTTGACTTCAGCGTCCGCAGGTGGCCGCAGCAAACAACGGCGAAACGCCACAGCAATCTGTTCGCTTACCGGGCCGCCATGCTGTAACGCGATTCGCCCCAGCGACTGAGCCGCTTCCACATAAACGGGGTCGTTCAATGTCACCAAAGACTGCAGCGGCGTGTTCGTACTGTTTCGCCGAACCGTACAAACCTCACGGTTTGGAGCGTCAAAGGTTGCCATCGAGGGATACGGATTGCTGCGACGCCAGGTTGTGTAAAGTCCTCGACGATAGCGGTCTTCGCCTTCGCTTGTCTTCCAGTCTGTTGAGCCTCCAAATGCCGCGGTCAGCCCCAGATTGGGTTGCGGCGGATTGACGGGAGCACCATACATTTTATCGCTCAACAACCCGGCGGCAAACAAGGCCTGATCACGAACCATTTCCGCACTCAGGCGAACACGTGGCCCGCGGGCCAGCCAACGATTCTCCGGGTCCATGGCACCTTTTTCGGAGGTGACGGCGGCGGCCTGCCTATAGGTCGCAGAAGTAACCAAGGTGCGAATCAAATCCTTTGTGTTCCAACCGTTTTGGGTCAATTCGGTTGCCAGCCAATCCAGCAGTTCCGGATGAGTTGGAAGTTCCCCCTGCGAACCGAACTCTTCACTAGTAACGACGATGCCTCGACCAAAAATCGTCTCCCAGAATCGATTCGCCGAAACACGTGCAGTCAGCGGATTAGTGGAACTGGTCAACCATTCCGCCACAGCCAATCTGTCTAAAACTTCGCCTGCCTGAGGATCGCTAAACGCAACCGGCAGCCCAACCTCAACCACCTGCCCCTTGTCAAGATAACTACCTCGATGCTGCAGATGCGTTGTGCGACGGTTATCCGCCATCTCACGAAAGATCGGCACTGAGGTCGCTGGCTGCATTTGACTAAGTTGCTTTTCCGCCTTAACCAATTGTCGGCGTTGATCCGTCAATTCGGGGGCTGAGTTTTTTCGATAATGTGCGGCCAGCAATGTGGCTTCTTCCACGTTTCGGTCTGCAGCCGACTTATCGACAATCGCCAACATCGACTCAGGAATCTGCGAACGCTGAATCGCCGCACGATCGCTGGTTGAGCTCAATCGAAAATGCGCCAGAAGATGATTTTCATGAGGCGAATTTTGACCAATACTAATTCGCAAAATCGATGGTTCTTCAACCACCACCTGTTGCCGCGGAACGATCACTAATTGGTGCTTCGCGGCAATCGCTCCACCAACCGCCCAGCCGTCGTTAGAGCCCGTTTTCCCAGACAGCACGTCCGCCGCTTCAAAGTTGGGTTGATTGTAATCGGCGTGAGCCGTCTGAAATTCAATATCCTTCACATTACTGGGCGAATAGTCGACAGATGGATTCGGAGCATCCGCAATTGTCAGCTGTCCAACCGACTTGCGTTCGGCGTCCAGTAATTCAATCGTGAAGTTATTCAACCGAGTATGCAGTCCGTTATCGGTGCGATTCCAGATCGCAATTCGTTCCACGGGCTGAACGCTTCCCAAATCGACTTCCCACCACGGATCGTCAACGGTATCCGTGTGCGTGACAGAATTTTGCTGATAGTCACCGTCTGTATTGCCATCGATGGCGTATTCCGATGGACCACCAAAAGCCGTGGAATGCTGAGTCGCCTTACCCCGAGTCGCGACATTGCTGCCGCCGCTAAACACCTGAACTTCGGCAAGTGACAGCATCTGTCCCTTGCCGTTGTTCGTGACACGCACAAATTTTGCCTGAGGCGCAGATTCTCCATTGGGAACAAGCTGAGTCGCGAAACTCGTGATCACAAAATTGCCTCCGCTAAGTCCGGCACCTTTGCCAGGCAGCGCTTCGTGCGGCAGTGTTTCCAAGCGAATGGCGGCGATAGCAGGCGATGACGCACTTCCCGCTTCAAGCGAAACCGGAATATCAATCGTGTAGGTATCTTTGGGTGAACCCGTTTCAATCAGCACAGAACCATCTTCCAAAATTTGCGACGGTTCACCACTCGATCGCAACACGCTGCCCGGAATCAATGCATCCCACGCAGGAACGGTCCTCAAACGTTGCTCCCACTTTTCCTGAGACGCGACAATTTCCGGCGTTGCGGTATCCATCTGCAATTTCAATTCAGCAATCTGAGTTTCCAGATCAGCTTTCAGACGAAGTTGCTCGTCCGTGTACAACTGCAGAAGCGGCGATTCGTCTCGACGATCAGCATCCTGTGTATTATTGAAGATGGCAAAGAATCGAAAATATTCTTCCTGAGTAATCGGGTCATACTTGTGAGTATGACACTGAGCACACGCCATCGTTGTCCCCATCCACACAGCCATTGTGGTGTTTACTCGATCCACGACCGCGACGTTTCGAAATTCTTCGTCCTGAGTTCCGCCTTCGTTGTTCGTCAACGTGTTGCGATGAAATGCCGTTGCAATTAATTGACTCTCCGTCGCATCCGGCAGCAGGTCGCCTGCGATTTGTTCTTTTGTAAACTGGTCGAACGGCATGTTGCTGTTGATGGCTTTAATGACCCAGTCGCGATATCCCCAAATCGTTCTCGGTGGATCATCGGCGTAACCTGCGCTGTCGGCGTACCGCGCCAGGTCCAGCCACTTTCTCGCCCAGTGTTCTCCAAACGCAGGTCGCTGCAGCAAATCGTCTACCAGTTTTTCATACGCCTGCGGATCCGCGTCCGCGACAAACGCGTCGACTTCAGCAACAGTCGGCGGCAGCCCGGTCAGATCAAGAAAGACGCGACGAGCCAACGCATATCGATCGGCTTCGGCCGACGGTGTCAGACCATGCTGCTTCATTCGTCGCAGCATGAAATTGTCGACAGCATTGTGTGGCCACGCGGAGTGACCTGCATCCGGAACGGGAACGTCGGGACGAACCGGCGTCACATACGACCAATGCATCGCGTACTTCGCGCCCTGTTGAACCCATTGACGCAGGATGTCCACTTCATGAGCACTAAGCCGAGCACCATGGTCCGCAGGAGGCATGCGAATATCTTCGTCGGCGCTGGTAATTCGAGCGATCAGTTCGCTGTGCTCCGGTTTTCCTGCCACAATCGCCGTGGTGCCGGATTCGAGCTCGGTAACCGCTGCGCCACGAAGATCCAGCCGCAGACCGGCCTGAACGCTCGCCGGGTCCGGTCCATGGCAAAGCAAACACTTGTTCGAAAGAATCGGACGCACGTCAAGGTTAAAGTCAATGTCGTCGGCCACGGACTGTAAAACTGCCTGCGATAAATAAAGGGCCACGCAAAAACAAGCGATAGATGTTCGCATTATTCCGAGTCGATTCAGAAGGTAGGGGCGTTCATTTCGTAGGCCGGTATTGTAACAAATCGAATCTCTGCAATCAGTAAACAAAATTGATTCTAGAGGCGCTCTTTAAAGAGTCACCAGCAACAAGGATCAATTTGCCGCCGATCTTCCTTTCTGACGTGGTACGACGGGCCAAAAACCTTCAGGAACACAGTTGTTTTGTGATTTCCTTTCACAAAACACGATATCGCGTCGCCAACAACAAACATCACAAAAAAAATCTAAACCCGATTCTTCCCGGACGACGCTGGATCGAAATCCCCGTTGTCTTCGGTTGCATTCTGCTAATCACTGCCGGCCTGCTGCCCGCCAGACAAAGAGCTCGAGATGCAGCTCAACAAACTCAGTCAAAGAACTATCTCAAACAGTTCGGGCTCGCTTTTCATAACTATCGCGATACCTGTAACTACTTTCCCATCGGCGGAGACATTGAAACGAATGGAACAGCAAAGCATGGCTGGATAACGCGCTGCATTCCATACATCGAATCAACGCCAATCTACAGTTTCATTGAACAGGATCTCCCATGGGACCACCCAATTAACTACGACGTATTCCAGAGAGACTGGCCAAGCGCACGTATGACCGGAGTGCCCGAGCAATTCGCATCAGATGGTTGCGGCCTGATTCACTACATGGCGAACCCTAACATCTTTCACAGAAACAGCACAACCACACTGACGTCCATTGCCGAGGGAATTAGTCACAACTGGTTGCTGGCAGAAGTCTCCGGCGATTACAAACCCTGGGGCTACCCATTCAACTGGCGACACCTGCAGTTGCCATTCAACAGCGGCAACGGTTCATTCGGGCGACCGACCGCAGACAGCGTTCAGCTGTGCATGGCCGACGGATCTGTTACACGACTAATGCATGAGGTCCATCCGTCCATTGTGCAAAATCTGGCCACCGCAGGTCGAACGGCATCGACGAAAACAATTCAGGGGCCGGACCTGCACTTCGACGCACAACCATAACCAGCGCGACATTAATACGTTTTACTTCAGCAAGGCAAGATCGGCTCAATGTCAAACCTGCGACTCGACTTACACATTGTCAGGTTCTTCGGGGCTGTTTGCGAACAACGCAAAGGCAGCGGATGTCACTCGATACGCTGGACTGCAACGGGACTCCATGGCCGCTCAGCAAGCTCAGGCGTACGCTCGGACACAGAAACTTTGGAAAGCACGGAAAACTCTGCCATTCGCCAGAGAAGCAGTCAACAAATTGCAGAACCAATGGTTCTGGAATCGTGATAACAGCGCAATAGCCACAGCCAACCTTCGTGTGCAGGGCTTGAAGTCGTACAGCGAATCCAGTATCGGTACGACTATCCAATACTGGGATATTCACTCACAGGATGAGAGTGTGCTGTAGGCCACAACCGGCGGTGCAGCCGAAGGATTTCAGGGCGGAAGTTCAATCGTTGGCAACACGTTTTCGTTTGTGCCGAGTGAGGGTGGATGGCCCGCTTTTATCTCCAGACGGAGTTGCTCATTCCCTGGCTGTTGTTGAAGTAACAACTGTTGCGTCTGCCGGAGTCGTTCTTCCGATTCTCGCAGATCGCTGTGAAGTCACTCTTTGTTCGGCCTGAGTTCTTCAGCCTGTCGGGCTTGACGCTCAGCTCTCGCTCTCTGCGTGTTTCGGCTCCGGAATAAACTTCCGGCAGTGTCGTACCATCTTGATTTGTACTGACCGACGGTTTCAACGATATCCCTATCGCTGCTGCGTTCCTTCGTTCGGTGGTCGTTCACAAACAAGCAAGTACGAAGACCCGTAGCAGTGCTTCAAAAAACATTCCGACCCAAAGTCACCTGCCTGCCACATTTTCAGCAGCCCAGACTACGGCTCCGACCACAACGTGCGACGACCGACAACAGCAAAACATCCAGTCGATCGTGATGACGCCTACGTTCGCCCATACCGCAGAACATCCGGGCAACGACTGTGCAGAGTCGAATTGTGAGTTCCGTTCCACGATTCATCAAAGAGCTATTTCGCCGCCAATTGTGGGTCAACATCCCGCAGAATCAGAGCACGCCAGCTGTGCCAGCGATTTCCATCAGCCCACCACAAAAGCCGGTGGAAAAGAATTGTGCAAATCGTGGTAGTTGTGCAAAGCCAGCATGATCCTCTGCAGATCCTGCTGGCTTTGCACTTCGGTCGGCCGCTTCACTTGCCGGTCGAAAACTGTTGGGAATGTAAATCGACAGCAGAACAATGGCAGATCCAACCAACAACCCCAGAAGACGCATCTTCGTTTCTGTTGACTTCGCCAAAGTGACGCACACAACAGAATATCACCGACCGAATGTTTATCTGTTCAGGTCAATGCGAAAAACGTGCATAGCCGACAAACTGCTACCGTGTCGCAGCGCATTCGGCGTGCACCAAACGGCTCAACTGAATCACAATACCTCAGCTTCCACTAGTATTTAACACACGTATTCTTCCGGAGAAAATACGGTACCGGTTCGCAGACTCTGAGCGATAATTTCGATCCATGCTGCGGCCGCTGGAGTCACTTCTTCATCCAGCATCTGGCGAACACGTTGCTCGTATTGTTCGAGGCAAGGTTCAACGGTGGATGCGTTCCGCATTGTTGTGCAAATGCGGTAAAGTCGGTTAACAACCCAAAGCTGCTTTTGTTGTCGTGTTGGAGTTTCCAACATAGCTGGCGACCTGATTTCGAATGAGCTGAACTCTTCGAGATGAGTCATCGAGTTTTGGTCGTGTCGATATTGCGGAGACTTACTCGTTTGGCAACGAGAACGACTATGACGAACCACATACAACAGTCGAATTACCTGTGTTAATCATTCGGCGTGTACTGATGAGCAAAACTTTGATGGTTGTGTTGGCAGCAAATCGTTTATTGAATCCTGAATGCCAAACACCAGGCCCGAGGAAAAAACGTAAAGACATATTTCCGTGGAAACCCACAAGCTTACGAATGGCGTTTAACAACTTTCCGAAATGAAATCGTCCAGTGCCAAGGAAAGCAGGCGACCAGTTTGCAAACATCGTTTCGGCAAATTCCACTGAAAATACTCGTTGACAGATTTGCTCGAACAGCCGGCAAAAATCAGGTCGCTCGAATTTACTGCTGCGGCACAGCCAGCTGCAGAAACTCGGGTAGATAAATTCGCCAGACGTCCCACGAGTGACCGCCACGGGTTGTCTTGAAACTGTGCTGAACACCGTTTTCCTTCAACGCCGCCACAAATTTGTGATTACGTTCCAACAGAAAGTCATCCTGACCAATTGGAATCCAGAAGTTCTTTAAAGTGTTGGCCAACGGATTTTCGCCAAACATTGCAGGATACCTGTTCTCAAGGTTTTCCCGTTCTGCATCAGGAACCGCGGCACTAAACGCCCCAATGCTGCTGAACTTATCGATATTATTCAATCCAGTGTCTATGGCGTGACCGCCTCCCATAGACAGGCCTACAATTGACCGATTCGCCGCGTCTTTTCGCACCTTGAACTTCGCTTCCAAAAACGGCAGAAGGTCCTGAGTAATATCGCGTTCGAACAGCTGATTATTCTCAACAAAGTAGTTATCTGCTCGCCGTCCAAACGGAGCCGGAACCGGATGTCCATACGGCATGGCGATGATACAGCGGCCTATCTTCTTTGCCGCCAATAGGTTGTCTGCAATCAAATGAGCTCGCCCAACATCAGTCCATGCGGTTTCGTCGTCTCCGAAACCGTGCAGCAAAACGACCAGTGGATAGGTTTCGTCAGACGTCGCATTGTAATCGGGCGGAGTGTAGACAATCACCGGGCGAGAATTCCCCACGCTCGTTGACGGATAGATAAGTCTCTGTACAACGCCATGCGGCACGTCCAGAAATTCCGTCAGCAGAGGTGGAGTTCCAGGAACTTCAACCAAACTGGCCAGCGTAAACCACTTCTTCACGTTGCGGTTCGACGGATCGATCATGCGAGTACCATCGACATCGAACGCGTAGTCGTGAATTCCAGCCGAAAGTGGCTTGGTTGTAGCCGACCATAAGCCGCCAGCGGCCTTCGACAATTCCAGCTTCTGACCGCCGATCGATACCGACACAGCGTTCGCAGATTTGGAATTCAGCCGAACCGTTACACTGCCATCGGCATGTACTTCCGGCGAACGAAACTGCTGCGCAACCGCGTCAGACATTGATGAGCAGGCAAATAAACAGGTGAGGGCTATTGTGGCGGAGATATTATTTTTCATAGCCACTAATATAGCGTGTCGATCAATTGATCAAAGCGTGTCGATACAGAATTGAACGCACTTGAAGATCACTAACCGCTATCCATCTTTTGTTCCTGGCTTCTTTCCAAAGACGGACTTCAGGTCGGTAACCCTGGTGACAATTCGCCGGTCACCTTCGACGACTCCGGTGCCGGTAATTGTCACTCCTGTGCCGCAGTGGTACGCGAGATTAAAATTATGAAAGTCGTTAAACTCCACTTCAACTCGAACCGCAGGCTGGCCTTCCACATCAACGAAGAACACTTTTGCTTCGTCCAGGTTGTCCGACATTCGCAAACGCCCCTGCACGGAAATCGTGCCACCTTCAGTCTTCACCCAACTATCAAACGGCCTTTCCTGATAGGGTTCAAAACCTGATCCATCCAGCCCAGGCAGCGGCTGCATGGCTTCGCCGAAGGCATCCACCGGAACATCAAACTTCTCCAGCAGTGACAGGTGCAGCCGACCGAGTTGCTGGTTTTCTGAATAGCGAACATAACGGCCGGTTTTCAACAGCCCTTTGCCGCCTGCCAGAATGATTGGAATACGCGTGACCGTGTGATTATCGCTATGCCCCATTCCCGATCCATAAAGCACGACAGTATTGTCCAGCAAAATGCCTTCGCCTTCGCGACGATTCTTCAGACGCGTTAACAAAGAATCAAATTTCTCCATGTGCCACAGACTGATTTTCAGCAACGACTCCAAATTCGCACGACTAAAATTGCGGAAGAAGTGCGACAGATAATGATGTTGCTCGGTGACCCCCAGGAAATCGAAAACCATTCGACTGTTGCTGTTTCCCAGCATGTACGTGATGCATCGAGTCGAATCGGTCCACAACGCCAGTTCAATCATGTCCAGCATCGATTCCACCTGCTCGTCCAGGTTAGCCGCAGCACCGGGACGAGTAAACGCCGCGACGTCAGTTCGCGGCTCTGACTGCTCCATGTTCTCCAAACGCTTTTCGGATTCACGAACGACGTTCAGGTATTCATCCAGAGTCTGACGGTCTTCTCTGCCAACTCGAATCGTCAATGACTTTGCGTCCTCAAGAACGCGATCCAGCACGCTGCTCATTTTCTTTCGCTGCTGAGGGCTTGTCAGCGGACTACGAAACAGTCGGTCGAAGATCAGCTGAGGATCGCTTTCGCGCGGAATCGGAGATCCGTTTTTTCCGTAGGAAATGTAGCTGCAGCCTATCTGATTCGGAAACAAACCTTCCGTCGTCAATTCCAAAGAACGATGCTGTGTATCGCCCTTGATCTGATCGGCGATTAGCTGATCCAGCGATTCGGACTTGGTATTTTCGTGGTGACCCGAAAGAAATCGTCGGGTGGAATTTGCATGAGACGAAAAGCCAAAGTCCCCCATATTGTCCAGAATCAGCAGATCGTTTTTGTGCTTTTCAAATGGCTTCATCAACGGCGACATGCGAAAATCATGTTCAGAACCGCCGTTGATATTCCACGATGGAGGATGCACACCGTTGGGTTTGAACAACGTCAGAAACCGCATGGGCGGCGACGAGCTACTGACCGTCTTCGCTGAAGCTTCCATCAGGTTCAAAAACGGCAGCGGAAGCAGCACGCCCGCACCGCGAAGAAACGTACGCCGCTTAATCTTAATTGCCACTTTCACTACTCCTGAATTGGAATCATTACAGTCCGGCCGTCTTGCACGCACCGCATAAAACCATCGAATCGCCGTTACTGGGTCGTTTGAATAGCAGTCGTCGAACGCTCCGGAATAATCGTTTCGCGAAACGAAATACTGTTGCACACCGCATGAAACAGGTCTCGCCAGGTTCCGTCTGTCGTCATCATTTCCTGCACAATCGAATCAATGGTCGGACGGTCGAACACTTCCAGTTTTCGACATAAAGCGTAAGCCATTGTGCGTTCCACAATGTTGCGAATAACGGCTTCGCGCTGACTCGTCTTCAGAATTTTCTTCAGGCCCGCGACACCTGCAAATTTTTCCCCAGATGGCAGCTGACCACTTGTGTCGATTTTATTGACGTCAACTTCAGGACCTTTGCCTTTCCGGTTTCTCACAGAATTTGTGGCTCCGGTTAACAGATATCGCCCTCGATTATCGAACGCCTCCACAGCAAATCCTAATGGATCAACCTTGTCGTGGCATAATGCACAGGTTGCATTGCTGCGATGCTGTTCGAAACGTTGTCGAAAAGTAAGATTTTCACCTGGGTTATTCCTGGCCACCTGCCCAACATTAGCCGGAGGGTCCGGAAGCTCTTCGCCAAGAATCCGCTCCAGCATCCACGTGCCACGCAGAATCGGACCGCGATTCATCGCAAGAATGCCCGGCATCGTCAAAATGCCGCCTCGTTCAGTGGTGTGCTCAAGCGTAATTTTCTGGTTTGGCACAATTTCGACTTCGATCCCTTTCTGCTTTACATACCTTTTCAGCTGGCGAGAATCGGCTCCGTACATCGACGCAGTATGAACGTTCACGAATGCAGTCTGGGAATCGATCAGTTCAAGCAACGGGCGGTCTTCTGTAAACAGATAGTTAAGAAAGTCGAGCGGCTGAGATTGCAGCGCTACCATTTGAGGGGGGTTGTCAGAAACATGCTGGATCTCGGCGAGTGTTAGCCATTCCGCTCCGAAAACTTCCGCCAGACTGCGAGCTTTCGGCGACGACAGCAGTCGGTCGACCTGTTCGCTCAGCACAAACAATTCGTGGAGCTGTTTGGCTTCCGCTAAACGCAGTAGCTGCTGATCCGGAGCATCGGCCCACACAAAGTAAGACAAACGTTCTGCCAATTCAAAGTCGTCAACAGGTTGCCGCCCGGAATGTTCAACCGGCATCATAAGGCCTCGATAGATGAACGAAGGCGACATTAGCAGAACCTTCATTTCCAGCTTCAGTGCGTTCATCAAATCATCGCCAGAACTATCCGGCAGCCTGGCAAGCATTGTCGACAGCTGTATTGCCGAAACAGTTCGCCGCTGAGTCCGCCCTGCAAACTCGGACAACAATCGATCAGCGTGTTGCCGAGTAAATCCTTCCGCGTTAATGGTTCCGGCCATCGCCTGCAGTTCGACAATTCGGCGCGGCGAAAATAACGACTCCAAAGCCGCGTCAACCAGATAAGAATATTGGTCCCACACGTTTGTGGACAGCGGATTTCCATGAGTATCATTTTTGAACCCGCTTCTGCCCGGTGGATCCGTCGGCAGCAGCTTCACAACCAGCGAACGCTCAGTAATCGTCTGTTCGGCTTCGATGACAGCAACTTCCAGGTCGAACCCAAACACAGATCTCAACGTGTTCCGATATTCCGTCACAGAAAGTCGTCGAGGACGAAAGACTGCCGGACGCGGTTCTATGGCGGCAATAAATTCGCGATACCAAACAAAGAACGATTCACGCTCTGCATCCGTTGGTTGCAGCTCATCGGCGGGAGGCATGGTCTTAGACCTCAGATGACCAATGACCGCTTTCCATGTTTCAAAAGCGGCTTCGACTTCTGCCGCACTGTTGATTGCTGAAAAGTCAACTTCACCAGTTGCGTCGTCTCCTTCATGACATTTGGCGCAATATTTCTTCAGCAAGGGCTGCACGTCTGCCTGAAATTCGCCCGACAGCAACGAGGTAAGATTCCCGACGCAAAACATCATCACATACACAGCCGGGATGTTTCGATGTATCTTCATAAACAGGTCGTCGTTTGGCAGAAACAGCGGGACGGGTGAACACTATGACAAAATCACGCGTCCATTCCGATGCAAATTCGACGCCGGATTCAATTTGAACCTACATCCGATCCACCTGAAGCGGGCAAAGCCGCATTCCCCGTCGAAGCGGTTTGCGGCTGTTCCAGTTCGCGTACCAAAAATTCGCACGCTTTCTCCAGAGCCTCGGCATTCATGGCAGCCTGCATGTGACCGGCTCCATCAATGGTATGCATCTCGGTCTTCACACCATGTTGCCGCAGAGCTTCATAACATGTTCTGGACCATACCAGCGGAACCACGGTATCGGCCGTTCCGTTGAAGAAGAATGTTGGCGGATCACTGCTATCAACAAAGGCTGACGCTGACGCACTTTGAAACTTCTCAGCAGCCGAATCAAGGTCTCCCCCCATCCAGTATTCGGCCCACTTGCCGTTATCCGGAAACCAACGAAAGTCGGTCGGAGCTCCACCGGCCGCGACCGCCTGCAATCGACTGTCCACGTTTCCATTCGCAGCAGTGGGTGCCTCGCCCGTCGTGCCAAGCAGACACACAAGATGACCGCCGGCAGAATAGCCAATCGCTCCCAGGCGTTTCGAATCCACTTTAAAATCGGCCGCATGGTCCCTGACCCACTTCACTGCGGTTCGGCAATCGTCAATCTGAGCCGGAAATTTATGTTGCGGGGCCAGCCGATAATCGATCGCAAAACACACAAACCCACGTTCCGCCAGAGCCGTCGCATAGCCACGCAACTGTTTCCGATCACCCGAACGCCACGCTCCGCCGTGTACGACAAGCACCGCAGGGTGTTCGCCATCGGACTTTGGAACAAACGCGTCCAGCAGCAGTTCGCGTTCGCCAACCTGAGCGTACACAATCTTCTCACGAACATCATACTCCGACGCAGTGGCTTCCGGCTGCATCATGCCCGAAAGCAGGGAAAACAAAACAAGCACAGCTAACATTACACTCGCCTTTAACAGACGCCAAAAACCACAAAGCACATCGTCCGAATATATGGTAACTACGACTCTGCGCTATCCACAAGTCCACGGCCTTCAGACCAGTTTCCTCAAAAGTGCTGAATGCCAACGGAATCGGGGAATACTGACGCGAGACGTGGCGCGCCAAAATGTCAATCTCCGCGGAAAACATAATTCGCTTACCGCCGAATCGGTCACGACGCCCGAGTACATCTAAAACAGTGCCATGCCGAAAACAGCAACTTATCATATTCAGGCTGCCCCGGAGTTGGTCCGAAAATCGCAATTCCACAAGCACGCGGCGCGAGCAAGTGAATCCAGCCATGGCAAAACTCGCTCGCGTCGGGCTTGTATAGGAAAAGTCGCCGGAACGGTTTTCGAACCGCTTCAAGAACGTGTTACGAAATGGCGTCGCGAAACTCGTGGAGAGCTTCGGCCAGTGAAACCACAGGACAAGGCCAAAAGTCTTGACGAATTTCGCGACGAGTGACAACACATCTTTGTAGCCTGCTGTAATTCTCGAAATAGCACCTGAATTGGGAGTTCGATGATCACAGACTTTTCTGATTTCACTTCCTGAATCCCAGTGGCTATTGCTCGCCACTGAATTGACTGCTGCTTGCCACCCGACTCTTTCTGGAACCGCACTTCGCGATTAGAGTCAACACTCCAGGTCGCCTCAGCCATGTCAGCATAATTTCGCCTCCAGCTTGATCGATGGTGACCTTAAATTTCCCATTTTCGCAAAGGCAAGTTTCAGATGCGTTGCATTTCGTTTGTCACGGTTGGTCTCTTCGCTTTAATTGGTGCCGTCTCATCGCATGCGCAAACCGCTGATGTTATTTATCACGGTGGCCCGATTGTCACAGTTGACGAAAACAACCCAAACGCCGAAGCATTGTCAGTGAAGGGTGGCAGAATCGTTGCCGTTGGCAACAAAGACGATGTCTTAAAAATGAAGACAGATTCAACACGTATTGTCGACCTGCAAGGCAAGACAATGGTGCCGGGTTTTCTGGATGGTCACAGCCATTTCATCAATTGCCTGCAGGTAGCTCAGCAGGCAAACTGCTTTGCACCGCCAGCTGGGCCGGGATCATCCATTGCCGACATCATCACTGCTCTGAAGGCAACACAAAAGGCATACGCGATACCCAAAGGCGAATTCATCGCTGGATACGGCTACGACGGAGACGCGGTGTCTGACGGACGCGAGATAACGGCAGAGGATCTGGACGCCGCGTTCCCGAACAATCCGGTTTATGTGCAGCATGTATCTTTGCATGGAGCTGTCTGTAATTCGGCCGCACTTAAACAGTTCAAAATCACAAAAGACACGCCCACGCCCAAAGGCGGCGTCATCGTTCGCAAGCCGGATTCACTGGAACCTGCGGGGCTGCTGATGGAAGCCGCCTGGATGCCGATCTTCGCAAATCTTCCCAAGCCGGACGACGAAGAACTGCTAAGCCGATTCAAAGATGGCCAAATGATTTATGCTGCCGCTGGCGTCACCACCGCACAGGAAGGTGCGACTCCTGCAAGCGACATTGAACTGCTGCAAAAGGCCGCTAAAAAAGGGCTGCTGTACATCGATGTGGTCGCGTACCCGTTTGTTACTGAAGCGCCAGCCGTGTTTGAGAAGAATCCTCCATCAACCTTTGGCAAGTACAATAATCGATTCAAGCTCGGAGGCATCAAAATCACGCTGGACGGATCGCCTCAGGGGCGAACGGCATTTTTCTCAACGCCCTACTTAACCGGCGGGCCTGGCGGCGAACAGAACTGGCGAGGCGAACCGTTGTTTCTAAAGGAGCAGGCACAGCAATTTATTAAGTCGGTGTATGACAACAATCTGCAACTGATCATCCACTGCAACGGCGACGCCGCCATTGACATATTTCTGGAATCGCACGAAAAGGTGGCACCGGACAGATTCGCGGATCGCCGCACCACGGTCATTCATTCGCAGTTCGTTCGCCGCGATCAATTAGAAAAATATGCCGACTATAAGATCATGCCTTCATTCTTCACGGAACACTGTTTCTACTTCGGTGAGACGCATATTCGAAATCGAGGCAAACAGCAGGCTTATTTCCTGAGCCCCATGAAGACCGCAAATCAAATGGGACTTCGCTGTATTAATCACACAGACTTCAATGTCTCGCCGATCGACCAGATGTTTTTACTTTGGTCTGCAGTAACACGGCAGTCCCGACGTGGAGAAATCATCGGACCTGACGAACGCGTTTCGCCTCTGGAATCACTAAAAGACATCACGCTGGATTCGGCGTACATGTATCAGGAAGAAAAGTCGAAAGGATCTCTGGAAGTTGGCAAATTGGCCGACCTCGTGATTCTGAACCACAACCCACTCACAGTCGATCCAATGAAAATCAAGGATATCAAAGTGGTTGAGACAATTAAGGAAGGTAAAACGATCTACGCCCTAAACTAATTTCCCGGCACTACCAAGGCCTTGTGCCCGGGAATTCAAACTGGACAAAACATTGCAATTGAAACGCGCTAACAAAGAACGTTTGTTCAATATATTCTTCGCTGGAAGCGGTCCGACAGCCGCTCCGGCGAACTCCCCCAGACAAGTACGCGGCGCCAGCGAGTGAATCCTGCCATGGCAGGATTCACTTACTCGCGCCGCGTGCTGGTAACTTTGCTATCTCTGGACCGCCTCTATCACCATTGAGCGACTTCGCTGCCGCGAATGGTGGAAATGCCGCGATAGACACCCATATCGATGTTCTCACTTAAACAGCCGACGGATCCGTCGAGGAACACAAAGCTGGCTCCTCCCGTGTGAAAGCTGCGGAAGTTGGGAACGCGATGTGGTCCTCCGTCGGTGCTGGCCCGACAATCGAAAAAAGCGCCTCCGGAAAGCTTGTAGAAAGAATCGGTAACCGGCGTCTTGTTGATGGGTTCCACCGTGCTGCCCCAGTTGCCGGCATAACGAAAGCCGCCGGCGTAAAATGGCTCCAAAGCCGCTCCGCCAGCCAGCCAGCCAGCCAGCCAGCCAGCCATGGGCTGAAGTTTCGCCGGAGGGAAGAGGAGGTAGCTGTCCATTGTAGTCAAACTGCTGATGACAGACGGCCGGTAGATGATGTAGATTTCGTGGATGAAACGGAATCCATTGCACAACCTGAGTCATGATGGGTGCGCTCAGGGAATCCGTTATTTTATGTGAGTGTTAATTTCCAGTATTGATTCCACTGTTTGCTGTACATGTTGGCGCAGAGTCCTGCCATTCGATTGACACGTCGGACTCGCCATCGTGCTCCTGTTTGTTTGAGCCGTCGCCCGATCATATTCTTGCAGGCTCCTTCGACCTGGCCGCTGCCGATAGAACGGCCCGTCGCAAGGCGATCGGCGTAATTCA
>Ga0209491_10000081_pt1 | contig 157980 bp, 146 predicted proteins | sample BON02_FD_187213 | JGI IMG/M metagenome (GOLD analysis project Ga0209491, IMG submission 187213) | Freshwater microbial communities from Lake Bonney liftoff mats and glacier meltwater in Antarctica - BON-02 (SPAdes) (version 2) | ecosystem: Environmental > Aquatic > Freshwater > Ice > Glacier... | reverse complement strand
TGATTTTCGGCTCGTACGAAAAGAGTTCGTTTTATTTCGGGAGGCCGGCGTAGTATTTTCTAAAAATTTAATCAAGTTGTGATTTTTTGGGTTCGTTTTGTATCACACAAAAGGAACAAGACAAAGGGAAAAAGAAGGTCAAATTATGTCTAGGAACCTTATACAAAACCTCAATAACTGAAGCTTGAAAAAACAACTTAAGTGACCATCAAAACCTTGGATTCTGCGCCTACTGAAATTCTTTTAAACCTATCTACCAGTTTCAACCTTTAGGAAATTTTTTAAAAATCAAGCCTTGGGAAGCAATAAGAATAAAACGGTGTTTGATTTTCGGCTCGTACGAAAAGAGTTCGTTTTATTTCGGGAGGCCGGCGTAGTATTTTCTAAAAATTTAATCAAGTTGTGATTTTTTGGGTTCGTTTTGTAGCACACAAAAGGAACAAGGCAAAGTAACAATACAAAAGGAAAAAGAAGGTCAAATTATTCCTAAGAACCCTATACAAAACCCCACTAACCAAAGATGAAAAACATCTCAACTGACAACCTAAGCCAGCTATTCCTTGTTTCTTGAATGCTTTTAAACCTATCGACTAATTTCAACATTTAGGAAATTTTTTATAAATCAAGCCCGGGGAAGCAATAAGAATAAAACGGTGTTTGATTTTGGGGCCTGCCAGAAAAGAGTTCGTTTTATTTCGGGAGGCCGGCGTAGTATTTTCTAAAAATTTAATCAAGTTGTGATTTTTTGGGTTCGTTTTGTATCACACAAAAGGAACAAGGCAAAGGGAAAAAGAAGGTCAAATTATTCCTAAGAACCTCCTGTAAACACCACAATCAAAAAACGTAAAACATTGTTTCTAGCTTTAAATACTTACAAAATAGATTATTGTATATTTAAAGGAGGAAATCAAATCTTTTCTATAACCTTAGAACAGTTTAAGTAATTCGTTGATGTTGCGAATAAGAATACCCCAAAAAGGAAGCACTCATAATCAGATAAAGTAGGGGATTGTGAAGGTATTCTATAATCAGGCGAAGAAACGAATAGACGCTTTCAAAGCTATTGGTAAAAAAGGAATAGAGAAGAACAACAGTAGCTACGACGCTGCAGAGTCCGTAAGTAAGCAGGGCTAAAAGGAAGGGAACCTTTGCCTTAAACGAACTGCGAAGGCCAAGGCTTGTAACCAAAGCAAACAGCAGCGTAAACCCAATCGTCATTACGTATTTGTACTTCAGTAAGGTGGCAGGACTTTTATTTAAGAAAAAATCAACTTGAGTTGTTTTGGCATAGAAAACACTGTTACCTGCAAGGACTGCATTTATGCTCATAAATAGCACCTCTCGGTAATAGCTCAAAATAGCTAGAAGTAAAAGAAATAAGAACCAAGGTATTTTTTTCATGGGTAAAAAATAGTCCAAAAAAAAGGCTGACTTCCGTCAACCTTTTGCAGTTTATAGTTCTTCGTTTTGTTCTTTTTTAGCGTTATATAGTTTTTTCCCGCCATAGACTGTACCTGCAATTAACAGCCAGCTTAAACCACCGTCAATTGGTACGCAGGGTGGAGGAAAACATCCTGGATTTGAATCACCACCACCACCACCAGGGGGAGGCGGTTGAGCTTGTAATAAACTGTTGAAATTTGCTATTGTAATAAGGCAAAATGTGATAAATATTTTTCTCATTGTAAAAGTTCTGTGTAATAATATTAAAGTCTTATTTGCTGACTTACATTATGGTTCTTCGAATGCACTCGGATAACGAATATACCCTTCAAGTTTTGCAATTCAGTAAGAGGAACGCTACCTTGTTTGGATAGCGTTGTTCTAATGGTACCTGCAACTTTTTGACCCATCATGTTGTAGATATTAATTTCGAATACTTCTGATGATTTTTCAAGGGAATAGTCAACAAACCAATTATTTCCTGCGGAACGAAGTTTTACATCCGTGTATGAAACCGATCCTCTAGATTGATCTTTCATCAAATTTTGGCAATTATCGAAATTATTACTCAGTATTAATTGGAATCGATCTGTCTCACCTGCAGTGCTTTCAAATACATATTGTTGTTGAAAATTTAAATCTATCACAGTCCCTTCAAGGTGATCTTGTAAATACGCACAATCATAAATGTTGGTCATCTCCGAGATATTTTCAAAGGACAGGGTGTGGGTTGCATCTATACCTGCTTTTACAGACAAAGAAATACTTTGGGATCTATCATTTATATTGAGGCTGTTATATATTAATTTATCCTCGCTGTTAGCTGCTTTCGAATAAATGGCCGGAGATTCAGAAACTGGAGATGGCAAGTAAAGAGCATCATAATTATCCCTCCCAACAATAGAGAATGGGGAAAAGTTAAAGCTTGTTTCGTGGGAATAATTTCCAATATTGTTGTTGATTCTTACGGTGAACTCTTTTTTTCTTTTTGTTCTCAATATTGCAGAAGAAGATGAAGTAACTTTATCCTCTTCTAGGATTTCAAATAATTTTCCTGCGGAGGATGTATTAATCCAAAAAGCCTGTCCTGGGGCGATGAGAGGCTTATTTGTTCCTGTAAAAAAGTCATATGACCCATTATCCGAATTATAAATATAGTAATTATTAGGAACCCAAATAACCTTATCAACGCTATCATATGCAATATGTGCCTGAAATGGGTTTCCAAATAAATTCCATCCTACTTTGGTGAAAAAATACTGTGATGCTTTTCCAGAAGTAGGTGTTCCTCTATAATCTATCGTGCCTCCGCTAAAATTCGTTGAAGTAGTAGCTAGGTACACCTCATGTCCAATACCTGATAATAGTGGTGTTGTTACATCTGTTAATGGGCCATCATTGTTAAACCAGTGAGAGTAGATACTTCTGAAAATATTTCCTGAGCTTGTGAGAGCAGTACCATTATTACCATTCACTCCGCTCAAAATTAAATCATCATCTAAATCAGCAACCGTTGCATCGCTGGTAGGAGCCGATAAATTTGCATAGTTTGCAGTTCTTGAACTAATGTATCGTTGGACTATAAAGTCCCCTACGAAAGCATTAGAAACAGATTCGAGTATTTGAGCTGTAGTTGTGCTGTTGGATATTAAAACAACACTGTCTGCGCCTGTTGCATCAAGCTGTCCATCCGCTACCCGAAGAGTGTTGCTGATGGACCAACCACCACTAGCTAGATTTAACTTACCTTGAGTAGAAACATAAAGGTTGGAAAGGTCCACATTTATACCGCTTCCGTTTGTAAATGATTGTGAAAGAGTTTGTCCAACTGCAGCTAAAGTACCATTGGAAACCAATAAAGGGCCATTGATATTTAAGTCCGTAAAGATTTTCAATGAATCCACACCTGCAATTGACAATGATGCTCCATTTTCAATTGTTAGCGTGCCAACTTCTGCATTTGCTCCCGTAATATTTACATTAAATGGACTTGAGATAGTTACTACGTCGTTAAAACTTGGTACGCAATTGCAACTCCAAATCGAAGAAGTACTCCAATTACCTGAAGAGACTGGTGTAATACCAAGTTTCTTTTCACCAAGTGTAAAATAAGTTCCTTCTGGCAAAGTCACATTGGAAAAAGATAAGGTGTTCGATACATTATCAAACACACCATCGGTTATAACTGTAACTCCTCCGTTACCAAAATTACCATCGACTGTCTCTAACAAAAGAGCATAATCAGTTGAACCTGCAAAACCGTTGGAACTTAAATCGAATGTAATATCAATGTTCCCGGGAGTTCCTGTTAAATCAACTCTCCAAATTTGAGACCACCGTTCAACAATACTATTCGGAACTGATGTATTTGTAGAAAAACCTAAATTATTATGACCAAGTAACAAATAATCTCCAACTCCTAACAGCGTAGGGTTTTCAATTTTTACCAACCCTTTAGCTTCTGAGACAGTTTGAGCCCCATCACTTTCTTCACCGATTCCAATTAAACCAAATCCAAAAGAGGTGTCATGAGAATAAAGATCAGTTGGGGCTGTTATGTCATATTTGGAGGCTAAGTAATTGCGAACAATATTCTTACTCGCTAATCCTAATTCTTCATTGTAAATGATCAGTTCAGCGACTTCTCCCTGAAAAAAGAGATTATAAAATCCATTTACGTGCTTTGCGCCTAATGTTGAGGTAGAATTGTTCCACAAGGAAGTTCTAGTTGAATTAGTTAAATCCAACCCATCAGAAAGTTGTATCGTCCCACTAGTTGAATTCGGACCGGTCGAAAACATGAATGTTGAATACACATTATTTGAGCGAGGAACAGCAACCCTTTTTTCAGGCGAAATATAAATCATCTGAGCCGATCGGTTAGAGGAATATTGAATGTGGTTAGCCAATGTTAGACTAGTTCTGGTGGCAACCGAAGTGCTAGAATAGACCATAAATGAAGTTATGGCATTTGCAGTAACATTCGAGGTAAAATCGAGACGGTCATCTATTCCGTCAAATCGAATTGCTGGCAGGCCATTAAGTTCATTCGTTTGCCATGTAGGCTGAAAAGTAGAGCTGGCTTGGTTTAAATGATTGTTGTTTCCAGAAATGTCACTCCAAGAGCTAATTGATGCTCCATTCGTGGATGAAATTGAACTAGCGTCTAACCATATTACAACATTTGACGCACTACCTACCCCTCCTGGACCTGTTTGTGCATTTAATTTTGGAAACACAAATGAGACTACAATCAAGCAAAAAAAAGTTATATTTTTCATTTTTTATTCCTTAAGTAAGAAACAAAAGTAAGATAAATTGTAAAACCGAGGTTCTTCCAATTTGATATTAACATATTATTCGTGTTTTAACATAGAAATAAATTAGAAATTATGCGTCTATCTCGACCGGAGGGTTTCGTATGAATTTGTTTTGACGAGGGACATCGATTGGTCCATATCAATGTTTAAGTGGTATCCGATAAGAAAGCCTCATAATGAGGCTTTCTTGTACTGTTGGATTAATATTTTTTCTCCAGACAGCCGACGTTCAGTTAAAAAGTTGGATTGTTTAACATGAATAAAGTAAATAATCAATACATAAGTAAATCATTATTGTTAAAGGTTTCCAATCTTTCAGCATCTAAGTATTATGATTTATGAAGTAATTTCTGGTCTGATTTTTTCACGAGAATTATCTATGGCGTCGGAATTTTTGTTGATTAAATTCCAGTGTAAATTTGATTCCTCGCAAAGAGAGAGTAACATTTTTGATTCGAATAAAAGAAGAGGTTGCATCGTTTTGAGGATATTTATTACGACTTAGTCAAAGGGCGTCTTCATAGATTTTTTCTACCGCCACAGGTAATTAGTTATTTATAAAAATTTACATACAATAGACCTCGCCCCCCCCCAATTGCTCTTTATTTAGCGGATTATGAGTCTGTCGGACGTAATGCTCAGAATGAAAAATGTAACCTAGGAATAAAACGCTATTAAAAAATTGCTTGTAAGCAGGAATTCCTCTTAAATTTTTCATAATGATGTCCGAAAACATTACTCTTTTCTTATCAAAAAAAGAATTATAAATAAATGAGAGGTTGCTTTACAGCACGATTAATATCAATTCAATATAAGTATGTGTATAACAGTTAATTAAGATTTAAGAGGTACTAAACTTTATTTAAAGTTTGAGGGATAGAAAAACACTTTCCTTTGCGTTTAGCTTTTTATTTCTAATAAAAAGCTAAGAATTATGCAATTTGATTGTAGCAACTCTAAGTTTTGGACTTTTACAAGTCGAGAGACATTTTTGTAGGTATAAAATATCTAAATATTTGTCCAATAATTAGAAAAAGAGAAACTATTACATGTTAATTAAAAGGTAATAAAGGAAAGTTTAAAACGAACGCAACAAGCTATTTGTATGCCGTCTCCAAGGTCTTCTTACTCTGATAGTTTTTATCTATTATTTTTTAGTTAAAACATTAGAATGAAGATTTATAGTGGTTGCAAAAGAAAGACAAGATATACTGCTTCCTAACCAACTTATTTGACTTACCTGCAGAGCAAATAGCAATGATCTATAAAAACGGCGAGAAATCAAAACAATGTTTAAAAAATAGAGCAAAATTTCCCGCTTTAGTCCTTTTAAGCACATAGCTGTAATGCAATACAGATGCAAATTTGGTGCACTCTTAAAATATTGCTGCTTTTGAGATTTATAGAAAATAAATTAACTAAAAATGGGATTTCACCGATTTTATCAGACTTTTGAATAAGCATTTGTTTAACTGCGTCAAGTCTTTTGATATTTTAAACAACACCGGTGCCTTGGTCAAAGAATTTTTTCGGAATAATGCTAAAGTCTCAAGACAATCAAATAAAATAGAATTCCAAAACTGAAAAAATTGGTCTTCGTTTTATTTATTATTCGGTTAATAACAGTTCGACGACATAAAAGCCGTTATTTCTTCATTTCAAAGATTTATCGGGCAACAATGATTTTTAACTGTGATTATATTATCAACTATAATTTTATAAAATTCCACATTTCGACTACTTTACCGGCAAAGATTTGACTTAAATTCGTTTCTTTGTATTTGCTTTTAAAATACTCCAATGCAACCAAAATACAACTCAAGTTCATTTCAGATTGATCCGAAAGTTCTTCTTGTATACATTGTCAGGTATTGGTATTTGCCAGTAATTGGGCTTTTTATGGGTCTAATCTACGCCTTTTATCAAGTTCGGTACACCCCGCCCTCTTATTCCACCAATTCTCGGATGTTAGTAAAGGATGAACACTCATCTTGGGGACAAGAGTATTTTTTGCCGGGGATGGAGCTGGTAAGTGGAAGAAATCGATTGGTCAACGAAATTGGAATTATGAAATCATACCCTCTGATGGAGCGGGTAGCAAAAAGGTTAAACTGGGATGTGTCTTATTATAAACTGGGGAATGTCAAAACTTCAGAAATGTATTCCAACTCTTCTTTGGATGTTAAAATTCTTTCTGGGGAAAAATCGTATGCAAGAAGTTACATTAGTTTTCGGTCAGATGGTAAATTTCAAATAGCCTCTAGCGCCGAAACAGTAAAAGACGGTCCAATTTATGCCTTTGGGGAACCGTTTCAGTGGCAGGCCAGTGAATTACTCGTGGCTTTAAATTATGCAGAGGCAGATAGTGACGTTGTGTATGCTTTTCAATTTAATCATGTTGGTACATGGACAAGGTATTTTCAGCAAGCCATACAAATCGATGTAGAGAATTCAGAATCTTCCATTTTGATTTTATCAGAGAGCAATCAAACCCCTCAAAAATCAATTGATTTTTTGAATGCTTTGATGGACGAATATATTCAGTGGGGTATGGATCAGAACAATGAAATTGCTGTGAATACGATTGCTTTTGTTGATCAACAGTTGCAGGGCATAGCCGATTCTTTAGTTACCACAGAATATCGATTAGAGCAATTTCAGCAGAAAAATTTTAAGCAACGGATTTTTGTGACTGAGAATCGCAGCAACATAACCTCGGTGTTGGAATTAGAAGACATGTTAACGCAACGAAGCATTCAGCGTGAATATTACACCGCGTTAATTAAGACGCTAAAATCAGAGGAGTTTACTGCTTTTCCTTCCGCCGCGGTTTTTGGTTTTCAAGATCCAAACATAGATCTGATGACTATTCGTATCCAAAAACTGGCAGAGGAGCAAAAGGAGACCAGTTTTAGTTTGCAAGGGCCTCATTCCATGCTGTCACAACAAGAAGAGGAATTGCACCGACAAAAAGAAGCGTTGCGATTAGTGGCAAAGGCAAATCAGGCGCAGGTGCAGATGTTAATTGATTCCCTAAAACAGGTGATTGATAGAGAGGAGCGCAAGGTTATGCAGATTCCACGCGAGCAACGAGAATTTTTAAATCTGAAACGAGAGAATAAGTTGTTGGGAGATTTGTATACCTTTTTACTCAATAAACGTTCTGAGGCCGGTATTGCAAAGGCCTCTAATGTTCCCCAAGCACAAATTTTAGATTATGCAACAGAATATCGAAGTTCATATATTGGTCCGAAGGTTTCAGGAATTTATGCGACCGCTGTTGCGGTTGGCTTAGCTATTCCAGTTTCCATTATTTTATTATTTTATTTTTTTAATTCTAAGATTATTGACCGCTCTGATTTAGAAAAGACTACCTCAATTCCTATTTTAGGGTCAGTTATGCTTAAAAAGAATCTAGATAACAATGTTGTTGTAAGTTCCAATCTAAAGTCTATTGTTTCAGAAGCATTTCGAAGTATCCGCACCAATATTAATTACATGGTAGAGGGAAGAGGGCAACAGGTGGTAATGGTGACGTCCTCCATATCTGGAGAGGGAAAAACCTTTACGTCTATTAACTTGGCAGCTATTTACGCCGCATCCGGGAAGAAAACAATCCTAGTTGGGGCTGATTTACGAAAGCCAAAAATTTTCGAAGACTTTGGATTAACTAATGAAGTAGGCTTAAGCACCTATTTGATTCGAAAAGGAGAATTGAAAGACTGTGTTCGGTCTACAAAAGTCAAGAATTTAGATTTGATTTCCTCCGGGCCTATCCCACCCAACCCTGCTGAATTGATCGAGAGCCCCATGATGCATGAATTTTTAGTAGAATTAAAATTAATCTACGACATTATCATCATAGATACTCCTCCTGTTGGATTGGTAACCGATGCTTTGATTATTAATCAATTTGTTGATGCATCAATCTATATTGTTCGTCATGGGTATTCCAAGAAATCTTATTTGGAAAATATTAATCAATTGTATGCCGAACAAAAAATAAAAAATCTAGGAATCGTTGTAAATGCTGTGAAAGAAAAACGTGGACCCTTAGGATATGGATATGGATATGGATATGGATATGGATATGGATATGGATATGGATATGGGTATTACACTGAAGATGAAAAAAAGAAATAAAGTCAAAGGAATATGAACCTAAATGGTAAAAAGATATTAGTGACAGGTGCAGATGGGTTCATAGGAAGCCATTTGGTAGAGAAGTTGATAGATGAAGGATACCAAGTAAAGGCTTTTGTCTGTTACAATTCCTTTAATTCATGGGGCTGGCTAGATTCATGGCCAAAAGAGAAATTAGCTAAAATTGAAATTTTTTCTGGAGATGTAAGGGATCCCCATGGGGTTAGAGCTGCGATGAAAGGATGTCAGGTTGTATTTCATTTAGCTGCATTAATAGCCATTCCGTATAGCTATCATTCCCCCGATAGTTATGTTGATACAAATGTTAAAGGGACCTTGAATATAATTCAGGCAGCGAGAGATTTGGACATAGATCGAGTATTAATCACCTCTACTTCAGAGGTTTACGGAACTGCCCAATATGTTCCAATTGATGAAATTCATCCAAAACAACCGCAATCCCCTTATTCAGCATCAAAAATTGGGGCAGATTGCATGGCAGATTCATTTTATAGATCATTTAACGCACCCATTACTATAGTTCGTCCCTTCAATACTTATGGGCCGCGTCAATCTGCTCGAGCTATAATCCCAACTATTATTACCCAATTATTAAGTGGGTTTAAAGAAATAAAATTAGGGGATTTGACGCCAACGAGAGACTTACTTTATGTGGAAGATACGGTGAATGGTTTTATTGAGATTGCCAAAGCAGATTCTTTAATTGGCCATGAGTGTAACATTGCTACTAACTCTGAAATCTCTATGCAAAAAATGGCCGATACCCTAATTAAATTAATTAAGCCTGATGCTAAAATAATACAAGACCAAGTGCGCTTGAGGCCCAACAAATCTGAGGTGTTTAGGCTTTTTGGGGACAACGCTAAAATTCTAGAACATACTAATTGGGAGGTTGAGAATACCTTGGAAGAGGGGTTGCAAAGAACCATTGATTGGTTTTCGGATAAGGATAATTTAGCGCAATATAAAGCTGATATTTATAATGTTTGACCAATTAATTCAATTTATTAAATCTCAATTTCCAAATCAGGATTTTATTCCATTACATGAACCAAAGTTCATCGGAAATGAGAAGAATTATTTGAACGATTGCATTGATTCCACTTTTGTTTCCTCTGTGGGGGCGTATGTCAATAGGTTTGAAGAAATGATGTGCGAGATAACAGGTGCAAAATATGCGCTTGCTATTGTTAACGGGACAAATGCATTACATATAGGGTTGCTTGTTTCAGGCGTCAAACCACAAGAAGAGGTAATCACCCAAGCGCTAACATTTGTGGCTACTGGAAATGCTATTTCTTATTGTAATGCCACCCCTGTCTTTATAGATGTAGATCGAAATACCTTAGGGATGTCGCCTAAAGCATTGACTGATTTCTTAGAGCTAAATGCTACAATAAATTCTAATGGATATTCGTATAATAATAAAACTAATAAACGAATAGCAGCATGCGTGCCGATGCACACTTTTGGATTTCCTTGTGCAATAGATAAACTAGTTGAGATTTGTAAGAAATGGAATATTGCAGTGGTGGAAGATGCAGCGGAAGCCTTAGGCAGTTACTATAAAAACCAGCATACGGGTACTTTTGGAAAAGTGGGAACGTTTAGTTTTAATGGAAATAAAACGGTAACCTGTGGTGGTGGGGGTGCCATAATTACAAACGATGAGGATGTTGCCAAAGCAATAAAGCACTTAACCACTCAGGCAAAAGTTTCTCATAAATGGGAGTTTAACCACGATGCAATTGGGTATAATTATCGAATGCCAAACTTAAATGCGGCATTGGCTTGTGCCCAATTAGAGCAACTTGAGAAATATGTAGAAAATAAAAGAGAATTAGCAAAGCTATACGATTGCTTTTTTAAAGACCAACAGATAGCTTTTGTGAAAGAACCGGAAAATACAAAATCAAATTATTGGCTAAATACTATTTTGTTAGAAAATATTGTGGAACGGAATCAATTTTTAGAGGAAACGAATAGTAATGGAGTGATGACCCGACCGGCATGGGAGTTAATGACTAATTTACCCATGTTTAAAAATAGCCAAATGGATGAGCTAGTAAATAGTAAATGGTTGGCAGATCGATTGGTAAATATTCCAAGTAGCGTAAGGTTGTAATTATGAAGAAAAAATTAGTTCTTATTGGAGGTGGTGGACATTGTAAGTCGGTTATTGACGTAGTTGAACAAGAAAATATCTATACTATAAAAGGAGTAATTGATTCTAATACAACAATAGATAATGTTATGGGATATCCAATATTAGGAGGGGATGAATTAATTCCTTCATTAGTTAATGATGAAACTTATTTTTTGATAACAGTCGGGCAAATTAAATCATTTTCCACAAGGCTTAAAATAGCAAATTTATTGATTAGGCATAAAGCACAATTGGCAACCGTAATTTCACCACTAGCTTATGTTTCAAAACATGCCAGAATAAATAGCGGCACTATTATTATGCATAAAGCTATTATTAATGCAGATTCAGAAATTGGACAGCACTGTATTATAAATACCTTAGCTAATGTTGAACATGATGCAAAAATTGAAAATTTTTGCCATATTTCAACTTGCGCAGTGATTAATGGCGGTTCGATTATTAAGCACGGTACCTTTATTGGGAGTAATGCTACAGTTGCCAATAACATTACTATTTGTGAAAATTCTGTGATTGGAGGTGGGGCTATTGTAAATAATAGTTTAGTTAAATCTGGAACATATGTAGGTGTGCCGGCGAAGCTTTTAAAATAGATAAGGCATGGATGTTAAAGTACTAATTATTGGGTCCGAGCCTTCTGATTTTTTTAACCCAATCAGTTTAGAGTTGGTTAAGAATAAAATTAGTGTGGATTTACATGAATTTAGGAAGGAACCTAATTTTACAGATGAAGGCTCTTATTTTAAAGTATATTCCGACACTTCTAAGCTATTTAATCTACATAATTACTCCCTAATTACTTTTCTTAAACCTTTATTTAGTTTTTATTTCTGGGAAAAAGCACTTCAGACTTTTTCGATAAAAGAGGCACTTAGGCTAAGTTTAATAAGATTGTATTACCTACCTATTTTTCAAAAATATGATATAATAAATTTTCATTCAATTGATGAGAGAGTCCTCATTATTTGCAAATTTGTTCCTAAAAAAGTCAAAGTAGTATTTTCTTTTTGGGGTTCTGATTTATGGGTAGATGATGCTAAAAGGAGATCAATGCAGAGAAATGTGTTGAGTAATGCTTCAATTATAACAATGCAAACTCCAGAAATGAAGGAAGTTTTTTTAAATGTTTTTCATTCCATTCCTTCTTCAAAAATAAGTCTTCAACTTTTTGGGATAAGCTCTAATTTTTTTAACACTTGTAACAATAAACAATTTAAAGTAGAGAATAGAGAGAACTTAAAGTTTGGATTTAAGATACCTTTAAATAAAGTTGTTATAACTATTAGTTATTGTGCGGGACCAGTTGCCAATCAAATTAAAATATTAGAAAGAGTAAATCATTTGAGTTCTGAAATTAAATCTGGTTTGCACTTAATTATACCATTACAATATGGGAGTAATGAAGATTATGAATTTCAAATTAATAAACTATTGATAGGGCAAAATTATAGTACTACGATTATAACTAAATTCTTACCTATTTGTGATTTAATTGGGTTGAAATACTGTTCGGATGTATACATACATGCTAATAAGACGGATGCCTTTAGTAAATCAATGTTGGAAAATATTTATACAGAGAATATTTGTTTAATTGCGAATTGGCTTCCGTATAGTTTATTGAAAAATAAAGGGCTAAAGTTGGTGTGGTTTGATGAGTTTTCAGAGTTGCCGATTTTGTTGACTGATATAGTAAAACAGTTAAGTAATTATAAAAATGGAATTGAAAATAACGCTAGAATAATTGAACAACATTTTTCGGCAAAGACTACAATTAAAAAGTGGGTTGATTTATTTAAAGAATTAAAGTAATATGAATAGGTACAGTAAATTTATTATACAATCTACTTCAACATTGTTAGAGGCTCTCCAAGTTATGGATTCTGATAATGTAAAATTGTTATTGGTTTTTGATAATGATAAATTTAAAAGCGTTTTAAGTGTAGGTGACATCCAGCGGAGTTTATTAAAAAGCAATAATTTCTCAATTGAAATTGGATGTGTTTTAAGAAGTTGCGTAAAAGTTGCTAATGATAAACAGAGTCTAGAGGAGATTAAACAGCTGATGTTAATTAATCGAATTGAAATGATGCCTATCGTCGATAAAGACAACAACTTAATTGATGTAATTTTCTGGGAGGATGTCATTCAAGTCGATTCTCTAAAAGAGCAATTGGATTCAAATATCCCCGTAGTAATTATGGCTGGAGGAGAAGGTACTCGCCTAAAACCAATTACTAATATAATACCTAAGCCATTGGTTCCGATAGGAGAGCGTGCTTTTGTAGAGATTATTATGGATTCATTTAAAGAGCATGGGTTAAATACTTTTTTATTGTCGGTAAATTATAAAGCAGACCTGATTAAGTATTATTTTAAAAACTTAGGAAAACCTTTTAAAATTAGTTATTTCGACGAACCTAGACCGCTGGGAACAGCTGGAAGTCTTCAATTAATGAAGAATCATATAACGACTACTTTTTTTGTTTCGAATTGCGACATTCTTATTGACCAAAATTATGATGAGATTTTAAAATATCATAAAGACAATAATAATGAATTAACAGCTGTTGCAGCAATAAAAACATACACCATTCCTTATGGCACCATGGAAATAGGATTGGATGGCTTTTTAAAAGAATTAAAGGAAAAGCCAAAAAACACGTATTACGTAAATGCTGGTTTATACATTTTGGAACCACACTTATTAAAAGATATCCCTGAAAACAAGTTTTTTCATATAACCCACCTCATGGAAAAGATTATGAAACGTAATGGCAAGGTTGGCGTATTTCCTGTTAGTGAAGGAGCTTGGATGGATATAGGAGAATGGAGTCAATACAGTGAGACTCAGAAGCGTTTTAATAGTCGATTTAATAAATAAGCTGGATCACTTCTATAAAAATAAAGTAAAACGCAATGCTAACCTTAGTTTATGACCATAGCTAGCTGGACTAAAAATACCCACCGCCTAAGCTATTGACTTTGTATTGGTTAAAAGACGCGTTTATGACAACTAATAAAACGATTAAAAAATAAAATAATGGAAAAGGATGATGCGAATTGGGACATTGTTATTGAGGCTAAAAATAATCCTCTTGCCTTAAACCTTAAAGAAGTATGGCGCTACAAAGATTTGTTATTACTTTTTGTTCGTAGGGACTTTGTTGCTGAATACAAACAGACCATATTAGGACCAATTTGGTACCTGATTCAACCTATATTTACGGCTCTTACCTATTTTTTTATTTTAAACAAGATGGGAGGAATCCCTACAGATGGATTGCCCCCTATGTTATTTTATATGTCAGGATTAACTGTCTGGAACTATTTTTCAACCAATTTAACTACCACATCAGACACTTTTTTGGCCAATGCTCAAATATTTGGAAAAGTATACTTTTCCAGACTGATTGTCCCTTTATCAGTAATTACTTCCAATCTTATAAAGTTAGCCCTACAATTTGGCCTGCTTATTTTTTTTATTACCTACTTCCATTTTGAAAACAATAGTTTCACTTTCCATTGGCATTGGCAATTAATCTTATTGCCTATTCCAATTCTATTAATGGCTGGATTGTCCTTAGGTTTAGGATTAATTATTTCTTCGTTAACAACTAAATATCGTGATTTAAAGTTTGCACTTACTTTTGGAATTCAATTATTAATGTACGGTAGTGCTGTTATTATTTCTTTGAACAACACCCCAGAGAATTTTAAAAGCATTCTAAAATGGAACCCAATTGCGAATGTAGTAGAATTGTTTAGAGCTACTTTATTAGATAATCATCCCATAGAGTGGGTGGGAGTGATCTATTCAACAGCTTTTTTAGTTGTGATGTTATTGGTAGGAATCGTGATTTTTAACAAAACTGAAAAAAACTTCATGGATACTGTATAAGTTCGTAGTTGGTAAATTCAATAAATTTGTCCAAACTATTAATGATACAAAGCTTACCCCCTCAATAAAATTCTCACCTACCAAACTTTAAAATGAACAAAAAAATAGTTATAAAAGTAGAAAACTTATCGAAGCAATATCGATTGGGGAATATTGGTACAGGTACTATTAGCCATGACATTAATCGATTTATGGCAAAAATAAGAGGGAAAGAAGACCCTTTTTTAAAAATTGGAGAAACCAATGATCGAACTAAAAAAGGTGATTCAGACTTTGTTTGGGCTCTAAAGGACATTGACTTTGAAGTAAACGAAGGAGACATCTTAGGGATAATCGGAAAAAATGGAGCAGGAAAATCTACTTTATTGAAAATACTCTCTAAAGTAACAGGCCCATCCGCAGGCAGTATTAAAGCCAAAGGCAGAATCGCCTCTTTATTAGAGGTAGGTACAGGCTTTCATCCAGAACTGACAGGACGTGAAAATGTATTTTTAAATGGGGCCATTTTAGGAATGACCAAGTTGGAAATTAAATCAAAACTCGATGAAATTGTTGAGTTTGCTGGAATTGAACGTTACCTAGATACTCCCGTAAAGCGTTATTCTTCAGGTATGATAGTGAGGTTGGGCTTCGCTGTTGCCGCACATCTCGAACCAGAAATTTTAGTAGTGGATGAAGTATTGGCTGTAGGTGATGCTGACTTCCAAAAAAAAGCCATTGGCAAGATGAAAGATGTTTCTAAAACTGGAAGAACAGTATTATTTGTCAGCCACAATATGAGTAGTGTAAAATCACTTTGCAACAGAGGTATAGTATTAAAAAATGGAACGATCGATTTTGAGGGAGAAATTGACGATAGCATTGCACATTATTTATCTTTTTCTAAAACTACCACCGCGGTTGAGAAAATTGTGGCAAATGGTATTGAAATAGCTAATTTGAATGTCAATAAAGGAAGTAATAGCATTATTTATTCTGCTGCTGATTGTGCTTTCAATTTTGAATTAAAAAATACTACTCCAATAGCCTACAAAAATATCCGAGTTGTTTTTGATATTCTTAATGAAAAAGGAATGCATATGTTTAGACTTATAAATCAAAATGATTTAGATGTTTTAAGTATCCAAGAAAATGGGAAATTGGACGTTTCGTGCACAATCCCTCGATTGCCCTTAAATGAAGGGACTTATTTTTTATCGCTAATCGTTAAACATGGCAATGCCTTTTTAGTAAATAAAGATAATATCTTATCTTTTAAAGTCAATACTGCTGATTTCTTTGGAATTGGTAAGATAGATGATTACACAGGAAGTATTTTAGTGCAATCTAATTGGAATTATATTTAAACTTATAGACTTTATAGAAATTAACCTATGCCAAAAAATAAAAATAGTATACCTGATTTTATTGTTCCGGGTTTTGCTAAATCTGGAACCTCTAGTTTACACGATTACTTAAATCAACATCCTGATATCAAGATGTCCATAATTAAAGAGCCTCATAACTATTCTGAAATTGAGTATTATGAGCAGCGATTTAACCCAACTTATAAACTTTCATTTCCTACTATCTTTGGCGGGAGTATAAACAACAAAACTTTGTTGGGAGAATCCAGTACCTCTTATGCTATTTGTGATTATTCCGCTGAACTTATTTTTCAGGACAATCCAAATATGAAATTTATTATTATTGCACGTGACCCGATAGAACGAATAAAATCTCATTATAATTGGTTATTATCTTTTGGGAAGGTCGAGAATGATTTCAGAACCGAAATTGGAGCTTGGGTTAATAAAAAATTTGATATTAAAAATCATGTGGAAGTCGGTTATAAATATTATACAGATATCAGTTTATACGGGAAACAACTTAAAAATTACCTAAACTATTTTGATCTAAAAAATTTTCATTTCTTAAGTACCGAAAATTTAAAAAAAAATCCTGAAATTGAAATGCAAAAATGTTTTAATTTTTTGAATATTGGCGATTTTAAAACTGTTAATTCTGTAAATGCTAACCAAACTAAAGAACAAAAAATGAAGTACAAGTTTCCATCTTATATTCTTCTGTTTAAAAACTTGATTCCTCAAAAAATAAAATTTACACTAAAAAAAGCTTTCGGGGAAAAATATAGTATTAAAAATAAGTACAAGCCTGTTAAAGTATTAAAGTCAGAAGATATCTCCTGGTTAAAATCTTTAATTATTGATGATATTAACCAATTTAAAGTATTGTCAAAAAATAAGTTTGAGGAGTGGAAGCATTTTTAATTCAAATCTCAACGCATTTTATTTTATAACCGTATTTAATTATGAAAATTATTCAATTACCAAAGATAGAAGATCCACGTGGAAATCTGTCATTTTTTGAAAACGATCAACAAATCCCTTTCGAAATAAAAAGAACCTATTGGATTTATGATGTACCAGGTGGAGACACAAGAGGAGGACATGCGTTTAAAGAACAACATGAATTTATCGTAGCTTTATCAGGTAGTTTTGAGGTGGTAGTAAATGATGGTAGACAAGAAAAAACTTTTCTTTTGAATAGGTCCTATAATGGCTTATATATCCCTAACAAAATGTGGCGCCAAATGAAAAACTTTTCAACTAATTCTTTGGCGTTGGTAGTTTCTAGTGCTAATTATGACGCGAACGATTACATTAGAGATTTTCAAGAATTTGTTACTTTACACAAATAGGCATGGATAAAAAAAATACCTACAATTGCAGTTTAATCGAATTGCCGAAGTTTCATAATAAAGAAGGCAACCTAACTTCAGTTGAAAATGGGAGAGAAATTCCTTTTGATGTAAAGCGTGTATTTTACTTATATGATGTACCTGGCGGTGAATCAAGAGGAGCCCATGCACATAAAATGTGTCATCAGTTTATTGTAGCGGCTAGTGGTGCATTTGAAGTATTGTTGGATGATGGGAATGTGAAACGAGTAGTTCAGTTAAATCGACCTTATGTGGGTCTGCATATTCCTCCGGGTATTTGGGCTTCAGAAATTAATTTTTCTTCCGGCAGTATCTGTTTGGTTCTTGCCTCTCACGTATACGACGAAAATGATTATATTAGAAATTATGAAGATTATTTAAATAGCACCAAGAATGTTTAAACATAGGTTATCAGATGTACAATCTAAGAAAATTGGAAAAAATACTAGCATATGGCAATTTGTAATCGTATTGCCTGGAGCAAAAATTGGAGCTAATTGTAATATATGTTCTCATGTTTTTATTGAAAACGATGTGAGTATTGGAAAGAATGTAACGATTAAAAATGGTGTCCAAATTTGGGATGGAATTACTATAGCTGATAACGTCTTTATTGGACCAAACGTCACCTTTACAAATGACTTAGTTCCTCGGTCTAAAAACTTTCCAACAAAGTTTCTTCAAACAAAAATTAACACAGGCACCTCTATTGGGGCTAATGCAACCATACTAGGGGGAGTTACTTTAGGTTTGTATAGCTTTGTTGGCGCGGGGAGTGTTGTGACAAAAAGCATTGAGGATTTTAGTGTTTATTATGGTAATCCAGCCACCAAAAGAGGCTATATTACCAAACAAGGGGAGACTCTTGACTTATTTATGAAAAATAAACAAGGCAAACAGTTTTCTCTTATTAAAAACGACATAATTCCGAATGATTAAATTCTTAGACTTACAAAAAATTAATCTTCAATACAAAACTGAAATTGAGGGTGCACTGATTCGTGTATATAACAGTGGTTGGTATTTAAATGGGACAGAGAATAAAAGCTTTGAACAAAGTTTATCGACCTATTTAAATGTACCTTATGCAATAGGTGTTGGGAATGGACTGGATGCACTCCGTTTAATTTTTCGTGCCTATATTGAACTGGGAATTATGAAAGAAGGAGATGAGATAATTGTTCCGGCTAACACTTATATTGCTTCTTTATTGGCGATAACTGATAATAATCTTGTTCCTGTATTGGTTGAGCCTAACATTCATAACTTCAACATAGACATTGCGAAAATTGAAGAACATATTTCTCCTAAAACTAAAGCTATTATGCTTGTTCATTTATATGGACAAATCGTATTTAATGATGATTTAATAAAACTTGCGGGAAGATTTAATATAAAAATAATTGAAGACAATGCTCAAGGTGTTGGTGCTGAATGGAAAGGAATAAAATCTGGGAGTCTTGGAGATGCTGCAGGTTTTAGTTTCTATCCTGGGAAAAACTTGGGTGCTTTGGGTGATGGTGGTGCTGTTACATGTAAAGATGAAACTCTTTCAAAAACAGTAAGGGCCATCGCGAATTATGGTTCAAGCCAAAAATACGTTAACCAATATAAAGGATTAAACAGTAGGTTAGACGAAATTCAAGCAGCTGTTCTCTCTATCAAACTAAAATACATTGATGCTGACAATGAAAAGCGCAGAAAGATAGCCAAAAGATATTGTACTGAAATTAATAATCCATTAGTTATACTGCCTAATTATCCTGCTAATGAATTAGAGCATGTTTGGCATTTATTTGTGATTCGAACGAAGAACAGAAGTCGTCTTCAAGAGTACCTAATTAAAAATGAGATACAAACCTTAATCCACTATCCTATACCTGCTCATTATCAAGAAGCATATAAGGAGTATAACAATCTTTCTTTACCTATTACGGAACAAATACATCAAGAGGTGATCAGTTTACCTATAAGCCCTGTTTTATCTGAACAAGAAACCAATGCAATTATAAAAAAGATTAATGCCTATGTGTAATTCTCCTTTAGTTTCAATAGTTGCAGTCTGTTATAATCATGAGGAATATGTTGTTGAAACACTAAACAGTATTGTTGACCAAACGTATGCTAACATTCAGTTAATCATAATGGAGGATTATTCTTCTGATAATTCTGTTCAGGTAATTAAAGATTGGATTAAAGTAAAAAATGTGGAGTGTACCTTTATTCCTCATAAAGAAAATAGAGGCTTGTGCAAAACATTGAACGAAGCATTAACTTATGTAAATGGCGAATATTACCAAGCTATTTCTTGTGATGATGTCTTAATGCACGATAAAATCTCCAAGCAGGTATCTATTTTTAAAAAATATCCTGATATAGCCGTAGTTAGTTCTAATATGAAAAAAATTGACTCTGCCAGCAATATATTAGATAATAATGGCAACAATTCTAATTCTGTTTGTGGTCTTAGAAAAGCCAACGAACTTTTTAAAATACTTCTTTTAGGTTGCATAATAGAAGCTCCTACTGTTTTAATTAAAAAAAGTTATCTTCCAAATGCAAATGTTTATGATGAAAATCTAATCTCGGAAGACTGGGATTTATGGCTAAAATTGGCTCTTAATTATGACTTTTATATAATGGAAGAAGCATTAGTCAAATATAGAATTTTACCCACATCATTGTCAAGTACTTTAAGAGATAGTCCGAAAAAAAGCAAGGAAATAATTATTATACTTTCAAAATATTTAGGTCTGCAGGAAGAAACTGACCAACTTATAAAAAGACATGTAGAAATATTAAAACGAAAATTATATAACTATACTTTTTCGGCACTCTATACAGGTGCAACTCCCGCAATAGAGTATTTTGTTAAACTAAAATCGTTGCTGAGATTTAATAATCGGGTTAAGAATTTAAAAAAACAGATAAATCAAAAAAGCATGCAGTTAGTATACTGCCTTAAGTAAATTCAAAATGCTTTCTCATCTATTTTATTTAAGTCATTGGTTAGTTTAATACTTTTGATTTCCTTTGTTTCTTTACTTTGTTAAGGAAAGAAACAAACTAGGAGAGACTAGCATAGAAAAAAATGATAACAATAATTGATTATAGGGCAGGTAATATCAAGTCTATTCAAAACATGTTAAAAAAAATTGGGGTAGAGTCGATGATTTCTAAAAACCCAGTTGAGATTGCACAAGCAGAAAAGTTAATACTACCTGGTGTTGGTCATTTTGATTTTGGTATGAAAAACTTGAAAGAAAGCGGGCTGATCGATGTCCTGCATGAAGCCGTTATAACGAATAAAACCCCTCTTTTAGGAATTTGCTTGGGTGCTCAATTGTTAGGTAATTCTAGTGAAGAAGGCACTGAAAAAGGCCTAGGCTGGATAGATATGGAAGTAGTAAAGTTTGATAGTTCTAAAATTGATGCAAAATTAAAAGTTCCACACATGGGCTGGAATGAAATAGAAATACAACAATCCTCCAAATTACTTGTCAACCTTGAACTGGATGCTCGATTTTATTTTGTTCATACCTACCACATGAAGCCAAATAATGTGAAGGATATCTTAACTTCCTCGCATTACGGGTACAACTTTACTTCGGCAGTAAAAAGAAACAACATTTATGGAGTTCAATTTCACCCAGAGAAAAGCCATAAGTTCGGAATGCAGTTGTTGTCCAATTTTTCGAAATTATAAATGATGAGTAGAGTTAGGCTAATACCAGTTTTGTTGATGGATAGAGGGAAATTGGTAAAAACTGTAAAATTCAAAAAACCGAACTATATTGGAGACCCGGTTAATGCGGTCAAGATTTTTAACGATAAGGAAGTGGATGAAATTGTATTGTTAGACATTTCTGCAACCAAAGATCGTAGGCAACCTGATTACGATAAAATTGAAGAAATATGCAGTGAGGCATTCATGCCTTTTGCATATGGAGGGGGTATTAATTCTTTAGCCCAAGTAGACCGCTTGTTTCAATTGGGTATTGAAAAGGTAGTATTAAATTCAGTGTTGAATTCTAACATAGACTTGGTGAAGCAAATCTCTGATAAGTATGGAGCACAAAGTATTGTGGCTTCTATTGATGTAAAGAAGAATTTGTTTGGGAAATACGTAGCATATAGTCATTCAGGTTTTAAAAAGGTAGGTACCTCGATAGAGAAATACCTGAATAGGATTTTGGAAGTGGGAGTTGGAGAAGTATTTCTGAACTCGATTGACAGGGATGGAACTTTTTTAGGTTATGACCTCGAATTGATCAATCAAATATCAAAGATATCCGGAGTTCCTTTAGTGGCTTGTGGAGGAGCCTTCGATTTGAACGATTTTAAGTCTGCTATAGAGAATGGAGCTTCTGCTGTTGGAGCAGGGAGCATATTTGTGTACCGAGGAAAGCAAAAAGGGATTTTAATCAATTACCCAAGTCAAGAGGCTCTAAAGGAGAAAGTTTATTAATATTGTCAACCAAGATATTGTACTATGAGTCATTTATTTTTTAAGTTATTTTTTAAGTTTAAAATTCTAAGATTTTTTAATTTTAAATCAAATATTACATTAAATGGTAAATCTTTTATTGTGCCTCTAATCGGTGAAAATGGTTATTCCAACTTGCATATATCTGAACTCTGGATGATAAGTATATTAAAAATCCTGCTTCCCAAAAAAAGTGGAAGTTTTGTAGATGTGGGAGTTAATATTGGACAAACTCTTCTGAAGCTTAAATCTGTAGAAAACAATAGGCCTTATTTTGGTTTTGAACCCAATTCCTTTTGTGTTCATTATTCATCTGAATTAATCCAATTGAATAATTTTAAAAATACAAAGTTGTTTCCATTTGGAGTGTCTAATAAAAATGAAATAGGGGTATTGAATTTTTATAGTACTGGTAATTCTGATTCTTCCGCGTCTATGATTTCAAACTTTAGGCCCGACCAAAAAATTGAGAAACGAACATACATTCCACTTTATGCAGAGTTAGCTTTTTCAGAATTAATGGGCGACGATAAGATTGGCTTCTTAAAAATTGATGTCGAAGGCGCAGAACTGGAAGTGCTAGAAAGTTTTAGGGCTAAAATTGCAAAGGATAAACCAATGATTCTTATTGAAATTCTACCGGTTTACAATAAAAGTAACAATTCAAGATTGGAACGTCAAATGAAGATTGAATCAATTTTAAAAGAGGAGAAATATCGATTATTCAGATTAATAAAATCAGAGACGAAGGTTACTAATTTAAAGGAGATAGATTCCATAGGAATTCATTCAGATGTTTCAGCGAGTGATTATATTTATGTTCATGAAGTTGACCTTGGAATTATTCAGTCAATTCAATTTTAATCATTATAGAATGTTACAAGAAGGTTACAGACAATGCTCAAAGACTGTTATGGACAACGTATCGGACGAGGGTTTTTCGTTTGACGTTGAAGGGGTTAGTAATTATTGGCATGATTATAAAAAGGTAGCGGCAGAGATGCTTATTCATGGTGCTGCCGGAAGGCAGAAATGGTTAAGTACTATTTCTGAAATGAAGGAATTAGGTAAGGGGAAGAAATACGATTGTATTATTGGAGTTAGTGGAGGAGTAGATAGCACCTACATTGCTTATTTAGTTAAACAGGCTAAATTAAGACCTTTGGTTGTGCATTTCGATAATGGATGGAACTCGGAAATAGCAGTTCAAAATATTAATAAAATAATTGATTATTTAGATGCTGATTTATACACTTTAGTAGTAGATTGGGAGGAATTTCGTGACCTACAAAGAGCCTACTTAAAGGCAGGGGTAATTGATATAGAAGCATTAACGGACCATGCAATAATTGGAACTTTATACAAGTTAGCCGCTAAAAATAACATTAAACATGTCATCAGTGGGTCTAATATTGAAACTGAGGGTGTTTTACCAAAAGCTTGGATTCATGGGAAATTAGACTCTGAGAATATAAAAGATATTCATTCCAAATATGGAAAAGTTGAGTTAAAGACATTTCCTTTCTTCGGAGTATTAAAAAAATTCTATTATTTAAATTTTAAGCAATTAAGCTTTATTTCTCCGATTAATTGGGGTCCGTACAATAAAGAAAATGTGAAAAGTTTAATTTCACGGGAAATTGGATGGAAAGATTATGGAGGAAAACACCATGAATCTATCTTTACAAAATTTTACCAGAATTATATTCTTCCAATAAAATTTAAAGTTGATAAAAGAAAGGCGCATTTATCAAATTTGATTTGTTCTGGACAAATAAGCAAGGAACAAGCTTTAATAGAACTCGAACAGCCTTTGTATGATCCGAACGAACTTATACAGGATAAGGAATATGTTATAAAAAAGCTCGGATTTACGTCGATTGAATTTGATAAAATACTTTCTGAAGAACCTAGAAGCCATAAAGAGTTTCTAGTTGAAGGTCCTATAGAGAGACATTTTACATGGATCAAACCATTTAAAATTATTTATAAGTTATTCAAATAATGGAATTAAAAGGTAAGGTGGTTCTTATTATCTCACCACAAAGTTGGGAAGGACAATTCGTATCTAAACATCATTATGCGCTTCAACTTGCAAAAAGAGGGAATGATGTCTATTTTTTGAATCCACCGGTAAAAAAATCGACCACTAAAATTGAACCAACTGCTTATGCTAAACTCAATGTAATAAGTCATAGTTTTTGGTTTAATCGAAAATTGAGGTTCCATTTTAGGACATTGTATGATTTCTTAGTTAAATACCATGTTAAAAAAGTTGTTGAAAAAATCGGTGGAATTGATGTTGTATGGAGTTTTGAGCCCAACTTATACAAGAGTCTAAATTGGTTTAATGCAGATTTGAAAATTTATCATCCTGTTGATTTTATAGACGAGAAAAAACAAATTGGTTTGGGTAAAACTTCTGATTTTAATTTCACTGTAGCAGAGAATATTCTCGAGAAGTTTTACTTTAAAAACCCACCTAGTTTTTTTATAAATCATGGCCTTCCGGATTTATTTTACAACGAAATTGAATTCAATATAAAAAATGCGAAAAGCATAAAATTTGCATATGTTGGGAATTTAATGATTCGTGGTTTGGATAAGCAAAATATTATAAAAATAATAGTACAGAATCCTACTATTCAATTTGATTTTTATGGAAGCTATTCAAATGAAAAGGGAGATGATTTTATAACATTCCTTGAAAATGAAACAAATGCAACTCTGAAAGGAATAAAGTCCTCTTCAGAGTTGGCTGTTTTATTAAGAAAATATACAGGGTTTTTATTGTGTTATAATCCTATTTTGGAACTTAATTCCGGTTCAAACAGTCATAAAATATTAGAGTACTTAAGTTTTGGGAAGGTAATTATAGCTAATAAAATACTTCAGTATGAAAATTATAGAGATTTGATTCAAATGTCTCTAAGGGAGGATAATACGGACTATGTCCACTTATTCAATGCGACAATTTCTAAAATAAATGAATATAATTCAGAAGAATTATTTACTAAAAGGAGAACATTGGCTTTTGAAAATACTTATGCCAAACAAATAACCCGAATTGAAAAAATTATATCTGAAAAATATAATGAGGACTAACAAGTTATTTATCCTTCATTTTCGGCCAATTGAAAATTACCCTCCGGTACAAAACTTTATTAAAGCGGTTATTGGCACTGACACTGATTTAACTTGGAGGTGTATCACAACTAAAGGTCAGTTGAAATCTATCTCTTTTCGTGGGGTTAAAATTTCTCGTTTTGGAAGATCTCATTCCGGAAAATTGAGTTTATGGTGGACCTATTTACGGTATAACTTTAGTTCAATTATTGAATTATTAATTCATAGGCCCAATCGCTTGATTTATTACGAAAGCTTGTCGGCTTTTCCTGCCTATTTTTACAAGAATTTTGTTCATAAAAAAGTTAGGCTGTACATTCATTATCACGAGTACACTAGTCCATTAGAATACCAAAATACCAGTCCAATAGAACGGTTATTTCATAAATTTGAAAAGTCAATTTATAAACAGGCAGCATGGATTTCTCATACAAACAATGTTCGTCTGAATAAATTTTTGTTGGACGAAAAGTTGGTTTTTAATAAAAAAGTGCATCATTTTATGCCAAATTATCCATCAAAAAAATGGCCAATTTTAAACAAAAAGAGAAAACACAATGAACCGCTAAAATTGGTTTTTGTGGGGTATTCTTTAACTGAAGAGGGGAGTTATTTATTGGAGCTAATAGATTTTTTGATCCGGACTAATATTCCTTCGATACTAAGTATTTACTGCTTAAAAAAGAACGATTTTATTTCTAATGTTGCAGGAACTAGAAATAATTTAATGATAGAAGTTTTTGATGAATTAACTTATGCTGAAATACCTTCAATTTTAAGCAAACATCATGTTGGGTTAATTTTATACAAAGCGAATACTCCCAACTACATCCATAACGCTCCAAATAAGTTATTTGAGTATTTAAGCTGTGGCCTTGACGTATGGTACCCTTCAGAAATGCAAGGAATTTTTGAATACGATACGATTAGAAGCCCTTCGGTAAAACGATTAAATTTTAATAAACTTTCAGATTATCAACTAATAGATTTAATAGGCTTTTCTAACGAAGTTGAAGAATTTACCTATTTTGCCGAGGAGGTTTATTCAATTGTTTTAAATAAAATGGTAGATGAATAAACAAAGATACAATATTTTACTAATTGGGTCTGACTCAAAGTGGGCGCTGGAGAGAGCATTCCGTAAATATTTGTCTACCCACTTTAATGTTTCATTTTTTAACGCGAGAGGTAATTTTTTGAATTATTATTATTCGAGTTACTTCAATCGGATTCTTTACAGACTTGGTTTCTCATCAATAATAAGGAGGATTAATAAAGAATTATTGGAATATGTTAAACGCGGAGACTTTGATGCAATTTTAGTTTTTAAAGGTATGGAGGTACATCCAAAAACGCTGGTAATCGCAAGACAAAGAGGGATTATATTATTTAACTACAACCCCGATCATCCATTTGAATTCTTTGGCACAGGGTCAGGTAATAAGTTTGTGGAAAATGGTATTAAACTTTACCATCATCATTTTTCGTATTCCAAAAGAATAATTAGTGATTTGGAAAAAAGGTACAATGTATCTGTTTCTTGGTTGCCCTTTGGATACGAAAAATCTCTTTCCCCTAAAATAAAAAAGGATGAAAGGAAAGTTTGCTTTATTGGAAACCCGGATGCTGATAGGGCAAAAACAATCAATATTTTTTTAAAAAATGATATTGAAGTAGACGTATATGGAAGCGGGTGGAATAAGTTTTTACCAATAAGTAAAGGCTTAAATTGCTATGATGCAGTTTATGGAGCCGATTTTATACATATTGCACAAAGTTATAGGATTCAACTTAATACCTTTCGGCCTCACAATTACGCGAGTCACAATATGCGTACTTTTGAAATGCCTGCAATTGGGGCTATTATGTTGGCGCCTTTTAGTGAGGAACATGCGTTGTTTTTCAAAAATAAAGAAGAAGTGTTTTTCTATGCAAACGAAAAAGAGATGATAGAGCTTGCTAATAATATTCTAAAATTAGACGATTCCGCTGCTTTTAGTATCAAATTAGCTGCATACAACAGGTGCATAGATTCAAATTATGGATACAAGCAAAGAGCATCTGTAGTAGCCGGAAAGATCTTGGAATATTTAAATTAATGAAGGTAAATAAGACAACAATTATATTAATTAGCCTTGTCTCATGTACGTTGCTAGGAGTGTTTACTTATCAGCCTTACGGTCTGTATCCCAAAATAACAGCTTTAGTATCTTCCTTTTTCTTGTTTTATATTCTATTTAAAGTTATTCTAAATAAGACTAAAAAAGAGGTTTATCTATTTCCTTTCTTACTAATGAATTGGCTCTTTTTCCAATCTCCTTTTTTACTTCGAGAAAAGACGGAATACTTTATGCGAATCATAAAAGACGAATATATTGATGAGATTGCTACCTATACTTGTCTATCTATAGTCATGGTTTTTATTGGCTATTTATTTTTTTTAAATAAATCATTGAGGCCAATTAGTTCTGTTAAGTTCAAATTTCAAGAGTCAGAATTAAAGAATTTAATAGTAGTGTTCGTTATTATTGGAACTCTTTACCGTATCGGTGAAAACTTCGTGCCAGTTTTTATTTCCCAATTGTCCAACATCATTCAAATTTTATTTTTTGCACCAACAATTGTTTTTGCTTTGTACACTCTTTTTCAAATTAGGAGGAAAGCCAAATTTCAAATAGATATTTTTCATTTTGTTGTAATTGGCTACCTTATTGCTGAATTTCTCTTGAGATTATCAACTACATTAATGGCTCAAGTTGCCATCTTATTTGTGGGTGCTTTATTGGCATACTATCACGAGCGTAAAAAAATTCCCATCTCTTGGATTTTAATAATCGCTGTTGTCTTTATTCCCCTATATCAAACAAGGAAGTATTTTAGAGATTCAATTAAAGACAATAATATTAATGGAAGTGAATTGGAAATTGGGTCTAAAATTCTAGAAAATGCATTTTTTGAAAAACGAATCAATGAGGAAGTTCAAGAGTTCCAATCGAAACAGTTTAACAAAGAGCACAATAGGTTTGAAAATTTAAGCTTCATATCACATATTGTTTTTTTACATAAAAGTGGGAATAAAGGTTTTCTATACGGAGAGACTTTCTATTGGCTTCCATTGGTGCCAATCCCTAGAATAATTTTTCCATCTAAGCCTGTTAATGATATGTCATCAAGGGTAGCAACTGAATATGGTGTAAGAGGCAGTGTTTCCAATGCTTCAATAAATTTCCCAATGTTGATAGAGGGCTATATTAATTTTGGTTTCAATGGTATGTTGCTTATGGCTTTTATGTTTGGGTTGTGTTACAAATGGTTTGTTATGAAATTTGGCGCGGGTGTTGGAGATTTAAATCTATTGATGATTATTAATTCGATAAAGCATTTTATTCATGCGGAAGGTAATATTACGCTCGTTTTCGGTGCGTTAATTCAAATTTATCTCTTCTGGTGGGTACTTATAAAGGTTTTTAATGTGGGGGGGGGGGATCACGCCAATTAATTTAGGTGTATTAATATTCAGCGAGGGAATAAAATTATTTAATAGTATTGAGCATGTTGTTACTTAATGAAATAAATGTGTTGCATGTATGAGTTACCCCGTAAACTTTAAAGTCCCATAAATATTGTTAATTGAATTGAGAGTGGACAATATTAGTTCAATACAAAGACAAAATTATTCAGGGGGTAGTTTGGTAAATACTGTTTTTTATGTCAATAATTTAAGTTCATTTAATAGTATCAATCTTTTCTATTTGGTATCAATGTTAATAAAAAGTTAAAACGTATTATTTGAGCTTTACAATGTCTATTTCCTGCTTTTTACATGGAGAGTTTTCCATATCTCTACTTCAAAATTTGACACTTAATGTATGGGGATTTCTAATAAGGAAACGTCAGTACTTTAGTAACGTGTTAAGGGCTTGCATTGATAAATGGGAATTGGGTGTTAAAATTCATATTTTCGCATTTTTTGTAGTGCTATTATCGAGGAATTTAATTCCATTCATTAAACAGAAAGCTAAGGTGCTTTTAAAGCTTATTGCAGTAAATAAATCAAACAACTAGCAAAAATGCAGGCAGTTATTACAGGGGTGAGTGGTCAAGATGGAGCATACTTGGCCAAAGAGTTATTGAGAAAAGGGATCAATGTAATTGGTGTGGTTCGAAATGAACTGTCCTCTCTTTCTGGCTTAGATTATTTGGGGATTAAAAATGAAGTGGAAATTGTGCAATTAGAGTTAGGGAATGCAATTGAGATTAATAAGTTTGCTAAACTCAGACAACCGGATTTTATTTTTAATCTTGCTGCTCAAAGTTCTGTAGCAGACTCATTTAAAAATCCCCACTCTACCATATTGTTTAACCTGCATTCCACCCTAAATATCTTAGAAGCAATACGTAGTTTTAGTCCCCAAACCCGATTGTATCAAGCTACTAGCAGCGAAATGTACGGTTCTGTCGAAAACTTACCAATTTGTGAAAATACTTTGCTAAACCCACAAAGTCCCTATGCAATCTCAAAATCTGCTTGTCATCATTTGGTTCGAAATTATCGAGAGTCGTACAATTTGCACGTAAGCTCCGGCATACTATTTAATCACGAGTCAGTATTGCGGCAGGAGAAGTTTTTTATAATGAAAATCATCAAATCGGCACTTGATATAAAAAAGGGGAAACTAGATATATTGGAGGTTGGAAACATCGATATAAAAAGAGACTTTGGATATGCACCATATTACGTGAAGGCAATGATTAAGATGGTTAACATGGACAAACCCGATGATTATATCATTTGCAGCGGTAAATCGGTAAGTCTGCGCAGTATCGTTTATCACTTATTCGAGTACTTAAATATTGATTTAGATAGGATTAAGATTAATTCGGATTTCTTCAGACCCTCTGAAATTGTTGATATATATGGGGATAATTCTAAGGCAAAGAGTAAATTAGGGTGGAATTATGAAATGGAATTTACAACCGTATTAGAAGAAATTTTAATCGAATATCAAAATAACTTTTACAATGGATAGAATAACGTACTTTTTAAGGAAAAGAAGAGCCGGTGCTAATTTTAGCTTGGAGCAAATATTTAGTGATTTAGCACACCGCTTTAAAAAGGACTATCATATTGATGAACAAGTATTGCCCTTTGTAAGCTCAGGTGTACTCAAGAGGTTGATGAATGTATACTCAGCACCATTTAACCAGGGAGACATAAATCACGTCACAGGTGATATTAATTATGTTGCTATTTTGCTACAAAAGAGAAAGACAATATCGACGATTTTAGACCTTGGTATTTTGCATCGTACAAAAGGCATTAAGCGAAGAATATTATTAAACATATGGTTCAAGTGGCCTGTTTATCGGAGCAGATGGGTAACTGTTATATCCGAGGCAACTAAACAAGACTTGCTTAGTAATGTAAACTGTAACCCAGATAAAATCAAAGTAATCTATGTGCCGATTAGCAAATCCTTTAAACGCGTAGATAAGTCCTTCAATAAGGAATGTCCTGTGATTCTGCAAATAGGAGGTGCCCCAAATAAAAATTTAAAAGGATTGATATCGGCTGTTGGCGGCATTAATTGTAAACTGCTAATTGTTGGAAAAATTTCAGAGGTTAATTTGCGATTATTAAAGGATGCAAAAATTGAGTACGAAAATAAAGTGGCAATTCCTTTTGAAGAGGTAATTGGTTGCTATGAGTCTGCGGATATGTTGTTTTTTGCTTCAACTTTTGAAGGTTTTGGTATGCCTATTTTAGAAGCTCAAGCTGTTGGAAGACCGGTGGTTACATCGAATATTTTATCGATGCCAGAGGTTGGCGGTAATGCTGCAATTTATGTTGATCCTTATAATGTATCAGAAATAAGAAAAGCAATTGGCCAGGTGTTAGAAAATGAAAAGTTAAGGGACAGTTTGGTAACCGATGGTTTTGAGAATGTGAAGCGATTTGATTCAGATAAAATTGCTTTGCAATACGAAGCACTTTATAAGGATGTTTTACAGCACCAATAAATAGGAGGTCCGACTATTATCGTTCGCTTCAATAGATAAGATTCTGGTTCTAATTGTAGTTCCGTTTGTTTAAATAAGGTTCAGTTGCAGAGTTACCTTAAGGGTTATAAAAAAAGAGTAGTTGATAGTTTTTAGAAAAAATACACCAAGTTTTTACAGTATTGAAAATGTTTTTGGGGCGCTACTTCCGCATTTGAATGCGGAAGTAGTTGAGTTGGCCCATGAGAGTAAAGGCTTATTTAATCGATTGAAAAATATCCAAGGTTTATTTTGTTATAAGACCAGCTTCCTGCATATAACCGGTAACGACCATTACTTGCTTTGGTACCCTTTTAAGAACGCTATCCTTACCATTCACGATATTGAGGCATTAAAAAGAAAGTCAGGGTTCAAGAGATGGATTTTTAAAAAGCTTTGGTTTGATTGGCCAATAAGCAATGCTGCTGCTATTACAACGATTTCTGAGTTTAGCAAAAAAGAAATTTTAAGTTTAGGGAATTATAAAACTCCAGTGGAGGTGATTTATAATCCGCTAACGCTGCCTTTAAAGTTTTCTCCAAAGCAATTTAATACAAACGAAACTAGAATTCTGCATGTAGGAACAAAAAAGAACAAAAATATTTTTCGCACCATAGAGGCACTTCGAGGCCTAAGTTGTCAGCTAACCATCATTGGAAATCCAGATTCAGAATCACTAAGTTTGATGAAAACATATTTGATTGATTACACCGTTAAAACGAACCTAAGTAATGAACAAATGATGGAGGAGTACTACTCTTGCGATTTGGTGTCTTTTGTTTCGACTTATGAGGGGTTTGGTTTGCCAATTATTGAGGCACAAGCTGCAGGTAGGGTAGTGCTTTCCTCTAATTGTTCTTCTATGCCTGAAGTTGCAGGAAATGGAGCCTTGTTAGTCGACCCTTTTTCTGTGGATGCCATTCGAGCAGGGATTATTAGCATAATTGCGAGTTATACCTTAAGGCAAGAGCTGATCATTGCAGGATTAGAAAATGTAATTCGATTTAGGCCTGATATTATCGCAAAACAATATAACAAGCTATACGATCAATTAAGCTAGATATGGAGAGGAAGAAAATAGTAATTTTTATGGACTGGTATAAGCCTGGATATAAAGCCGGAGGGCCAATTCAATCGATAAGTAACTTGGTTAGCTTATTGTTCGGAGAATACGATTTTTACGTGGTCACAAGGAATTTAGATTATTTAGAAACATCAAGTTATCCGGATATTGATTCTGGGGTATGGATAAAATCTAGGGAGGAGTCTATCTTTTATTTGGAATACAATAAGCTAAGCTATTCAAAAATTAAAGAAGTTATTCGCGAAATAAGTCCAGATATGATTTATTTAAATAGTTTATATTCTATTTACTTTAGTCTTATTCCAATTCTTTTAGCGAGGGGTAAAAAAATTAAAACACTACTGGCTGTTCGGGGGATGCTCTCCGAAGGCTCTTTTTCGGTTAAAAAGAAAAAAAAACTGTTGTTCTTATTTCTATTTAAATTACTCGGCCTGCATAAAATAGTAAAGTTTCATGCCACCACGGTAGGTGAAAAAATGGATATTTTAAATAAAATGGGTTCTCAGGTAGATGTTCAAGTGGTTCAAAATGTACCAAGGATTAAATTCAACACACAATTTAAATCGAGAGGAGATACTTTGAAAATAATATTTGTTGGAAGAATTGCCCCTGAGAAGAATCTATTATTTGCCATTAAGGCGGCGAAACTGGTAAAATCTAAGGTTCTCTTCTGTATTTATGGGCCTGTTTACAATCAGGCATACTGGTCTCTTTGCAAGTCGGAGATAGAACGCTGCCCGACCCATGTAAATATAAAGTATCAGGGAGTTCTTCCTCACTCTAAATTAGACGCAACCTTATCTGCTTTTCATGTATTGTTCCTGCCCTCAACAGGGGAGAATTTTGGTCATATAATTAGTGAAGCCATGATGAATTATTGTATTCCTTTAATCTCAAATAAAACACCTTGGCGAAATCTTGAGAAAGCAAAGGTGGGGTTCGATTTAGCGATTGATCAAGAAATATTATTTGCGGAAAAGATTGATTATCTGGCCTCAATTGAAAAGATTCAATTGGAAAGAATGGCGAAGAGTGCAAATAGGTTTGTTAATAATCAAGTAGACACAATTACTTTGCATTCTTCTTATAAGAAGTTATTTAATTAGCAGGGAATCGATAATTTAGCTACTCAAATCAAAAAAATAACATGTATATACTTGGAATTAATGCATATCATGGTGATTCATCCGCTTGTATTTTAAAAGATGGTAAGCTAATTGCTGCTACTGAAGAAGAACGATTTAGAAGAATAAAACATTGGGCTGGGTTCCCAACGGAGGCTATTAAGTTCTGCTTAGTAGAAGCAGGAATTTCTATAGGGGAAGTTGATCAGGTAACAATTTCAAGAAACCCCTCTGCTAATATTCATAAAAAAATCATGCATTCGGTTAAAAACCTAGTTTCGATTAAGGCGTTAAAGGACAGGTTGGCAAATACGAAGAAGGTAGGAGATGTCAAATATGAATTAGCTAGTTTATTTAACTTAGAGTCAAGCGATATAAAAGCGGAGATTTATAACATAGAGCACCACAGAAGTCATTTGGCGAGTGCCTTTTTTGCTTCACCGTTCGAGGAGTCTGCTATTCTATCCATAGATGGTTTTGGCGACTTTACCTCAACCATGATTGCAAAGGGTAAAGGGAATCAAATAGAAGTCATAGATTCAGTAATTTATCCTCATTCTGTAGGAATTTTTTATACTTCCTTAACGCAATACCTCGGTTTTCACCATTATGGCGATGAATACAAGGTGATGGGGTTGGCGCCTTATGGTGAGCCGAAATACGTGGAGCAATTAAGAGAGATCTTAAAGTTCAAAACGAATGGATTGTTTGAATTGAACACGAAATATTTCAAACATGCGAAAGAGGGTGTTAGCATGAGCTGGGAAGGTGGAGACCCACGCATTGAGCCTATTTTTTCATCGGAACTAGAAACCTTACTAGGTCCTGCAAGGAAGGATGGGGAGGAGTTAAGCCAAAAGCACAAAGACATAGCGACTTCTGTTCAGCGTATTACTGAGGAGTTGATATTCCATATTTTAAATCATTTGCAGCAAAGAACTGGACTTAAAAATGTTTGTATTGCCGGAGGAGTGGCTCAGAATTCAGTTGCGAATGGTAAAATTCTGGAGAACACAAATTTCGAGAAGGTATATATACCCTCGGCAGGTCATGATGCAGGAACAGCGATGGGTTCTGCTCTGTGGTTATTTAATCACATTCAGAAGAATCACAGGCTGCCCGCCGTGTTTGATGCTTATACTGGTTATAAAACAAATGATGTAGAAATTGAGGCGTGTTTGAAAGATAGGAACGTTGAATTCACGAAATATTCTAATAAGGAGCTAATTGATACAGTTGCCAATGAATTAATGAACGGAGCAGTTGTTGGCTGGTTTCACGGAAGAGCAGAGTTTGGTCCAAGAGCCTTAGGGCATAGGTCTATTTTAGTGGATCCAAGAAGGCCAGACGCAAAGGAACTATTGAATTCTAAAATTAAAAGGAGAGAAAGCTTTAGGCCGTTTGCCCCTTCAATATTAGAAGAATATGTTTCAGACTATTTTGAAAAAACGGATAAAGTTCCATTTATGGAAAAAGTATATCCTATTAAGAAAGAAAAACATGCTGAAATTCCAGCGGTAACACATGTTGATGGGACTGGGAGACTGCAAACGGTTTCAAAAGGAGATCGATATTATGACTTGATTAAAAAGTTCTACGAAAAATCAGGAACTCCAATTTTATTGAATACCTCGTTTAATGAAAATGAGCCCATTGTAAATACCCCGGCTGAAGCGTTGGATTGTTATTTAAGAACTCAAATGGATGTGTTGGTTTTAGAAAACTATGTTATCAAAAGAAATTAGAGATACTTGAAAGTTTCCATCATCACTGTATGTTACAATTCTGCCACAACCATAGAAGATACCATTCAGTCTATTGTAGGGCAGAGCCATCCAAACATAGAGTACTTGGTTATAGATGGGGGGTCCACCGATGGCACCTTAAAAATCATTGAAAAATACAAGGACGATATCTCTACCATTATTTCTGAAAAGGACAAAGGCATGTACGATGCAATTAACAAAGGAATTGGCAGGTGCTCAGGAGAGCTGGTTGGGATTTTGAATGCAGATGATTTTTATATCGATACGGAGGTTATTGCAGAGGTGGTTGCAAAGATGCAAGCTGAGCAAGCCGATAGTCTGTATTCAGACTTATATTACGTTGCAGCAGACGATACCACTAAAGTTATTCGAAATTGGGTATCTGGACAGTACAATCGGCAAAAATTTTTATATGGCTGGATGCCGCCCCATCCTACTTTTTTTGTAAAAAGAACGGCGTATGAAAAGTTTGGGAAATTTAATCTAGCCTTAAAATCGGCAGCAGATTATGAGCTGATGCTCCGCTTTTTGTTTAAAAATAAGCTGTCGGTATGTTATCTTCCACGCCCCTTGGTTCGCATGCGGGTAGGGGGCATGAGCAACGTTTCGCTGAAAAATAGAATTAAAGCAAACAAAGAAGATCGAAAAGCATGGCGAATAAATGGATTGACTCCAAAGTCATTTACCCTATTGTTTAAGCCATTGCGAAAAATTATTCAATACCTGAAGAAGTAGCGCTACTGTAACAGTAGGTTAAAGCGCAGTTCCATGCAAATTACCTAGGAGACGAAGGGGCTGAATTCTACGGGTTGATGTTTTTATTATGCTTCGCTACATCTTTCTTCGTGCAGGGCTTAACTTTTTTCTTTTCTCACCCGGAATCATCCCTGCTTTTTGTGCATTTTAGAAGTTACTGTTTGCCTCGTATTCTTATGAAAAATTCCTAAAAGAAGGCGATGTACCGGTCCAATTATTTTGCTAGGAAAAATGACTCCTTGAACTCAATGTTTACCCTGTGCCGTGGATCGAAGAGGCCTTGAGCTGCCTTTTTAAGGTCTTTCCTTTCATAAAAAAAGGCTAAGACATCTGTCTTAACCTCTTTTTATATTGTTTTTTAGTTTCTGGTTTTTAGCCTCTATTTACAAGACGTAACACCCAGCTTTTACCATCCAACTTATTAGAACTTTGTTCGTTTCCTTCTTCTATTAATAATACTGTTGTATCTAGCTCTTGAAAATGAATTCCTGCTGACGATGGTATAACTCAATGAAATCTGAGCTAAAAAGTAGCCGTCGTATGTATCCGGATTACCTCTTCTTGTTCCTGGGTTAAAAAAGCGTCTATCTGGCAAGCCTGCTTCTCCTCTCGCATATGCCTCATCGCTTCTATTTGCCAATAGTACTGATTGAGTAAATGGCAAGTCAGCTTCCTTTGCATATCGTGTGCTAATATCATCTAAGTAATCGGTGAAGGTAAATCGGTATCCAAATTCAATTCCTAATTTCAATTTTTTGTTGAACGTAAAATTGGCGCCTGCTCCCATCGGCAATACCACGGTCATTACATCGTATGCATTTTGAGATCCTTCGGTTTGCAGCGGACGTAACGCATACCATTCATTATTATACTGCGCATGTGGGTAGTACAGTGCAACTCCACCACCTGCAAAAATGTATGATCCAAAATCAATCCTTGCATTGGATGCTCTGCTTAAATCATTCATGGTAAAAAAGTAATACTCTGCGGTAATAACGGCTTCAATAATATCCGTTCTAAAACTTAAATTTCTTGCAATTTGAGTTTTAATGCCGGAGAGGCTATCTGCTCCAGAAATTCGTGCAAAATTGAAAGACATTTTTGCAGCAATATTTCTTGTAAAATTCATTCGATAGAATCCACCAAAATTAAAATTGGTTTTTGCTAAAGTCATGTCCAATAACCAAGGTTTTGGTTCCGTTCCGCTACCCCCAGTTTCACCAACGTAATTAGAAGCCCCTAGGTTTACCCCGAAGTCCATGCTGTATTGCGCTGAAGAACTGACGACTAACGCACAAAAAATAGTTAGGAGGATACTTGCTTTTCTCATACCAGCAAATATAATATAAAATTTATTTTTATCCTATCTAACACTCTTTAAATAAATGTTGTACTCGCATTAATTTAAGCTTAATTTCGAGAATCAAATTTTTAGGAAAAACTTGATATGGTCGAATTTAAAGAGTACCAACTCAGCAACGGTCTTCGTTTAATTTTTAATGAAGACAAAACAACTCCAATTGTAGCTTTTAACTTGTTGTACGATGTGGGTTCAAAAGATGAGCATGAAAATAGAACGGGCTTTGCTCACCTGTTTGAGCACCTCATGTTTGGAGGGTCAATAAACATTCCTTCCTTTGATGGTCCGCTGCAAACTGTTGGAGGCGAAAATAATGCCTTCACTTCGGCAGATATGACCAACTATTACATGACAGTTCCAAAAAATAATATTGAGACTGCTTTTTGGCTAGAATCTGATCGAATGTTAAGCTTAGCGTTTTCAGAGAAAAGTTTGGAGGTTCAACGTCAGGTGGTGATTGAGGAATTTGCGCAAATGTATTTAAATCAACCCTATGGGGATGTTTATTTGTTGCTACGGCCTTTAGCCTACAAAAAGCACCCCTATCGTTGGGCAACCATTGGAAAAGAAATAGAGCACATTGAAACGGCAACAATGGAAGAGGTAAAAGCTTTTTTTAAGCAACATTATTTCCCCGGTAATGCCATACTTTCTATTTCGGGCGACCTGGAGTTTGAAGAAGTAAAGCGATTAACAGAAAAGTGGTTTGGCAGCATTCCTTCAAAAAAGAAGGAAGTAAGAGAATTGCCTCAGGAGCCGTTGCAAACAGAGGAGAGAATAATGGAGGTGGAGCGAAATGTGCCGCTGAATGCACTGTATTATGCCTACCACATGCCGGCAAGAGTCGATGAAGATTACTATGCAGCTGATTTATTATCGGATGTGCTGTCTCGAGGAGATTCTTCTCGCTTTAACGAGCGCTTACTAAAACGAACCTCTTTTTTTGCAGAAATAAATGCCTACGTAACAGGAGATCTTGAAAATGGTTTGTTTATTGTTTCGGCAAAATTAGCCGATGGAGTGGCGTATTCAGCGGCAGAGGCGCTAATTGAGAAAGAGCTACAGGAAATAATTGAAACACAAGTTTCTGAGGAGGAGCTTAATAAAGTAAAAAATAAAGCAGAGTCAACTTTTGAGTTTGGTAAAACTTCAGCACTAAACAAAGCAATGGGTTTGGCAATTTGCGCGTTAACAAAAGAACCGGAACTGTTTAATAACGAGTTTCAGTTATACAAGAAGGTGAAGTCTTCGGATATTCAACGGGTTGCAAAAACTATTTTGCGAAAAGAAAACCGTTCAAAACTAATATACAAAGCTAAAAAAGGATGATAGATAGAAGTATTGCGCCGAAACAGAATGCAATTGAAAAGATTGAATTCACGAAAGCTCAAACGCATGTTTTTGCTTCGGGTATTAAATGTCACAGTGTTGTTCAAGAAGATTGCAAGGTTGTTAAAATAGAGATAGAATTTGATGCGGGTTCAAAGTTTCAAAAAAAACCCTTGGTGGCAGCGATGGTAAATACTTTGCTTTTAGAAGGGTCTGCCAACTATTCGGCTTTCGAAATTGCCTCGTTTTTCGACAATGAAGGAGCTTTTTTGGATAGCTCCTGCAGTGCCGATAAAGCATCAGTTGTGCTGCATTGTTTGGAAAGGAGCATCCCTAAGTTGCTTCCTTACCTAAAAGAGCTACTGACTTCGGTAACTTTTCCTAAAGAAGAAGTTGCAAAATACTTGGAATTAAGCCTTCAAAACCTTCAAGTAAGTCAACAGAAAGTAGACTGGGTTGCTCGAAATGAATTCATGCAAGCATTGCTCGGTAAAACACACCCCTACAGTTGGAAAATTGAAAAAGAGCAGTACAATTCCGTTACAAGAGAAGACCTAATCTCTTTTTATGAGAAACAATATACCTCCTCTTCTTTTGAGATTTATGCAAGTGGGAAAGTAACAAACGAAGTGCTGCTTGCAATAGAGCAGGTGTTTGATCAAACCTTACATGCGCCGAAGAACCCGGATGCTTTTTCAGAGGAGATAGAAAATACTTCGAAAGAGCTTAGTATTATCTCATTGGATGGGTCCATACAATCGGCTATTCGTTTGGGTGCACTAACCATCAATAGAAAACATGCCGACTTTCCGGCTTTATTTGTTGCAAATACTATTTTGGGAGGTTATTTTGGCTCGCGGTTAATGAGCAATATTAGAGAGGATAAAGGATATACTTATGGTATAGGAAGTGGAGTGCTTCACCTAAACCAACTGTCGTACTTTATTATTTCAACAGAGGTTGGCTCGGAGGTAACGTCTTCAACGTTGAAAGAAATTGAATTGGAAATGAATAAACTGCAAGCTGAGCCAGTTTTGGAAGAGGAGTTGAAGTTGGTGAAAAACTATCTATTGGGTAACATCATGAAGGGGTTTGATGGTTCTTTTAGCGCAATGGGGAGATTTAAAATGTTACATCACCACGATTTAGGCTACGATTATTATGAAAATTTAATCGCAGAAATCAAAGCAATGGATGCCGAAAAAATTCAAGATGTTGCAAAAAGATATCTAGACTACTCGCAATTGACAAAAATAATTGCGGGAAAACTTTAAGTTTGTAGGCAACTAATGGAAAGTGTTGCGTCAAATTGGTGTAAAATAGAGGAAGTATGAAAAAAATAATTGTATTCTTAGCGGTAATCATTGGATTCGCAGTAAATGTAAAAGCATCGCATATAGTTGGTGGAGAAATTAGTTGGAGGTGTTTACCAAGTGGTCAATATATTTTTAGCGTTTCTATTTTTCGAGATTGTACCGGAATCCAATTTAGTCTTCCATCAATTCCTCTGGGTATTTATGGTTCTCCGCTGCCAAGAAATGGCGCTGGTGGGTCGGTTATAACTTCCATTAACTTAACTTTTGATCAACAGCGATTTATAACATCAAACAACGGAGATAGTTCGCCGGATTGCACGTCCAATGGAGGCCAGTCTAGAAAAAGTTGTGCCAACGGAGACCAAGGAGTGATACAAGAATTTTACTACAATTCAAACCCAATAACTTTAACAGGAACCCCTCCTTCTCAAGGTTGGACCTTTTATTGGGACGCTCCTTGTTGCAGACCAAGTGATTTTGACAATATAAATTTAAATGGAAATGCCTTGCTTCGAGCAATAATGTATGCAGGGCCAAACGGTCAGTCTGCCGGTCCTTGTTTTGATTCTTCTCCTGTTTTTAAGTCACTTCCTACCACGATGGTTTGCAGAGGGTATGAGTTTACATACAATCACATTGCGATAGATGAAGATTTAGATTCAATTGTTTACGCTTGGGATCGACCATATAACCAGCCGGTATCCAACCCACAGCCTTTGCCTTATAAACTTGGATTTTCCGCCACCAGCTTTACGCCAGGCCAAAATTTTAATATAAATAACATCGCTGCTACTTTAGATCCATTAACAGGTGTAACGAGAATGGCGCTTTACAGTGGAGTGGGGCCAGCAAAGTACCTTGCTGTAGTTCGGGTGGATGCGTATAGAAACTCTACTCGTATTGCTTCGATATTTAGAGAGCTCCCGTTTTCTATTTTTGATTGCCCCGACTTACCTGGTTCTCCGGGGCTTAAGAATAACCCGCCAGATGTATTAATTGATGGAGTAGTTACTAGTTCGACTATAACAACAGTTACCGCAGGGCAAACTGTTTCGATACCCATGCAGGCGATAGATAACGATAGGATTAACGTTGCGCCCTTTTCGCAAATTTTGACCATGGTGCCAGATGGGTTATTGTTTACCAGATCAAAAACAGGACCTTCCAAAAAGTATTCTCTAGACCCGGTAGGCGAACCGTGTGAAATCACCAATAAAGATGTTCACCCTTGCGCATTTTTGCGAGGGAATCCTGCGCCTTACATCGATCAAACTGCTACGCCGCCCAAAACTGTGGTAAAAGGCTTAGGTGTAATTGGCGTTGAATTTGTATGGCAAACGGATTGCAAGCACATTCAAACTAAAACCGGTTTTCCCGGGACGAATGAGGGGATTTATAATTTTGTATTGAGGGTGAGTGATGATCATTGTGCAATTCCTGCTATTAATTACCCAACGGTAACAGTAAGGGTTCGAGATCCTATTCCATTAACAGAGCCAATTGTGAAAGGAGTTTCCGTGTTATTGGATGGAACAACGCTGTATAACTGGGTTCCACCTTTGGATTCTGCAAGACAGTTTAATCCGCCGGATAGAAGAAACGATCATTTTGAGTCTGCCTCTTCTAAGCCTCAGACAAATAGTCCTCCATCTTTTTGGACCTCTCTTAATGGGTTTATTACCAAATATAAACAAGATAAGCGGTCAATAGATTTCTCTCCCTATAACCTAAACAATGTGTTTGATCCAAATAGTGGGTACAATATTTTAGTTCCCAATGGGTCACATTTGTCTCAAAGCTTTGATTATTATGTTAGAATGAGATCGCTTTCTGGTTGTACAGATACCAATGCTTCAATTTGGTCTGAACCGGCTAGAATTATGGAAGTCACGTCAACACCTGTTGGTCCGGGAGGACTTAATCCCCCTAGATCAATTGCACGCTTAGATTGGAATAGACCAAAGCCATTAAATGCTAAATCCTATCCGTATTTTACCTATGAATCTCCAACACATTTCTACGTGTATGCAAACGATTCTATCTCAAATGGAGGTGCAGGTATTAATAGTAATTGGTACATAGTAGGAGAAACAAATGCTACTACCTATAATGTAGATGCAACTTCATGCAGTAATTACGTAGGTTTTAGAATTGAAGCAAGAGATACGGTAATTACCTGGAAAGAAGGCGCTTCATTGCGTTCTGACAGCTTAGATACCTTGTATTTTAGCACCTTTAGTACCATTGATACCATGTTTATGGAGGCAGGATCTTTTATACCAGACCCTACTTTTGATATGGTTGAAGTGAGAGCAGACGGTACCGTTTTCTTGCGGATTAACTTGCAAGGAAAACGAACTACGGGGTCTTATAAAATTTTCCAAAACGATACAACATCGGCTAACTTATTGGCAAGTGTAAATGCGTTAGAAGATTCAATTGTAGTTCTTTCAGGAGGGGATTTGGCATTTAAAAACATTGTAATTCAAGCCTTTGATGCATGTAAGCCTTTTAATAAAACCTATTTTAGTACCTATCAAACCATTTTACCAACCGGTTTTTTATCCGATACTTGTAGAGGAGAATATACCTTAAATTGGAATCAACCTACAAGTGTTCTTGGGTCTGCCCCAGGAATTTTAAATAACACAGCCAAGTATAAGGTGTATGCTAACTATGGCAATGGAAATGGATATGTATTAGTTGCGACCATTGCAAACCGAAATACTACAACTGCAGTAATTGGTGGAATTTCTAGAGGAATAACAGTGAAATATAGAGTTGAGGCTACTGACTCCAAAGGGAAAGTGAATATTTCAGCGATACATGAATATACTGCAGATTCAACTTTAGCTACCAATGAGTTGGTATATCCTCCAACCCTTCGTTGTACTTATGTGAATGCAGATGGTTCGGTGAAGTTATCTTGGATTCCTGCAGTGGATTCCGTAAATAACTTTGCGAGGTATAACATTCAGTATAAAAAAGCGTCAGAGTCAGTTTGGAGTGAAATTCCAGCAGACGCGGATGACCTTATAGCAATATCAGAGGAGTCATACACGGTAAGAGGTCTTGTAGTGCAGAAAATTAATGCACAACTTGAAAAGTATGACTTTAGAATTACAAGTATGGCCGGCTGTAAAGGAGATTCTTTCATTGTTTACAATGAGATTAGTTCAATTCTCTTAGCTGGTTCGGCATTGTTAAATGGACAGCAAAACTATTCTGAATTAACGTGGAATCTCGCAGGACCGGATTACGGTCCCCTCGGTTTCCCTTCCATAGTTAGTTCTTCAAATGCTCAACCATTTACGTTTGAAAAGTCAGCATTAAACCCCGGAGCGCAGGATTTGGATGTTGAATTAGGGGAAGGTGTTTGTGAATTGCCCATTAGTTACCGCATAGATCACATAGATAGTTTGTTTGAAGCGGCAACAGGATTTAGGTGTGAGCTTCGCTCAAGCATTGCGCTGACTGTTCACATTGATACTACGCGTCCGGAGCCTGAAAACATAGCGATGTTAACTTTTAATAGACAAGATAAAGAGTTGGTTGCGCATTGGATAGGGGATGCAGCTGGAGCAGATAGCTTGAGCTTTTTTACGAGAGATGGGTTTAACTCCGGTTTTCCAATCTTAATTCCGTTAACCGATAACGCGATATGGATAGATAAACCTGGTCGCTCGGAGCAATTTCCGCTTTCTATTATAGATGCTAGAGATACCGTTCAAGTAGTAGGGGCATTTGCAAAAGATGAGTGTAATAATAATACCTTGGGAGAAATCGTATACCACAAGTCTATGGATGTAGACGTAGATTGGAAAATTTGCGACTCTACCAACGTTATAAGTTGGACGCAATACATTGGGTTGAATCCTAACTTTGAAGTGGAGTATGAAGTGTTTTTCAACACAGATGGAGGTACAAATTGGACAGCAGCTCCTAATTCTGTGACAACGGATTCTACGTATAATCATTTTGTTAGAACGGGAGGCTTAACTTATTATTACTACGTTAAAGCGAAATCATTAGATCCAAATGCTCCAATTTGGATGCAACCTGGGTCGAACGTTGATTCTTCTTTCTCTGTGTATGAAGATACTCCATTGTATTATTACCTGACATATGCTACCGTTATACCAAGCAACCAAGTTGAGTTAGAATATTACAGAGATACTTTAACTCCTGTGAAAGGTTATACTGTTTTTCGAGGGGATACTCCTTCCGAAATGTTACCTCAAGCATATTTTGATGCGAACGATTTAGAGGGTAAAGACAGGTTTACATTTTTGGATAAAACGGCTGATGTTAATGCACAGGAGTATTATTACCAAGTTGTTTCGCAAAATGACTGCGACATCCTTACGAGTAGATCAAATATGGGAAGGACCATTCACCTTGTTGTAGAGTCTGACGATGAAGGCTTAACAAATACATTGAAGTGGAACAGGTATTTAGATTGGGACAGTACGGTTGCCTATTACAATGTTTATAGAACTACTAGAGATATTTATTCTAGAACAGTATACAAACAAGTGGCACCAAATAGTGCGTACGATTACAATGTGTTTGTAGATGAGATTACCGATGAAGTAAATTCAACCGGAAAATACTATTACAGAGTCGAAGCAGTTCAAGGTGCTTTTGATGGGGATGCTGCAATCAACGGATATCCAAGTGATTTAACTTCTCAAATCTCAAATTCAAACATTGCAGAAGCATTGCAAGATCCGCTGATGTATGTTCCAAATGCATTTGCACCTGACGGGATAAATAGAAGGTTTGGTCCAAAAGGGCAGTTTTACAAATTCGATCAATTTGAAATGACAATCTACAATAGATGGGGAGAGCAAATCTATGTGACGAAAGACATTAATAAAGGATGGGATGGCACAGTGGAAGGAGTAGATGCTTCAACAGGATCTTACGTTTACATGATACGTTATGTAGATGGTGATGGAAATGAGAAAAGGAAAAAAGGAACGGTTACGTTGATTAGATAGTTTAACGAAACAGGAATGTTGGAGAAATGGGAGCTAGAAATAGCTCCCATTTTTAGTTTAAATTAACAGCTACGGCGGCTGTAGAATGTTTATTTTTGTCAGCTTAAAAAAACGCCACTATGATTAAAAGTTCTGAAAGCCGTTTTCTACCCGAAGGCCTCACCTACGACGATATATTGTTAGTTCCAGCATATTCTGAAATTATGCCTCGGGAAGTTGACATTACATCGCAGTTTACAAAAAAAATACGTTTAAATACTCCAATTGTATCTGCAGCAATGGATACCGTTACAGAATCTGCTCTTGCAATAGCCATTGCAGGCGAAGGAGGAATAGGTGTTTTGCATAAAAACATGAGCATAGAAAGTCAGGCAGCTGAAGTCAGAAAAGTAAAACGTTCTGAAAGTGGCATGATTCAAGATCCCATTACGTTAAATGTTGAAGCAAAAATTTCTGATGCGTTAAACTTGATGAAGGAAAATAAGATTGGAGGAATTCCTGTAGTGGATGCCAATAACAAACTCATCGGGATTGTTACCAATAGAGACCTTAGGTTTCAAAAGAATTTGTCGGAAGGAGTGGCTAATGTAATGACCTCTGAGAACATTATAACGGCAAAAATGGGCACAGACTTGAAGGAGGCTGAGAAGATTTTGCAAGCGCATAAAATTGAAAAACTTCCTGTAGTGGATGAGTCAAACACCCTAATCGGGTTGATCACTTACCGGGATATAATTAAAGTAAAAGAAAGGCCAAATGCGTGTAAGGACAAATTTGGACGTTTGAGAGTTGCAGCAGCTGTTGGGGTTACAGGAGATGTAATGGAACGAGTTGCAGCTTTGGTTAAGGTTGGAGTAGATGCGGTAATCATTGATACCGCACACGGCCATTCCGCAGGGGTTATAGAGACTTTAAAACGCGTAAAAGCTGAATTTACAGACTTAGAGGTTATCGTTGGTAATATTGCAACCAAAGAGGCAGCAATTGCCTTGGCAAATGCAGGAGCAGATGGAATTAAAGTTGGAATTGGTCCGGGGTCGATTTGCACAACGAGAGTAATTGCAGGTGTTGGGGTTCCTCAATTTTCTGCAGTGATGATGGTGTCAGAAGCGTTGCAAGGAACAGGTGTTCCTGTAATTGCAGATGGAGGACTTCGTTTTACTGGAGATATAGTAAAAGCCTTAGCAGCCGGAGCGGATACCATTATGGCAGGTTCCTTGTTTGCAGGAGTGGAAGAGTCTCCAGGAGAAACAATAATTTATGAAGGAAGAAAGTTTAAAGCGTACCGAGGAATGGGCTCTTTAGAAGCCATGCAGAAAGGTTCGAAAGACAGATACTTTCAAGACACGGAAGAAGACATTAAGAAATTAGTTCCGGAAGGGATAAGTGGAAGAGTACCTTTTAAAGGAACGTTGAGTGAGGTAATATATCAAATGATTGGTGGAATAAGAGCAGGCATGGGGTATTGTGGTTGTGCAACAATTGACAAGCTTAAAACCGAGGCCACTTTTATTAAAATTACCAATGCAGGAATAAGAGAAAGTCATCCGCATGATGTTACCATTACAAGAGAAGCTCCTAACTATAGTCGTTAATTTTTAAGAATTGAAAACATGAATAAATTGAAGTATTTAATACTTGTTGCTTTTTTATTTTCAACTGCAGCAGTAGAAGCTCAAACTAAGGACGATGCCGTTTTTATTGATTTGGGGGATGAAAAGATAATGAGGTCTGAATTCAAAAGAGTTTACCAAAAAAATAACAGTGGCGAAATTATTTCGAAAAGTACTGTTGATGAGTATTTAGAACTGTACATTAACTTTAAATTAAAAGTGAATGAAGCTGTTAGTAAAGGAATGGACCAAGATCAAGCGTTCATTAAAGAACTGGGAGGCTATAGAAAACAACTTGCTCAGCCATACCTTACTGCAGATGGCATAATGGAGGAGTTGAAAAAGGAAGCGTTTGACAGGTTGCAATACGATGTTAAAGCGGCTCATATCTTAATAAAATTAGATCAAGATGCAAGTCCTGAAGATACTGCTGCTGCTTATAAAAGAGCTGTTCGCGTAAAAAAGAATGTAGAAAATGGCCAGGACTTTACCTTAATGGCCAAGCAGTACTCTGACGACCCTTCGGCTAAAACCAACGGGGGAGACTTAGGCTATTTTACTTCGTTTTACATGGTATATCCTTTTGAATCTGCTGCGTATAAAACAGAGGTTGGTAAAATTTCGAACGTGGTGAGAACACAATTTGGCTACCACGTATTGAAAGTAGAAGATAAACGACCTGCGGTGGGAAATATCAAGGTGGGACACATCTTAATTTCGAATGATAAGGAGTTGTCTAAAACAGACGATCCAGAAGGCAAAATCAAAGAGATTTATGCAAAAATGGAACAAGGAGAAAAGTTCGAAGATTTAGCTGCTCAATTTTCTGACGATACTCGAAGCGCCTCCGAAGGTGGCATATTGCCAATGTTTGGAGTTGGAAGAATGGTGCCCGAGTTTGAGAAAGCAGCTTTTGCACTAGAAAATGACGGAGACATTTCTGAACCATTTGCAACTCCTTATGGATGGCATATTGTAAAACGACTAGAGCATGCTCCAATTGGATCCTTTGAATCTGTAGAGCCTGAGTTGTTGGAAAAAATTAAAAAAGATAGCAGATCTAATTTAAGCCAAGCTTCGGTGATTAATAAAATCAGAGTACAATATGGGTTTAAAGAAAATTTAAAAGAGAGAGACGACTTTACTAAATTAATTGATTCTACCTACTTCAATGGAACCTGGAATGTAAACAACGCAAAAAGCTTAACAAAAGAGCTTTTTAAAATTGGAGAGAAATCAGTAAATCAGCAAGACTTTGCCAAGTACTTAGATGAAAGTAAATCAAAAAAGGTAATAGATGCTAGAGTACTAGTAAATGCCCGATACGAAGCATTTAAACGAGCAAGCATATTAGAGTATAAAAATAGCAAGTTAGATGAAGAGTATCCTGATTTTAGATACCTTATGAGAGAATATCATGACGGTATTTTACTATTCAATTTAACAGACGAATTAGTGTGGTCAAAAGCAGTAAAAGATACGACAGGTTTAAACGCTTTCTATGAGTTGAGTAAGGAGAACTATAAATGGGATAAGCGGGTAGACGCGGTCGTTTTTTCTGCGGTTAACGAAAAAGTTGCACAAGCTGTGAGGGAAATGTTGAACGACGGAAAAGACGTAAAAGAAATCATCGAAGAAATCAATAAGCCATCTCAATTGAACCTGAGGTATGAAACTAAGAAGTACCTGAAAGGGGAAAATGAAGTGATTGATCAGGTTACTTGGGAGAAAGGAATCTCGAAAAACATTTCATTGAATGGTAGAACTCATTTTGCTCAGCTCGTTGAAGTGATTGAACCAAGCTATAAAACGGTAAAAGACTCTAGAGGACTGATTACTTCTGATTATCAAAATTTCTTGGAGAAAGAATGGATTAAGTCTTTGCGTGCTGCAAACAAATTCGAAGTAGATAAGAAAATTCTTAAAGAATTGAAAATGGAGTTAAATTAATTGTTTTGAGGATTTTATTCGCTCTTCTTATTCCGTTGTGGTTAAGCTCCTGTAATTTTTTTACAAAAGAAGATGATACCCTGAAAGTAGCAAGGGTTGGAGAAGAAATTCTCTTTGAAACGGATATTCCAAATTTTACCAACAAAGAGAGTAGTGGAGATACCTTAGCCCAACGAAACCTATTTATAGATAATTGGGTGAAAGAAAAGTTATTGTTGCAAAAGGCCTTGGACAATCTTACCGAGAATTCAGCGAGTTTTGAGAAACAATTAGAGAACTACAGAAATTCTTTGCTGATTTATACTTTTGAGAATCAATTAATAAACCAGAAATTAGATACCGTTGTTGGCGATAGAGAGTTAAAGCGATATTATAAAGCAAATGCCGATAATTTCAAATTAAGGCAAGCTGTAATCCAAAGTATTTTTGTTGCCACATTAAATAGCGCACCAAGTACCGACTCTTTGGAACAATGGATGTATCGCGACTTTCAGTATTACAAAGAAAATTTAATTGGGTTTTGCTCTCAATTTGCTATTGCCTGTCATTTGGATACCTTGGAGTGGATTCCTTTAGCAAAAATTAAGGAAATTGGAAAATTACCCTTGGATAAAAAACTTAATCTTACGAGAGGGAAAAATGTAATTCAAGACAGTCTAACAACGATGTACATTAATTCGTTCGAATTGCGTGAAAAAGGCGAAATTGCTCCTTTCTCTTGGGTGAAAAATGAACTAAAAAGTATCATTCTGAACAAACGTAAGATCGAGTTGATTGTTAAAGTAAAGCAAGAAATTTTTGAATCGGCAACCTTAAAAGAAGAGTATGAAGTATATAAGTAGAGCTTATTTAAGTTTGATTTTTTTAGGGATACTAACAAACTTTGCATCTGCACAACGGGGAGTGGTTCTCGACGAAGTAATTGCCGTTGTAGGAGGGCAAATTGCCACGAAATCTGAATTAGAAAACAAATTTGCAGCTTACCTTAATCAAGGAGAGAAAGTAGATGACAATACAAAATGTAAAATATTGGAAGATATTTTATATTCAAAAATGTTGGTGAACCAAGCTGACTTGGATAGTATTATTGTTGAAGAATCTCAAATTGATGGGGAGTTAGATAGAAGAATTAGCTACATTATGTCTCAAATTGGTTCGAAAGAGGCCATGGAGAGTTATTACAAAAAAACGGTTACTCAACTAAAGGCGGAGCAGAAAGACGCAATTCGAGAACAAATGACCTTACAGCGAATGCAAGGTGAAATAACTACTGGAGTTTCTGTAACACCAGAAGATGTTCGTGAATATTTCGAAAAAATTCCGAAGGATAGTTTGCCGCTGATTAATGCAGAGGTCGAGTTAGCTCAAATTATGATTTATGCCAAAACCCCTACATCGGCTATTGAGGAGGTAAAAGATAAATTGAACAACTATCGAAAGCGAGTCAACGAGGGAGAGAAATTTTCAACGCTTGCTTTATTGTATTCCGAAGATAAAGGCTCGGCGCTAAAAGGAGGCGAGATTGGTTTTGTTGGAAAGGGCGAAGTTGAACCGGCATTTGGTGCAGCGGCATTTAAATTGAAGACCGGCAATGTATCGTCCATTGTAGAAACAAGATATGGGTATCACATTATTCAACTAATCGAGCGTCGAGGGAATAAAGTAAATGTTAGTCATATTCTACTAAAGCCGAAACAAGATGAAGCCTCTTTTGCAAAAGCAGAGGAGCGTTTAGATAGCATTGCAGCGAAGATTGAAAGTGGTGAATTCAGTTTTGAAGATGCCGCTAAAACATTTTCTGAGGATGAGAACACGATGAAAAACGGCGGTATTATTGCAAATCCTCAAACAAGTAGTTCTATGACCCCAATGGACGAGATTGAGCCTGCCTTATTTTTTGTGATAGATCAAATGGAAGTAGGCGAAGTTTCAAAGGCAGTAATTATCAGTGATCCTCGGTCAAAGCCAGGTTACAGAATAGTAAAAGTGTTGAAACGAACGGAACCTCATAGAGCAAGCTTAGATAAAGATTATCAGAAAATAAAAACAGCAGCACTCGCGGAAAAAGAGCAAAAAGTACTTCAAGATTGGATTGGAAATAACATTTCTAGAACGTATATCCGATTGAATATGGAGTATTGCACGTCTTGTGAATTTCAGCAAGCTTGGATCGAAAATAGCGCGAAATAATATGGAACAATATAATTCAGATGCAGAAGCAGTGGATGCTTTAGTTCAGAAATACACAATACTGAATCAAGAAATTGGGAAAGTAATTGTTGGACAAAAGGAGGTCGTTAAAAATTTGCTGATTTCAATTTTTAGCAACGGTCACTGTTTGCTTGTTGGTGTTCCGGGTTTGGCAAAAACGCTGTTGGTAAATACGGTATCTGAAGCGTTGGGGTTGAGCTTTAATAGAATACAGTTTACCCCAGATTTGATGCCCTCAGATATTATTGGTTCAGAAATTTTAGATGAGTCGAGAAGTTTTAAATTTATTCCTGGGCCGCTCTTTTCAAACTTGATTTTAGCAGATGAAATCAACAGAACACCTCCAAAAACACAATCGGCATTGCTAGAAGCTATGCAGGAGAAAAAAATAACTACTGGAGGAAAAACCTATGAGTTGCCAAAACCGTTTTTTGTTTTAGCAACACAAAATCCAATTGAACAAGAGGGCACTTATCCGCTACCAGAGGCACAGTTAGATCGATTTATGTTTAACATTTGGTTGGACTACCCTAATTTAGAAGAGGAAGTAAATATTGTTAAAGCGACCACCACAAATTATACTGCAACGGTAAACAAAGTGATGGATGGAGAGGAGATCATGTTCTTTCAACAACTCATTCGTAAAATTCCTGTTCCTGACAATGTGCTGGAGTACGCGGTGAAACTAGCAGCTAGTACACGGCCAAATACAGCAAATGCGCCGCAAATGGTAAATGATTTTTTAAGCTGGGGTGCAGGACCAAGAGCTTCTCAATTTTTAGTTGTCGGAGCGAAGTGCCATGCTGCAATTCATGGAAAATATTCTCCAGACATTGAGGACGTTAAAGCGGTGGCCGAGCCAATTTTACGTCATAGAATTGTGCGGAATTACAAAGCTGAAGCAGAGGGTTATTCTATTGAAAGAATTATTAAGGAGCTGCTTTAAGTCGCTCAGTTTCTTCTCTTAATTCAGCATCTTTTATCCTTTTTTTCTTCTCAGCCTCTCTCAAAATTTTTGAAGCTTCGGTTGGATTAGCAACATCTTCCTGCTTAAAGGTCTTATTGCTTATAGTCGTTTCTGTTCGTCCCTTTGGATCGGCCCATGCAGGAATAACCTCACTAATATATTGCCAGTAGTTTCCTTGCCATTGATAGGCGTCGAAAGTAACATCCGCCCCGTAATATGCATATATTCCTTCTAAGTTCGAGCTAGGGGGAGCCAGGTGGCTGAAAGAGATTCTTTCTATCTCTTTTTCGTAACTCAAATTCATCGCATTTTGTCCTCCAAATTCAAAAATTACTCTAGATTTAACAGAACGATTGTCTCTGAAAATTGGGGCACCAAAATTTGTTTGACCGGCTTTGTCAAACCACAGTACTTCAATGTATTTTTTGTTGGTTAGCAAATCGTTGCCATCCCAGGCTAAAAGGGGATAAAACGTTTGAAAACGACTTTTAACTAGAATGATTTCATAGTAAAGTGCCGGCAGCCAGTTATTCGCACCGAGTTGTTGCTTGCTTAGATCTTCTTTCGTAAAAGTGGAATCGAATGGCTGAAGGATCTCTAAGGTATAATTTTTGCCTAACTTTTTAAGGATTAACCCTTCGTATCGATTGGTTCCATCTAAATAGGAAATTTCCCAATTAAAAATTCTAAAAATAGAGTCAGGTGAGGTTAAAATACTAAGACTCTTCACCCGATTGAAAGAAAAGCGAAAGGCATTTTCTTTATTTAGTTGAGAAGATAGCTCTTCAATAAGAAGCCGGTTGATGCTATCTTTTGCAGTTGCCGGTAATTCTTGAAGTACTGCGTTTGCAAGGTATTCTATTCTATCTTGATCAATGGATTGGCTTTTATCTTGGTACTGACGAATTGATTTTACATCCGTTTGCCCCAACAAATAGAGTTGGGTGCAAAAAAAAAGTGCAATTGTTAGTAGAATTCGCATAGTCATAAAATTAGAATGTTAGCGAATGAAAACAACAATTGCACCGAAATCGTATAACGTGTCGACACTAAATGTGAAGCGCTTCTTTTTTGGATAATAATTCTTCTTTTGTCTCCCTTACATCTGGGTCATCTACACAACAATCAACTGGGCAAACAGCAGCGCACTGGGGCTCATCGTGGAATCCCACACACTCTGTGCACTTGTCAGGCACTATGTAGTAATAATCGAGGCTAACAGGTTCGTTTTCTGTTTCGGCTCCTATAACGTCGCCTTTTGATGTTTTGTAATCATCTGAAACACCTGTTCCATCTGAAAATCTCCATTCTTCACCACCTTCATAAATGGCATTATTTGGACATTCCGGCTCACAAGCTCCACAGTTAATACATTCGTCGGTTATAATAATTGCCATTGAGGTCTAGTTTATGTTTGTAATTTTGTGTCGAAACCAATGAGCAATTCAGTTGGTTCGAATTAGGGTGTAAAATTAACGTTTTAAGTATAAAATAGACATGAATTCAGAGACTAAAAAAATAACTCTCATCGCAGTGGGACAATTCTTTCACGATAGCTTAAATCTTTACAAGGATAGCTCTTATGTAGTTGAAAAAACTATTCTTGAACAAGAGGTTATCTTGGCCGCTGAATTCATTGAAACGGCTTACAGAGAAAATGGATGGTTTACAAAAGATTCGGTATTGGCCGTATATGAGGCATGGGCAAATTCTTTGAAAGAGCCTAAAGTAGAACAATGGCTATCCAAATATGATTTAGAAGATAATAAAAACCTCAAGGTGGGGGTTATTATGGCAGGGAATTTACCTCTGGTGGGCTTGCACGATGCGCTGTGTGTTTTAATTAGCGGAAATATTTTGCATGCTAAGTTATCCTCAAAAGACAGGAGTTTGATGCTGCTAATTTTAAAGGTTATTCAAAAATTAATTCCAAATCCCGAGCAGGTACAATTGGTGGAGCAACTCAAGGATATTGACAGCTTGATTGCTACAGGGAGTGATAATTCTGCCCGTTATTTTGATTATTATTTTAAGGAAAAGAAAAGAATTATTAGAAAAAATAGAACGTCAATTGCTGTTTTACAAGGGGATGAGAGCGAGGACGACTTGCATGGATTGAGTCACGATGTATTTCGACATTTTGGATTGGGGTGCAGAAATGTAACAAAGCTCTATTTGCCCAAAGGCTATGATTTAAATCATGTGTTTAAAGCAATATTCCATTACCAGGAAATAGGAAATCATAACAAATACGCAAATAACTACGACTACAATAAAGCTGTTTATTTATTGAGCCAGGTAGAATTAATTGAGAATGGGTTTTTGTTGATGAAAGAGGACGAAGGAATTCATTCACCCGTAGGAGTTTTGTTTTACGAGTTTTATGATTGCTTAGACGAGGTGAAGGCAATAATTGAAAACCGAAAAGATGCACTTCAATGCGTTGTCTCTAATTTAGACGTAGCTCAAAGAGTTCCATTTGGTAAAGCTCAATCTCCTGAACTATGGGATTACGCTGATGGAATTGATACCATTGAGTTTTTATTAAATTAATGACCTACTGATATTCGTAAGCTCCAAGATCAGGTTGCCCATCTGCAGTTCGGCTGTTGCAATTTAAATCAAGTGGCACAAGATTTCCAACTCCTAGGTTGCCAATATTTCGGGCCCTAGAATTATCGTACAATTCAAAATCACCATCATCTGGGTAATTGAAAATTTCATTGGCAGGGTTTTTTAAAATGCTTTGATATACAGCTGTATTCGAGGTGTTTTCATCGGTTTTTAGAATGGAATTCAGAACCGTTAGGTTGGAACTGCCATTGTTAATTATTTCCAAGTTAAACTCAGAAGCCAACCGGCCATATATAATGGAGTTTCGGATTGCTACAGTTGGTGTGTCTACATAAATAGAAGGGCCTGCGGTGTAGTTGTTTTTTATAAATACAGCGGGTGTTTCCCTTCCGGTTCCTCTGGCATAGTTCACAAATGTGCAATGGTCAAAGGTCCAATTTCCCAAGGATTGGATAACTGCGTTGTATTGGCCACAATTGGAGATAATTGTATTTTCGGCTGTTACATTAAAATATGCAGAAAGAAGGCCAACGCCCGAGCAATTTTTTATAACGGTGTTTTTGAGGGTTAAACTACCCAGTTGAGTTGGATTGCCATTTAAGAACAAAGCCTCGGCTTGAATTCCAACAAAGGCATTCTGTATAATTGCGAAATCAATATCATTTATTGCGCCTTCGTTTATCCAAATTCGATCCCATTGTCCTGGTACGTCTTCATACCCCGGCTCTAGTTTGTCTCCTCTGAATACAACTGGTTTCTGTTTTGTGCCCGTAACTTTTAAAGTTCCTCCTCGGTACACCCACATTCCTCCTCCATTGTGAAAATGGATTTTCGTGCCTGCTTCTATCGTCAGCTTATCTAAGGTATCTATAGCTATAAAGCCATACACGACAATGGGTAAACTGTCTGTCCAAGTAATGTCTACTGGCGGCACAGCATCGCTGCATGGCCCCGTTAAACAGGTGAAATCAGGTAAGCCTCTATTAAAAGATGTTGGGGTATAATAAATGGCATTTTGTCCCCAGGCTGTTACTATAACCCGCTGTTGATTGCCATTGGTGTTGAATTCAATATAGTCCTCAATAACAAAAGGATTTAGAGCGCTATCTGGGTTAACCGTAACTTCTATAAAAGCGAATAAACTATCTCCCGCAGGAATTTCAAGGTCTTGAATGGCATTTCCGGCAAGGCCATCAATGTTCATTCTAAAATTTGAATTTGTTCCCGCATTCAGACGAATCGAACTGATTTTTATCGTTTTTTTATGCGGGTTGTAAATTCTAAAATTCTTCGTTACCGAGCCAATGGTAGTAAAAACGGTGTCAAAGGAAATTGAATCTGTAGAGAATTCAAGTTTGGCGCTAGTATCTTCGATAAAATCATCCTCCGGTTTGCAAGAGAAAATAAGACTAACGATAAGTATTAAAAGGATAATTTGTCCAAATTTCATAGCTGCAAATATATACCTACAAACGATCAAAGTCTTGATTATTGCCTTACAAATTCCAAGCTTTAATTAAGTCAATTAGCTCCTTTTGCATGGCAATGGTTTTGTCTCTAGCATACCACAACTGCACTTCCTTTACAAATTCACTGTGGTCTCCATTTTCTAGTTTCTTAAATTCTTTCACCATGTGCTGTGCCACTTCCGGCCGAGGTCCCCAAGTCCCAATTATTTCTAAGCTGTTAGAATCCAATGCGATTAATTTTGGAATAGAACGTCCTCCGTTGGTGAGAAACGCATCCATGAGTTCTAAATTTTCATCTCTTAGTAAAAGTTTTAGCTCGATGTTGCTGGAGTGTTCAGCAAGTTTATGGAATACAGGAACGTTTTGGGCAGCATCTCCGCACCAACCTTCAGTAAGGATTAAAAAAGTCATTTTTCGAGTTATCTTTTTTAAAACACCTTGAAGCTCTTCTTGCAGCTGAATAGTTTTGTTTAGGCGCTTCATTCGCTGAACGTTCATTTTTCCATAAGCTACCATCGCTTCACTCTGATCACTTCCCGTGGTTTTGTCCTCAGCCAATAAAGTAAGAAGCAAGTTCATATAGGTTTCATAGCTCATGGCCTCATTGAGTACTTCTTTTGTTATAATTGAGTTCGTTTGAGTTTCCATGAAATAATTTTTGGCAAATTTAAGCCGGATGTTTGAGATAAAGGGTAACCAAAACGACAGACTGAAAGACTATTTTTGTTGGACAAATATAAAGTACAAGTGAAACGACAATTTATTAAAACGGCAGATGGTTCAACTTCTATTTATTTGGAAGAAATGGATGAACATTACCATTCAAAGCATGGAGCTATCGTGGAATCTAATCACATTTTTATTAAAAATGGGTTGTTGCCAAAATCTAGTTCAAGCAAAATTGTTGTATTTGAGGTCGGTATGGGCACAGGTTTAAATGTAATGACAACCATAAAGGCAGCAAAAGAACATCAACTGACTATCGATTATCACGCAGTTGAAGCTTTCCCAATAAAAATGGAAGAATTGAGCTTTATAAACTTTCCCGATTTGCTGTCGATAGAAGAAAGTTTGTTTCAGACAATCCATTCTTCTCCCTGGGAAACACCAGTTCAGCTGATGGCGAACTTCAACCTCAGCAAGTATGCATCAAAGTTGAATGAATTGAAACTAAAGGCAGCACAATTCGACGTTATTTATTTTGATGCCTTTGCTCCTGAAAAGCAAGAAGAGATGTGGACGGAGGAAATCTTTCGAAAGTTATTTAACGCTTTAAAACCGGAGGGGATACTTGTTACGTATTGCGTAAAAGGAGTCATCAGGAGAAGGTTGCAATCCGTAGGTTTTAGGGTTGAAAAGTTGAAAGGACCCGAAGGAGGGAAGAGAGAGATGTGCCGAGCTTGGAAAGAGGAAAGTGAAAAACTCAAGGTGTAACGCTGGGCATACAGCAGGCAGGTAAAAGTGTATGAAGGTTGGTTAAGCCAATCGGTCTAAAATTAAACCTCTAACTTCTAAGAAAAATGAAATCCGAATTACAAGAAAAAATAGATCAGTCGAAGGCCAATCGAAAGGAGGTCAATAAGTTTTTAGGAAAGCTTGCAAAACGGCCACCCAAAAATTTAGACGATACCTTTCACGAATTACACGATAAGGCTTTCGAAAAGATTGATTGCTTGGATTGCGCCAATTGCTGTAAAACAACTTCCCCCATTTTTTACGATAAGGATGTGGAACGCATGGCTGCTCATTTTAGAATAAAACCGGCAAAGTTTTTCGACGAGTACCTGCGTATGGATGAAGACGGGGATCAAGTATTAAAATCTTCTCCTTGCCCTTTTTTGTTAGAAGACAACAAATGCATGGCCTATGAGGCAAGACCAAAGGCCTGTCGAGAGTTTCCGCATACTAACCGCAAACGCATGCATCAGATTTTAGATATAACCGCTAAAAACACTCGAATGTGCCCAGCGGTGGCAGACATAGTGGGGAAGATGATGCTTAATTCTAAAATATAAAAACCCTTGCCGTTCCAATCAAATAGAACATACAAGGGTTTTAATACTTTAGTTAACTGAAGTAATCTTTCATTCTTCCAAAGAACCCTTTGTCTTGTGCCGTTGGGTTGGGAGCGAAGTTTTCTGAATCTTTAAATTTTTCCATCATTTCTCTCTCTTCTTTCGAAAGGGTTTGAGGCGTCCATACATTGACATTCACCATTTGATCTCCTGTTCGGTAACCATTCACGTCAGGGATTCCTTTATTTCTCAGTCGCAATACTTTTCCTCCTTGCGTTCCGGGCTCTATTTTTATTTTAGCCTTTCCGTTCACGGTCGGCACGGTGATGTCCGTTCCTAAAATTGCATCGGGAAATGGGATGTATAAATCGTACAATATGTTGTTGCCGTCTCTCTTCAACACTTCATGCTCTTCTTCTTCAATGGCAACAATTAAATCTCCCGCTACACCATTTCTAGCACCCATATTTCCTTTTCCAGAAACAGAGAGTTGCATTCCACCTTCAACACCGGCAGGAATCTTTAATTCAATGGTATCATCATCTTTTACAATTCCATCACCGAGACAAGAGTTGCATTTATTGGTAATTATTTTACCATCTCCGCCGCAAGTAGGACAGGTTGATGCTGTTTGCATCTGTCCCAGAAAAGTATTTGTTATCCTGTTCACTTGCCCTGCACCCTTGCAGGTATCACAGGTGTTAAATCCACCGGAACCACCTTCCGCTCCCGAACCGGAACAAGGGCTACAACTGACGAATTTTTTTACTTTAATTTTCTTTTCAACGCCGTTTACTACATCTGCTAACGTCATTTTAACCTTAACTCTAATGTTACTTCCTCGGTTGACTCTTCGGCCTCCGCCTCCGCGACCGCCGCCGCCAAAGCCACTAAAGCCTCCACCACCGCCACCGCCGAATATGTCGCCAAACTGGGAGAATATGTCGTCCATATTCATTCCGCCGCCGCCACCGCCGCCGAAGCCACCGCCACCCATGCCTGAGTGACCAAATCGGTCAAATTTGGCTTTCTTTTCGTCGTTGCTAAGAACCTCGTAAGCTTCAGCTGCTTCTTTGAATTTGTCTTCCGCCTCTTTATTATCAGGGTTCTTATCCGGATGAAATTTCAATGCAAGCTTTCTGTAAGCCTTTTTTATTTCTTGAGTAGTAGCGTTTTTTTCAACGCCCAATACTTCGTAATAATCTCTTTTAGCCATGATTGGATTTTATTTTCCTACAACTACTTTGGCAAAACGAATTACCTTTTCTTTTAACGTGTAACCTTGCTCTACCACGTCCACTACTTTTCCCTTCATTTCTTCAGAGGGTGCAGGAATTTGAGTTATCGCTTCGTGAATTTCGCTATCAAAATTACTGCCAATAACATCTGGCATTGGGTCTAATCCATTTGACTTGAAAAGGTGTAATAATTTATTAAAAATAAAATCAACACCTTCTTTCAAACTGTCATAGTCTTGGCTCTCTTCCATTGACTTTTTGGCACGTTCAAAGTCATCCATTACAGGTAACAAAGCTTTGAAAATATCCTCTCCTGCTGTTTTGTAAAGCTCCAGCTTTTCTTTCTGCGTTCTTCTTCTGAAGTTGTCAAATTCAGAATATAATCGTAGATGTTTGTCCTTTAGTTCTTGAATTTCAATATCTTTCTTCTCAATGTCGCTTAACTCTACTATTGGATTTGAATCATCATCCGATGCAGTTTCTTCTTGTTCCACCGCATTCTCAATTTGTTCTTCTTGCTCTTCTACTGAATTTTTTTCGTCTATCATGTTGGAAGTTTTTGTTATCCAAAACACCTTTTCAAATGCTTTGCCACGTTTCCTGATTGCCATATTGACAGAATTTGATGGGACCAATACATCTGTTAATGGTAAAATTTAGACTTGCTTTTTTGGGTATACTAATAACAGTATAAAATAGCTTGATTAAAAGGGATAAATGGAAAACGCCTAGATAAGTGTAGATCTAGGCGTTTTAAATACGGTATGTTTTTGAGATTTTATTTTAGTACGAAATTGTTGAGAAGCATTCCTAAATTTGGTCCTCGAACACTATTTCCTTTCCCAACGATGATACCATCTCCATCAATTAAAACAGCAAATGGTATGCCTCCAAATCTATAGTCTGCCCGTGGCTGAGTATCCCAAGCCTTTAAATCACTGACATGATTCGACCATGCTAATTTATCTTGCATAATTGCATTTTGCCATTTTTTAGGATCGTTATCTAACGATACACTATAAACGGTAAATCCTTTCCCATTCTGAAATTTAGAATCCTTGAACTTATTATACGTTGCTACAACATTGGGGTTCTCCCTTCTGCAGGGTCCACACCAAGCTGCCCAAAAGTCAATTAGGACCATTTTTCCTTTCAAGTCAGATAATGCAATGGCTTTGCCATTGGGGTCGTTCAATTTAATTTCAGGTGCTTTATTCCCAATATTTAAACCAACAGTTACTTCGTTACCTTCGATGATAACTTTTTTAACGTTAGGTGAGGCAGTTGTAAATGCTAGCAGAAATACCGATGAGGCTAATGCATAAACGGCGATAGATTTATTTAATTTCATAGGTGATATTTTTTTGATTTAGACACAAACAATGCCAAAGCTTAAAAGTACAAGTTAAGAAGGAAGCTAGAATTCAAAAAATGTTAAAACAGGCCAACATTAAAATTCTAATCCTATTTTAATTCCCGCTTGTTCGCTTAATATCTGCTCCTATGGCATTTAAACGTTCGTCAATTTTACCATAACCTCTATCAATTTGCTCAATGTTATGGATATAACTTGTTCCTTTAGCCGACATAGCAGCAATTAAAAGCGAAACTCCAGCTCTAATATCAGGTGAGGTCATTTGAATTCCTCTTAACTTGTTTTGATTGTTTAATCCAATTACGGTTGCCCTATGTGGATCGCACAATATAATTTGTGCCCCCATGTCAATCAATTTATCCGTAAAGAACAATCGACTTTCAAACATCTTTTGATGAATTAAAACAGACCCTTTCGCCTGCGTCGCAACGACTAAAACAATACTCAATAAATCTGGGGTAAAACCTGGCCAAGGAGCATCAGAAATCGTCATGATTGAACCGTCAATAAAGGTTTCAATCTCATAACTGTCTTGTGCAGGAATGTATAAATCATCTCCTTTAAGCTCTATTTTTATACCTAATTTCCTAAAGGTATCAGGTATAATGCCTAAATCTGGGTAAGAAACATCTTTAATGGTAATCTCAGATCCTGTCATCGCCGCTAAGCCTATGAAACTTCCAATTTCAATCATGTCTGGAAGTATTCGATGATTGCATCCGCCCAATGATTCAACTCCCTCGACTGTCACCAAATTAGAACCAATGCCGCTAATCTTAGCCCCCATCCGGTTCAACATTTTACAAAGCTGCTGCAAATAAGGTTCGCAAGCTGCGTAATAAATAGTGGTAGTCCCTTTCGCCAAAACTGCCGCCATAATAATATTAGCTGTTCCGGTTACAGAAGCTTCATCTAAAAGCATGTAACACCCTTTTAGATTTTTCGCTTCAACTTTATAAAATTTATTCTCCTTGTTGTAAATGAATTTCGCGCCTAATTTCTGAAAGCCAATAAAATGGGTATCCAGTCTTCTTCTCCCTATTTTATCTCCTCCCGGTCTCGGAATGTACCCTTTCCCAAATCTGGAAAGTAGAGGGCCTAATATCATTACAGAACCTCTTAGGCCGGATCCTTTTTTCTTGAATTCTTGAGTATTCAAGTATTCAATATTAATTTCATCTGCCTGAAAAGTATAGGTTTTACATCCAGCCGCTGTGGCTGAATTTGGAACTACTGCCACCTTTACCCCTAAATCTTTTAATAAGTCAATCAACTTATTGACATCTATGATGTCAGGAATATTTTCAATGGTTACCTTTTCAGGAGTGAGTAATACGGCACATAGAATCTGAAGTGCTTCGTTTTTTGCTCCTTGAGGAGTCAGGTCGCCTTTTAACTTTTTGCCACCGGTAATTTCAAAAGTTCCCATTGAGGTAGTATCGTTTTAATATTTCTTTTTTGCTTTGTAATTCTTTCTTTTTGGAATCTGCTTCTTTCTGCCTTTGGTATTATTAGAGCTCGTTGCAGTGTTTCTAGGGCTAATGTCTTTTGTAGCCATCAACTCCAAACCTTCTTTTACTTCTAACTTGCCTCTTGAAATTCTTTTGATATCAGAAATAATTTGGGCATCATCAACAGAGCTTCTGCCCCAGGTTAAATAATGCTTCTTCATAAGGTTAGCGATAGATTCGATTAAAGCATCTTTTTCTTCGCCCTCTTCCATCTCTACCGCTGTGTCGATTAATTTTTCCGCGCCTAGTCCATAATGTTTAAACCTAATATTTCTGTCAGGGTATATCATTCGGTTTGGTTTCTCCATGAATTGCTCAGGGGAAGGGGTAGGGTAAGGAGACTCTACGTCTTTTAACTTAAATTCAGACATAATGTGAACATGGTCCCAAAGTTTGTGAGTAAAGTCAGGAACATCTCTCAAGTGAGGATTTAACTGTCCCATAACGTCAACTATGGCTAACACCATTTTGTTTCGTTCTTCTTTGCCTTCTAATTCAATAGCGTGATCAATTAATTGTTGGATATGTCTTCCGTATTCGGGAATAATCATATGAGAACGACTAGTATTGTAATTCATTTGCTCTTTTATATTTTTCGATTTGTGGACTTGGAATAAGAGTGGGTTTAAACTTTAAGTATTCTAAGTTTTGCAAACTTTAATAATAGTTGCTTTTCTCCAACGGCATCAAATTTAATGGTAGCCTTCCGGTTAGGCTCAACCCCTTCCATATCGGTAACTTCTCCTTTTCCAAAACGCAAATGCTCTACTCTTAATCCTATTTCAACCTTGCTGGCAGAAGCCGCAAATGTTGGGTCTACTGGACGCTTAGAGGCATCAATGCTCACCATTTTTTTGTGTGGTGGAATAATCTTTGGTTCGGGAATCTTTGGAGTTTTTTTTGTGACTTTCGACATACCTTTTTTTAATGAACTTCTATAGTTTGTTGGCTGAGTTTCGAAAAAATCGCCTCTTTCATCATCAAAAGAGCCTCTGGGCTTTTCTGGCGAGGCGTCGTATTCTAGGAACCGCTCGTCAATTTCTTCAATAAAACGACTTGGTTCACAGTAAATTAAGTTGCCCCAACGGTATCGGCTAGCAGAATATGAAAGTCTTACCTCTTTTTCAGCACGTGTCAAAGCTACATAAAATAGTCGTCTTTCTTCTTCTAAATCTGTTCTTGAGGAAAGGGACATTTGTGACGGGAAGAGGTTTTCTTCTAATCCCACAATGAAAACATAAGGAAATTCTAATCCTTTTGCTGCGTGAATGGTCATTAAAGAAACCTTATTATTATCGCTTTTATCGTCCTTGTCAGTATCTGTTAACAACGCAATATCTTGTAAAAAAACAGCTAGCGATTTTTCTTGCCCTTCTTCAATTTGAGGACTGTCCAAATCGATTGCTTTTGCAACATCATCTTCTACAAATTCCTTTATTCCATTTAATAATTCTTGAATGTTATCGTATCGAGCAACTCCTTCCGGAGTCTTGTCTGTAAAAAGGTCATTTAAAAGAGCAGAGGTTTTTGCAATGTCTTCCGCCAATTCATGAGCGTTTTTTTGGGTAGAAAGAATATTGAAATTTCGAATCATCTCCGCAAAAAACATCAATTTGTTTTTTGCTCCACTTTGAATTTGGAATGCGCTAAAATTTTCGGAGCTGATAATTTTCCATATGCTCTTGTCTGCTCCATTGGCGGCAAAAATGATTTTATCTAGGGTCGTTTTTCCGATTCCACGAGCAGGGTAGTTGATAACTCTCTTTAACGCTTCATCGTCATCGGGGTTAATTGCTAATCTGCAATAGCAAAGTAAATCCTTGATTTCTTTGCGCTGGTAGAAGGAAGTGCCACCATAGATGCGGTAGGGGACGTCTTTTTTTCGAAGGGATTCTTCCATTGCTCGAGATTGAGCATTGGTGCGGTACAAAATAGCAAAGGCTGAATTCTGTGCTTGTTTGTTATGCTTTAACTCAATGATGTTATTGGCCACTACATTTCCCTCCTCGTTGTCGGTTAGCGTCCGGCTCACTTTAATACGAGCCCCTTCTTCATTAGCTGTCCAAACCGTTTTTTCCAGCTGATCTTTGTTGTTATCTATCACATGATTGGCAGCATTTACAATGTTTTTTGTTGAACGATAATTTTGTTCCAACTTAAAGGTAACTGCGTCCGGGTAGTCTTTCTGAAAATTTAAAATATTCTGAATATTTGCGCCACGGAAAGCATAAATACTTTGTGCATCATCACCTACCACACAAACATTTTCGTTTAATGCCGCTAGCTTTTTTATGATAACATACTGCGAGAAGTTGGTATCTTGGTACTCATCTACCAAGATGTATTTAAACCGATGCTGGTATTTATTCAACACATCTGGAAAGTCTTTTAAAAGAATGTTGGTCTTAAATAAAAGATCATCAAAGTCCATGGCGGCCGCTTTGAAACAACGCCTTTCATATTCTTTATAAATTTCTCCAATTTTTGGCTTCGCCATTTGGCGGTCTTCTGCTTGTATGGTGGTGTTGTTGTTGTAAGCTGTGGCAGAGAGTAGATTGTTCTTTGCCGATGAAATGCGATTTAACACTAATCCTACTTTGTATACTTTATCATCTACTCCAATGTCCTTCATGATGCCTTTCAGTAAACTTTTAGAGTCCGCGCTGTCATATATGGTAAAATTCGAAGGATAATGGAGTTTCTCTGCTTCGCTTCTAAGAATTCTTGCAAACACCGAGTGAAAAGTACCCATCCATAAATTTTTAGCTTCACCTACGCCGACAATTTTACCAATCCGATCTTTCATTTCTCGGGCAGCCTTGTTGGTGAAGGTAAGCGCCAATATATTAAAAGGGTCAACTCTATTGTGCATTAAATGAGCAATTTTCATTGTCAATACTCTCGTTTTTCCTGACCCTGCTCCCGCAATTACCATGGTAGGTCCATCGGAGCGCATTACAGCCTCTTTTTGCGAAGGGTTTAGTCCGTCTAAATAATCCATAAGGCAAAGGTACAATTCAAATAAGGTGGATTAACGTTCCCAATTAAGGAAATTTACCAAATTGTCTAAAATATTAGATATTAGTATTTTAAAAATAAAATGTTATCTTTAGTGGGTGAAAGCTACTACTCCATATACATTGAGCTCTAACCTCCGGATACCGTACACTATTCGCAAAGGTGTGTTTTTGCGGTTACACCACTTTTTCTCTACAATTGCTAAGAAACTAATTTATTTCCTGTTCAAAGGCAGCGCTAACTTTTGGTGACGCTGTGTATAGAAATGATTAACACAAAAAATAAAATATATAAAAAGAGGCTGATGCATGAATTTAAGTGTGAAGACTTAATGCACCAACCTCCCATTAATAAAAAAAGAAAATTACGATGAAAAAAATAATGTTAAGCATGGCTGTAATAGCTATCGCGTTTGTCTCTTGTGAAAAAGAAGAATCAATGAATTTTGTAAATCCGGATGCAACTGCAAATGAGCAAGGAAAGGTAAAAAATGGAAATAAAAACAACAATAGTGGTGCTACATTTTCAGAGGATTACTGGAATGATGTGGATGGGTTTGTTTATCAATTCGTGAAAAATGAAGAGTATGATTCAGATCTAGAAGCAAACAAAGCTCTTTATTACATTGAATCCACCTTAGATTTTCAATTGACTGGTCACCAAGACAACGTAGTTGAAAGAAGAGAGGGGGGAGCGGAATTAAATTATTCGATAATTGCGTCTAACAACGGTGTAGTCTGGGAGCTAAGTAGTTCGCAAATAACTTCTATTAGAAGTAATGTATATTCGGATATATCGGGTCAAGCATCTGCATTGGCAGCAAGTGTAGGAGCATCTGTATTGGTAGACATTGTAGATTTACAATGGGTGATGGATCAGCAGTCAGGAGTAATTGAGTTGCAGGTAAACGCTGTATTAGGTTTGATTAATAATAATCTAGCCTTTCCGAATGGATGTGGTTTATTAGATGCAAAGGTGAATGTTTCGCAACGTTGTAGTGGAAATTCTGGTAGAATGGCAAAAGATGAGATTGATTTTTATTTACGACCACTTTGTGGTACTTGGAATAATAGATTAAACTGTGTTGGATCGAATAGCATTGTCTTAAATCCAATGACTACGCAATTTAATGCATTAACTCCTTGCGGTAGTTATGTTGTCGGTTCATTACCCTGGGGCAGTTGCAGAACAGCTGCGGATAATCAAGCAGACTTTGATGGCACAAGAAATGCTTGGAACAGCCATTGTCTACCTGGCATTGGTAGTAAGATTAGGAGTGCAGGTTATACATCAGGAGTCAATAGTGGGCATAGTATCTCAAATCATTTGGCCGAATTTTATACAGCTACTGGATGCCGAGTAATTTGCAATCAACCATTTGGTTGTCCTCCTATTCACCGTCCATTTCCAATATTTTAATCGTGAAAAAATTACTTGTCATTCTGGTAATCTCATCGTTTGGGCAGCTTGCTGCCCAAACGTTTGAAAAAATAATTGAAACTAAGGAGCATAGGTTGAATCTATTCAATTTTGTGCAAGATGAAAATGATAATACCTATTTTTTGGCGGTGCGCGCAGAACGCAGAAACGATTCTCTGTTTCAAGATCATTTATCTTGGTTGTATAAGATTAACAATAAAGGTGAACGAATCCAAACAAAGCAAGTTCTGCCGTCTAATATAAATACCACCTGGGCAAACGATACTAACCACGTCATGCTTACTTCGATAAGTATAGAAGGAGATTCCTTGCACTTTATTGGAAATGTTCGCACTTCCTATCCAACTGAATTTGCTATAATTCGGGTGAATTCAGACTTAAATTTTAATTTTGGAACTCCTACGGTTTACAATCCAATAAACGACTCCATTCCTATTTTTTTAAATAAAATAGAAGATGAAAGTAGATCAATTTATTTTGGAGAAAGATATAATATGTATAATGGTATTTTATTTGGGAGGCTAGCTGTTTTTTCTGGTACGAGTTTTCAAGAAGTACGACTTTTTGGAGATTCTTTGTTTATGTGGAATGACATTGTGCAACGGCTATTGAGAGACAAAAATGGAGGCTTTTACTCATTGGCATTGGAATATCAAGGTCCACCTTTATATTTTATGGAAGGCCCAACTGTTGTAAAGCTAGATTCTAGTTTCAATTATGTAGATAGAAGACGGTTAAACGTTCCTGCACGGAATCAATCTGAAACAGTTGTATTTCGCGGGTTTGCAAATTTAGATGCAGTTTGGCTCACCGACACTACTTTTTTAATTGGAACAGCACACAGTAATGCTATTGATACAATTAAGGGGGATATTCATTTATTTGTTTACGACACAAATTTAACTCGACAAACATACAAACGATTAGTCTCAGCAGATACTAATCAGAGTTCCCGTTCTAATTGTCTTGCTTATGATAGCCTATCAGGGAGTATTTACTTTGGTAGCACTCAAACAATAGAAGTTTCGCGCGATTTATGGTTTCATGGTGATCAAACAGCATTCAACTTGATAAAAATGGACAAAACCCTAAATATTTTGTGGGAGAAGACTTATTACAACGAAGCAACCATTCAGTTAGATGAAATTGAAGTAGATAAAAATGGTAATGTGACCATGGCAGGAACGTATGAGGACAGCACCACCCGAGCCAATGGTTTCAATAGAAATATATATATTCTACGGGTAGACTCATTGGGAAATTATTTGCGAACAGACTTAACGGAAGGCGCAATACCTACAAGAGATTTTGTTATTTATCCAAACCCTGTTGGTGATCAGTTAAATTTCAAAAAATTCAATCGTTTTGAACCGTATCATGTGCAATTTTTTGATGTTACGGGCAAAGTAATCAAACAAATGCTATGGAATACCAACGAAACAAGCATTTCAACAGCTAACTGGAAACCTGGCACTTATATTTATCGTTTGGTAGATAATAAGGGTAGAAATGCAGAAGGGAAGTTGATAAAAAAATAGGAAAGTAGAGGGGCTGCCGAAAAGAGCGATCGCAATGCACAGCTGGCTAACTTATATACTCGAGCTGTGCTAAATTTAAGGGAGTAATTTGAACCAGAAGAATTTTCTTCTGAGAACAAGAAGCATTGTAACCAAATGTATTTTTAGTTGAATCTAGCAAATGTGGAATTAGATTAGATTCATCTTTGCATGAACAACCTTATAAAGCCTGCACCTGCAATAACCATTGATGGGCCGGTAGTGCTTAATACAGCCTCTTTTTGCGAAGGGTTTAGTCCGTCTAAATAATCCATAAGGCAAAGGTACAATTCAAATAAGGTGGATTAACGTTCCCAATTAAGGAAATTTACCAAATTGTCTAAAATATTAGATATTAGTATTTTAAAAATAAAATGTTATCTTTAGTGGGTGAAAGCTACTACTCCATATACATTGAGCTCTAACCTCCGGATACCGTACACTATTCGCAAAGGTGTGTTTTTGCGGTTACACCACTTTTTCTCTACAATTGCTAAGAAACTAATTTATTTCCTGTTCAAAGGCAGCGCTAACTTTTGGTGACGCTGTGTATAGAAATGATTAACACAAAAAATAAAATATATAAAAAGAGGCTGATGCATGAATTTAAGTGTGAAGACTTAATGCACCAACCTCCCATTAATAAAAAAAGAAAATTACGATGAAAAAAATAATGTTAAGCATGGCTGTAATAGCTATCGCGTTTGTCTCTTGTGAAAAAGAAGACAACATCAATCCAAGTCCTGTGCAATCAACTCAAGAGGATACTTCAGAGCTACCGCCTAGTTTTAAAACCATTTCAGTTAATAATAAAGCATTGGGAGATGGTACTGGTTTTTGTTTCGATAAAGACGCAGCTCCGGGTCAGGATGCGTGCCCTGAAGGTGAAGGAACCTGTATTGGTGAAGTAGAAGTAAAGCCAGGTGCAGTTGGAGGGCTTTCAGGTGCAATTGTCGATGGGGACGTTCCTAACTTTTTAACACCAAGTACTATTTCAACTTTGAGCGCTGGTTCAACTTTTATTCAAAATGAATTGATGGAAGTAGATAATGGAAATAAAAAGATTATTGAAGTTGTTATGCCTAATGCAACAGGCTCAAGAAGAGCTTTTTTAATTGGAGATTTCTCTATTACCTTAAATGCTAATAATTGTGATGTAGCAATTGTGTATGAGATCTAATTAGTTTTGAGTTATAGCTTTGCCACCTACAAATAGGTGGCAAAGCTATACTATTAATCGAAATTTTAAATGAAACTTTTTTAATAAAATAATATGATGGAAAAAATTATTTATTTAGCCATCCTTGTTGGCCTGCTGTCTTGCACAAATACTGTTAAGGAATCTGATAATATGCAGACTAACGAAGTTGAGAACTTAAGGTCCAACCTTAAATTATTTAAATCGATTAATTGTAATTTCAATTTTAAAAGTAAACCGATTTTCACAGCATTAATTGCACTTGATATTTACGAAGAAGAAGGCGATTCTATTATTACTTTATTAGATTTTAGACCTAGCAACTTGTACTTCTATAGTTTGAAAACAAACAAATTTATCGCGGAATTTAAAATTCCGACAGACGATAGAAGCAGAGCAAGTATTTATAAAACTTATGGAAGAGATTCAGTATTGTATTTTAATGGTAAAAAACAACAATTTGTAATCGCAGATTCTAATAAAATTCTTAAAACTTTTACTTTTAATCATTTCTACGGTGATTCTGCTGCGAAGATAACGACGGTCAGAAACCGATTGGAGAGAATAGGTAATAAGATACCGATGATGATCTCATTATCCTACAATGTTTATAATAGAGAGGAGTTCGTTGAGATAAGGAAAACTGTTCCAGTAATGGGGTTATTTCAAATAATAGGAGACTCTATTTGTTATAATCCAATTCCATTTTATAATCCTATACCTGAAAATTTGTATGCCAAGAGAATGGGGAATCGACCTTTTTTTTTATCAAACCCTAAGAGCCAAGAGATTATTTACACGTATAAAAATACAGACTCACTATTTCTTTACAACATCAAAACAAGTCTTTTTAGGTCGGCCAAGATCCAAAATGCAATTCATCCAATTGAACCAATAATTTGGAAAAGGAAAGATCCTGAACAATTGATGACTGCTGATAAAGAACTAGAACTGTCCTCGCGCTCAAGTGGTATTATAGATATTGTTTACAGTGAAAAGGATGATGTGTATTACAGGCAAATTAATATTAGAGATGGAGTGGATAAAGGTAAAAGCTTTTTACAAGTAATCCGGTCCAATTTTACAGTTTTGAAAGAGTTTGAAATTCCAAAGAAATACCAACGTGGGTTAACGTTCATTAATGACCAATTATTTTTTACTTACTATGATAGAGAACAACAACAAATCATTTATGAAAAGTTTATTCTGCCTATTGATTAGTGTTTTATTTTTATACGGATGCGGGAACGAGCATAATAAATATCACCCAAAAGTACTTGAATACATAAGTGACAGTTTAGGTATTAAGTTTGGGGATAAAAGTGAACAATACGTTTTAGTTTTAAATCCAAAAAATAATTGCATGGGATGCTATCGTAAAGCTTATCAAAAAATTAAGGAGATACAAGAGGAAGAAAAAATTTACGTAATTACTGATGAGCTCACGAGTAGGTCAATAGGCGGCAAGGAAAGTGTATACTTTATAATAGACTACGAAAAAGAATTATTTGACATAAATGCTGACTATCCGATTCAGAATAAATTTTACGTCATTCAAAACGACCGGATAATTAAACAGGTAACCATAACACCTACTAACATTGACACAATTGATACGTTTGTGAATCTCTCTCTTTGAGAAATGTGCATTTTAATTGCACATTTATAGTTACTCTGTGAAACTCATTTTTCCTTAGATATTCCGCAATATGATTTATGAGTATAGGCAACGAATTAATCCCAGCGGTGTCTGCTCAAGAAGCATCAAAATTAAAAAAGATGCGTTTCCTAATTTTAGGCTAAAGTTTCATGACAAGAGCGACTACCACTATGAGAGCAACTGTATTTATTTAATGTTTTGTTTTGGGCAGCTTTTGCCCAAACACCTGCTGCTATTGAAATAGATTTAGGAAATCACGAACAAGTTAGAAGAGCGATAGAATTGCCCAACGTCAACTTAATTTTTTTGGTAAATGAGGCAATCAACGCAGATGCGTACTTTCCTTATATCGTCAATGCTAAGCTAGTAAAAATAAGTCCTACTGGTAGTGTTTTGGCAACACAATTTATAGGTGGTACTATCTTTCAAGAAATGAAGCGAATTGGAAATAATTTATTTCTAATTGGTTCAGATCCATTTTCGGGAGGAGCTTTTAATGCCAGAAAATATGACTTGAACTTTAATTTGATAGCGCAAGGCAGTTTCAAACAAAATGGAAAACTTTTTGTGTCCCGAGATATTTCCCAAGTCGTTTTAGATAGTGTGTTTCAAAATATTCTTATTGTTGACTCACTGAATCAAAGTGTATGTTCTATAGGAGTATTAAAACTCGATACAAACTTAAATCATCGTTTAATACAATTACCGAATACTGTGGTAGGAGCGTCTAAAGTTGGTTTTAACCCAAATAGTGGGAAATTATATAATCTGCAATTAGAAAATATTTTGGGAATTTTGGCATCTAACCGTCATGAAGTTGATTTTCAATTTACTTCGGTCGAGATCGATGAACTCTTCTATACTTTAGCAGCGGATATAATCAGAATCATTCATCCGGTGCACCATTTGATGACCACTTCATAAACACCAACCGTATTTTGGTTCCCGGGACAACTGATTTAAACTGCTCTAATTTTTTCAACCATTTGGGGCATGTAATGCATCTATCATCACCTTGTTGGACTCCAATTTAAATAGAATATCTGAACAACTTATTGGAGATTTCGACACTAGCGATTATCCGGTTGAAAATAGGTTCGCGAGAAATGAAAATTACATATATCACTTTTCAGTAAAGAATTGGTCAACGTTTGACTTGTTTAAACCCAACCCAACCTAATTACGAGTGGTTAAACTAGACTTGAATACTGTGCTCATTTCGGAGAGCTTGTATAGTTATAACAATGAATTTTTTAATTTCTACGATGCAATTAAATTGCAAAATGGTAACGTGCTTTTAGTAGGAAGTACATACGATTCTTTTAAATGCTCACAATGAAGGCTTGAATATGTTTCTTTTTACATTAGATTCGGTAGGAAATATTTTAACAGGGTCAGAAAATGTAGTTGCTTGTAGCTAGCGCATTGAATTAACTACATATCCCAATCCTTTTCATAATTCTATCCATCTTAAAAAGGCAAGAAAGATCAGAAATTTTAACACTGCAAATTTTTGACGCTACAGGCAGATTAATACAAGAAATGCTTTGGAGTAACAATGAAATGAGCCTTTCAACTGCGAAATGGAACGTTGGGATGTATTTCTATCGATTGGTAAATCGTGAAGTTAGAAAAGTTGACGGAAAATTGATAAAAAAGTAGGCGATTTATTGATTTTGTAAATGTTTATCTTGAGAACGATAGTCCCAAATTATTTGTAAAATGAAGCTGTATTGGTTTTGGTATGTCTTTGGACTTCGATCACCGTTATTGATTTATTGCCTCTATTAATTATCCCTCCTTTACTTCTATAATAGAAGTTGTTTAGCAAAAAAATCAAAGAAGCTATCAAACCTCGTCTAAAAAACAAAATAAGGAAGGTAAGTTTTACACATTCTCAAAAAAAGTCGAGGCCGATTTTCTTTGTGCCTATTTTTTATAACATTTTGCCGATTTTTGCAGGGCTGAAATATATTCTTAATCTCGCTCTCAGTCACGTTTTAAAGAATTTTTAACAATTGCTTTAAAAAAAAAGATTTCGGCCGTTGAATTTAGAAAATAAACTATTACCTTTGCGTCCCCAAAATTTGGGGCAAATATTACATTGACATATTTAAAAGCTTATGCCAACTATACAACAACTGGTAAGAAAAGGTAGAATTAAATTAGAGAAGAAGAGTAAGTCTGCTGCATTAGACTCATGTCCTCAAAGACGTGGTGTTTGTGTGAGAGTTTACACTACTACTCCTAAGAAGCCAAACTCTGCAATGAGAAAAGTTGCAAGGGTAAGATTGACAAATCAGAAAGAGGTGAATGCCTACATTCCTGGTGAAGGTCATAACTTACAAGAACACTCGATTGTGTTAGTGAGAGGTGGACGAGTTAAAGATTTACCTGGTGTGAGATATCACATCGTAAGAGGAGCTCTAGATACTGCAGGTGTTGCAGGTAGAACTCAGCGAAGATCAAAGTACGGAGCTAAACGACCGAAAAAATAATAATAATAACCATCATTTAAGTAGGAAAAAATGAGAAAAGCGAGAGCGAAAAAGAGACCGCTACTTCCAGACCCTAAATTTCAGAGTCAGTTAGTTACAAGGTTTGTAAACAATTTGATGCTTCATGGAAAGAAGAGTATCGCCTACAGTATTTTTTACGATGCAATGGCAATCGTAGATGAGAAGGTAGAAGAAGGTGGACTAGAGACGTGGAAGAAAGCATTAACAAATGTAACTCCAGCAGTTGAAGTTCGAAGTAGAAGAGTTGGAGGGGCAACGTTCCAAATTCCACAACCGATTAGAGACGATAGAAAAACGTCAATGGGTATGAAGTGGTTGATTCTTTATTCGAAGAAAAGAAATGAGAAGACAATGGCTCAGAAGCTAGCAAACGAATGTATGGCTGCTGCTAAGGAAGAGGGTGCTGCTCACAAGAAGAAAGAAGATACGCACAGAATGGCCGAGGCTAACAAAGCGTTCTCTCACTTTAGGTTTTAATATCAGAAAGATTAATAAATAGCAATGGCTAAAAGAGATTTATCACTTACTAGAAACATCGGTATTGCTGCTCACATTGATGCAGGAAAGACTACAACTACTGAAAGAGTATTGTATTACGCTGGTGTTAGTCACAAAATTGGGGAGGTCCACGATGGTGCCGCAACCATGGATTGGATGGAACAAGAGCAGGAAAGAGGTATTACAATTACTTCTGCTGCCACTACTGTATTCTGGGACTACAGAGGAGAGCAATATCATATCAATATTATTGACACCCCGGGACACGTTGACTTTACGGTTGAGGTGAATCGCTCGTTAAGAGTATTAGATGGATTGGTTTTCTTATTTTCTGCTGTTGATGGTGTTGAGCCGCAATCAGAGACAAACTGGAGATTAGCCGATAACTACAATGTAGCTCGTATAGGATTTGTTAATAAGATGGACCGTCAAGGGGCTAACTTTTTAATGGTTTGTAAGCAAGTGAAGGAAATGCTTGGTAGCAATGCAGTTCCATTGCAATTGCCAATTGGAGCAGAAGAAACATTTAAAGGTGTTGTTGACTTGATTAACAACAGAGGAATTGTTTGGAATGAAGAGGACAAAGGAATGACCTTCGAAGAAGTGCCTATTCCTGAGGACATGCTTGAAGAGGTTGCTGAATACCGCGAGAAGCTGTTAGAAGCGATCGCAGAATTTGACGATACTTTGATGGAAAAGTATTTTGAAGATCCAAATTCAATTACAGAAAAAGAAATTTTGGCAGCTTTAAGAGCGGCTACTATTTCAATGAAAATTGTACCAATGGTATGTGGTTCGGCTTTTAAGAATAAAGGGGTTCAAACCATGTTGGATTACGTGATGGAATTATTGCCATCTCCAATGGATACGGAAGCGATTATTGGAAAAAATCCTGATACAGACGAAGAGGAGAGAAGAAAGCCCTCTGTTGATGAGCCATTCGCTGCATTAGCATTTAAGATTGCTACTGACCCATTTGTTGGTCGTTTGTGTTTTGTTAGAGCCTACTCAGGAAGACTAGAGTCCGGTTCATACATCCACAACATGAGAACAAACAAAAAGGAACGTATTTCTAGAATTTTTCAAATGCACGCCAACAAGCAAAACCAAATTGATGCATTAAATGCAGGTGATATTGGAGCTTTGGTTGGATTTAAAGACATACGTACAGGAGATACTTTGTGTAGAGAAGGTAGTCCAATTGTATTGGAATCAATGGATTTTCCTGCTCCGGTAATTGGAATTGCTATTGAGCCAAAGACTCAAGCGGATGTTGATAGGATGGGAATGGCTTTAGGTAAGTTGTCTGAAGAAGATCCAACCCTAACAATTCATACGGATGAAGATTCAGGACAAACTGTTTTGAGTGGAATGGGTGAGTTGCACTTGGACATTATCTTGGATCGATTAAAAAGAGAGTTTAAGGTAGAATGTAATCAAGGTGCTCCTCAAGTTTCTTACAAAGAAGCAATCTCAGGAACTGTTGAACATAGAGAAGTGTATAAGAAGCAATCAGGTGGCAGAGGTAAATTTGCCGATATTTCGATTATAATCGGACCTGTTGATGATGCTGAAGAGGCAAACGGTTTAGAGTTTATTGACAAAGTTAAAGGTGGCCGTATTCCTAAAGAATTTATTCCTTCAATAGAGAAAGGTTTCAAGGATTCTATGAGTAATGGTGTTCTTGCAGGTTATCCTATGGATAGTTTGAAAGTAACCTTGTTAGATGGCTCCTTTCACGCAGTTGATTCAGATCAATTATCTTTTGAATTAGCGGCTAAGATGGCCTTTAAAGAGGCTATACCAAGAGCAAAGCCTGTTCTTTTAGAGCCAATCATGAAGTTGGAAGTGGTTACTCCAGAAGAAAATATGGGTGACATTGTTGGGGATTTGAACCGACGACGTGGTCAAGTTGACGGAATGGATGATAGAAACGGAGCGAAAGTGATTAAAGCAAAAGTGCCATTATCAGAAATGTTTGGTTACGTTACTGCGTTAAGAACGATGTCTTCGGGTAGAGCTACATCAAGTATGGAATTCTCGCATTTTGATCCAGCTCCAAAAGGAATATCAGATGAAGTAATTGCAGTTTCTAAAGGAAAAGTATCAGCTTAATAATAAGAAAGTATGAATCAGAAAATTCGAATAAAGCTTAAATCATACGATTTCAACTTGGTTGATAAATCGGCTGAAAAGATAGTAAAAACTGTAAAGTCTACGGGCGCAGTTGTTAGTGGGCCAATTCCATTGCCAACGCAAAAGAGAATTTACACAGTATTGAAATCACCTCACGTTAACAAAAAGGCTAGAGAGCAGTTTGAGTTATCTTCTTACAAAAGATTACTTGACATCTATAGTTCTACTTCTAAAACGGTAGATGCCTTAATGAAGCTTGAATTACCAAGTGGAGTAGATGTGGAAATTAAAGTATAAACAAATTTAAAGCAATAAAATGCCAGGTTTATTAGGAAAAAAAATAGGAATGACTAGTGTCTTTAGTACCGAGGGTAAAAACATACCATGTACAGTGATAGAGGCCGGTCCTTGTGTTATTACGCAAGTAAAAACCGAAGAAACAGATGGCTACAATTCTGTTCAGATTGCATATGGCGACAAAAAAGAGAAGAATACTTCTGCCGCGATGATGGGTCACTTCAAGAAAGCCAATACTGCACCGAAACGAAAGTTAGTTGAAGTAAAAGGCTATGGGGATAGAAAAGTAGGTGATGAAATCACAGTTGACGTTTTTGAGGAAGGTCAATGGGTAGATGTTACTGCCACTTCAAAAGGTAAAGGTTTCCAAGGTGTTGTTAAACGACATGGTTTCGCCGGAGTTGGTGATGCTACGCACGGTCAGCACAACAGACTAAGGGCTCCTGGTTCAATTGGAGCAGGTTCTGATCCATCACGAGTGTTCAAAGGAACAAGAATGGCGGGTCAAATGGGTAATGCCAAGGTGACTGTTCAAAACTTAAAGGTTGTTAAGGTGTATGCCGAAAAGAACTTGATAGTAATTAAGGGCTCTGTGCCAGGTGCAAACGGATCGATGGTTCTCATCAACAACTAAAATACGGAGGAGTAAAAAATGGAATTAAGTATTTTAAATAAAGACGGTAAAGCCGGCAAGAAAGTACAATTATCGGATGCGATTTTTGCTGTTGAGCCGAATGACCACGCAATCTATTTAGATGTAAAGCAGTATTTGGCCAATCAAAGGCAAGGTACTAGCAAGTCTAAGGAAAGAGCTGAGATTTCTGGTAGTACTAGAAAGATAAAGAAACAAAAAGGAACCGGTACAGCGAGAGCGGGTAGCATTAAGTCTCCTTTGTTCAGAGGTGGAGGTACCGTGTTCGGTCCAAGGCCAAGAAATTATTCGTTCAAATTGAATAAGAAACTGAAGAATTTAGCTAGATGTTCTGCTTTGACACATAAAGCAAAGGCAGGGGACCTACTTATTTTGGAAGATTTTCAAATGGATGCACCAAAAACAGGAGAGTTCTCTCAGATTATGAGCAACTTAAAATGTAACGACAAAAAAACATTGTTGGTGGTTTCTGAATCAAATAAAAACATATATTTGTCATCCCGAAATTTACAGGGTACTAAAGTAGTATCTCCTTCGGATGTAAACACTTACGATTTAGTAAATGCTAATAAAGTAATTGTTTCACAGGGTGCATTAGAGATAATAGAAAACATTTTAAGTTAATAAATTGGTCATGAGTACATTAAAGAAACCTGTTATAACAGAAAAGATGACTGCCTTAACTGAGCAGTTGAACAGATACGGTTTTGTAGTGGATCACAACGCCAATAAATTACAAATAAAAACAGCAGTCGAGGAGATGTATGGTGTTTCAGTGGGCAGAGTGAATACGATGAACTACAAAGGGAAACACAAGACAAGATATACGAAAACTGGTTGGGTAGAAGGAAGAACTAATAAGTTCAAAAAGGCAATCGTAACTCTTGCTGAGGGAGATTCAATTGACTTTTACAGCAATATTTAGAAATTAGGTAATGGCAGTAAAGAAATTAAAACCAACAACACCGGGACAGCGTCACAAAGTAGCGTCGTCCTTTGAGGATATAACCTCTGCAACACCCGAGAAATCATTATTGAAAGGTAAGGGTAGAAAAGGTGGTAGAAATAATACGGGTAAAATGACCATGCGAAATATCGGTGGTGGTCATAAGAGACGTTACAGAACCATCGATTTTAAACGTGATAAGTTTGGAATTCCTGGTAAAGTTGCATCTGTTGAATACGATCCGTACAGAACGGCACGTATTGCACTTATCAACTACGTAGATGGTGAGAAGCGATACATTGTGGCTCCGAAAGGAATTGAAGTTGGTCAAGAGATTAATTCAGGAAAAGGTGTTGAGCCAGAAGTTGGTAATGCAATGTACCTGTCAGAAGTTCCTATGGGTACGGTAATTCACAATATTGAATTGCGTCCGGAGCAGGGAGCGAAGATGGTAAGAAGTGCAGGATCTTATGCTCAATTAGTTTCTCGAGAAGGGAAATACGTTGGTATTAAAATGCCATCTGGAGAAGTTAGGTTGATTTTAGATACATGTTTAGCTACGATAGGAATTGTTTCTAATTCCGACCACATGTTAGAGCGATCAGGGAAAGCTGGTAGATCGAGATGGTTGGGTAGAAGATCTAGAGTTAGAGGCGTTGTAATGAATCCGGTAGATCACCCAATGGGTGGTGGTGAAGGACGTTCTTCAGGAGGACATCCTAGATCACGAAATGGTATTCCTGCAAAAGGATACAAAACTCGTGCACCAAAGAAATTATCAAGTAAGTACATCATCGAAAGAAGAAAGAAATAATTAACATATGAGTCGTTCACTTAAAAAACCGCCTTTTATTCATTACAAATTAGCTCAAAGAGTTGATGAAGCGCAGTCGTCTGCTAAGAAGACTGTAATCAAGACATGGTCTCGTGCATCAATGATTTCACCTGATATGGTAGGCATAACAATTGCGGTACATAATGGAAATAAATTTATTCCGGTATATGTAACTGAAAATATGGTAGGTCATAAGTTAGGAGAATTCGCTCCTACAAGAACTTACAGAGGCCATGGTGGTAAAAAGGATAAAGGCAAACGATAAATAAGACTTTAAGATGGGAGCACGTAAAAAAAATGCAGCATTAGTTGCAAAAGAGGCCAAGAAAACGAGAAGTTTTGCAATGTTAAATAATTGTCCAACTTCTCCTCGTAAAATGAGATTGGTTGCTGATATGATTAGAGGTGAAGAGGTTTCTAAAGCTTTATCAATGTTGCAGTATAGTCCGAAAGAGGCATCGAATAGAATGGAGAAATTACTTCGTTCAGCTATTGCCAATTGGGAAGCAAAGAATGAAGGCGAAAGACCGGAGGATAATCACTTGGTTATTTCTGAGGTTAAAGTTGATAGTGCAAGAATGCTAAAAAGATTGCGTCCTGCTCCTCAAGGTAGAGGTCACAGAATTCGCAAGCGCTCAAACCACGTTACGTTAACAGTGGATAGATTAAAGGTAGAAACAATAACAAAATAAGAGATACTCAATAATGGGACAAAAGACAAATCCAATAGCAAATCGTTTAGGAATCATCAAAGGTTGGGATTCTAACTGGTACGGTGGAAGAGACTACGGTGATAAAATTGCTGAAGATGACAAGATTCGTCAATATATCATGGCGAGGTTACAAAAGGCTAGTATCTCAAAAATAGTTATTGAAAGAACGTTAAAGTTAGTTACGGTTACTATTAACTCTTCTAGACCAGGTATTATCATCGGAAAAGGTGGTAAAGATGTGGACATGTTAAAGGAAGAGTTAAAGAAATTGACTAAAAAAGATATTCAGATTAATATTTTTGAAATAAAAAGACCTGAATTAGATGCTAAGTTAGTTGCGGATAGTGTTGCTCGTCAAATTGAGGGTAGAATATCCTTTAGAAGAGCTTCAAAAATGTCTGTGGCTTCGACAATCCGAATGGGTGCTGAAGGTATTAAGATAATGGTGAGTGGTAGACTTGGAGGTGCTGAAATGGCACGGAATGAGTTTTATAAAGAGGGAAGAATTCCCCTTCATACATTCAGAGCCGATATTGATTATGCGTTGTCTGAAGCTCATACCGCGTATGGTAGAATTGGAGTGAAGGTTTGGATCTGTAAGGGAGAAGTATACGGTAAGAGAGATCTTTCACCAAATATTGTGTCCAACAAGCCAGGTCCAAAATCACAACAAGGACGAGGTGGCTTTAGAGGCGGCAAGAAAAGAAATAATTAAGAGTTAGGAGCAAGCTTAAAATAAAAGTAAAATGTTACAACCGAAGAGAACGAAGTATAGAAAGATGCAAAAGGGACGCATGAAGGGTAATGCCGGACGTGGTAACCAAATTGCATTCGGAAGTTTTGCGATTAAGACTTTAGAAGAGAGTTGGCTTACTGCTCGTCAGATAGAAGCTGCTAGAATCGCAGTTACACGATTTATGAAGAGGGAAGGGCAGATCTGGATACGAGTTTTTCCAGACAAACCAATTACCAAGAAGCCTGCAGAGGTGCGTATGGGGAAAGGTAAAGGTGCTCCTGAATTATGGGTTGCTGTTGCAAGACCGGGTAGAATTTTGTTCGAAGCTGATGGGGTTCCATTAGAAGTAGCAAAAGAAGCAATGAGATTAGCGTCTCAAAAGTTACCGGTGAAGACCAAATTTATCGTAAGAAGAGATTATAAAGGTTAATAAGCTATAGAGATGAAACAAACAGATATCAAAAACCTTAGCGTAGATGATTTAACAGAAAATTTAGCAGAGAATTCAGATATTCTATCTAAATTGAAAATGAATCATTCGGTTTCTCCTTTGGAGAATCCTATGCAGATCGGTGCGGCAAGAAGAACAGTTGCGCGATTGAAAACAGAGATAAGAAAAAGAAAATTGACACAAGCTCAAGAGAAATAAAGTATTCTGATGGAAAATACAAGAAACTTAAGGAAAGAAAGAATTGGAATAGTCGTCAGCAACAAGATGGATAAGTCCATAACTATTGCTGTTGAGAGTAGGGTGAAGCATCCTATGTATGGGAAGTTTATTAAAAAGACTTCTAAGTTCATGGCGCATGATGAAAAAAATGATTGCAGTATCGGTGATACGGTAAAAGTCATGGAAACTCGACCAATGAGTAAGAACAAAAATTGGAGATTAGTTGAAGTAATTGAAAGAGTGAAGTAATTATGATACAGCAAGAATCAAGGTTAACAGTAGCTGATAATAGCGGTGCAAAAGAAGTTCTTTGCATTAGAGTATTGGGCGGAACAAAGAGAAGATATGCTTCTATTGGGGATCAAATTGTGGTTTCAGTGAAATCGGCAATACCTTCAGGTAACATCAAAAAGGGAGCTGTTTCTAAGGCGGTTATTGTTCGTACAAGGAAAGAGATTAGACGTCAGGATGGATCGTACATCCGATTCGATAATAATGCGGTTGTATTATTAGGAGCGGCGGGTGAAATGAGAGGAACTCGAATTTTTGGCCCTGTAGCTCGTGAATTGAGAGATAAAAAGTTTATGAAAATTGTTTCATTAGCACCTGAGGTACTTTAATAGGAATAGCATGAAGAAGTTAAACATAAAAAAAGGCGATGCTGTAAGAGTTGTTGCCGGAGTTTCTAAGGGTAAAGAGGGAACTATATTAAAGGTTATGCCTACCAAGTCTAGGGTTATCATCGAAGGGGATGACATTAGAAAAGACAGCAAGCATACTAAACCCAATGCAGCCAATCAAGAAGGTGGCATCATTAAACAAGATGCTTCTATCCACATCTCTAATGTGATGTTAGTAGATCCTTCAACTGGTAAGGTTGATAGAATAGGTAGAAGAGAAGAGGACGGAAAGTCTGTTCGTTATTTTAAGAAATCTAAAGAGCTAATCAAGTAATGGAGCCAAGATTAAAAACAATGTATAACGAGGACATCAAAAAGAACATGATGTCTGCTTTCAACTATAACAGTTTGATGCAAATTCCTAAGTTGGAAAAGATTTGCTTAAACCAAGGAGTTGGTAAAGCTGTAGCTGATAAAAAGTTAATCGATTCAGCAATAACTGAAATGTCGTCAATAGCCGGTCAAAAGGCGGTTGCCACGTTTTCAAAGAAAGATATTTCTAACTTCAAATTGAGAAAGGGTATGCCAATTGGTGTTCGTGTGACTTTGAGAGGAGAGAGAATGTATGAGTTTTTAGATCGATTAATTTCGGTTTCATTGCCTCGTACTAGAGATTTCAGAGGAATAAATAACAAGGGATTTGATGGTAGAGGTAATTATACCTTAGGGATCAAAGAGCAAATTATATTCCCAGAAATTGACATTGATAAAGTGAACAATATTGGTGGAATGGATATCACATTCGTAACATCAGCTGAAACGAATGAGGAATCAAGAGCTCTTTTAAAAGAGTTTGGAATGCCTTTTCAAAAAAATAAAAACGAACAATAAGCCATGGCTAAAGAATCGATGAAAGCTCGCGAAAGAAAGCGCGCATTAATGGTTGAAAAGTATGCTGATAAGAGAGCTGCTTTAAAGGCTGCAGGTGATTACGAAGGGTTACAAAAATTACCTAAGAACTCTGCGCCGGTAAGAATGCACAATAGATGTAAGATAACTGGTCGACCTAAAGGATATATGAGACAATTTGGTTTATCTCGTGTAACATTCAGAGAGATGGCAAGTTCAGGATTAATTCCTGGTGTTAAAAAAGCTAGTTGGTAAATTAAAACAAGGAATTATGACAGATCCAATTTCAGATTTTCTGACAAGGATAAGAAACGCATCAAGTGCGAAACATAGAATAGTAGATATTCCGGCTTCGAACCTTAAAAAAGAAATGACAAAGATTCTTTTTGAGAAAGGCTATATATTGAATTATAAGTTTGTTGATGGTGAAAACCCTCAGGGAGTTATTAAGATTGCATTGAAGTATCACCCAGTATCGAAGGTTCCTGCTATTAAAAGCTTGACTAGAGTAAGTAAGCCGGGTTTGAGAAAATATGCTCCCGCTGGTAATCTACCAAGAGTAATAAACGGTTTAGGTATCGCAATAATTTCAACTTCTAAAGGTGTAATTACTGATAAGGAAGCTAGGAAAGAGAAAGTAGGTGGTGAAGTACTTTGCTACATATATTAAAATTTAAGATTATAATAACATGTCACGAATCGGTTTAGCACCAATTGAAGTTCCAACAGGGATAGAGGTATCAATCTCTGACAAGAATGTTGTGAGTGTAAAAGGCCCTAAGGGAGAATTACACCAGAATGTAGATTCTAACATTACTGTAAAGAAGGTTGAGAATTCAATTGTATTAGAAAGACATTCTGAGCAAAAGGATCATAAAGCAAAACACGGACTATACCGGTCTTTAATCTTCAACATGGTTGAGGGTGTAAAGAATGGCTACAAGAGAGATCTTGAATTAGTAGGTGTTGGTTACAGGGCTGCTAACAACGGTCAGATTTTAGAGTTAAGTCTAGGATACTCACACCCGATTGTTTTACAGATTGCTCCTGAGGTAGTAGTTACTACCCTTTCTGCAAGAGGTAAGAATCCAATTGTAACGTTAGAGTCTTCTGACAAACAATTGATTGGTCAGGTTGCTGCAAAAATTAAGTCAATGAGAAAGCCAGAGCCGTATAAGGGTAAGGGAATTCGATTTGTTGGAGAATACATTAGAAGAAAGGCAGGTAAGTCTGCTGCTAAATAATAGATAGTTATGGCGCTAACAAAGTCAAATAGACGATTAAGAATTAAAAGAAGAATTAGGAAAGTGGTTACTGGTACTGCTAATCGCCCTAGAATGTCTGTTTTCAGAAGTAATAAAGAAATTTATGCTCAGTTAATCGATGATAAATCGGGCAGCACAATTCTTTCTGCATCGTCTACTGAAAAAGCTGTTTCAGCTGGAAAGGGTACTAAGACAGAGCAAGCTGTTTTAGTAGGTAAGTTAATTGCTGAGAAAGCGACAAAGGCTGGAATTGCTTCAGTAAGTTTTGATAGAAACGGTTATCTATACCATGGCAGAGTGAAAGCTGTGGCAGAAGGTGCTAGAGAAGGTGGATTGAACTTTTAATAAAGAGATGAAATTATAAAGATATGGCTAACGCAAACACAAAAAGAGTTAAGTCGAGCGAAATCGAACTAAAAGATAAATTAGTTGGTATCCAGAGAGTAACCAAGGTAACAAAGGGTGGTAGACATTTTAGTTTTTCAGCAATCGTTGTTGTTGGAAATGAAAATGGAATAGTAGGATATGGTCTTGGCAAAGCAAACGAAGTAACGGAAGCGATTGCAAAAGGGATTGATGATGCTAAGAAAAACCTTATTAAGGTTCCTGTTGTGAATGGTACTGTACCTCATCAACAAGAAGCAAAGTACGGTGGGGCGCAGGTTTTTATTAAGCCTGCATCAAATGGTACTGGTGTAATTGCTGGTGGTGCAATGCGTGCTGTATTAGAGAGCGTTGGCGTTCATGATGTATTAGCAAAATCTAAAGGATCATCAAATCCTCATAATGTTGTTAAAGCCACAATTAAAGCTTTACAAGAAATGAGAGATGCATATACTGTTGCAAAACACAGAGGTGTTGAACTTGATGTTGTATTTAACGGTTAAAATCGAAAGAAATGGCAAAGATTAAAGTGACTCAAGTCAGAAGTAGAATAAATAGACCACAGAAGCAGAAACTAACGTTAGATGCTTTAGGTTTAACAAGAAATCAGAAAACTGTAGAGCATGAAGATACTCCACAGGTTTTGGGAATGATTAATAAGGTGAAGCACCTTGTTTCAGTAGAAAAAGTATAATTAGCTTAACAGATTTATCATGGATTTAAGTAATTTGACACCTGCACAAGGTTCAGTAAAGAGTAAAGGTAAGAGAGTCGGAAGAGGACAAGGTTCAGGTAGAGGTGGTACTGCGGCAAGAGGTCACAATGGTGCTAAATCTAGATCGGGTTATTCGAAGAAGATAGGTTTTGAAGGTGGTCAAATGCCATTACAAAGACGTGTTCCTAAGTTTGGATTTACCAACATCAACAGAAAAGAGTTCAAAGGAATTAATTTGGATACTCTTCAGATGCTAGCTACAACAAAGAACATTGAAACATTCGATATCGACGTTTTGATAGAAAATGGTTTAGCAAGTAGAAATACATTAGTAAAGATTTTGGGTAGAGGAACAGTTGACGCAAAAGTTACTGTTATAGCTCACGCTTTCTCAAAGAGCGCTAAGGAAGCGATTGAGTTAAAGGGTGGATCTACTGAAACTATATCATAGTTTATGAAACGTTTTTTAGAAACATTAAAGAATATTTGGACGATTGAAGATCTGAGGGTTAGAATTATCAATACTCTTGGATTACTTCTCATTTATCGGTTGGGTTCATTTATTGTATTACCTGGTGTTGACTCAGCAGCTCTTGAAGTAGCAAATGGAAACAATGGTGGTGGAATAGCAGATCTATTGGATTTATTTGCTGGTGGGGCTTTTTCACGGGCTTCAATTTTTGCTCTTGGTATCATGCCTTATATTTCAGCATCTATTGTTGTTCAATTATTGGGTATAGCAATTCCTTATTTCCAGAAACTTCAGAAAGAAGGGGAAAGTGGAAGAAGAAGAATCAATCAAATTACCAGAATGTTAACCATTGCTATTGTTGGTTTCCAAGCTGGTCCTTATATTGCATCTCAAGTTCCGGCTTTTACACAAGCGGGGGCAATGGTAAGACCTGACGATGCTTTTTGGTGGGTATCTACTGTAATTATTCTTATCACAGGAACAATGTTTGTAATGTGGTTAGGTGAAAGAATAACTGAGAAAGGTTTAGGTAATGGAATATCTCTAATTATCATGATTGGTATTATTGCAAATCTTCCTTTTGCTTTTGTTGCAGAATTTGCATCAAGAATTAACGGTGGAGGGTTAGTGATTCTTTTAGTTGAATTAGTTATACTGTTGCTTGTAATTATAGCTACTATATTGTTAGTACAAGGAACGAGAAGGGTTCCAGTGCAATTTGCGAAACGTGTTGTTGGAAACAAACAATATGGAGGAGTAAGACAGTATATTCCTTTAAAAGTTAATGCTGCAGGAGTTATGCCAATAATTTTTGCTCAGGCAATTATGTTTATACCGATAACGCTAGTAGGGTTTGCTGACACTGATTCTTTATCAGGAGTAACGCAGGCATTGAGTGACTTCACCGGATTTTGGTATAACTTAATATTTGCGATAATGATTATTGCTTTTACCTACTTTTATACTGCAGTAACTGTGAATCCAAATCAAATGGCAGATGATATGAAGAAAAATGGTGGATTTGTTCCTGGTGTAAAACCGGGTAAGCGAACTGCTGAGTTTTTAGATACAATACTATCTAGGATTACATTGCCGGGATCGGTATTTTTAGCTTTGGTAGCTATTTTACCTGCATTTGCTGCGAAAGCAGGAGTAAACGGACAGTTCTCCCAATTTTTTGGAGGAACATCGTTATTGATTATGGTTGGTGTAGTGTTAGATACGCTTCAACAAATAGAAAGTCACTTGTTAATGAGACATTATGACGGTTTGATGAAGTCGGGGAGGATCAAAGGTCGTTCAAGTATAAATATGGCGGGCTAAGGTCAGGATATGTACTTGAAGACTGAAGAGGAAATAGAGTTAATAAGAGAGAGTTCTTTACTTGTTGGAAAAACGTTAGCTGAAGTTGCTAAATTAATAGAGCCTGGTGTTGATACTGTGAAGTTAGATGCAATAGCAGAGGAGTTTATTAGAGACAATGGCGGTTTACCGGGTTTCAAAGGGATGTATGATTTTCCAAATACATTGTGTATTTCGATAAACGCACAAGTGGTGCATGGCATACCGTCTAAGAAGCCCTTGAGAAATGGAGATATCGTTTCTGTTGATTGTGGGGTTCTAATGAATGAATTTTACGGAGATGTAGCGTATACATTTGAAGTAGGAGAGGTGTCGAGAGAAATTAGACGGTTGTTAGATACTACAAAAGAGTGTTTACAGGCTGGTATTGCTGCGGCAATTGCAGGGAATAGAGTTGGAGATATTGGTTATGCAGTGCAAACACTTGCAGAGGGTAATGGATATGGAGTGGTTAGAGAATTAGTAGGTCATGGATTGGGTAAGAAATTACATGAGGATCCACAGGTACCTAACTACGGAAAGAGAGGGCAAGGAGCCAAATTGAAAGAAGGATTGGTGATAGCAATAGAGCCGATGATTAATATGGGTAAGAGGCATATACGGCAAGATGAGGATGGATGGGCAATTGTTACAAAAGATGGCTTGCCATCGGCACATTTTGAACATGATGTTGTGGTGAGAAAGGGTAAGGCGGAGATTTTGTCGACACATGAATTGATTGAAGAAGTATTAAAAAATAAGAATAAGTAAGAGTAAATGGCAAAACAAGCGTCAATAGAACAAGATGGTACAGTAACGGAGGCGTTATCAAATGCGATGTTTAGAGTTGAGCTAGAGAATGGGCATATAATAACGGCACATATTTCTGGAAAGATGAGAATGTATTACATCAAATTATTGCCGGGTGATAAGGTAAAGGTTGAAATGTCCCCATATGACTTAAGTAAAGGAAGAATCACTTATAGATACAAGTAGAATCTGAAGATTAAATTTCAGTTTTATTAGTGTTACAATAAATCAAGAAAGATGAAGATAAGAGCATCAATTAAGAAAAGAAGTGCTGATTGCAAAATCGTTCGAAGAAAAGGGCGATTATATGTTATTAACAAAAAGAATCCTAAGTTCAAGCAAAGACAAGGATAAAAAAAATTATTTATGGCTAGAATAGCAGGTATTGATTTACCAAAAAACAAGCGAGGAGTAATAGGTTTAACCTATATCTACGGAGTTGGAAGGAGCTCAGCTCAATCGATTCTTGACAAAGCGGGTGTTAGTGTTGACAAGAAGGTTCAGGACTGGGATGACGACGATTTAGGGAAAATTAGAGAGCTCATCACGGATGAATTTACTGTTGAAGGTGCTTTAAGATCTGAAGTTCAATTGAACATTAAGCGATTGATGGATATTGGATGTTATAGAGGCGTTAGACACAGATCAGGTCTACCGTTGAGAGGGCAGAAAACAAAGAATAATGCTCGTACGAGAAAAGGTAAAAAGAAAACAGTTGCTAACAAGAAGAAGGCTACTAAATAAATAAGCGAATAACGTTTTACAAGATGGCAAAATCTACACAGAAAAAGAAAAAGAGCGTAAAAGTGGAATCAATTGGTGAGGCTCACATTCATGCATCGTTTAACAATATCATTATCTCTCTAACCAATAAGAATGGCCAAGTAATATCTTGGGCGTCTGCTGGGAAAATGGGATTTAAGGGTTCAAAAAAGAATACTCCATATGCTGCACAATTAGCTGCAGAAGAGTGTACTAAGGAAGCTCATGATTTAGGTTTACGACGAGTTAAAGTTTATGTTAAAGGGCCTGGTTCAGGAAGAGAATCTGCAATCAGAACCATTCACAACAACGGTGTTGAAGTAACTGAGATTATTGATATTACTCCTGTTCCTCACAACGGTTGTCGACCACCGAAAAGAAGAAGAGTTTAATTGTAAAGCATAAAATAGAACAACAATGGCAAGATATAGAGGCCCTCAATCGAAGATTGCAAGAAAGTTTAAAGAGCCAATCTTTGGTCCTGATAGAGTTTTGGAAAAAAAGAACTATCCTCCTGGTCAGCACGGACCAAATAAGAGAAGAGGTAAGCAGTCGGAATATGCTGTCCAGTTAATGGAGAAGCAAAAGGCGAAGTATACTTACGGAATTCTAGAGAAGCAATTTTCTAACTTATTTAAAGAGGCATCTAGAGTTAAAGGTATTACAGGTGTAAACTTGTTAAAGCTTTGCGAATCTAGATTGGATAACGTAGTTTATAGGTTAGGTTTAGCTTCAACTAGGAGAGGTGCTCGACAAATGGTTGGACACAAACATTTCTTAGTTAACGGAACTGTAATGAACATTGCTTCTTACTCATGTAAAGAAGGTGATGTGATTGAAGTAAGAGAAAGATCTAAATCTTTAGAAGCCATTAACGATTCATTAGCGAACAGAAATGAGCAGCATGATTGGTTAGAGTGGAATTCTCAAGATATGAAAGGTAGATTTGTTAACGCCCCTGAAAGAGCTCAGATTAATGAGAACATCAAGGAGCAGTTAATTGTAGAACTTTACTCTAAGTAATAACATTCTAAATAAATAATATATGGCAATTTTAGATTTTCAAAAGCCTGACAAGGTAATCATGATTGATTCGAATGACCAACATGGTAAATTCGAGTTCAGACCACTTGAACCAGGTTATGGTATTACAATTGGTAATGCTATTAGAAGAATTTTGCTTTCATCACTTGAAGGGTATGCAATTACCGGTATCAAGGTTGAGAATGTTGATCACGAATTCTCTACAATTGATGGTGTAGTTGAAGACGTAACATCAATGATTTTAAACTTGAAGCAAGTGCGTTTCAAGCAACAAATTGAAGGCACGAATACTGAGAAAGTGAATATTTCAATCTCAGGACAAGATAAATTAACTGCAGGAGATATCGGTAAATTTACATCTGCTTTTCAAGTATTGAATCCAGATCATGTTATTTGTAACATGGAGCGATCGGTGAAGATTCAGATGGAATTGACTGTTGAAAAGGGTAGAGGTTACGTTCCTTCTGAGGAGAATGACGTAGAAGATGCAGTTGTTGGGTTTATTCCAATTGATTCTATCTTTACGCCAATCAAAAATGTAAATTACAGCATAGAGAACTACAGAGTAGAAGAAAGAACTGATTATGAAAAATTAGTTATTGATATCGAGTCTGATGGTTCAATTCATCCTAAGGAGGCGTTGAAAGAAGCGGCTACCATCTTAATTCAACATTTTATGTTGTTCTCAGATGAGAAGATTGCTCTTGAAACTGAAGTAAAATCAGCTGTTGAAGAATTTGATGAAGATTCTTTGCACATGCGACAACTATTGAAAACCCGTTTAATTGATATGGATTTATCGGTAAGGGCTTTGAATTGTTTGAAAGCTGCTGATGTTGACACTTTAGGTGAGTTGGTGCAATTTAATAAATCCGATTTGTTAAAATTCAGAAACTTCGGTAAGAAGTCGTTGACTGAACTTGATGAATTGGTGGAAAATAAAAACTTAACTTTCGGAATGAACGTTGCGAAGTACAAATTGGATAAGGATTAAGAATTATGCGACACGGAAAGAAATTTAACCACTTAGGTAGAACAAGATCACATAGAAAAGCAATGCTTTCTAATATGGCCTGTTCTCTAATTCAACACAAAAGAATTAACACTACTGTTGCTAAAGCAAAAGCTTTGCGAGTATATGTTGAACCTTTGATTACCAAGTCAAAGAATGATTCAACTCACTCGAGAAGGATTGTCTTTAAATACTTGAATAATAAATTTGTAGTTTCTGAATTATTCAGAGATGTTGCACCTGCTGTTTCAAGCAGACCAGGTGGATACACAAGAATTATCAAGACTGGTAATAGAATGGGTGATAACGCTGAAATGTGTTTGATAGAATTAGTTGACTTTAATGAGATTTACGGATCAGATAAAACAGTTACTAAGAAAAAAGCAAGAAGCAGAAGAGGCTCTGGAAAGGTTGCAGCTGATGTAGAAGTTGAAGCGGTAGCAGAAGAAGTTAAAGCGGATGCACCAGAGACTAAAACGGAAGAGAAAGATTAAAAATATTAATTTTTCGTTGATAAAATAAATTAAAAAAGGATAAAGCTTAGCGTTTTATCCTTTTTTTTGTTTTAATCTTTAATACATAAAGCGGAATATATAATGAAGTATAAATCAAAGGGTAAGGGCATTGTAGTGTTAGAAGATGGGACTGTTTTTTATGGCTCATCAGCTGGTATAGTTGGAACGAGTACAGGTGAAATATGTTTCAATACTGGAATGACTGGTTATCAAGAAATCTATACAGACCCGTCGTACTTTGGGCAAGTGATGGTTTGTGCAACGGCTCATATTGGAAACTATGGTGTTGAAGATAACGAGGTAGAGTCTGATAGTGTAAAAATCTCAGGATTAATCTGCAAGAAGTTTTCCGATGATTATTCTCGCCCAATGGCAGACGGTTCTTTGCAAAACTACTTTGAAGCGAATAAGATTGTAGCGATAACAGATGTAGATTCTCGAGCAATGGTGCGTCAAATTCGTGACAAGGGAGCGATGAATGTTATTATTTCTTCTGAAGAGTTTGATGTGGATGTGTTGAAAGCACAATTGTCAGAAGTTCCATCTATGCAAGGACTTGAATTGTCTTCAAAGGTGGCCACAAAAGAGGCTTACTTTGTCGGAGACGAGAATGCAAAATATAAAATTGCTGTCCTAGATTTTGGAGCGAAAAAGAATATTATTCGCTGTTTAACGGAAAGAGGAGCATACATCAAGGTATTTCCAATGGAAGCTTCGGTTGCCGATGTTTTGGCATGGGGCCCCGATGGAATAATGCTAAGTAACGGTCCTGGAGATCCTTCAGCCATGAGCGATAGCGTTTTGAAAATAAAAGAATTGGTAATTTCGAATGTACCTATGTTTGGCATTTGCTTAGGACACCAACTTCTTTCAATCGCTTGTGGGTTGAAGACCGTAAAAATGCACAATGGCCATAGAGGAATAAATCATCCGGTAAAGAATTTAGTGACAGGAAAAGGGGAAGTGACATCTCAAAATCATGGATTTGTGGTAGATCGTCAATCTGCAGAGGAAAGCGATGCAATCGAAATAACACACGAACATTTAAATGATAACACGGTGGCAGGTATTAGGCTGAAATCAAAGCCTGTTTTCTCGGTTCAGTATCATCCAGAAGCGTCACCTGGTCCGCATGATTCAAGGTATTTATTTGACAATTTTATAGAAATTATTGCACAACATAAAACATAAAAATATGAGTTTAATCGCTAGCATTCATGCAAGACAAATTTTAGATTCTAGAGGTAATCCAACAGTAGAAGTTGACGTAACCACGCAAAATGGAACGGTTGGTCGAGCTGCGGTTCCTTCAGGTGCTTCAACGGGAATTCACGAAGCTGTGGAGCTGAGAGATGGAGACGAGAAGACCTACATGGGCAAAGGAGTATTAAAAGCTGTTCAGAATGTGAATACTGGTATTCATAAAGAATTGGTTGGTGCGAATGTGTTTGATCAAACAGGGATTGATCGATTCCTGATTGATTTGGATGGAACCGATAATAAATCAAATTTAGGGGCAAATGCCATGTTAGGTGTTTCGCTAGCGACTGCTAAGGCTGCTGCTTTGGAGGTTGGAATGCCTTTATACCGTTATATTGGGGGAGTTAATGCACATACCTTGCCTATTCCAATGATGAATATTTTGAACGGAGGGTCACACGCGGATAACAGCATCGACTTTCAGGAATTTATGGTTATGCCAATTAAGGCAAATTCTTTTTCTCATGCACTACAAATGGGTACGGAGATTTTTCATCACTTGAAAAATGTGTTAAAAAGCAAAGGGCTTTCAACCAATGTTGGAGATGAAGGTGGATTCGCTCCAAACTTAGGCTCGAATGAAGAAGCGGTAGAATACGTACTAAAAGCTATTGAAGCGGCAGGGTTCAGACCTGGCGAAGACGTATTTATTGCAATGGATGCTGCTGCATCTGAGTTTTACAACAAAGAAGAAAAGGTATACCATTTTCATAAATCTAGTGGAGATAAATTAACGTCATCAGAAATGGCGACGTATTGGAAAGATTGGACTGCCAAATATCCAATTATTTCATTAGAAGACGCATTGGATGAAGATGATTGGAGTGGTTGGTCGGAGTTAACGAAAATGGTTGGCGATAAGATTCAATTGGTGGGAGATGATTTATTTGTTACAAATGTTAATCGCTTACAAAAAGGAATTGATGAAAATATAGCAAACTCTATTTTAATAAAAGTAAATCAGATTGGAACGTTGACGGAGACAATTCAAGCAGTCGAATTGGCGACAAAGAATAAATATACCGCTGTTATGAGTCACAGATCTGGAGAAACAGAGGATACTACCATTGCTGATTTATCTGTTGCTTTGTCAACCGGACAAATTAAAACTGGTTCAGCTTCGCGTTCAGATAGAATGGCAAAGTACAACCAATTGCTACGTATTGAGGAAATGTTAGGAGGCACAGCAATTTATCCTTCAGATTCCTTTAAGTTTATTTAATAAAACGCCTCTTGTAAAGCAGGAAGACCTTACGTATTTTTGCAATTCATAAAAGCGAGAATAGTTTACAACTTTCTTTGACTATTTATGTTACTATGTATAACTAAACACCAAGGAGAAATGTCAGAAAAAGCACAATTGATTATTGATGGGAAAACAATTGAATTACCAATTGTTACGGGAACTGAAAATGAAAGAGCAATCGATATTAGTTCGTTAAGAGCAAGTACAGGTTACATAACAATTGATCCGGGGTACAAGAACACAGGTTCTACTTCTAGTGCAATAACATTTCTTGACGGAGAAACGGGGATTTTAAGATACAGAGGGTATTCTATCGAAGACTTAGCTGAAAAATCTTCTTTTTTAGAGGTGTCACATCTACTAATTTACGGTGAACTACCAAACGAAACTGAATTGAAGTCGTTTCAAAAGGAGATCACGCACCATACCTTAATTCACGAGGACATTAAAAGTATATTAGATGGTTTTCCTTCTAATTCTCATCCAATGGGAGTTTTATCTTCGTTGGTTTCTTCTTTAACTGCCTTTTATCCGGAATCGTTAGATCCAAATAGATCGGCAAAAGAGGTAGATTTAAGTATCAAGCGTTTATTGGCTAAAATACCTACCATGGCAGCTTGGGCTTTTAAAAATGAAATTGGTCACCCTGCTAATTATCCTGATAACTCACTAGATTATTGTTCAAACTTCTTGAAAATGATGTTCTCTGTGCCTTCAGAGAAGTATGAAGTAGATCCGGTAATTGCAAATGCTTTAGATAAATTATTAATCCTTCATGCAGATCATGAACAAAATTGTTCTACCTCTACGGTAAGAATCGTAGGCTCTTCTCATGCAAGTTTATATGCGTCTATCGCTGCAGGAATTTCAGCTCTTTGGGGTCCATTGCATGGTGGAGCAAATCAAGCGGTAATTGAAATGTTAGAAGGCATACAAGCGGATGGCGGAGATGTGAAGAAATACATGGATAAAGCAAAAGATAAGAACGATCCATTTAGATTAATGGGCTTCGGTCATAGAGTGTATAAAAACTTTGATCCTAGAGCGACAATTATCAAAAAAGCTGCGGATGATGTGTTAGAGAAGTTAGGTGTAAATGATCCAATTCTAGAGATTGCGAAAGGCTTAGAAGAGATTGCACTAAAGGACCCTTACTTTGTAGAAAGAAAGCTTTATCCAAATGTTGATTTCTACTCAGGAATTATTTACAGGGCGATAGGTATTCCAACTTCAATGTTTACTGTAATGTTTACATTGGGAAGAATGCCAGGATGGATAGCTCAGTGGAAAGAAATGAGAGAGAATAAAGAACCAATTGGCAGACCAAGACAAGTTTATACGGGAAATAATTTGAGAGAATTTAAACCGATGTCAGAAAGATAATTTTAAAAGCAGCTGTTAAGCTGCTTTTTTTATGTCTTCTTTTTTTACAACAAGAGTAAATGTTAAAAGAATGCAGAAAATATGCTATTCTTACTAATCAAAAAGGGAGATAAATTGTTTTTACACTAAAGTGCACTCATGGGATATAAAAGCATGGCCGCTTGCGTTGCGGATTTAGAGAAGAACGGACATTTGATTCGTATAAAGGAAGAGGTTGATCCGCACCTAGAAATGGCGTCTATTCACCTGCGGATTCACGCTGTAAAAGGACCTGCAATTCTATTTGAAAATGTCAAAGGGTCGCAATTTCCAGCCGTTTCCAATCTCTTTGGAACCTTGGAAAGGAGTCGTTTCATTTTTAGAGATACCTTAGACCAAGTAAAGAAAATGGTTCAATTGAAAGGAGATCCATCGATTGCCTTGAAAAATCCTTTGAAGTTTCTTGCAACTCCATTTGCAGCAATGAAGGCGCTGCCTTTAAAGTCGAGATTTGGGGCACCTATCCTTAAAAATAAAACGCAAATAGATAAACTCCCCTTAATTCATCATTGGCCAATGGATGGTGGGGCATATGTTACACTGCCTATCGTTTATACGGAAGATGCCGATAAACCGGGAGTAATGAACTCCAACATGGGAATGTACCGAATTCAACTAACGGGAAACGAATTTATACCAAACGAAGAAATAGGGCTTCATTATCAAATTCATAGAGGCATTGGCGTTCACCAAACAAAAGCGAATGCCTTGGGCAAACCTTTACACGTCTCCATTTTTGTTGGTGGTCCTCCTTCGCATTCTTTTGCTGCGGTTATGCCTTTGCCAGAAGGGCTCTCTGAACTAACTTTTGCCGGAGCATTGGGAGGCAGGAGATTTAGATATATTAATCGCGAAGGACATACCTTATCGTCGGAGGCGGATTTTGTTATCACAGGAAAGGTGTACCCTAAAGAAACGAAACCCGAAGGACCCTTTGGTGATCACCTAGGTTACTATAGTTTAAAACACGATTTCCCGTTGATGAAAGTGGATCAAGTTTATCATCGGGAAGGAGCCATTTGGCCATTTACCGTGGTAGGCAGGCCGCCGCAGGAAGACACAAGTTTTGGAGATTTGATTCATGAAATTACGGGGTCAATTATTCCAAAGGAAATACCTGGACTACACGAAGTAAATGCGGTAGACGAGGCCGGAGTTCACCCCCTGTTATTTGCAATAGGGAGCGAGCGTTATACGCCGTATCTAGAGACGAAACAACCTGCGGAATTATTGACCATCGCAAATCATATTTTAGGATTTGGTCAAATGTCATTGGCGAAATTCCTTTTTATTTCCGCTAAGGAAGACGCTCCTCAATTAAACCTGCAGGATAAAGAAGGGTTTTTTAAACACATGTTAGAAAGAGTGGATTGGACAAGAGACCTTCATTTTCAAACTAAAACTACCATTGATACTTTAGACTATAGTTCTAAAGAGCTAAACGCGGGGTCAAAAGTTGTAATTGCTGCCGTTGGAAGTCCAAAAAGAACTCTTGGAACAGAGAAACCTTCCATTGATTTACCGGAGGTAGTAAAAGGAATTGAATGTGCATTTAACGGGGTTCTTGCAATTCAACTGGAGACCTTTTCTGACTATGAAAGGGAAGAGAAATTAATTCAAAGTGTTTGCGATAGTTTATCCCAGCAGCAAGGGAAACTGAAGGAATTTCCGTTGATTGTGATTTGTGACAATGCGCAGTTTATAGCAAAAACTTTTTCAAATTTAATTTGGAGCGTTTTTACTCGGGCCAATCCTTCTCACGATATCTATGGAGTTGATTCTTTTGTTGATCACAAACACTGGGGGTGTAAGAGTTCGTTGGTTATTGATTGCAGGATGAAACCACACAATGCGCCGTATTTAGAACTTGATCCGGAAATAGAAAAACGAGTAGATGCAATGGGGGCGACAGGTGGCCCGCTGTTTGGAATCATTTAAAAGTATAGTTTCCGAAAAATGCGGAAATGCTTCTTTCTTCTATTTTTTATCCTTTCTTGTGAGTTCCCAAGTGGATACAGCAAATACCAAGTTTAAGGTATTTTCGTTGCCTATTGCTTATTTCACACCTGAAATAGATTGGGGTTTTGGAGTGGTTTCTTTGGTTTCATTCCGCTTTAAAAATGAATCGAAAGAGTCCAGAGTCTCACAGTTTCAATTTGGCGCGGCCTATACGTTGCGCAACCAATTGCTATTTTATTTGCCTTTTCAACTTACTTAAAGAATGAAAATTATTACGCATTTTGGGAGCTTGGTTGCTACAAATACAGTTACCGTTTTTTCGGAGTAGGAAAGTATTTACCTGCTTCAAATGAAGAATTGTACAGTGTTAATTTTCCTCGGGTACGTTTAAATGTAATGAAACTTGCTCGGCCTCATTGGTACCTTGGCCTCCGGTATTGGTTCGACGCCTATGATATTACGGAAGTAGAAGAGAAGGGAATCTTGGCAAGTAAAACTGTTGTTGGCGCAGCGGGAGGCACATTATCTGGCCTTGGACTTATTTCATTAATAGATTCTCGAAACGATTATAATTATCCCACAAGCGGCACTTATTTTGAATTGATTGTGCTACCCAACCTCATCGTTTTTGGGAGTGACTTTGAATTCACCAGAATTTCTGCAGACTACGTAAAGTACCTTTCAACGAACAAAAATACCATCGCCCTTAACTAGTTTGGAGTTGCAACCTTTGGCAAGCCTCCATTTAACGAAATGGCTTTAATCGGGGGAACCAGAAGAATGAGAGGCTATTTTGAAGGCCGTTTTAGAGACCGTAATATGTTGATGGCTCAAGCTGAATATCGAAGAGAGTTGAGATGGAATTTCGGTATTGCAGTTTTCACAGGATTTGGTGTGGTAGCATCAGAATTACATGAGTTTGAATTCCCAACTATTAAACCTAGTGCCGGATTAGGCTTGCGATATCAATTAAGTAAAGATGAAAAAATCAACCTCAGACTTGATTATGGAATAGGGGAAGGTGGCAGTTCTGGGGTTTACCTGACAATAGGCGAAGCGGGTTTTAACCGCAAAATTGGTCAAAATCAAATTCCGCTATAAGGATGCTTTTATAGCAATCATAGAAATTTCTACGTTTACTTTTTTAGGCAATTCAGCAACCGCTACGGTTTCCCTTGCTGGCGCCTCATCCTCGTTAAAATAACTTGCATACACTTCATTTACTTGTTCGAAGTTTTTCATAGCGGACAAATAAATAGTCGACTTCACTACATCTTCGAATCCCATTCCTGCTGCTTGCAAAACTGCATGCATGTTGTTCATTACCTTCCTCGTCTCTAAATTAATATTGGATACGACTAATTCACCACTTTCAGCATCCAATGCTATTTGACCGGAAGTATACAAGGTGTTGCCTACTAAAACTGCTTGAGAATAAGGCCCTATAGGCGCAGGAGCTTTGTCTGTTTGGATTATTTTTTTCATCTTACTCTTCTATTAAATTTCCAACTTCTTTCAATGTTTTGGCTGTGCATCTCCCCGAAGTTACGAAGATAATTTTACCTTGTTTATCTAGAACAAAAAAATAGGGTTTCTTCCAATCTTTCATCTTTAGCGTTTTACGGTAATTCTCCATGGCTCCTTTATAAAGAACAATGTTGTCTGTCAAGCTCTCATCCGTGCCTTCAATAATTTTTTGTTTTGCAGTAGTATAGGCCAATTGATTGGCTCCTGTGAACATTAGGATTAGATGAACGTGAGGATCATACACTAAGCTTGAAAGATTGTTGTCATCCATAAATTCACTAAAAACTGGCTGGCTCCATGTGTATAAGTCTTCCTGCGCATCTTCCGAAAAAGCAACTCCAATCAGACTATATTTTCCTTTCATGTCTTTGGGAATACTTAATGTCTTATCATTTAAATCTAACACGTCAATGTCTGGAAAGCTCTCTCCCGTTTGTGCCGACAGAAGAATGGAGAAGCATGCACAGAAAAGCAGCAATACTATAATACTCTTCATGATTCTAAGTTATTTAATAAATAGTTGATTGCCGCTTCGTATGAAAACAAGCCCAATCCGGAGATGCTACCTTTCGCATATTTGGAAAGTAAAGAGCTGTGCCTTTGTGTTTCTCGAGCTGCAGGTTGAGAAATATGCACTTCGATTACAGGTGCTGAAATTGCAGCAACAGCATCTGCTATTGCTATTGAACTGTGAGTGTAGCCACCTGCGTTTAATACAATGCCAATAGGCTCAAAACCTATTTTTTGAAGATAATCAATTAACTCCCCTTCAATATTTGACTGAAAGTAACTGAACTCAATTCCCGGGTATTTAGGTGTAAGTGAGTCATAATAGTCATCAAATGATTGCTTGCCGTAAACCTCAGGTTGTCTAACACCTAATAAATTTAAGTTGGGTCCGTTAATTATTGCAATCTTTAGTTTGTTCATCTCAATTTCAAAATTATACATTTGTACCGATGAAGTTACTGAACTACAAAAAAGGATTTGAGTCTTATTTAAAATTAGAGAAGTCGCTTTCCCCCAATTCAATAGAGGCATATTTACGCGACCTGTCTAAGTTTCTTCAATTTTTGGAGCTCAAATCATTCAACCCTTCGGCGACGCAAGTGGAAGTTCATCATGTTCAAGATTTTATGGCTTGGTTGTATGATGTGGAGATTGGTGCTCGTTCTCAAGCTAGAATTCTGTCAGGTATCAAAGCGTTTTTTAATTACCTGCTAATGGAGGAGGTGGTGGAGATGAACCCCACTTTATTGGTGGAAGGGCCTAGGTTGGGATTGAAAATCCCTGAAGTTCTGTCAGTAGAAGACATCGATGCAATTATAGGAGCAATTGATTTAAGTAGTGCGGAAGGCGAAAGGAATAGGGCAATTTTAGAAACACTTTATGGCTGTGGGCTTAGGGTTTCTGAATTAATTAATTTAAAAATTTCCAACCTTTTATTTGAGGAAGGTTTTATTCGGGTAACTGGGAAAGGCGATAAGGAGCGAATTGTGCCGATTGGCGCAACTGCAATTAAGTTTATTCGGTATTATTTTGAGCATCGTAGAAATCATCAATTGGTTAAAAAAGAGGCTGAGGATATTGTTTTTTTAAACAATAGAGGAGCAGGGTTAACGCGGGTAATGATTTTTACGATTACAAAGCGGCTCTGCACCAAGGCAGGAATTTCAAAAGTGGTTAGCCCACATACATTTAGACATTCGTTTGCAACCCACCTTATTGATGGGGGAGCCGATTTAAGAGCAATTCAAGAAATGCTCGGTCACAAGTCCATTACAACTACGGAAATCTATACACACTTGGATCGGCAATATCTGCGAGAAGCCATTACGCAGTTTCATCCTCGGGTGAAATAATTCCCAGTATTAACTTACCTGCTTTGTTTCCCAAGATCTGCTTCAAAAACTTTGGGGTTACTGCTTAAAATCCTAACTTGCACCTAGAAATTTTAAAAAAATAATTATGAAAAAACTAAAATTACTTTTTGTTGGTCTGGTATTAGCAGCTTTTTCCGCAAAAGCTCAGCCAATTTTCTCTGAAGACTTTAGTGGAAGCACTCCACTTTCTACTTGGACTTTATTCAATGTGGACAATAGAACCCCAGCAACAAATGTTGGCGCCATTAACAATGCCTGGGTTGTATTAGCTGTAGGCGGTCAGCCTGCTGCTTTAAGTACTTCATGGTATTCTCCTGCCGGAGCTGCAGATGATTACATGCTTACTCCTGCGATCACATTAACCTCTAATAACTATTTGTTTTTCGATGCTCAAGCCTTAGATCCAGCTTATCCTGATGGTTATGAGGTTCGGTTGTCAACAACTACTGCTACCGTTGCGGCCTTAACAACCGTTTTGTTGACTGTGCCTTCTGAGAGTGCGACTTGGAATAGTAGAAGTATTGATTTGAGTGCCTATGCCGGTCAGACTGTGCATTTGGCTTGGAGAAATAATTCCAATGATCAATACCTTTTAGCTGTTGATAATATTGAGATTAAGGAAGTTATTTCAAATGATGCGGGAATTCAAGATGTAACTGTTGCCAATAGTTATACAACCGGTTCAACTGTAACCGTTGGAGGAACCCTTGAAAATACTGGATTAAATACATTAACCGCCGTGGATGTGAACTGGAGCACGGATGGTGGTGTTACTGTCAATACAAATTCAATTACTCCAAATGTAGCTTCCTTCAATACAGCTTCATTTAGTCATACAATAACCACAACAGCTGCAAATCCTGGAGCATTTACAGATTTAATGGTATGGACCTCTAACCCAAATGGAGTGCCAGATTCATTAACCGCAAATGACACATTAAACACTCAATTTTTTGTAAATAATGGAACAACGGTATCTAGAGATGTTTTATTGGAAGAGTTCACCACAGCACCCTGTCAGTTTTGTCCAGATGGGGCAGTAGTAGTGGAACAAATACTAGCGGCTAACCCTGCTGTTATTGGGGTAGGGGAGCATGCTTGTTTTGGAACAGATGCCATGACAATTCCTGAGGCATCAACTTACTGTGCAGCATTTGGTTCAGGTGCGCCAACCGCTTGTATTGACAGAGTTTTATTTCCTGGAGAGACATCGGTGGCTCATGGTAGAGGAACTTGGGCGGCAAATGCAAATTCAAGATCAGCCATTGGCTCGGTTGTATCCGTTAATGTAACGGGTGTTTATAACCCAGCAACTCGGCAAGTAAATGCAGACATAACTGCAAGTTTTGTTGATTACGCGGTTCCCGGAGATATTAGAGTAACACTTTTTGTAGTTGAAGATAGTGTGACTGGAACTGGATCTGGGTACAATCAAGTTAATGCATACAATACACAAGCTGGTCACCCTTATTTTGGAGCAGGTAACCCAATTGTTGGCTATGTGCACAGACATGTTTTGAGAGATGTTTATCCTACCACGGATGCATGGGGAGATAATACAATCATTCCTACCTCTCCAATGTTAAATACAAACTATGTGAAGAGTAATACTTTCACCTTAAACAGTGCTTGGAAGTCTAACGATGTTTCTCTTGTTGCCTTTGTAAGTTATTACAATGCAAATACAGCGGAACGAGTGGTGTTAAATGCCGCTGAAGTTAAACTGAATAACTTGACTACAAGTATTGAGAAGATTCAAAAAGATGTAAGTAGCTTGACAATTTATCCAAATCCTACTGCAGATATTTCAACAATAGCATTCAATTTAAGTGCTGCTAAGCCTGTTTTGTTAAGTGTTCGAGATATTACTGGAAAGGAAGTTATTGCGCAAGATTTTGGAACGCTTAGTGCCGGTGTTCAAAAGATTTTTATCGATGCTTCAAATCTAACAAGTGGCATTTATTTCGCTTCAATAAGTATTGGAGAAGAGGTGGTTACTAAGAAGATTTCAGTAAGTAAATAAGAGTACTATTATCCTATATCTTAAGACCTTTCTAGCGATAGAAGGGTCTTTTTTTTTGTCATTTGTTTTATTAAGATTTTACCTTTAATTTAGTGTGATTAATTTTAGTTACTAATTAAACACATTAAATATGAAAAAAATAATTACTTGTTTAGCCGTGGCATTGTGCACAACTAGCGCATTTTCACAGTACTATATCAATACATACAATCCTGCAGGGATGAATCCAGGTGGGTTAAATACAGATGCAGAGCAGCCGTTTGGTGCGGCAGGTGTTACTGCAGCAGATGGTTACTCTCAGTTAATTGCAGCTTCAACTTCAACTCCTGCATTGCAATGGTCAGCCAATCAAACGATACCATTTGCTTTTAGTTTTAATGGTACTGCCGAAACTCAATTTAAGGTATCCAACTCTGGAATCTTGACTTTTTCTACTGCAGCAGCTGCTATTCCATCCACTACAAATGCTTCTATTCCAAACGTTGAGATTCCTGATAAATCTGTGATGATATGGGGACTATCTCAAGGTTCAGGAAATGATGCAGTTCTCATGAAAACGCACGGTACTGCTCCAAACAGACAACTTTGGATTAACTTTGCTTCTTATTCTTCTCCTGAATCTGCAGGTCAACAATGGACGTATTGGGGAATTGTTTTAGAAGAAACAACCAACAATATTTACATTGCAGATTTAAGAACTTTTCAAACGTCTCTTTCTTTAACTTTAGGAGTTCAAGTTGATGTAACAACTGCTTACGAAATTACAGGAGCACCAGCTACTACCTCATTTGTAACAAATGGAGGAAATGCTTCCGATCCAACAGATAACGTGTATTACGAGTTTATTCAAGGAAACAGACCTACTGAGGATATTCAATTAACAAATATTGATATTCCAGCAAGCGTAGACGCTAGCTCTGCTGTTACAATCAACGGTACTATTGTAAACAAGGGTTCAGCAAACTTAACAAGCTTTGATGTTTCTTGGAAAGACGCAAGTGGTACGGTAAATAGTCAAGCATATGTTGCAAATGTTGCTCCCTTAGCCTCTTATTCTTTTACACACAACACCACTTGGTCGCCAACACTAGGCTAATTTAGTGAGGTTACCGTTTATACTTCAAATCCAAATGGAGTTGTTGATCCCAATAACACAAACGATACCATGAGAGCTTCAACTTTTGCAAATGGTGGAACATCAGTTGCAAGAAAAGTTCTATTGGAAGAGTTTACTACAGCACCTTGTCAGTTTTGTCCCGATGGTGCAGTGGTTGTTGAGCAAATTTTAGCAAGTAATCCTTCAGTAATCGCAGTAGGAGAACATGCCTGCTTTGGTTCTGATGCAATGACCATTTCAGAAGCTTCTACCTATTGCTCTGCTTTTGGTTCTGGAGCTCCTACAGCAAGTGTAGATAGAGTTCAATTTCCTGGTGAATCTAGCGTGGCGCACGGAAGAGGAACTTGGTCGGCAAATGCTTCTTCTCAAGCAGCTGTTGAAACTCCTGTAAACGTTAACTTAACCGGAACGTATGATTCTACCAATAGAAGCACAATAGTAAATATTGATGCAAACTTTGTTGATTATGCCGTTCCAGGAGACTTAAGGTTAACTCTTTTTGTAGTGGAAGATAGTGTAGTCGGATTCGGTAATGGTTATGATCAAGTGAATTATTACAACAACCAAGCTGGTCATCCATATGCAGGAGCTGGCAATCCAATTGTTGGATTTGTGCACAAACATGTATTGAGAGATGTTTATCCTGCTAACGATGCATGGGGAGCTGGAAATATTATTCCAACTAATCCAGCACCGAATTCAAACTACTCGACTTCTTATACCTTTACGTTAGATGCTGCATGGAAAGACAAAGATGTTTCATTGGTAGGATTTGTAAATTATTACAATGCAAATACTGGTGAAAGACAAGTTTTAAATACTGTTGAGGTGAAATTAAATGAGCTAGTAACGAGCATTAATGAAATAAAGAAAAATGTTAGTAGTTTGAATATTTATCCAAACCCTACTGCTGATATCACTAACATTAAATTTGATTTAAGCAATTCAAATGTTGTGTCTGTAGTTGTTAGAGATATTACTGGTAAGGAAGTACTTTCACAAACTTTTGGTACGATGGCTGCCGGTCAACAAAACATTACAGTTGACGCTAGTAATTTGAGCAACGGTATTTATTTTGCTACGGTTCAAATTGGAGAAGAATTTGTGACTAGAAAGATTACAGTGAATAAATAAAATAAGTATCTCGAATACTTGAAAGACCTTCCTAGCAATAGGAGGGTCTTTTTTTTTGCTCCTGCGCTGAGAAGAGATCACGGTAGATTGAGACGTGAAGTAGGCGTATGGCGTCAAATTTATTTTTCTAGGTCCTTTGGGTTGGGCAGGTGAGTACAAACATCAACTGACGCAGAGGAGGAAGGCATTGTAGAATAGATCAAATACGGCAAATTAGCCGGTGTAACCATTTTTGTAATTAGATGCGGGAAACTGTTTCTAACCGCTGTATAGCCTCTTAAATTGGTCAGAAGGGTTTATTCTTGATTCTTCAAATCTACCCAAGTACCCCCAAAAAATGCTGAAAGTAATTGAAGTGCAAGAGTGCGACATTCAACTCTCCTCAAAAGCCCCATTTAGAGGGGAAATTGTGCCATTCATTTCCTGATGAGGCACAAAAAAAGCCATTCCGATCATTGGAATGGCTTTTTTCATGCGTTATGTTATCGACTAACTCCCTATTTCTAAAGGAGCTGAATTTGCATTATTCTCACCTGGAGTTACATTAGCTTTAATTTTTAAAACAGTTGAAGCAGGTTCAGTATTTGCAGTAATAGTGATATTTTTTGTCTGTAGATTCGCCTGGTTACCTGGGCTATAAACTACTTTAATCTCACCTGTTTCACCTGGAGCGATTGGTTGTCTTGGATATTCTGGCACAGTACAACCACAGCTGCCTTTTGCATTAGAAATAATCAATGGTTCACTTCCTGTATTGGTAAACGTAAATACCTTAGGGTTAGTTGTGTTTTGCTCAATAGTTCCAAAATCGTGCTCCATTTCTGCAAATTGGATGGCTGTTTTTGGTCCTGTATTTTGAGGTATTACTGCAGCATTGTTATCAACGGCTTCATTAGTTGGTGCAACAGCGGCAGGTGTTGCAAAAGAAGTACTTCTTTCTGGTCTGTCATAAGACACGTCATCGTCTGAAAAAATCATAACGGTGTTCACCAAAGTTAGAATTGAGAAAGCTATTAAAAGCCCTGTTTTTAAGTTATCGTTCATTAGTTATTTGTTTTAAATTCAAAGTGTAAATATAATTATTCGAAGTTGAGTTTTGCTTTTTCAAAAGAGTCTCCTTCAAGAACTTTTAATGCTTCTTGGTACGAGTCGTTTAATTCATTAATAATTTCAAAATAGGCAGAAACAGAATAGAGGTTTCTCGCAAAAAGAGCGGTCAGCTGAGTGTGAATTAACTTTTTTGATTTTTTGTATTCATCGTCATCTTTTTTTACTTTTTTCTTCTTCGCAAAAGCGAAAAAATCATCCATAAATGGATCATCCAATTTGAAGTCTGATTTGAAGGATTGAAAGGATGGGAAGTTGGTCATCATCTCTTCTCTATTCGCATTTAAGTAGTTTAATACAAATTCGTTGTAAACACCCCTTCGAATTAAATTCATGTTAAAGTCCGAGTTAAAAGTGGTATCTAATGCAATGAATATATCTGGCATTATACCGCCGCCGCCATATACAACCCTTCCGTTTGGCGTGTAGTAGGTGAGGGAGTCCGGAAAGTTAATGGAATCTTTTTCCATCAATTCTCCACTCTTAAACCTTCTGCTTAATTCATCGTAGTACTTTTCTTTTCCTTCATCATATGGTCTTTGAATTGACCTTCCTGTGGGCGTGTAGTATCGAGCTGTTGTAAGTCTGATTGCCGATCCGTCCGGCAGAGGAAATGGTTTCTGAACTAATCCCTTTCCGAAAGACCTTCTACCAATCACCATTCCTCGGTCCCAATCTTGAATTGCTCCTGAAACAATTTCGGAAGCAGAAGCTGATCCCTCATCAATTAAAACAATGAGTTTGCCTTTTTCAAAAGTGCCAATTCTGGTGGCTTTATATTCCTGGCGCCGTTGCTTGTCTCCCTGCGTATACACAATCATTTTACCCGCATCCAAGAACTGGTCTGCAAGTCTAAATGCAGTGTTTAAATATCCTCCGCCATTTCCTCTTAAATCAAGAATTAGGTTTTGTGCGCCGTTAATTTTTAAGGTATCAATAGCTTCCACAAACTCTTTCATTGTTGTTCTGGCAAATCGGTTAACTTTTATGTAACCTGTTTCAGGAGTCGCCATATACGAGGCATCAATGCTAAAAATTGGAATCTTGTCTCTCTTGATCTCAAATGGTATGAGGTTATTTTCTCCATTTCGCTTAATCTTTACAGTTACTATTGTTCCCTTATCTCCCCGCAGCAATCTTTGCACATCGCTGTTTTGCAAGCCAGTTCCTGCAATGTTTTCTTTTCCGACAAAAATTATTTTATCTCCTGAAGTAATTCCAACTTCCTCCGAGGGCCCACCGGAAATGGGAGAAACAACTACAAGCGTGTCATTTAAGATGTTAAATTGTATTCCAATTCCTTCAAAATTACCTTCTAGTGGTTCATTCATTCTTTTTAACTCCTTCTCAGGGATATAAACAGAGTGAGGGTCTAGCTCCTTTAGCATGCCTATAATGGCATGTTCAACTAATTGTTCACTGTCAACTTCATCTACATATTGCGACACTACAGTGTACAGTAATTTTCCAAATTTATCAAATTGAACGGAGTCTTTATTGATAGCATTGTTGCCGTTATTTTGAGCAAAACCACCAATTAAAGCAATGAATGTTAAATAAAGGGAAAGGGTTAATTTTTTCATGTCCGTGTAATTGATATATCAAATGTAAATATTACACAAGGATTAATCTCGTTAATAAACGTTAAGTGATTGGCTTATGTTTTGGCTGGAAAAATCAGGGTAATAAAGTGTTTATTGACCAATTAATGGATTGGATTCAATTGCCTTTACACCAACTGTTCTAAGCTTTACTCGCTGACCATCTTTGTAGGCTAGAACAAAAGAACCTTCAAAGCCTGCGACAACCATTCTTACTTTGTGTTTAGCGGCCTCTTCAAAAGTGCTAAATGAACCTGACATGTATTTGAAAATGCCATCGCTCTCTATAATGAATAGGCTAGGAATATTATTGTATTTAGGAGAATTTGGTTTAGTTCTAAATGCACCCAACTGAACTCTAAATGCAATTCCTACCTCTTTCGCTAAAGAACTTGTGTTACTGTCAACTTCGTTTGCTACAAGTGCAAGAATTTGCTGTTCTTCTTCATTTATTGCAGAGACCTTACCCGACGGTTCTCTTTTCACAACTTCAGCATCCAAGCCACTGTTTTTTAACGATTCTAGTCTTAAATTGGCTTCTTTTAGTGTTTTGTAGTTTCCTACAGTGTAGATTGATTGGCCATCTTGATCCACTTTTTTCAAGTCTGCAAGACTTAAAAGGGTGTTGAGGTTGGGTGGTTCCTCCCCACGTTTGTATTCCCCGACCTTAACTCGATACTTCTTATATGTTTTTGAATCACCTTTGAAATTTCTCTGTATCACTTCGGCAAATTCTAAAGTTGAATCTTGGTAACGCATAAAGGACTTGTATATCATTTCGTCAGTCAATTCGATTCCCTTATCGTTGGCAAATTCAGGATATTCGGAATTTACTTCCTCATCTAAATAATCTGCAATACCATCTCCATCTGTATCAATGGCGCAACCATTAGTATCCACTTCTATTTCTGGTGGAGTGTTGGGACAAAGGTCAATTAAGTCGATGATTCCATCTGAGTCATAATCTTCGGTATTTCCACTTGTTAAGAAATCAAAAGCTTCTCCTTCGATGTTTAGGTTATCGGCAGGTTGTATTTTTTGAAAGTTATAGTTGATGGATATGCCGTTGTAAAGAAGGTGGTCATTTTTACCATTGGCAGGTTTGCCACCCAAGAAATTTGCTTCGGTTGTTCTTGTAACGCCATCTATGTAATCAGTAAAGGATAAATGGAACACGCTTTCAAATCTAAAGTTAACTTGATCTGTTAGATGAAAGTTTAAACCTGCTCCTAGTGGAATCGAAAATGCTCTTTCGGCATACGTGGTACTTTTATTAAATCCCGCTTCTCTTATGTCTGTTTCGTAATTATAATCTCGTTGAATAATTCTTGCTTGATCTGCAGTTGCCGAATTTTCCGAAACATTCCGAATTGTTCCATCTGTCCAATAGTTATACGGTTCACCACCGCTCGCTACTAAATCAGTTTTTGGATTAAACTCTATTGCTTGTACTCCTGCCATAACAAAAGGAGTGATTCGCCTGTTTTCTGGAAGAAAGGCATCAAAATTATATTCCATTTGAAGGGAAGCTGCTCTGATGTCAGTCTCGAAATTTAGGTTTCGCTGCAGCGAACGTTCCTCTTCGCGTATTTTCCCTAAAAAGAAATTGAACCGCACGTTAAATGACTTGCTTATTGGGTGCAGTAAATAAACGTTGTATCCAATATTTGAGCTAAATGGGGAGCCAAAATCTTTATCGTTAAGATCTCCATAAATTGCAATGGTTCCTATACCCACACCTACCGTAGGACCAAATGCTTTGGTAACATTTAATTCGGCTTCTTTTTCAGCATCATTGTCTTGACCTTTAGTGATACTAACTGTCAAGATAAATAGAATGCTGAGAAAATAATATTTCATTTGATAGTGTGCAAGTAAGGGATAAAGATAATTTTTATTTATTTAATAAAATCACTGAAACCACTTTTGTTTGCTAATCATTAAAGCTTCTTGCACCGAAATACGTTCTCCAGAATTATAAGCAGTTACAAATGCATCGTTTATTTTGTTGTCACCAGCCCAAACTTGGTTTCTTTTATCTCTAGCTTGTTTGTACACTGGAAAAGAACCAATCGTGTATTTGTACCAAGTTTTGTGAAATTCAATTGCAACTGTCTCGGTTATACCATGTCTTTGAGTGAAATAACTTTGATTTACCTCTTTGTGTGATGCTGCAATTTGAACTTTGTACGCTACTGCAGTCTCTGGAGCCGGTATATTTGTTATTTGCTCCACTAATTTTTCGTCTGAATTAGGATTTTCTGATTCTGCAAGTGTCTTCTCTTCGGAGATGTCATTTGCTAACTCAGTGGCATTGGAAATTGGTTCATTGCTTAGTGTTTTATTAGCAGCTGCTCCATTTTCGATGATTTTTGGAGTATCCTTTGTCGTAGCATCTGCTAATTGGTTTGCAGTTAGGAAATTTCTAAACCGAGTGGGAGCTAATTTATTTTGAACGGATTCATCCACATTGAGGTATGAAAAGACTCCATGGATAAGAGCGCTATCCAAATTGTCAGAAGTGCTTTTTAACGCATACTTAACCTCAATTTTTTTGTCTTGTGGAAGTGTCATCCATAATATTTTCATGACATTGTTTTTAAAACTAAAAATACCGTCTGCATTCTCTAGGGCTGTAGCTGCGTAATTTGGGGGCAGGTAGTCTTCTATTTTTCCAAAGCTTGCTAAATCTGATTTGTTAATTTTTAAGGTAACTACGTAATTCCCATTTTCAATGTGTTTCACTTCTCTGCTAATTGAAACCAAATCATTCTCAGTAGCTTTAGTTGTTACCACATTGGATAGGCTAGTATTTAAGGTTTTTTGAGTAGATGGAATTGCAACTGCTGTCTGCTCTGCAGCTATCTCTTCAGTGGTTTCAGTTGTCTCTGTTGCTTCATTCAAAGTCTCGTTCACTACCTCAGAATTACTGCTTGCTTCTAGATTGGTTTCAGTTTCACCATCAGCATTTGAATTGTCGGCTATTGCTTCTGGATCAATGGATAGAATAAACATTTCAGAATTAATATCTCTTCTTTCATTTTCTTCAATAAAGGAGAATTTTCCAATCAAGTTGTGCTCTCCTGTAACATTAGCGCTGGTTTCTATCTTATATTGAATCGTGAATGTTTCGCTTTTTGGTAATTCCATCCATATTACCTTTATTTCTTGATTTTTAAATGAAAAAGTGGCGCCATTCATTTCTACAGAACTCGCAATAAATCCAGCTGGGAGAACCTGCTGCCATTTGGCGAAGCCTTCTCGATCTCCCTTTGCAATCTCCAAGGTAACATTTAAAGTCTCACCTGGTTGGATGATGTCCTGCATTTTTTGTTCTACTCGCACGTCTCCACCAAAGAAAATTTTTAGTGCAAAAGCAATTAGGATGTTGATGCTTATAAGGAATATCTTGGCCATATTTAATTGCTTTAGTTGAATTATAGGCTATCAACACGGTGCTGAAAACTTATATTTCAAAGCTATATAAAGCCTGCAGGGATATTAAGGGGATTTACTCGAAGTTATTAACCCGTTGGTGTTAACTTGTTAGTGAGTTGAAATTCTAATTAGCTTTCTACTCGTTTTCCAAACTTCCCAACAACCAAGTAAAGCATCAGAATACCTAGGGGTACGGTAATCCAAAATGGGATGCCAAAGGCAGCAGGCAGGGTGCCAAAAACAATTGCCACTGCTCCAACAGTAAGTGCATAAGGCATTTGAGTTCTAACATGGTTAATGTGGTTACAAGAACTTGCTAACGAACTTAAAATTGTCGTGTCTGAGATAGGGGAACAATGATCTCCAAGCACTGCTCCTGCAAGAACACAGGCAACTACGTTGTGAAAGATAGAAAGTGTTTCAGCTTCGGGAAGGCCTGCAGCCATGCAAATTGCCCACGAAGAAGGCAACATTAAAGGATATAAAATGGCCATGGTACCCCAAGAAGACCCCGTAGAGAATGCTACTATGGCTGCCAATAAAAAAGTCAGGGTCGGCACAAAATAGGGACTTACATTATCAGACATTATAGAAGTTAGAAAGTCAGCTGTGTGCAGGTCTTCAATTACTAAAGCAAGTGACCAAGCTAACACAAGAATGATAATGGCGGTTAACATCGTTTTAAATCCTCCAATAGCCGCATTTATAGATTGGTGTATACTCATCAGTTTTTGGGTAACTGAAAGAAGAATTGCTGTAAAAAGTCCTCCTAAAGAAGCCCATAGAAGCGCCTTGTATGAATCTGCATTACCAATGATAGTTGAAATTTTCCGACTTACCGACAGGGTATTGTCATCCATAACTGCTTGGTCCCAACCCGTATGAACTAATCCGATAATTGTTCCTATAATTACAACTAGAACCGGAATAATAGCGTTATACGCTTTATGTTTAATGCCTTCCTTGGCCGTAAATTCGTCCAAATCTTCATTGTTTTCTACAGGTGCACTGTTCTTGCTTTTTCCAAGTCTTGCTTGTTTTTCGGCATAGTACATAGGTCCAAAATCTCTTTCTCTAAGAATAAGAATGAGCATGAAAACTAAAGCGAAAATAGGGTAGAAGGAGTAGGCTAATGAGGAAATAAAAATGGAGTACACACTTTCGTCAAGACCTTCTATGGTTTCAATTCCGCTTTCAATGTATCCTAATTCTGCCCCAATCCAAGTGGTAATAAAGGCAATGGCAGCGATAGGTGCAGCAGTTGAGTCGACTAAATAGGCTAACTTTTCGCGAGATATTTTAAGACGATCTGTAATCGGTCTCATTGTATTTCCTACAATCAAGGTGTTTGCATAATCGTCGAAGAAAATAGCACATCCTAAAAACCAAGTAGCGAGTTGGCCACTTTTGGCAGTTGTAGCGTACTTCGATATTCTGTTGACAACGCCCTGCATTCCACCATTTTTAGAGATAACACTGACCATTCCGCCAATTAAAGTGGAGAATACAATGATTGAAAGATGACCGGAGTCATTTAAAGAGTCTAGTATGTAGGTATCTATTGTGGAAGTAAAGGAGCTAATTAATGCCGAAACAAATGACTTCGCATATATTTGAATAATAAATACGCCAGAGAAAATCCCAACAAGTAAAGAGGTTACCACTTCTTTAAATACCAAGGCTAAAACAATTGCCAACAATGGCGGGATAATGGAAAGCCATAATGGAATTACCTCAACTTTAGAAGTTAGGGTTTCCGTTCCCGTCGAGATGTCTATTAACGTAGACTGTTCTAATACAAGTGTCACTTGACTTTCCCCGTCCTCCGTTACAATTATTTTTTGAGGTTCACCGTTAATGGTAACAACGCAATGATTGCAATTAGGCGGCAAATTAATGAGGTGTATATCGGTCTCTACGTTTTGAATGATAATGTTTTGTTCACCGATAAATGTACGTTCCTGTGAAAAGGAACTGAGCGCAGTAAAAAGGAGTAAAGTTGAAAATAGAAGAAATCTCATAATGTGCCGTAAAAATATAGAAATGCCTTCATTTCTTTTTGCAATAAACGAATTGCTTTAAGTTTCTTTGAATTATGGTAAAAACAATTGTGGTAATTGGAGGCGGAGCAGCTGGTTACTTCTCGGCAATTAATATAGCTGAAAAGGCTACTAATGTTAAGGTTGTAATTTTAGAGAAGACAACCAAGACATTGTCGAAAGTAAAAGTTAGTGGTGGTGGAAGATGCAATGTAACCCATGCTTGTTTTGTACCTAAAGAATTATCTAAATTTTATCCAAGAGGAGAAAAAGAGTTACTCGGGCCATTTCATACTTTTATGACAGGCGATACGATTGCTTGGTTCTCAGAAAGAGGGGTTGAGTTGAAGATGGAGGATGATGGAAGAATGTTTCCGGTGTCTAATTCTTCTCAAACCATCATCAACTGTTTCCAAAAGGAAGTGAATAAACATTCAATTGATGTAAGGTTGTCTACCGAAGTGCTAAAGGTTGAAAAAAGTAAGGATGGATTTGAGCTGAGTACAAAGTCCGGAAAATTACGTGCAGATTACGTCGTCTTGGCGGTAGGAGGTAACTCTAAAATAAAACACTACCAATGGATTACTGATGTAGGACATTCAATTGTAAATCCCATTCCCAGTTTATTTACTTTCAATCTAAAAAAGCATGCATCCAATCAATTGATGGGGCTGGCATTAAATGCCAATGTTCGTATTGTTGGCACAAAGTATGAAGAGTATGGGCCTGTTTTATTTACGCATTGGGGAATGAGTGGCCCAGGAATTTTAAAGTTGTCGGCCAAAGCGGCTCAGTATTTATTCGACAAATCATATCAATTCAATTACGAGGTAGAATGGATCTCCAATGGGGAAGAGGTCGTTCACTCTTTGCGCAAATCAAAAGCTAGCGCACAATTGTCAAATACTAAAATGGAAGGCTTTCCAAATCGCTTTTGGGAGTATTTATTGGCAAAAGGAGAAATTGACGGTAAAAAACGTTGGGCAGACCTGAAGAAAACGGAGATAGAAAAGCTAATTCAATTACTCTCGAAAGATGATTACGCAGCAAATGGTAAAACTACTTTTAAAGAGGAGTTTGTCACGTGCGGAGGCATTAAGTTAAAGGAAGTAAACATGAAGACCATGGAGAGTAAGTTGGTTGAAAATTTATTTTTTTCCGGAGAAGTTCTCAACATAGATGGATTTACAGGAGGCTTTAACTTTCAAGCGGCATGGACCGGAGGATTTTTAGTGGCGAACTCCATTGCCGAACGTATAGAAGGAGCTTAAGTTGTATTAAACTCCTTCTGGATTGTATTTTTAACGGAATGAATTAGAGCTAAAACCTTACTTTCTCCACCACGTACTTCCTTCTACTTCAAGGTCATTTAAATCTATTTCTTCACCAATTTTAGGAACGATGTAGTCTAAATTAATTTCATTTGCTTTGGCAGTGAATCGTTCTACCGGATCTGTCCAAGAATGAATGGCTAAGGTAAAAGCGCCCCAATGAATGGGCATTACTTTTTTTGCATTCACGTCAGTCGACGCTTGAGCCGTTTCTTCTGGCATCATGTGAATATCTGCCCACTTTTCATTGTACTGACCGCACTCCATCATAGCAAAGTCAAATGGCCCAAACTTCTCCCCAATTTCTTTAAAGTGGTCTCCATAGCCACTATCGCCGCTAAAATAGAGGGTCTTTGTCTTCCCTTTAATAACCCAACTTCCCCACAAAGTTGAAAACCGATCGGTTAATCCTCGACCAGAGAAATGCCTAGAAGGGGTAAAGGCCAAGCCGATTTGTTCATAGGTTGATTCTTGCCACCAGTCAAATTCCTGAATTCTAGTTTCCTCAATGCCCCATTCTTTAAGGTGAGCACCAACGCCTAAAGGCACCATAAATTGATTTACCTTGTCTTTTAACAGTTGAATACTTCCGTAATCTAAATGGTCGTAGTGGTCATGGGAAATTAAAACGGCATCAATTTTTGGGAGTTTTTGAATTTCTATTGGCAGTTCTTTTGAATATCGTTTTCCGCCTAACCAAGGATGAGGAGCAGGCACGTCGCCCAACATGGGGTCAATCAAAATACTTTTTCCGTCCAGCTTGAGTAAAAAAGAAGAATGCCCAAACCAAACCAGTCGATTTGTGCTGTCGTTTTGCACCCAATCGAGAGAATCAACTCTTTCAACTGGCAACTCAAAGTCCGGTTTTGCATGTGGGGTTCCTTTTATAAAATCCACCAATGTGCCCATCGTTTCTCCGAAACTCATGTCCATTTTAGTGGATCTCAAATTTTCAAATTTCCCCGCCTTAAAGTTTTCTGATTTTGAATAGCGCTCAACATCACTTTTGGTGTGTTTTCCACCAAACTCAGGACTCAGCTTGATGAAAATTACACCCACAATTACGAGAAAAAGGATAAATCCTCCAACAGTTAATCCTATCATTTTTAGTATTTTTTTCATCGATTTATGCTGCTTTCGTTATGATCCAATCCCACACTCTATCGCCTAAAAAAGTCCGAATAAAAACCGCAGGTTTTGCCATGTAACCTGCACGATACCTAGTTTTTGGTTTTTTTGAGTTTACTGCTTTTGATACGCAATTTGCAATAACCGATGGGTGCGAAGCTTTATTGCTGTGGTAGGTGTCTTGCACTCCTCTTACCACTTTTTTTGTCAATTCAGCATACGGACCTTTCCCCGACCGATCAATCATAGGGGCTAGCATTACACCATCAAATTCCGTTTTAATTCCACCTGGTTCAATAATGACCACTTTAATTCCAAAGTCTTTTAACTCCGTCCTCAAGCAGTCAGACCATCCTTCTAGTGCATGTTTTGTTCCATGGTACCAAGAACCGAATGGGATATACATTTTACCACCCATGCTACTCATATTAATAATGGTGCCAGATTTTTGCTCTCGCATACTTGGCAATACCAATTGAGTGATGCGTGCTAAGCCAAATAGGTTTACTTCGAATTGTCTTCTGGCGTCGTCAATTGTTGTGTCTTCCATTGCTCCGTATATGGCATAGCCTGCATTATTTACAAGCACATCAAGTTTGCCCTGTTCTTTAAGAACTGTTTCTACCGCATTTTTAATGTCGGTATCAACTGTAATGTCCATTTTTATGGAGGTAGCACCAAGCTCTACTAAGTCCTCCATTTTGTCCACTCTTCTTGCGGCAACGTAAACAGTGTGTCCTTCGCCAATTAATTGCCTGGCAGTTTCTTTACCAATGCCTGAAGAGGCGCCTGTAATAAGAATTACTTTATTCATTTCTATGGAGTTATGTTATATTTTGTTAATATTAAATTTTCTATAGCCTTACTTTCGGTACTCTTTTTTAACAGCACCGCTGTTGCCATTCCATCAAAAAGCATCATAACAAATTGGCCTTCTAATTCAGGATTGGGATGTTGCAATTGTCTGAAAATGTTAATTAGAATTGTTTCCAATTGATTCGAAATTTCTTCATCGTAATTATCGGATTGCCATTTTATGGCGTAAAGTAATTTCCAAAAAGCATATTCGCTTGCCGGAATTTTAAATGGAATTTGAAGAATGTATTTTAGTTTTTCTAGTGGCGGCTCTGTGTCTGATATTCCCTCAAATAGAGTTATGCTTTTTTCTTTTCCAAGATTTAAAATGGATTCTAACAAGCCGTTTTTATTCGAAAAATGCCGAAAAATTAAACCTTCAGACACCCCTGCTTCTTTTGCAATTTTAGCTGTGCTTGTCGCAGTAAACCCTTTTTTGGCAAATAGCTTTAGGGCAGTCTCAAGGATAAGGTCTTTTTTAGATTTCATATTAAAAGTGAGTAATCACTTACAAATGTAGAATTAAAAGTTGAATTTACAAGAATTGGAACTTTTTAGTTGCCTGAAGGTTATTCTTTCCAATGAAAAGGCAGCAAATAAATGTGGTTTGGTTAAAAAAAGATTTGCGATTGAGAGATCACGATTCTTTTCAGGCAGCTGAGAAAAGCAGCCTACCCTATATTGCGGTTTACTTTTTTGAGCCTGATTTACTAGCGCATTCCGCAACCTCTGAAAGGCATTTGCAGTTCATTTATGGCAGTATTCAAGTGATGAATGAAAGCATGCAGTCTTTTAATCAAAAGGCAGTGTCCATGCATTGCAATGCTGTTGATGGATTTAAAAATATACTGGATCAATTTGAAGTTAAAAAGGTATTTAGCTACCAAGAAAGTGGGGTGCAAGTGACTTGGAACCGCGATAAAGCAATAAAAAAGTTATTCGATTCTACTGGTGTTTTTTGGCTTCAGTTTCAACGCGATGCAATTGTACGCGGCATTAAAAATAGAAACGGTTGGGATAAAAGCTGGGACGCAACCATGAGCGCCGAGCCAATTGAAAATAAATACAAGAGAAAAGAGATTCTGATTTTTCAAAATGATTGGCCATTGAAGGAAAATTTAGTTCAAAAAATAAAGATTCTCCCAAGTTGTTTTCAACCTGCAGGCGAAAAAAATGCATGGAAATATTTACAATCTTTTTGTGAGGATAGAGGTAGGAATTATAGCAATCATATTTCTAAGCCACTATTAAGTAGGAAGTCATGTAGTAGAATTTCACCCTACCTTACTTGGGGGAATTTAAGCGTTAAGCAAGTTTTACACTACGTACACTTTCATCCAAATAGAAAAAAATACGCTCGGAGTTTTGAAAATATGATGACGCGTTTGAAATGGCATTGTCATTTTATTCAAAAATTTGAAGTGGAAGTGGCCTATGAAAAGAAATGCATTAACAGAGGCTATGAATTGTTGGAACGAGAGAATGATCCTGAAAAATTAGCAGCTTGGAAAGAGGGGAGAACTGGTTTTCCAATGATTGACGCAAACATGCGCGCACTCATAAATACAGGGTGGATTAATTTTAGAATGCGGGCCATGTTGGTGTCGTTTGCGTGTCACCATCTGGATTTAGATTGGCGTTTGATTAGCTCTCATTTGGGCAGAAACTTTTTAGATTACGAGCCTGGGATTCATTATCCTCAAATTCAAATGCAGGCAGGTACAACAGGCATAAATACAATTAGAATGTACAATCCGGTGAAACAATCAAAGGACAATGACGAAGACGGGGTATTTATTAAAAAATGGGTTCCGGAATTACAGGAATTGCCTTTAGAATTTATTCATGAACCGTGGAACCTCACTTTCATGGAACAGCAACTGTATGAATTTACATTAGGAGAGGATTACCCAACACCAATTATTGATTTTTCTGCGGCATCAAAAATAGCAAGAGATAAAATTTGGGGCCACAGAAAGCACCCTGAGGTGAAAGAAGAGCAAATCAGGTTAATTCAAACCCACACTCGAAATACTGCTTTTGATCGCAGAAATAAGAGAAGCTAAACTTCAATTTTGTCCAATGGAATTACTTCTCCAGAATTAAAGTGTTCCATCCTGTATTTTCCAATTCGAACTCGAACTAAACGCAGTGTGGGTAGGCCAACAGCGGCAGTCATCTTTCGTACCTGACGAAACTTTCCCTCTTTCAGAGTAATTGAAACCCAAGAGGTAGGTCCATGCTTTGGGTCGCGAATTTTTTGAGTTCTGTTAGGAAAGTTAGGGTCTTTAATACGTAAAACGGTACATGGTTTGGTGGTGTACTTTTTACCATGAAAACCAATCTCAATGCCTTTTTCCAATAAACGAATTGCTTCCTCATTAATTAAACCATCCACCTGGGCAAAATATTCTTTCTCAACCTTTTTTCCGCGCACCACCTCGCTCATCATTCCATCAGTAGTCAATAATAATAAACCTTCTGAAGGTTCGTCTAGTCTTCCAATTGCCATGGTTCCTTCGGGAAAGTCATACAATTCCCCCAGTAGTTTCTTTTTGCCTTGTTTTGGGCCATTGTTGATAAACTGGCTGAGGTAGCCATAAGGTTTATGAATGAGGTAGTGAAAATGCATTAGCTTTTAAAAATTCTTTGGTCAAAAGGAAAGTGGGTGGTTGAGGTAAATTTAATTCGATTAAAGGCCTTATGATATGGGTTAACTAGGTAATTGAAATCTTCTTGAAAAACTGCAGATGGTACTTTTAATAAACAGCCCTTGCCGGAATGGATAAACGCATCTCCAATTATTTGTGTGGAAGGAACAAAAGGATTTGAGTTTCAGTCTCTTTTCCGTTTTTTGGTGTCTACTGTAGAATGGGTTACGCTGTGGGAATTACAATTTTAACCATTATAAAAGCACTCGGTAAACTTGCGAGGCTGAGGTGTACCATAACTTCAGTCATGTCCAGAGCCCCGCTTTTGGCAGTGCATACTATTCTCACAGCAGCACTACTTGTGTCTTTCTACTTGCCACTTTTTGAATCTTCCGAAGGCATAGCCTGCTGCCATGCAAATTGGAACCAGGTATAGGATGGACTCTGCAGTGATAACTTGGTTGCTAAAATAGGGAATTACAAATGCGTTCAGAAGGTATAAAAATACTCCAAAGCCTACTCCATGTTGCTTCCAATTAATGATCTTTGCGTCGTATTGGCTCATAATAAGTTTTCTAAATCTACATCGTCAACTAAGTTAGGAATAGTAACTTTTAAATTAGGTTCCATTTCCATAGCTCTTTTAATGGCGTAGGTGGCTCCTTCGTTTCGGGCCCAGTTTCTTCGTGCAATACCGTTGTTAACATCCCAATGCAGCATAGAAGTTAATCGTCTTTCGGAGTCTGTACTTCCGTCAATCAACATACCGAAACCACCATTAATTACTTCTCCCCAGCCTACGCCACCACCGTTGTGGATGGAAACCCATGTCGCTCCTCTAAATGAATCGCCAATAACATTTTGAATCGCCATGTCTGCAGTAAATTGCGAGCCATCGTAAATGTTGGAGGTTTCTCTATACGGAGAATCAGTTCCAGAGACATCATGATGATCTCGCCCTAAAATAATAGGAGCTGAAAGCTCACCTGATTTTACTGCGTCATTGAACGCTTTGGCAATTTTCATTCTTCCTTCAGCATCTGCGTATAAAATTCTTGCTTGGGAACCAACTACTAATTTATTTTCTTCAGCTGCTCTAATCCATTTCAGATTATCTTCTATCTGCTGCTTAATTTCTTTGGGAGCCTCTTTCGCCATTTCTTCCAAAACGTCTCCTGCAATTCTATCCGTTATTTGAAGGTCTTTGGAGTCATTGGAAGCACAAACCCATCTAAATGGACCAAATCCAAAATCAAAACACATTGGCCCCATGATATCTTGAACATAGGAAGGGTATTTGAAATTTAAACCATCCATAATGTCAGCTCCTGCTCGGCTAGACTCTAATAAGAAGGCATTCCCATAATCGAAGAAATACATTCCACTCTCGCTTAACGAATTAATGGCGACAACATGCCTCTTTAACGTCTTTTGAACTTCTACTTTAAATCTTGCAGGTTCTTTTGCCATCATCTCGTTGGCTTCTTCCAAGGAATATCCAACAGGGTAATATCCTCCCGCCCAAGGGTTGTGGAGTGAAGTTTGATCAGAACCTAAATCCACCTTGATTTCCTCTTTTACTAATTTTTCCCAAAGCTCAACAATGTTACCCTGGTAAACTAAAGAGATGGCTTCCTTGTTATTTTGAGCTTGTTTTGTTCGTGCAAGTAATTCATCTAAATCCGTAAATACTTCGTCAACCCAACCTTGAGAATGTCTGGTGTACGTGGCTTTGGCATTAATTTCTGCAGTAATACTTACCGCACCGGCAATTTTTGCGGCTTTTGGCTGTGCGCCCGACATGCCGCCTAAACCTGCAGTGATAAATAATTTACCACCTAAACCCTCGTCAGAGATCATTCTGCCCGCATTTAAAAGGGTAATCGTAGTTCCGTGTACTATCCCTTGTGGGCCAATGTACATAAAAGAACCTGCGGTCATCTGTCCGTATTGAGTTACTCCAAGGGCATTGAATTTTTCCCAATCGTCAGGTTTTGAGTAGTTAGGAATCATCATCCCGTTTGTAACGACTACTCTTGGAGCATCTTTGTGCGACGGGAAAAGCCCCATAGAATGACCGGAGTACATAACCAGTGTTTGCGTATCATTCATGGTTGCCAAATAGTGCATGCACAAAAGATATTGCGCCCAATTTTGAAAAACTGCACCATTTCCACCATAGGTAATGAGTTCATGTGGATGCTGAGCAACGGCATGGTCTAAATTATTTGAAAGCATTAACATGATTCCAGCCGCCTGTTTTGATTGATGCGGAAAATCTTCAAAATGTTTCGACTTTATTTCATAATCAGGACGAAAACGATGCATGTATATTCTCCCGTAATCGGCCAGTTCCTTGGCAAATTCTTTTGCCAATATCGGATGGTGTTTTTTATCGAAATAACGCAACGCATTTTTTAACGCAAGCTTTTTCTCCGCATCGGTTAAGATTTGCTTTCGAACTGGAGCATGGTTAATTGCCGGGTCAACTATTTTTTCTTGTGGCAATTCATTTGGAATCCCTTCTAAAATTTGCGCTTTGAATGATACTGCAGTTGTTTTCATAATTTTTGATTTATCCGTCTTCATTTTTCAATCTTTTAAAGTAACGTATCGCTACATTCAGTCCCAATTAAATTAAACCAATTACAAATATTGCAACTTGTTTGCTGAAAATCGATAACTGAAGGTTGAAAATTGGTGACCTATTTAATAATTCGACCTTTCTTTTTTTCGAACCCATACGGGCAATGCTTGCAACCGTTCTTGCAGCAATAACCTCTTTTAAGGTGGTATTTTTCAGTAAATACAATGTATCCTTCCTTACTGAGATAGTAATCTTCTTTGTCGTATTTATCGTAAATTGAAAAGCCTTCCATAAAGTGTAAAACTAAGGAACTCTAAAAGTACAATTTGGTTCATTTTTATTCAATTTTGAAGCGCATGAATGTTTTTAATTTACCAAGTCCTATTCACCAACTTATTTCTGAATTTCTAAAGCAGCACGAGGTAGAACTTTGGCTAAAGCGAGACGATTTAATTCACAAAGAGATTTCTGGCAATAAGTGGCGGAAGCTCAAGTACAATATCCAAGAAGCAAAGAAATTAGGAGTAGATAAAATAGCAACCTTTGGTGGAGCATTTTCAAATCATATCGCTGCAACTGCTGCGGTAGGGAAAGGATTAAAAATACAGACCCTCGGAGTAATTAGAGGCGATGAAGGTTTTGAGAATAAAACGTTGAGAGATGCAAAAGAGAAGGGGATGCATTTGCATTTTATTAGCAGAGCTGATTACAAATTAAAAACTGCCGCTTCTTTCATTCATAGATTGCAGGAGCAGTTTGGGCCTTTTTATTTAATTCCTGAAGGAGGAGCAAATGAATTCGGCGTTCAAGGTTGTGAAGAAATAATGCAAGAGGTAGAGAAGGAGTTTGACGCGATTGCTATTTCAGCAGGCACTGGAACAACTGCTTCGGGAATATGCAGGCAGCTGAAGAATGAACGTCTACTCGTGTTTCCAGCCGTAAAAGGAGGAAGCTTTTTGCTGGAAGAGATGAAGCAATACTGCTCTGTTGAACAGCTTCAAAAAGTTCAGTTGCAGTTGGAGTATCATTTTGGAGGGTATGGAAAGACAAAGCCTCAGCAGTTGGAGTTTATGGCTCAGTTTTCAAAGGAGTATGCAGTTGATTTAGATCGAGTTTATACTTCAAAAATGATGTTTGGACTGTTTGATTTAATAAGGAAAGGCCATTTTAAAAGAGGAGCTAAGATTTTAGCCATACATACCGGAGGACTGCAAGGAAATTCCTAATAAATTAACATTTATCATCAATACCGTATTGTTAATACTTTATTTAATTGGCTTGAACCTGCATGGGCAAGCTCAATAAATTTGAAACATGAGAAAAATCATCATGATCTTAGTATTTGCGCTAACACAAGCTGCATTTGCGCAGCCAGCAAGTAAAAGAATTACACGATCAGAGTATATTGAATTATATAAAGGTGAGGCTGTTAAGGGGATGAACCACAGCGGTGTACCTGCCAGTATTACGCTGGCTCAAGGGATTTTAGAGTCCGGAGATGGAAACAGCCCTTTGGCAAGATATGCAAATAACCATTTTGGAATTAAGTGTCACAGCAGCTGGACCGGCAAGACCTTTATTCAAGATGATGATTCAAAAGACGAATGCTTTAGGAAGTACAAGACGGCTCTAGAATCATTTTCAGATCATTCTGACTTTTTGAAAAGAAAACGGTATGCGGCACTATTTGAATTAAAAATAACAGATTACAAAGGTTGGGCAAAGGGGTTGAAGGCGGCAGGGTATGCCACGAATCCGAAGTATCCCCAATTGTTAATTCGAATTATTGAAGAGAATGACTTGGCGAAATACGATAAAATGAAACCGGGAAAATCAATAAAAGATAACAACACTAAAAAGGATAGAAAGGACAAAAAGAATCAAGAGGAAGACCGAAAGGTACTCGCCAATTCAAAGAAAAAGGGCAGCCACTCTGTGAAAGTACATGAGAATAACATTCGTTACATTGATGTAAAGCCAGAAGACAGTTTTGACAAGATTGCGGAAGAGTTTAACATGGGCTTGTGGCAATTGTATAAATACAATGACTGGGATAAAGACAAAGAGTTATTTGATGAGGGAGTACTATTTCTCCAACCTAAACGATCAAAAGCCAAAGAAGAATATCACACGGCAAGAAAAGGGGAAAGCATGATGGATATTTCGCAACAATACGGCATTAAGTATAAGAAGTTATTGAAAAAGAATGGCCTGCTCGAAGGAGATGAGCCGAAGCAAGGAGATAAAATTTACATGCAAAAACGGAAGCGTTAATCGCCATATTTACCGGAATTTTAAAAGGGGAAAGCAGTGACTTTCCCCTTTTAATTTGGTCAAATTTGAATTATTTACCACCTCCAGCCAACAGTAAATACAACGTTTGTTTCTTTTTCTTCAATTGTTGCAACCGCATCTGTTGAGTTATAAAAGTTTTCGTTCCTATTCATTTCTCTCCAATTGATTCCAACATCAAAATTGAAATTATTGTTCCTAAACCCACCACCGAAAGAATAGGTATTTCTGCTTTCGTCTGCTATCGTAAGCTTATCATTGTATGGATTTCCTTGATAATTGTAGCCCGCTCGTAGCACAAAAGGGTTGAATTTGTATTCCGCTCCAACTCTAACGTTATGTGCACTCACTAATAGTGTTTCGATTTCATCGTTCTGAGGAGAGTAGTCATTGGAAAATTTATTTCGATCGTTAAAAAATGCAGTAGAATAGTCGACAAATTCATATTCTACATTAATAGCAGCTTTTTGCAGAAAGATATAAGCGATACTAGCATTTACTCGAGCAGGTGTGCGAAGTCGATACCCAAAAGTAGCAGTAACTGAATCTGCCCTAACTTCAAATCCGTCAGCAAATTCAGACTTTGCATCAATGTAAAATACTTCGTCAAAATTCATAATTGTTGGAGTTTGTATGGATAAACCAATGCGCAGCGCATCGCTTATTCTGTAAATACCACCTACTTTTAAATTAACACCTCTTCCGGAAGTTTCTAAACGTGTATCTTCTTGATATGCGGCAATCAAATGTGAGTCCTGTGCAGTTGCCTTGGGACCATAGGTGTAGTCTTCTCTAAAGCTCACTTCTTTTTCAAAGTTGACCGTTTGGAATGAAATGCTTGCGCCCAAATACAATCGATCTTGATAATTTCCACCAAACACAAATTGTGTTTCAGCTTGATTCCCTCTTGTATCTAGAATCCTAGACTGTGCAATATTATCAACGGTTCTGGATTTATGTCCTGTTATTGTAGAATCTGCGATTTGAAATAAAAACACATATGGAATGAATTCGACAAGGCCAGTGTTGGGATTTGTTAAGGTATCAATAAGTACCGTGTTCCACGCTTGGGCTGCGCCAAAAGGATAGTTGTTGTAGCTTCCGGCCTGCGCAGCGCTGGCTCCGTCGGAATTTAAGCGATTTACATAGTCATCAACAAAAGTTGAGCTTTTTGAATCTCCAAAAGCACGCTGTTCAGCACTGAAATGATTTATTCTGTTGTGAATAAGTCCAAACGAGTACGTTTTCCAAGTGTCGGCATTTCCCCTGTAGTTGCCAACGTAGCCAAAACTAGGAAGGTTCATGTTAAACCTACCGTCCGTTCTAGTGGAACCGCGGTAAGAAGAACTAGAGCTGTAATTGTTAAATCCTGTTGTTAATGTGAACTCAGAATTACGGTAAACTCCTATTCCTCCGGGGTTAACTGATATTCCTGAAATTTCACCTCCAAGTGCTCCAAAAGAACCTCCCATGGCAATGTACCTTGCGGAACCGCTGATGTCGTTGCGGGAAAACTGCAGCGCGTCGCTGCTGTTTTGAGCAATAACAGAGCCTCCGAAAAGTAGACTAAATGTTGCTATTAAATATTTCATAATGGTTTGTTTTATCTTCTAGACGGTCTTGTTGTTGTCCCACCTGAAGGGCTGCTAGATTTTCCGCTGTTTCCACCACCGGTGCTTCTTGGGGCAGAGTAGCTAGGTTTACTGTTATTGTAGTTTGGTCTGCTCTGTTGTCTCGGCTGTTTAGTTTTTCTAGGTTGCGTTGTTGTTCTTGGCCGTGTTTGTTGTTGAGCGGGCTTTGTTGCAGGCCTAGAGTAGTTTGGACGAGACTGTTGTTGAGCTGGTCTATTGTACGTTGGCCGCTGTGGATTTGTACTTGGTTGAGTTGCAGGTCTAGTAGGAGTGCTTTGTGCAGGCCTAGCTTGCTCAGCAGGTTTCGTATAGTTAGACGGTGTCTGATACCTCGGCGGAGTGGTTCTAGCAGGTCTTGTTGCAGCGGGTCTATTAGGTTGCCTTGTTTGAGTTGGTCTACTCTCCACAGCTGGGTTTACAGTGTTAGATCGCACTGGTCTGCTTGGTCGAGCGGTTGCAGGGCTTGGTGCGGGTGTGGTTGTTTTTACCCCCCCCGTATTTCCTCCACGCACTGGTCTTACTGGTCGATTTCCACTTCCGGTCGAAACATTTCGAGAACCAGCACTACCTCTTGGAGCTACAATTTGTCTTCTACCATTGTTCCCATTATTTCCAACAGCATAGTTTCTATAGTTGTTGAATGCGCCATCATTAAATCCGTTTCTGTAACCATTCTGATATGCAAAATTGTTATATCCATTGTTCCAGCCCCATTGGTTATTTCTTCCCATGTTGTTTCCCCAACCAAATTGTGGGCCCCAAAAAGGATCGTAAAACCCATGGTTATTTCCCCAAAAAGGGTCATAAAATCTTGTGTAAGGATTCAGCGCTCTGCCGCAGCCAAACCCAACACCGGCATTGACACCAACATTCCATCCGTTAAAAGAGTTCCAACCAACACTTAACCCGGTTGTTGGCATAAAAGGATCCCAAAACTGAAAACCTCCATACATGCTAGGTGCTACAAATACTGGGTTCTGAGTGTATAAAATTCGATCTCTTTGGTAAGGGTCATAGGTGTTAAAACTTCGTACCGGTGCATTAATTGTTTGCAAGGTTTGAGCATAGCCCTCGTCATAGTATTCCTGTTCTACTTGCTCATTCTGCTGCAATGCTGCTTCTGTATTTTCTTCAGCATAACCTTCCTGATATTGAGCTGAATTTGAATTCGTTCCGCTATCGCCATTGTATCGATCGTTGTAGGTTCCATTCTGAGAAGTACCTTGTGAAGGGTAGTTAGGGTTTATTCGAGCCTGTTGAATAGGGTCTGAGGAAGGGCTGTAATATAAATCATCATATGCGTAAGGCACGTTTGAAACAGTACAACTTGCAAGCAGTAAACTAACAATTGATAGGGTTGTAATTGTGTGAATCGTCTTCATGGCGTTTATTTTAAAGTTTTCGTCAACTAAAGCAGCAAGTATTTGATACTTTTGTTCTTCGATTTTCAACATATAAACAAATTTTATACCACAAATGGCAAAAGGACTTCCAACTCGAGAAGAGGATTATTCTCAATGGTACAATGAGCTTGTAAGTAGAGCGAATTTAGCTGAGCACTCGGCAGTTAGAGGTTGCATGGTGATTAAACCCTACGGGTATGCAATCTGGGAAAAAATGCAAGCTCAACTAGATAAAATGTTCAAAGAAACGGGACATGAAAATGCATACTTCCCGCTTTTTGTCCCTAAAAGTCTGTTTGAGGCGGAGGAGAAGAATGCTGAAGGTTTTGCAAAAGAATGTGCAGTTGTAACGCATTACAGACTTAAAACAGATCCTGATAATAAAGGAAAGTTGATTGTTGATGAGAATGCGAAGTTGGAGGAGGAGTTAATCGTTCGTCCGACCAGTGAAGCAATTATTTGGAGTACCTATAAAGGGTGGATTCAGTCTTACCGAGATTTACCAATTTTAGTAAATCAATGGGCGAATGTAGTTCGATGGGAAATGAGAACTCGACTATTTTTAAGAACAGCGGAGTTTTTATGGCAAGAAGGACATACTGCCCATGCAACCAAAGAAGAAGCGTTAACTGAAGCTAAAACAATGGTTGAGCTCTATGCAAAATTTGCTGAAGAATGGATGGCGATGCCAGTAATTCAAGGAGTAAAGTCTGAAAGTGAGCGATTTGCAGGGGCGGAAGATACTTATTGTATTGAAGCAATGATGCAAGACGGTAAAGCATTACAGGCTGGAACATCCCACTTTTTAGGTCAAAACTTTGCTAAAGCTTTTGATGTGAAATTTGCTACGAAAGAAGGGAAGCAAGAATATGTTTGGGCAACCTCTTGGGGTGTTTCTACCAGATTGATGGGTGCTCTGATCATGACTCATTCGGATGATAAAGGATTGGTGCTCCCTCCAAAATTAGCTCCTTATACCGTAGTAATGATTCCTATTTACAAGGGAGAGGAGCAAAAGGAAACGGTAGTTGCTAGGATGAAGGAGATCAAAGCTGAACTCGAGGCAAAAGGCATTTCGGTAAAGCTAGATGATCGCGATACTCAGAAGCCGGGATGGAAGTTTGCAGAATATGAATTGAAAGGAGTTCCTATTCGGATTGCGATGGGAATGCGCGATTTGGAAGCTGGGAACTTGGAGTTAGCAAGAAGAGATACACTAGAGAAGAAGATTTACGAGCAAAAGGACATCGCAAATAAGGTAGAGCACTTGTTGGAGAACATACAGCTTAATCTTTATCAACGAGCAATTGACTTTAGAGAAGAGAAAACGCATAAAGCAGATAGTTACGAAGAGTTTAAGACACTTCTTAAAAAGAATGGAGGATTCATTTATGCGCACTGGGATGGCACCGCTGAAACAGAAGAGTTAATTAAGAAAGAAACCAAAGCAACCATCCGTTGTATCCCTTTTACAGAGAAGAAAGAAGTGGGTACTTGTATTGTAACTGGAAAAACATCTGCGCAACGCGTAATATTTGCAAAAGCATATTAAGATGAGAGAAAAAGAACAAATTGATTTCGATAAAATTGTTGATACAGTGAAGAACAAAGCTTCATTGAAACAAGGAATCTATAGAAACACAGTAGAAGCCTTCACTCATTTTAAAGAACAATCGAAGCGGGTAGTTGAGAATTTGGTTAAGGAAGCTGCAGACTTCGACGATGGTGTAAATGTGGCCTATCAAGAAAAAGGGCATTTTGAATATCAATTAAAGATTGGAGGAGACATTATTTTGTTCCACATGCATACCAATGTTTTTGATTTCGATAAATCACATGCACTCTGGAAAACATCCTACTTAAGAGACGACCCAAGCAGAAGTTACTGTGGGATTATTAACGTATATAATTTTTTGGCTGATTCCTTGAAATACAACAGATACGATGATAGTGGTTATTTGATTGGAAGAATTTTTATCAACAAAGACAATCACTTTTTTGTAGAAGGCAAGCGGCAGCTAAATTTCATTCACAACAATTTTGTGAGTCAGCAAGTGGATAAGGAAGCTGTGCTTAATATTATTCAGCAATCGATTCTCTACTCTATGGATTTCGATTTATTTACTCCTCCTTATGAGCACGTACAGGAAATTTCTGTAGCTCAGTTATTAAATGAGGCCTCAGGTATGCGAGTTAAAACTGGAAAAAGGCTAGGGTTTAAATTTAGTTTTGAGGATTAGGATGCTTGATTTAGTGCAGAAGAAGGTTTTAAGCACCTTTGAGTGGCAGAAGAGCACTTTTATTTTGAAGTATTTATCTAAATAACAAGGAGTTAATATTTTATTGCGCTGTAGGTGAAAAAAAACGAAAAAAAGGTTTTCAATATTTAAATTTCTTGTACATTTGCATTCCAAAAATTTTTGGAAAAACATACGGTCCGTTCGTCTAGGGGTTAGGACGCCAGGTTTTCATCCTGGTAACAGGGGTTCGATTCCCCTACGGACTGCAAATAAAAAATAAAATTATGGCTAATCATAAGTCGGCATTAAAGAGAATCAGACAGTCGAGAAAAAGAAATTTGCAGAACAGGTATTATGCGAAGACTACTCGGAATGCTATTGCTGTTTTAAGAGGTTCTGAAGACAAGAAAGAAGCTCAAGCTAGTTTGCCTAAAGTGGTAAGCATGATTGATAAATTGGCTAAAAGAAACATCATTCACAAGAAAAAAGCTGCGAACTTAAAATCTAAGTTGACAAAGCACGTTACTGCGATTTAAGAATTGCAACAAAAAATTTAAAAAAGGCCTTTCCATTGGAGAGGCCTTTTTTTGTTTTAATGTTCTACGTATTTTTGGGTGTAAATTGCGTTTGTATCCATGTTCAGGCACAATAACTTTCCTTCTCCTTCCTCGTTAATATGAATACAACCATTGTCAATACAAATAACTGGTTTGTTTAATTCAAGGTTTCTTTTAATTTTTTTAAGTCTACTGGGCGTGTGACCAATAATAATCTGTTTACCTTGGAAGAGTGCAGTGTCATATCTGAAATCCCGGGTTTGAAGCATGGCGTGCTGATCGCTAAAGGTTTCTTGAATAGTGTTAAAGCCAGCATGAACTAAAAAGTGCTTTTCTGTTTCTATAAAATGGTAACTGCCTTTTAACAACTCAAAATAGTTGGCCTGTATTTTTTTGCCATCTAAAAGTTCTAACGCACTTAAACTTTTTAGTGATCTCTTCCGCTGTCCTACTGTCTTTTTTTTGCAGTTTAACACAATTTGTTCGTGATTTCCACGAATGAAAAATACAGAATAGCCGTCGTTTTGAAGTTTAATAATTCGATTCAATACCTTAGCTGAATGAGGTCCTTTATTGATTACATCTCCCAATAAGAAAAGCTGGTCTTGTTTGGTTAACTCAACCTTGTTGAGTAGCTTTTTAAACGTTCTGCTGCAACCGTGAATATCGGAGATCACCAGTCTTCTGCCTTTGGATGGTTTCTCTAGGAAGGCCGTGCGTAATTTCTTCATGAACTTAAATCATTACTAGTTAGCGACAACAAATTTTTGTTGAATTAGTAAATTATTCCCTTCAATTTTAAGTACATAAATTCCGGTCTCAAGCTCTAGCTTATCAAGTAATAAGCTATTTTTTCCTCTATTGAAAAGTACTCCTTCCAAGGTGTACACTTTTCTTCCTTGTAGGTCATACATGTTGATTTCGAGATTTTCTGTTTTTGCTAGATTCAATTCTAAAGTAAGCGTGCTAGAAGTTGGGTTCGGGTAAATTTTTAAGTCATTGTTGAAAGTAACTTGTTGAACCTCTTGAGACGAAAGCACGATTCTTTCGTAAAGATTCTTGAGCGTATCACTTTCGGTTTGCAAACGTGCGAGAGAATCCGATAGGGTCACCAAGAAGCTCACATAAAAATAGCCCCCCCTATTAAGTGACACAGGTCCAACAGAATTGACATCAATAATATCGTTCCCTTCAGCAGAAGTAGCACCTGCAAAGTGCTTATTCGTTGACAATACTTGAATTTTTTCTAGATCTGAAAACCCGTCAGAGATATTTACGCCCCCTGAACCGTTTAATGCATTATCAATGGCATAGTGTGTCGTTGCTAGGGTTGAGTCGCTAACCAGAACTCGCACACCGCAAAACAAGGCAGTGTCTGTGGCAAAACTAATTCCCATTTGTCTTGCAGCATCGTAGCTTATTTTGTTTCTATCGTAGTTGCGAATGTCCCAGTCTAAAATAAGACCTGCAAATAGGTTAGTGTAATCAATGCTTCCTGTATTTATTATCTTGTATTCGTAAATAATAGAGTTTTGCGCTTGGGTATGTTTAAACACATAACATCTGTTTTCAATTTTTAATTGATCGTTCGAGGCTGGGGTGAAATTGGATGAACTATACGTTTGAAAATCGGCTATTTTTGCCACTTCAGGGCGGATAACTTCTTCTGTGTCGAAGTCGTCATCGTTTCCATTGTCTCCTCTAAATTTATTGGCCACAAAGTTATTTTGAGAACCGATGAGTAAACTACCATCCCACAAAAGAGAATTTCCATTTTTATATGCAATCCCTTCGCCAACTTGTCGACTAGCAGAAGTGTAGCCTATGCCTCCATCGCTTACTACTGTAACCGTTAAATTATTTTCTCTAAGCGTCAAAAAATCAGAATTAACAATTGTCGAGAAGTACTGCTTTTTGCGGTAGTTATCTGCGGTTATTACTACTTCAAATTCTATCACTTCATCCAACCCAATCCCTTGGTTAATTCTAAATTCAAAAGGATTGTTTCTCACGGAAAAGGAGTCTAACGAGTTTAGGTTTCCAATATTTATGGTAGCAGTGTTGAGAGACTGAAGCTTGTTACCGATTGTGCTGATACTAACTGTAACATTACTTGCATTTTTTAACCAATTCATGAATGAACCTGCTATTCTTAGTGTGTCGCCAACTACAAAAGTTTCATCGTTTGCATCCTTAATGGTATTATTTTGAAATAAAATTCCAGGTTGTGAAGAATCTGAGACTGCAAAAAACGCATTCACTCTTCCGGCGCCAATTTTACCTGCATACTTGGGGTCATTGAAGGCGTCAATGTTGTCCGCGTTATTGATAATTTGCTCTGTAATTTGTTGCCAGTTAAACGTTGGAAACTGCGCTTTGACTAGTCCTGCAATGCCCGCAACAATGGGCGCTGCCATTGAGGTGCCTCCATTTACCCCATATCCACCAATGGCATTGGTCGTAAGGATATTATCGCCCGGAGCCATTATATCTGCCCAATAGCCAAAATTAGAGTTCGTTTTCACGGTGTCAGGAGTTGTTAATGAACCAACCGATAAAACATTATCATATGCAGCAGGATAAAAGCGATTTTCAAAACCATTATTTCCTGCAGCTGCTATTACTAAACAGCCCTTGTTTAAGGCTGCGTAGTTAATTATGTCTTGGCCATATTTTCGATATACTGTGCCTCCCCATGAATTGTTAATGATAAAAGCGCCCTGGTCGGCAGCGTAAACAATTCCTTCATAAGCTCCGGTTAATTCACCGGTAGAGGATTGGTCAATTTTAACTGGCATTAGTTTCGTTTTAAAACCGGCACCGCTAATTCCTGTTACGTTATCGGTAGCGGCACTCACCAAACCGCCAACATTTATTCCGTGCCCTGAATTGGCAAAACCTACATCATTGTCATTGTCTGCAACATCCCACCCTAGGAAGTTATCAAGGTAGCCATCACCATCGTCATCAATTCCATTTATAGGATCGTTGTAGTTGTAAAAATAATTAGCTACCATATCCGGATGGTCCGTGTCTGTTCCCGTGTCTGTGAACGCTACCACAACAGTTGTATCGCCTTGTTGAACGTCCCAAGCTCTAAAAAGATCCACGGCTCCTATGTACCACTGACTACCTAATAGCGTGTCATTTGGAGTATAGGTTAATTCGTTAATTACCTTTTCTTCAGCATAGGCGACTGATTCCATTTTGCTGAACTGGGCAATCACTTTTTGAACATCTGCTAAAGGATCTACTTGTATGGTATACAGTGTACTTAAGTCGATTAGTTTTGGTCCCCCTTTTTTTGTATTGGGTTGTTGATGGTTGGGAAAAAGCTTTCGAACGCTAGTAATGGCCATTCTTTGCACTGCTTGTTCAATTTCAGTGATTTGAATGGCAGATTTTTGACACTTATCTCCGTATTTAGGTTTTATCTTTAAAATAATTTCTCCAGTAGCAAAGTGCGACTTACTTTGGGCCTGGACGAGTGTTACAAAAAGCAGGGGAAATAAAAATAAAAGTATTCTCATTCAATCATAATTTTTTTCTGAATCATTCCTTTTGAACTGTATGCTCGTAACAAATAGATTCCTTTATTTATAGGACTCAAATTTAGGCTGAATTGTTGTCCTGTGTACTTTATATTTTCTGACCAAACTAACTTTCCAGCTAGATCAAACAAATCAATTTTTTCAATATTAAAGTCAGATTCAGTTGTGATTTTTACGATTCCGTTACTTGGATTTGGTTGAATTGAAAGTGTTTTTGGATTCAATTCTTCTATTCCCGTTACGATTATGTTGACCGTGTCAGAATTGATATTACACCCATTATTATCGGTAAAGCTGCAAAAATAACTACCACTTGCTTGAGCCAATACAGAGGAACTCATAGAACCTAAAAGTTGAGAATTGTTAAAATACCATTGGTAAGAACCGTTTGGCGAAATGCTTAAGATATTACCTGAACGCGAAATAGACGGTTTAGCAGGCAAAGGGTTGAATTGTAGGTTCAATGTATCTGTAATTGCAGTACAACCAAATTGATTCTCTACAGTGGCATAGTAATTATCACTTTGTAACGCCTGAATGCTGGAAACAGTATCGCCGGTGTTCCACAAATAGGAAGAATAATTGGGGGACAATGAAAGGGCAACACTATCTCCATCGCAGAGGTTAGGAAGCGTGGTTGCTAAACTAGGGTAGAATACTTTTTGTTTCAAAAAGTTAAACCCATCTGCTTTTCCATTTCCATAGGTAAAATTGTTTTGAGCTCCCGTGAATTGATCTTTTTTAGCACTGGAGAGTAAATCTGAAATGATTTGACTTTGTGTTGCATTGGGGCACATTTGTAAATAAAGTGCCACCATCCCTGCCACCGTGGGAGAGGCCATTGATGTTCCTCCGTTTCTCCAATGCATGGTGTCAGGACTAATTTTTCCTGGGTTTAAATTAAGTAGACTTCTTATCGTGGCAAGTCTTCCGCTGCTGAACATAAAATCTCCTGCACTGCTAACATCGGGTTTCAAGTCATTCAATCGGTTTGGGCCAAGGCTGGAGTTTAAGCTAATTCTCCCCGGCGTTATTCCCATATTTCTGACTATCCCGTTAACATCGGTATAAATTCTTCTATTGTAGTGGTTGCCAACAGAGATGACAGAAGGAGAGCAAGTAAAACTACTCACCATCGTTTGCAAGGAATCCGGTCTACTGTACTTGCGAATTGGAGGGTACTGCTGAACAGTGGGTAAGGCGGCGTTAACCATGTTGCTGTGCCTGAAAAATGAAAAAGAAGAATAAATGTCAATTTTCCCTGTGCCCTTGGTTTCAAACCTGAAAAGAAATTGGGCTGAATCAGGATCTATTAGCGCGATTTCTAACTTATAGCGTCCTTGATTTTGCTCAGCGTATGTTTCGATAGTTGCAATTCTATTCCCCATCGGGTCTCTCAGTGTGTCATAGAAGAGGGTGTTGAGCCGATTTTGAATACCGGAGAAAGGAGTTCGACCTTTAAAGGAGTACACCCCATTTAATTTTTTATCTGCCCCAATGGAGAACTGTAAATTGCGAAAATCAGCGGTATCAGACCAAACTTCATAGTATAAACCACCCAAACCTGCCCATTGTGCTGGAGCGCTTTGAAACCAAGTGAAGGCAGTATCGTTAACCGGCGATTGTTGCACATGAAACCTCTGTGTACCTGCGTTGCCATTGGCACAAACAAAAGAGCGACCTGATTTTTGCTGAATCAACCCTGCTATAATTCGTGCAGCAATGTCTTTGCCGTCGTGTGACCCAACGTAGGTTCCAATGCTTGCGTTGATGACGCATGGCATTCCCAAAGCATCGGCTTTCTTAAAAATGTAGTCAACGGATTCTGCAACTGTTTGCAACCAATTGGGTCTGTTAAAATCGGTAGCCACGCTAATAATGTTTACCTCAGGCGCCACTCCTCGAAATTGACCAGGTGCTAAACCATTTGATGCCGCAGCTCCTGTAACATTTGATCCATGTCCAAATTCACTTGCCATGTCGTCATGCGTTGAATTTCCTGCATTGATTGCAGCAGAATCCCATTCAATTCCATAATTGTAATTTAAGGCTTGCTGTGCAGGATTAAATGCTTGTTTTTGGTCCCATACATAAAGAACCCTAGTTTTTCCTGTGCTATCTTGAAAATCGGGATGTGCTAACTCGATGCCAGAATCAATGACACCTAAAATTACTCCCTTACCTGTGTAAGCTTGTCTTAAAGGTGCTGCTTGTTGAATAATAGAATCAACATTGGTGTGAATTAACATGGTGTCATTCAAAGTAATTCCGGGGGAGGTTGAAAATTCTATGTTTTGAATTCCGGCACTTTCAGCAAAAACATCTATGTACCGAGCGGGTATTTCTAAAGAAAACAAGGATTGAAATTGCAATCGAATTTCTCCACCAAGCTGCTCTGTAATTTGCTTAATTTGATGTTCATTTCCTTCAACTAACAAGGGTATTTTTTCATCTGCCTCCGCGGTTTTTAAGTACTCTCTTAATTCAAAACCATATTTCTTCGATTGCTGTGCAATAACACTTGAGCTTGCAAGTACAAAAAATAAAAAGGCAATGCTATATTTCAAGGTGGTCATATTCGGGGATGTCTTTTAAAAACGAAAAGTCTTTACTTATAAAATCAATTTGGGCACAAAAATGTTCCATACCATTTGTCACCAAGAGGTAAGGAAGTTTAAAGATAATGTTATATCTTCCAATCTGGTCAAATACCTTTTGATCTATTTTTATGTGAGGGGCTTTGCACTCAACCATTAGAATGGGTTGGCCACTTTTCGAGTACACTAAAATGTCTGCTCTTTTTTGCAATCCATTTAATTTTAAACCCATTTCAATGGCAATTAAACTCGAGGGAAATCCCTTTTCTTCCACTAGGAATCGAACAATATGCTGTCGAACCCATTCTTCTGGAGTAAGAACTAGGAATTTCTTCCGTATTGCATCAAAAATTTTAGTTTTTTTGTTCTCCTCTTTAATGGTAAACTGATAAGTAGGAAGGTTGAGTGTTTTCATCTATTATTAACAAAAATAAGTAGTCCCATTGGAATTCGAGCAAATAATTCAAGACATTAAAAATAAGGCTTTCAAGCCCATTTATTTACTGACAGGAGACGAGGAGTATTTCATCGACAAGATCAGTGATGCAATTGAAGCTGGCGTTCTGAATGAAGCCGAGAAGGAGTTTAATCTCACAGTTCTGTATGGTTTAGAAACCGATTTGCTGACGATAGAATCAGAGGCAAAGCGTTTTCCAATGATGTCTGAATACAACGTAGTCATTGTCAAAGAAGCTCAGAATTTGAAAAAATTAGATGGCTTATCAAATTATGCCCTACAGCCTTCTCCATCGACTATATTAGTACTTAATTACAAGCATGGTAAAGCAGATGGTCGTTCGGCTTTTGTAAAAGAAGTTAAAAAGTCAGGTGTTTTTTTTGAGTCAAAGAAGCTTTATGAAAATAAAGTAGGCCCTTGGATAGATTCTTATTTAAAGCGAAAAGGTTATTTCATTGAACCGAAAGCAACTTTTCTGTTGGTAGATTTTTTAGGAACTGAACTCAGTAAAATTAGCAATGAGCTCGGTAAATTAACCATTAACCTAGCGCAAGGAACCACTATTACTCCAAAAATTATTGAGGAGAACATTGGAATAAGCAAAGATTTTAATGTTTTTGAATTGAACAAAGCCCTGGGCGATAAAAATGTGTTGAAAGCAAATAGGATTATCAATCACATGGGAAAAAATGAAAAGGCTCACCCTATTCAGATGGTGCTGCCGGGTGTTTATCGCTTTTTCTCGCAGATGTTATTGTACCAAACCGTGCGGAATGGGTCAGGTCGAGATGTGGCTACAAAACTAGGTGTCAATCCATATTTTGTAGGCGATTTTATTTCCGCCGGAAAGCATTATAACACAAAAAAGGTAGCAAGGGCAATTGCCGCATTGCGCAAAGCGGATAACCTTTCAAAAGGTATAGGGTCTACTGGAATGAGCAACCACGAAATATTACAAGAAATGGTTTTTGAAATCATTCATACCTAGAGACAACAAATTCTAATCTCAAGTTGTCATTTGACGGAAGTCGATCATTTTAGCCAATTTGAATAATTACATTTGCCAATCTAAAAATAATTTATGAAGTTTTTTAAAATAGCAGTTCTTGTCTTTTTTTCAGTCTTACTGAATGCTGCTGGATTTTCTCAGTCCTCAGCATTAAAAGGATTTGTTTATTTAAAAGAAACTGGGGAACCGGCGATTTTTGTAAATGTTATTTTGAAAGGAACATCAATTGGATCGACCACCGATGAAAATGGATATTATACAATGTCCACGGTTCCGCTGGGAAATTATACGTTAATGGCAACTTCTATTGGCTTTGATACGGCGTATAAGAAAATAACGATTGACGCTTCAGGACAAGTGTTGTCTAACAATTTATCTATTGGAGAGACTTCGATTCAAATAGACGATGTAACCATTACGGCAGAGCGACAAGAGGCGTTGACAACCGTTCGAATGTCTGTTACTAAATTAACTCCAAAGCAAATAAAGAAAATGCCATCAATTGGTGGAGACCCAGATCTAGCGCAGTATTTACAAGTGTTACCCGGTGTCGTTTTTACTGGAGATCAAGGTGGTCAGCTGTATATTCGAGGAGGTTCACCAATTCAGAATAAGGTGTTATTAGATGGAATGGTAGTATATAATCCTTTCCACTCAATTGGGTTGTTTTCGGTTTTTGAAACGGATATTATTAAAACGGCAGACATTTATACTGGGGGGTTTGGTGCGGAGCACGGCGGAAGAGTATCTTCTATTATGGATATTAAAACAATCGATGGCAACAACCAACGTTTAGGAGGGAAAATCTCTGCGAGTACCTTTGGCTCAAAAGCATTTCTGGAAGGCCCTTTAAGTAAACCTAAAAAAATTGGAGCAGGGGGAAGCTCGTTCATTTTGTCGTATAAAAACTCATTTATAGATCAAACCGCTCCTATTCTTTATTCCTATGCTGATACCGCTGGCTTGCCCTACCGTTTCAACGATGTTTATGGAAAGATAGCGCTAAAAAGCTCGAATGGAAGTAAAGCAAGTTTCTTTGGGTTTAGATATGCGGATGAAGTAAATTATCCAAATGTTGCCGGGTTTAAGTGGACTGAATTTGGTGGGGGGACTAATTTTGTGCTTATTCCTGCAGTCTCTACCACTTTAATCGACGGAACAATCGCCTACAGTAATTACAGCATAGAATCTACAGAAAGTAGCGAAGGAGCTGATGTTTCAAACCGCCAGAGTCAAATAACCGGATTTAATGCAGGGATGAATTTTACCAATTTTAAAGGCGAAAATCAATCAAAATTCGGGTTTGAAATGTTAGGCTTTACAACAGACTTTTCGTTTGTGAATAGTGTAAATCAGAAGATTGGGCAAGCTCAGAATACAACAGAAATAGCCGTTTATCTTCAAAATCGTTACAATGTAGGAAAGTTTGTTTTCGAGCCTAGTTTTAGAATGCAGTACTATGCTTCTTTAGCGACTTTTTCTCCAGAGCCAAGATTTGGATTCAAATTTAATGCAACCAAAAGGTTAAGAATTAAAGGCGCTGGCGGATTTTATTCTCAAAACTTGATTAGTGCAACTTCTGACCGAGATGTGGTGAACTTGTTTTATGGATTCCTATCGGGACCAGATAATTTGCAAGATGAAATTGTAAATGAAGATGGTTCAACAACAGAGGTTAAGGCGCCCTTGCAATTAGGCCGCCATGCGATTCTTGGTTTTGAATACGATTTAACTCGATACATCAATGTTAATGTTGAGGGCTATTACAAATGGTTTAATCAGTTAACCAACCTAAACAGAAACAAATTATACGACGAAAGTAAAGTAGGAGGAGAGATTCCGGACGCACTGAAAAAGGACTTTATTGTTGAAACGGGCAATGCGTATGGAATTGACTTTTCTGCTAGGTACGAGAAGAAACAGCTGACAGTCTCCATGGTGTATTCTTGGAGTTATGTAGACCGTTGGGATGGAACGAATCGATACAATCCAATTTGGGATAGAAGGCACAATATTAATTTCTTGACTTCCTATTTGTTTGGAAAAGATCAAGTCTGGTCTTTTGATGCACGTTGGAATATCGGTTCAGGATTTCCACTCACTCAAACAACTGGATTTTATGAGAACATTGCTTTACAGGGTAGCGTAGGACAAGATGTTACAGCAGAAAATGGAATTTTAGGGATTCAATATGGTGGTTTAGGAGAAGGTCGTTTACCTTGGTATCATCGATTTGATGTTTCTATTAAAAGAAAGTTCTTTCTTACCGAGAATTCGGTGCTAGAAGCAACTGGAAGTATCACAAATGTATACGACCGAGAAAATATATTTTACGTGAACCGAGTTACCAACCAAAGAGTAAACCAATTGCCTTTTTTACCGTCGGTTGGAGTAAGCCTTACTTTTTAGGAATAACGCTTTTTAAGCCCATCTTATTATCTTAATTTTGCAGACAGTTTAAACGAAACTGTGACTATTGCTAATGCCTGATTCTAATACTAAGTATATTTTTGTAACTGGGGGAGTTACCTCATCTCTGGGGAAGGGAATTATTTCCGCTTCTTTGGCTAAATTATTACAAGCCCGAGGTTTCTCTGTTACCATCCAAAAACTTGATCCATACATCAATGTAGATCCAGGTACCTTAAACCCTTACGAGCATGGAGAGTGTTTTGTAACTGAAGATGGGGCAGAAACAGATTTAGATTTAGGCCACTACGAGCGCTATTTGGATACCAATACTTCTCAAGCGAACAACGTTACAACCGGTAGAATTTACCAGCATGTTATCAATCAAGAGCGAGCAGGAGCATTTTTAGGTAAAACGGTTCAAGTAATTCCTCACATTACAGATGAAATTAAACGACGAATTCGCTTATTAGGTCATACCGAGAAGTACGATTTTGTAATTACAGAAATTGGTGGAACGGTTGGCGATATCGAATCATTGCCATACATTGAGGCGGTAAGACAATTGAAGTGGGATCCTGATTTTAGCTGTATCGTAATTCACTTGACACTTGTGCCTTTTTTAGCTGCCTCTGGTGAGCTTAAAACAAAGCCAACACAGCATTCAGTGAAGCAGTTGTTAGAAAGTGGAGTACAAGCGGATGTTCTTGTTTTAAGAACAGAGCATTCAATAAATGAAGATATTAGACGGAAAGTGGCGTTGTTTTGTAACATCTCTACTGACGCAGTAATTGAGTCCAAAAATGCGTCAACCATTTACGAAGTACCGGTAATGATGCAGGATGAGGGTCTTGATAAAGTGGTTCTTAGAAAGTTCGGTATGGAGGTTGGTGAAGATCCGGATATCAACCAATGGAAAAGCTTTTTACATCGATTAAAAAATCCTAAGAGAACCATCACCATTGGGTTGATTGGCAAGTACATTGAATTAAAAGATTCGTACATCTCAATTCACGAATCATTGATTCATGCAGGCGCTGTTTCACAAAGTGCATTGGATATTAGATGGATTCATTCGGAATCGGTTAACGAAAATAATGTTGCTGAACTGTTAGGGGAGTTAGATGGAATTTTAGTTGCCCCAGGTTTTGGAGAGCGAGGTATAGAAGGAAAAATAATTGCAGTGAAGTATGCCCGTGAAAACAAGGTTCCGTTTTTAGGAATTTGTTTGGGAATGCAATGCGCAGTAATTGAATTTGCAAGAAACGTTGTAGGTCTGGATGGAGCTCATACCACTGAAATTAACACTGAAACGGAACATCCTGTTATCTTTTTAATGGAAGATCAGAAGGAAGTAATTGAAAAGGGTGGGACCATGCGTTTAGGAGCTTATGAATGTGCCATTGAAGAAGGCTCTAGAGCATATAAGGCATATGGAAAGGAATTGATTACAGAACGTCATCGTCATCGTTTTGAATTCAACAACACCTACTTAAAAGAGTTTGCTACCGCAGGAATGAAAGCTACAGGAGTTAATCCAACAGGAAAGATGGTAGAGATAGTAGAAATTAAAGACCACCCTTGGTTTGTTGGGGTGCAGTTTCACCCAGAATATAGCAGTACAGTATTGAATCCACATCCTTTATTTGTGGAGTTTTTGGATGCTGCGATAAAAGAAAAAGTATAAAGAAAGGAATCAAAATTCATGGATAAGAATACATTAGTCGGCCTGTTGTTAATTGGGGCCATCGTTATCGGATTCGGTATTTTAAATGGTCCTTCAGAGGAGGATATTGCCGAACAAAAGAGAGTAAGAGATTCCATTGTGCAAGTTGAAGCAATCAAGCAAGAAGTGATTGTAGAGCAAGCTGAAAAGATGGAAAGTAGTTTTAACGAGGTAGTTGATGCTTCGGTAGGGGCTGCAGAAGTTTCAGTGCTAGAATCAGCTTCTTTGGATGAGCAAACTGAAGTTTTTGGAGCTTTCGCTCAAGCCTCCATGGGCGACGGAAAACAATTTGAAGTTGAAACTGACTTAATGCGATTAACTTTTTCTACCAAAGGTGGAGGCATTAAAAAGGCGGTTTTAAAAGAGTATTTCAGATATGCAGAAGATGGTGAGCAAGGGGAAGAATTGGTGCTTTTTGATTCTACCTCAAATTTCAACCTGAATTTTTTCACTAAAGATAGTAAAGACATCACAACAGATGAGTTAGTCTTTACAACTGAATCTTCCAATACCAAGATCAAGGGCGACAATGAAAGAATGATTTCATTTAAGCTGAACGCAGGTCCCAATAGATACATCGAATACATCTACAAAATCAAGGGAAATGATTACATGATAGATTTTGATATAAACCTTGTGGAAATGGACCAAGTAATGGACATGCGAAGCGGGGAGGTTTACATTAATTGGATGGTGAATGCACCTAGTCAAGAGAAAAGTTTAAAGCCACAAAGAGATGCAACAACCGTTTTCTATAAATACAAGAATGAGGATGTAGATGACTTAGGAATTTCGGATGAAAAAGAAGACCTAGAAGCTTCCATGAAATGGGTTTCGTTGAAACAGCAATTTTTTAACACCACTTTAATTGCCGACGAGTATTTTGATAAGGCCAAAGGTTACATGGAAACGGTTACCGATGAAGGAGAAACAGAATATGTTAAGAAGCTAACAGCTGCATTAACGATGCCAGTGAGTGGTAGTAAAATTGAAAAGTTTGGAATGTCCATGTATCTAGGGCCTAACAAGTACGATATTTTGAAAGATCATGGAAATGAGCTTCAAGACATCATCAACCTTGGTTGGGGAATATTTGGTTGGGTAAATCAATTTGCAGTGATACCTGTATTTCACTTCTTAGAAGATTTTAACTGGAATTACGGAATTATCATTTTGATTCTAACCATTCTGTTGAAGATGGTGTTAATGCCAATTACTTATAAAACTTATTTGTCAGGCGCTAAAATGAGGGTTTTAAAACCTGAAATTTCTGAAATCAACGACAAGTTCAAAGACGATGCAATGAAGAAGCAGCAGGCGACTATGACTTTGTATCGTCAAACAGGAGTGAATCCTCTAAGCGGCTGCATTCCTCTGTTAATTCAAATGCCAATTCTGTTTGCTATGTTTCGCTTTTTCCCTGCCTCTATTGAGTTAAGGCAGGAAAGCTTTTTGTGGGCAGACGATTTATCGACCTATGATTCTATTTATAGCTTCCCAGCGGGATTTGAAATTCCATGGTATGGCGATCACATCAGTTTGTTCACTATTTTAATGGCAATATCCATTGCATTTTATACCAAGATGAACAGTCAAATGAGTGGCGCAATGACAGAGGGTCCAATGGCCGCTCAAATGAAAATCATGACGTATCTAATGCCTGTTATGATGTTGTTCTTTTTCAACAATTACTCTTCGGGATTAAGTTACTATTATTTGCTAGCTAACGTAATCTCTATTGGTCAAACCATCTTGATTCGTAAGGTATTTATTAATGAAGATTCCATCCGCGCGAAAATTGAAATCAATAAGAAGAAGCCTAAAAATAAAAAGAAATCTGGCTTCCAAAAGCGCTTGGAGGACATGTCAAAGCAACAGCAAGCTAAACTGAAAAATAAGAAGTAAGCATTACTCCCACCAAGTCTAAAAGCCCATTCCGATAACCTCTGGATGGGCTTTTTAGTGAACTAAAATCGATGGTAGCACGACGTTTCTTTTAGGTTTCGTTGGCGTCTAACTTTTTTTAAAACGTTACACCTCCATTTGGTTACTGTATTTTCTTTGCAAGTGTTAGGTATTCCGTTTCTCTATAATTAGCTGACTTCGAGTCACCTAAGAGCCTCTTAGATTGTTTACTAATGTCTTAATATTCAGTCATTAGTAGAAAGCTAAAAGTAACACTTTCTTGCCTCAGGAGATTATTTATTGGAAGGTGCAATTTCTGAAATTGCAATCCTTCGCACTAAAAATGGGTCTTTTATGAACTCGTTGATTGCATTGATGCAGCGAAAAAAAGAGGTAACAGCGTTTAGTTAGTAACTCTTTCTGAACTTTTTATCCACTGAAAAATTAATCAAGTTCATGAAGTTCTCGTGCACGCCTAAGGTAATGTCTAATTGTAACTGGTCTATTAGTTTTAGAATGAGGTCCGGCTGGAATTGCAAATCGGGAATAGAGACGTATTTTTCGAAAAGGCCTCCAATGCTTTTATAATATAACTGTTCGAAAATCGTCAAGTTTTTAGGCTTTTCTTCCATGTACTCATACGAGCGAATATTAAAAGACTCTAGAACATCTCCAACATAATCTTTGTGTAATATTTGCTTTGGATTAACAATGTTAAGTTCCTCTATCTCTGGGTTTAAAAAAGCATATAAAACTGCTTTAGAAACAAAATCGACAGGGACAATATTTAACCCACTTTTTTTGTCAATCCAAATCCTGAAATTTTCCTTCGCTTTTTCTGCATATTTATCTAAAAAGATAGCCCAAGAATAGAATACATCAAATTTGGGGGTTTCATAAAATGGCATATCTATTAAACGACCACAAATAATACTAGGTCTTAAAATTTGAGCGGCTATATCTTTTTTCTTACAGGTTTCTTTAACGAACTGCTCGCACTCATATTTAGATTGCTCATACGGGTTCCTAAAATCAGTAACATCGTATTGTTCAATAAGGTCATGTACTTTGTGTTTTTGAATGCCAAACGAGTACGCTGTACTGATGTATAGGAAACGAGTTACATACTGAGGTAACTGCTCTAAAAGTTGCTTTGTTACTAAATAGTTTTGGGTGTGTACTTTCTTTTTTGATTCGCTGGTGTGTAATAAACTGGTTGATCCGGCGCAATGTATTACTGTATCAAAATAATACTCCCCTAAATCATCTTGGGTTATTGTAGCTAAATCATGAGGAATTACCGTTATTTTTTCCAAACACGCTTCTAACGTATAATTATTTAAAAAATCTGGCCGAGAATTATCTTGTAAAATATCTAGCAATCGCTGTTGAGCAGGAATGGTACTATCTCGTATAACAACAAAAAGATGGTTGACGGTTTTGTCAACCATTGTTTTATGTATCCACTCAAAAATAATGTGGCTTCCAACAATTCCTGTTCCACCTGTTAATAGACAATTCATAAGTAAGTTTAGATCCTAAAGTAGGTAGCGAAAGTACTATTATCTGCAGTGGTAAAGGTAATTCAGAGCTATTGCTTCTGAACATCTCACTAAAAAAGCACAAGGTTTAAATTCTTGCACTTCTTTAGCACTTTAACGGTAGGTAATATTCAACGCGTATAGGAATTCTCGGGTAGCTTATTTTGACTTTGCACCTTGAAAGGGGCATTGGATACTATTCTAATGTGCCTGTCTTTTTTTTTGAAATAGACATAAGATAAGCTTGAGTTTCCTCGCTTAAATGTACCGAGTTTTGAATTTTTTTAATTAATCCTTCCAATTCCTAAAAATAGAGACTATTATTTTTTAGCCTTTTGGTTGTTCTTTTCTTTATTCTTTACAAAAATTAATTTGTTCTTGCTTTTTGAGTTTTCTCGCTGTTCAATTTCGAAACTTCCGATAGATTTAATTAATGGAGTTAATTTCTCAAATCCATAATTCCTAGAATCAAAATTTGGCTGCTTTTTTTGAAGCAAGCTTCCTACATCACCAAGAAATGCCCAGCCGTCTTCATCTGAGGAATCTGTTATTGTCATCGATAATAGCTTAATCACTTTTGGAGTAATGCTATCAATACCTTCAGCAATCTCATCTTTCTTGTGAATATTTTCCTTTTTATTCGCCTGATTTCTAAGAATCTCTATGTATATGAATTTGTCGCAAGCCACAATAAAAGGGAGAGGTGTCTTTTTTTCCCCTATCCCAATAACTTGCATTCCTGCTTCCCTTAATCTAGTAGCTAGTTTGGTGAAATCACTGTCGCTAGAAACTAAGCAAAAGCCATTTACTTTCTCAGAATAGAGTATATCCATGGCATCAATGATCATGGCTGAATCGGTGGCATTTTTCCCTGTGGTGTAGGCATACTGCTGAATAGGAGTAATTGCATTTTGGAGCAATACATTCTTCCATTTTGATAAATGAGGGTTGGTCCAATCGCCATAAATTCTCTTAATGGTCGGGTTACCGTACTTGGCAATTTCTTCCATCATTTCCTTTACGTGCGCGGAAGGAATATTATCTCCATCTATAAGTACTGCTAAATTTAAATTCATACACTAGTTTTAAGCGTTAATAGTTCAAATGTAGGTAAAGACATCTTTGTAGCACCGTTATGTGGTTGGTTAATGGTTCTGCTTTCTTTTGTTAGGTTAAAAATGTTTACGCTGCTGCTGCTATTTTGGACTACAAAATCGAGCTAAATGGCATGCATTGCGGGAGATTTAAAAACTAAAAGTACGAGCCATCTATTTATTTGAAATTACACAAGAAAGCTCGACAGGAAAGGCTGTAAATAGTCAGAGAAATGTTTCTTTTTTTACTTCAAGTCTCTATTTGTCTCCGTTTCGTACTGCAGTCCTATTTCTTTTTTAATTCGATCGATTAATTTAATGACATCCATACTACTTGTTAAAGGCAGTTTGGAGCTTTCAGTCTCCCGATTCAGAAGACATTGAGTTACTTCCTCTATCTCATGGATATATCCATTTCCTTTGTATTTAATGTCTAAAACTTTCTCTTCTCCATTTTTAGAAATGGTTATTTTCTCAGAATGATAAAATCTGCTATGAAGTTTTATCGATCCTTTGCTTCCATATATATAGGCTTCGGTAGGAGTGTCAGCTTCAATTGTTGATTCGAGAATCGCCTTCGCGCCATTTTCATAATCAAAAAGCATCGAGCAATAACCATCAACAGCAGTATCTGTCATACGTGCCATCACCTTAATATCAATGGGAATACCTGCCGCTAGCAGACTTAAATAAATGGGATAAATGCCTACGTCTAGCAAAGAGCCTCCCCCTAATTTTTTATTGTAAAGTCTCCCTTCTCGATTTGCGTCCGCTTTAAATCCGAAATCAGCCCGAATAAACAATACCTCTCCAATGGTTTTACGAATTAGTATTTCTACTAACTTTTTGGTGGCAGGAATAAAACGGGTCCAAATCCCTTCCATTAAAAATAAATTCCTTGCTTTGGCTTCCCGAACCATCCTTTCCACTTCTCGATAATCCATTCCCATTGGCTTTTCACATAGCACTCCTTTTCCTTTTCTTAAGCACATCATCGTATTTTCAAAATGAAAAACGTGTGGTGTGGCAACATAGATAATATCTATTTCGGGATCATCCGCTAATTCTTCATAAGAAGCGTAGTAGTTGGTTGCGTTATACTGCTCGCTAAAAAATTTGGCTTTCTCTTCATTTCTTGATGCTACTGCATAGAGAACTGAATTTTCTGAAAGCTGCAAATCCGCAGCAAACTTATTTGCTATTTTCCCTAAGCCAATTATCCCCCAATTAATTTTTTTATCCATTTGTTTGCTTTGGTGTCTGAATGCTGCTAGCTTATTGGTGTAATATTTTGTTAGGTGTAAAAGCAACCAATTTAGCAAATACAAAGCAAATTGCCCTCTAGTAGGTCGGGCACGTTAAAAAATTTACGAGGGCTTTTTGCAATTTGCCTTCACTAGCCAGGAAGCCTGAGATACTTTGTGCTTAGTTATATTGTCTTCGCTCCAATTTTATTTTTCTTACGCCATGGTCTGTGTCCCATTGGTTAACCTCCTTGAAATCAAATTTATGATACAAGTCAACAGCCGGTCCATTCTCCAGTCCGGTTTCAACAACAAAAAGAGTAGAATCAAATTTATCTAAAACAAATTCCATTAACTTTCTTGCAATTCCCTGCCTGAAAAAACTTGGATCCACGACCAAACTTTGGATGTGTGTAAAGTTATCGGTGTGAATAATTTCAATAACTCCTACGAGGATGCTACCTTTTACGTATCCGAAAAAATCGTTGCTACTTGTCATATACTCTTCAAGAGGCCTCTTTAAGGGAGGGAAATCAATGGCATGTATTAATTTAGCCTCTACTGCATAGGATAATTGAAAAACGGAACGCAGCTGTTGAGCTATTGTTACCTCTTTGTTTTGAAGCCTTTCAATCATTTTTTGTAACTGTTTGTTGGAACTAGCACAACGCTCTCGAATGTTGGTGTCTAATTGAGAAAAGTAAGACTTTCTTGGCTCCCGTTTTCCCCGTATTAGACTACACCGGATATCTTACTATCCTTGAGGACTAGAAGAATTTAGGTGTGGCAATCTGTGAGCTGTTTTTAATGCTTGTTTTTCTGAAAATTGAACGATGCATTTAGATTTGGATTTATCGTCCTTTAGCTATCCGATTAAACTAATAGTGTTAATTTTGAACGAAAGAAATACTTCCTCATCAATCTAAAGTTTATGCCCTACGAAGATTTGTTTGTTCTATTCTGGGAACAGGTAAAAGAAAGTGTCCAAGAAGAACGCTTTGCCAAGTTAACCATGGCAAAGACCGTTGGCAAGCCTAACTTGAGAAATATATTCATGAGACCCATCTATTCTAAAGAGGGTTTTAAAGTTTTGCTAAAATTGCGCTACCGATCTATAGATACGGTGGATAAAGAAGAAGAACTTAGCTTGGAAGAAGCTTTTGTCATTTTGAAATCATACCTCAAAAAGTCTTTTTCATCTGTTTTGTTATTTACTACCACTAAGGATGTTACCTTTAAAATTAATAAAAAAGGTGCGGGTAGCATTACCGAGTTTGAACCTACGTTTAGATACATTAGACAAGCTGACATTGATTTAGAATAAGTAAAGCGGTAGCTTTGTAATTCGAAGGCGGTACAGGGGGTTGAGACAGCTTTGTACTTGTATTTTTGCACTTTTGGCACCCGTACACTGTTTCGCCGATTGTAGGTATTAAATAGAACCGATTAGGCATCTTTGGATGGTTTCTTCTAAAAAAATAGGGTATGGTTTTATATGCTATTCAGGAAGGCCCTTTATCGTTTAATACCAAGCTAACTGCAAGAAAGACTTTCTAAGTTTAGAATGAATGGCACTTGAAGGAGCTTTTTTAAAATTGCAAGACCGAGCAAATGAGTTTCTTATAACATGCCTCAGTATTGCAAATACGTTAGAGCTTATGAACACGGGCAATAAACCAGAGGGTTGCAAGCCCATCGTAGTATATATAAATATATTATCCAGAGGGATAAGAGTTATTGGCTAATTTTAATGCAGTGGCAAGAAGAAGACAATTCAAATTACACGTAATGCTTGTTTAAAACCTCTTATGGTTAGAAATTACTAGTGTTAGATTAATATTACTTTAGTACTTCCATTTTGCACCAACATGAACAAAATAATTAGCTTTATTAGAGATCGACATTCTATTATTTTAAAAATAGTATTCTTTTGTCTTTCAGTAGGGTTAATCGTTTTTATTTTCCCGAGAGAGGGGAAGTTTAAATATGAATTTCAGAAAGGTAAACCTTGGCAACATGTTGACTTAATTGCTCCTTTTGATTTTCCGATTTACAAATCTATTGAAGAGGTTGAATCGGAACGCAAGGTGGTAGAGCTTAAAATGAAGCCTTATTTTTTTAAAAGTGGAAGAATTCAAAAGGAAGAGCTAGAACGATTTTCAGTTGAATTTGAAAAGGCATGGTCGAAGGCTATCGTTAATGTTGAAATAGATGAAAATCAAGTAACTCAGCTAAAAACCAATTTTCAAGCGAGCGGGGAAAAGTTATTGAACCATATTTACAAACAGGGAATAATTGAAATTCATGCGAGTATTGAAGGGGAAGGTTCGGACTTTGAGGTAGCTGTTGTAGAGAGTAATGTAGAAGTAGTGAAGCCCATTGCCGATTTTTATACCTTAAAATCGGCTTTTTTGTACATTAACACATCGCTGGAAAATAGCAATAAACTTGGCAAGCAAATGTTGAGTAGTTCTGTAGAAAACTGCTTGAAAGTAAATGTTTCGTATGACGCAGAAACAAATGAATTTGTATTAAAACAAGAATTAGAAAGCATTTCCCCCACTTCAGGAATGATTCAAAAAGGGGAGCGGGTGGCAAGTAAAGGAGATGTGCTGACGGAGGAGCAGTACAAAATTTTAGATTCACTTCGCACAGAATTTGAATCGCAAATAGGAGAAAGTAGTAGCTTGATATTGATATTGTTAGGGCAAATTGTTTTGGTGGCTCTTTTAATTCTATCCTTAGCATTATTTTTATATTCTTTCCGAACGGAAATTATTAATAGTGATGCAAAAATTATATTCCTCTTATTTCTTATTGTCCTGTTTGTTTTTGGAGCGAAGATTTTTCTAAGCATTGAAAATATCAACCTTTACCTTTTACCCTTTTGTGTTTTACCCATCGTAATTCGAACCTTTTTCGACATTCGAGTAGCTTTATTTACTTTTTTGGTAACCGTTCTTATCGTAGGGTTTATTGCTCCAAATCCTTACGAGTTCATTATCATTCAAATGATTACCGGTATGCTTACCTTATTGGGTATTGTCAACTTAAGGAATCGATCACAACTATTCATCTCAGCGTTAGTAGTATTTTCGGTTTATAGTCTCGTGTATTTAAGCATTGGTTTAATTCAAGAGGGTAGCTTTCAAACTACAAATTGGCAGTTTTTAGGATGGTTTTTTGGAAGTGCCATGTTAACCTTGTTTGCATATCCCCTTATTTACATTTTTGAAAAAGTCTTTGGGTTTGTTTCTGATGTCACTTTAATGGAACTGGCAGATACCAACAATGACTTACTCCGTCAATTGAACATGAAAGCTCCTGGAACCTTTCAGCACTCTTTGCAGGTTTCTAATTTGGCGGAGGAAGCGATTCGAGCAATTGGGGGAAATGCATTGTTAATGCGAACAGGAGCGTTGTATCATGATATTGGGAAAATGAACATGCCAAACTACTTTATTGAAAATCAAAATTCTGATTACAATCCTCACAGCGAGTTGGCGCCAGAGGAAAGTGCTGCCATTATTATCGAACATGTAATAAATGGAATTGAACTTGCCAAAAAAAGTAAGTTGCCGGATATTATTATTGATTTTATTAGAACGCATCACGGTACCACAACAACTCGATTCTTTTACAAGCAATATATCAATGACAATCCAGACGAAAAGGATGCTGCAAAACGCTTCAAATACCCTGGGCCATTGCCTTACTCTAAAGAAACGGCCGTTTTAATGATGGCTGACTCAGTCGAAGCGGCCAGTAGAAGTCTATCAAAATACGACGGTGAATCTATCGAAAAGCTAGTAAATAACATTATTGATTCACAAGTGAGAGAACTTCAATTCGAGAATGCAGACATTACGTTTAAGGACATCAGTGAAATCAAGAAAATGTTTAAACGGAAATTGATGAGCATTTACCACGTGAGGATAGAATATCCTGATTAATTTCTTTTTTGTAACAATTCACTCAGTTTGTTACTTGCAACAACCGTAATGAAAATGGCTAAACCAGGAAAAACAGCCAGCCACCAAGCTTGGTAGTTGTTTCTAGCCGATGCAATTAGTTTTCCCCAACTGGCTTGCTCACTTGCAATTCCCATCCCCAAAAAAGATAAGCTAGCTTCCAATAAAATGGCAGCAGCCATACCAAAAGATAAGCTAACCAAAACTGGACCCATAGCATTGGGTAAAATGTGTTTTCTAAGTATTTGGAAATTAGTTAGGGCAAGCGCTTTTGCACTTTGAATGTAATTTTCATTTCTTACTTTAATGATTTCGCCTCTTGTATACTTAGCAATAGAGGTCCAAGCTACACTTGCAATAATTAGGATGGTTGTAAAAAAAGAAGGCTCTATCACTGCCGTTAAACAGACTAAGAGGAAGAGCAAGGGAATAGCATCAACAAGTTCAATCACTCTGCAGATAATGGTGTCTATAGGAAGATGAATTTTTGCTGTTGATTGTTTCGCAATTCTTCCAATGAAAAACAAGACTAGGAAGTATAAAATGGAGAAGGATCCCAATAGAATAAGCTTTAGAAAAGAATTTACAGCGGTTATGCCCCAAGGAATAATCGTCATAATGGATAGCAGATATATTGGAAATAGTAGAATTGCTGCAAGGAGTTGCCGCTTTTTAATGGTCAGATAATTATCTCCAAAATATCCTGCAATTCCTCCTAAAAATACCCCAATTATTCCGGCAATTAGAACAACACCCAATCCAATAATAAATGCAGTTCTACTTCCATGTATCAATTGCGCTAAGACATCTCTACCGAGTTCATCTGTTCCAAGCCAATGCCTGTAATAGGTCGATTCAATTTGTTGCACCTCAAAAGGAGAAACAGAATTAGCATTCTCATAATCAATATTGGACTGGGAGTACGGTACTAGTGGTTGCGCAAACTTATTTTGATCTACCTCGTTGGCTAAAAAAGGAGCCAATAGAGCAATTGTAGTCCATAAAACGAAGTAGTATACAGCCCAATTTTTCTTCCAACTTTTCACTTGCGCACTTTATTTTTAGATGAAAGTTGAACTCTTGGATCGGCAAAATAATACAGTAAATCTGCCATTAGTAATCCAAGCATCGAGAAGAAAGTAGCAAGTAGCAGCAGCATGTAAATGGTAGAGAAGTCTCTCGAAAGAATGGATTCAACACTTAGTTTTCCCATTCCGGGAATAGAAAAAATATATTCAATGATGAATGAACCCGAGAATAAAGCCGGAATGATACCTCCCAATAGGGTGATTAAGGGGAAGGACGCATTCTTAAACAACTGCCGCCATTTGATAGCAGATGATGAAAGTCCTTTTGCTCTAGCGGTAAGCACATAGTCTTTGTGAAGTTCTTGTGTTATCGAATTTTTCAATTGTTTATAAACGAATGCAATAGACCCGTAACTTAACGCAATTATAGGGAGAATTAGGTGTTGGATTCTCAATACTAGCACTTGCCAAGCGGTGTAATCATCTTGCATGAAACCTAAACCATAGGTTGGAAACCAACTCAAGTAATCTCCCGAGGCAAAGAATAAGATCAAAAGTGTAGCAACCCAAAAATTAGGAATGGCATAAAACAGAAACAGCAGTTTGTCGATTGTTTTACTGAGTAAAGAACTTGGGTTAAAACTGCTGTAAAAAGCAGCAGGGATGGCAATGGAGAAAGTGATAATTAGGGAAACAATACTGAGTAATAAGGTCCAATAAATGGCATTGTTAATCTTTTCATTGACAGAATTATTATCTACTAATGATGCACCAAAATTGCCTCTTAGCACATTCCGCAACCACAAATGGTATTGATTGGCAAAGCCATTCCATTTGAATTTTGGAATGAAGTTATTGAAGAGACTATTGTTGCGCAATAGCAGCTTGAATTGACGGTTAATACTTGGAAATTGGCTAAAATAGCTAGATTGACTTTTAGATAAATTTAAGCTTTGAAATTCTTGAATTAACCTTTGTTGTTCTTCAGAATTGAGCGAGGGTAAGATTGTTTTTATGCTGCCGTAAAAGGCATTTACTTTTTCCCAATTTCCTATTTTATATCCTAAATCCGCCATGGTTCCACGAATTTGTTTGTCTTGAATTCTGTTTAAGGTATCGCTACTTGATGTGCGATAAATACTAACGTAAAAGGAAGGGTTATGAAACCCCAATTTTTGTGCCGCTGCATAACTCGTTTTCCATTCTTGCAACGTGTTATTCGAAAGTACTCGAAAATCATTTTCTTCTTTCTGTAAAAGCAGGTCTTCTTGAGAAAATTGAGCGATGAAAAAAACAAAAAAACTCATAATTCCAAGGGTTGGAATAAATAGTAAGAGTCTTTTAGTGAGGTACCTTAGCATAATTTAATACAGTTCTGCGGCCCAAAAATGTGGACGAATGCTATAAACAGGAACATTTTTTAGCCGATTTGAATGAGCAAAACGATTTTTTGTACTCAACAAGTAGACGTAAGGAACGTCCTTCGCTACGATTTCTTGAACTTTTTTAATCATCTCTGTTCTAAGCTGTTTGTTTGGTTCCATTAAAATGAGGTCAATAATACTGTCTAGAGCAGGATTTTGATAATTGGCATAGTTTCTACCACCATTTGCTGCTGAAGAATACAATGCATTTGTAAAGTCAGGAGTGATGGGGAGTGTCAATTTGCCACTCATAAATAACTGAATTTCGTTGTTCTTAAGAGCATTTAAGTACGTGAGCCATTCTAGTTCATTTACTTGGAGTGAAATTCCAATTTTACTTAATTCGTTTTTTAATAAATACCCTACCGCTTTTCGTTCTTCATTTCCAGAATTGTAATGGTACTGTAAGTCACATTCTACCAATTGACCGTTTATCATCTTATCGATAATTCCATTGTCATTTGAATCTTCCCATTTCAATTCAGCTAGTATTCTTTTTGCTTTTTCTACATCCTGTCCTTCAAATACAATTTCTTCGTTTCGCAATTCGGTTTGTTGCACTGCCAGGGGCAGGCGGTTTATTTCTGCTTTGTTCTGATAGACAACTTCTATAATTCTTTGATAAGGGATCGATAGTTCTATTGCCTTTCTAAACTGCTGCTCCCCTAGAATAGGGTGGTTGCAATTAAATCCAATGTAATTGTACCCATGTTGGTGGCACTCTAAGGTGGTTAGGTTGGGACTATTCTCAATTTTTTGGTAATCGTTTTGGCTAACATAATTCAGCACATCAATCTCGCCGGCTTTTAGCGCATTTATAGCCGTTTGGTTGTCATTAATTATTTCAAATTGAATCTCATCGGCATTTGCTTTAAAGAAGGTGTTTTCCTTGTCTAAAACAGCTCCCCACCAATCGCTTTTCCGTTCTAAAATAATTCGTTCCCCTTTTTGCCATTTTTTTAGTTTGTAGGGGCCGCTGCCATAAAAAGAAGCTGAATTTGTTTTTGTCAAGCTGGAATTGAAGCTTTCAGCGAATTGCTGAATACTATCATTTTCTGTTAGGTTTTTTTCCGTTTTTAGTCGTTTTAAACTAAAATTTTGAAGCAGGTTTAAGCTGTCGTAGTGCTTTTTTGGCAATACAGTAAAATCGCCGCTTCGAAATTCGTTTAAAACTGCAGCACTGTTACATGTAATTGTAAAGGTATGTTGGTCAATTGCTTTTACCTCTTCAATAAAACTGTAATAATTCGCCCCATTGGAATTTGAAACAAGTGGACAAATATTTACTTTAATTGAAAATAAGATGTCTTCAAAGCTTAATTTTTTATTCGGGCCAAAACGTGCATTTTCGCGCAATGTATAAGTTGCCATCATTTTTCCAATGCTGTCGTAGGTAATTTTGGGAGGGCCAATGGCTAGAATTCCGACTGTTTTTTCCGTTTTAAAATCAATATTTGTCAACGTTTGAAAAAGGTGCATGCCCGCATAGAAAGATAGTTCATCTGAGGCTGCTACGGGATTTAGTGTCGCTGCGTCGTTTTTTTCTCTGATTATAATTTTGGAAGAAGTGTTGCTTTGAGGTGCTTGCTGACAAGCGAGAGCAAAAAATAAAAGCAAGGACAGTAGGGGGTGTATAATTTTTTTCACGGGGTGGCTTTATACGGCTAAAGATAGGGAAGTGTAGCTGAAAAAAAATATTTCAATAAAATCATTTTTTTTCATTTCGGAATGAAATAACATTACTACTTTTGCCGTCTGATAAGGAGAGATGCCTGAGTGGCCGAAAGGACTTGTTTGCTAAATAAGCGTACCTCAAAAGGGTACCCAGGGTTCGAATCCCTGTCTCTCCGCAAGAAAATTGTTCTTATAAAATATAGTTTTTTACAGTGAAGTTAAAAGAAAACTAGTAATTTTAACCTTCCCAATTTAGGGTCAAATTTAAAAAAATTACACCTTCGGGGTGTAGCGTAGCCCGGTTATCGCGCCTCGTTTGGGACGAGGAGGTCGCAGGTTCGAATCCTGCCACCCCGACCATCAAAAGCCTTCTATCGAAAGATAGGAGGCTTTTTTGTTTTGAATAAATTGTATGGTTCATTTCGTTTACATCTTACAAAGCAAAAAAACTGGTAAATACTATTGTGGAGAAACACAAGATTTTGCAGCAAGGTTAGAATATCATAATTCTGGATATTCAAAATATTCAAAAACAGGAACACCTTGGGAGTTAATCAAATTAGTTGAATTGTTAGACCGGAAAGCGGCTAGGCGATTGGAAAATACAATAAAGAAAATAGGAATTGGAAGGTGGTTGAATCGACAGACCGGTTAACGCGTCCAGTCTTAAGACTGGAAGGTCGCAGGTTCGAATCCTGCCACCCCGACAACATTCAGCCGAGAACACTTATAAACTAAGGGTTCTCGGTTTTTTTGTACAAAAAATGTACAACCTTTTTGATCTTTAGGCTAATTTAGGTGTAATTAATATCATTAATGAATTTCTCAATATTTAAATATTAGCAGACTTAATTACCACCAGCAATCTATCGATCTCTCGCTTAATAGTTTCAATTTGACTATCAAAATAGTTACGATTATTCAAGTTTGTCTCTTGTTCCAACCTTAATTTAAAAATCTTGTCCTTTAAGTATTCATCGTCATACTTGGTTGGATAGTCTTCCTCGCTTTCATAATTATATTGACAATTGGCTTCGTCATGGTATAAATCATCACAATAATTTATATCACAAATATTTGTATTTGAGCATAAATCTTCTTCTTGGTTATCTGTTAAACATTCACTTACTCTTCTAATTCTATATTTATTATTTGATTTCTTCATTTCACCCCTCTTATTTACAGTATATATTAAAAAATATAACTCCTTTTTTTGTCAAAATTCCCTCGATTTAACTTATTGGTAAATATGTATGCTCTACAACCCTTGTCAATACTAGAAAAAATAATTAAAACTTTTCCATTTTAAAATATATAACAATAGCGGTTATCTGTTACCCAACAGAGAAATCGAGAATTATAGCATCACATGTAGTGGTGTGAATTATTAACTTTTAAAATTATAAAAAATGGGAAAAAATACAACTATTAAATGGACGGATTCTACGTGGAATCCGTTTACAGGATGCTCCAAGGTCTCGAACGGGTGTCGTTTTTGCTACATGCATAGGGGCCAAACGTATCATAAAAAAAATCCAAATTTAGTTCAACGCAGTAAAACAACTTTTAGCGATCCGATTAAATGGAAAGACGGAAGGATGATATTTACATGCTCATATTCAGATTGGTTCATACAGCAAGCAGATGCTTATAGACCAGATTCTTGGGACGTAATTCGAAAGACCCCCCAGCATACTTTTCAAATTTTAACGAAGCGACCCGAACGAATAATGGATAACCTGCCAAGTTACTTCAGTGAGATAGCTGATAGAGTGTGGATAGGTGTATCAGTAGAATCGCAAGATGTAGTGGGTAGACTTGATTATTTAAGGCACTTGAAATGCAAGACGTTCGTTAGCTTTGAACCATTGCTAGGACCCATTGAGTGGGACGATAATATGAGTGCACTCGATTGGTGTATAGTTGGTGGTGAGAGTGGAAACAATTTTGGATATTTCAGATTCAGACCAATGGAAATAGGATGGGCAGAATCTTTGGTAGTTAATGCTGCTCAAAATAATGTACCATGTTTTGTTAAGCAAATGGGAACTGATTTATCGAATAAATTACAGCTATCAAACAAACACGGAGAAATTCTAGAAGAGTTTCCATCAACCTTGATGGTACAAAAGTTTCCTCCGAATAAACATGGGAAATAAGACTAGTTTATCCACCTATTTAGATTGGTTGTTATTAATAAAATAGAGTCCACGTGAATAAAATCATTCGTTGGCTCTATTTTTTTGTAATAAATATTTGACTCACCATCTCAAATTTCAATAGTGAGTATGGATATATTAAGTAATATTTTTTTCTGTTTGTAAGTTAATCTGGTGGGTTTTTTAATGGTTATTCTAGCATTGACAATAGCTGCGAGTAAATAATAAGTTTGGTCCGGTAACACCATTACATTCTTTTTTTAATTTCTATTAAACATAACGGGGTTTTTCGAATATATAATCTATCGAGTCATCATTTCATTTTGGTGTTTGACAAAAAAATAAGAGAATATGATTGAAAAAGATACAATTACAAACAGAAAATGTATGGAAGATATCTGTACCTAAGGTTATTTTAAAAGCAGCAAGAAATGCTACTGACGAGGATTTGGAAATAATATATCCAGGTGATATTGCAAGAGCAAGAGAATCAATTTTAGTCCTTGCGTCTAATTTGACATCTACTTTCTTTGCTTACTTGCAAAAAGAAGAGATTACAAAGAATTTAAGCACTGTAATTTTAAAGCAACAGCTTGGGACTAACTATACCTTAGTTAGGGATTATTTGGTGGAAAATAGCTTGTTTGAATATGATGCTATAGCGGCTAAAGGAATTAAATGCTTTACCTATAATTTCACTGAAGAAGTACTAAGTAAAAGCATACAGAATTACCAACTAAGCCATCCATTTTTTATTGAGAGTAAGAAAAAATATCAAGAAAAATTATTAAAAGAGGCAGAAGAAAATGTGATTGCTAGTTATTTAATTGATGAAGTGTATCCTTATTTAGAATTGCCGACTAAGAAGCATTTATTGAAACTGTAAGCTCCCCCTTTTTAGTACGGTTCTAAATTATAAATTATTTTCATTTAATAAAGCTTCTTGGCTGAAGTGAAGCGTAGCGGAACTGAAGCCAAGAAGCTTTTGTTTTTTATACATGATTGGGC